>OBAE01000326.1_pt1 | contig 40830 bp, 28 predicted proteins | sample 1517641 | NCBI WGS metagenome assembly OBAE01 (sample SAMN04571701, study PRJEB22368) | human gut metagenome | biome: human gut; material: stool | host: Homo sapiens | place: Luxembourg | collected 2012-08-30 | reverse complement strand
TCGTTTCGTTCGTTGTTTAATTTACAAGGTACACGTCCCATAACCGCGGAACAGTTGATATGATACTACTTGCGGCCGGATTTGTCAACACTATTTTTAAATTTTTTCGAATTTTTTGTATACGGCAATGTAATGACTTTTAACGCAAGTCATGCTATACTTTAAATAATATTTTATGAACTTTTAAAGGAGGATGACTCCGTGGATATTCTGCACCTGACCGGCACCTTCGGCCGCCTGGATCACAGCGAATTATCGCTCTCACCGGGGCTGAATGTGCTGTACGCTCCCAATGAAACCGGCAAGTCCACCTGGGGCGCCTTTATCCGCACCATGCTGTACGGTCTGTCCACCCGCGAGCGCGGACCGCTGGCGGACAAAAACCGCTACGCCCCCTGGACCGGCGCGCCCATGCAGGGCCGCATGGACCTGACGACGCACGGGGATGCCTGCACCCTGCTGCGGGAGACACGCCGCGCCGCATCACCGCTGGGCGAGTTTTCCTGCACCTACACCGGTACCGGCACGCCCGTTCCGGGCATTACCGGCCAGAACGCCGGCGAGGTGCTGCTGGGCGTGCCCCGGGAGGTGTTTGAGCGCAGCGCCTTTATCGGCCAGAACGCTCTGGCCGTGGACCAGGACGCTGAGCTGGAGCGCCGCATCGCCGCCCTGATCACCACCGGCGAGGAGGACACCTCCTACACCGAGTCCTACGACCGCCTGAAAAAGCAGCTGAACCGCCGCAGGCACAACAAGACAGGGCTCATCCCCGCCCTGGAACGGGAGACCGACCAGCTGCGCGCCGCGCTGGCGGAGCTGGACGCGCTGAACGACCAGGCGCAGCAGTCGCGCCGGGAGCTGGATGCTCTGGAGCGCCGCGCCGCCGACCTGCGGCAGCAGACGGCCCAGTGGCAGGCGCTGGCTGCTCAGGAGCAGGCCGATGCCTGTCAGCAGGCGGCGCAGGCGGCACTGACCGCCCAGGCCCGGGCCGACACGCTGGCGGCCGACTGCGCCGCCCTGCCGGACGATTCTTCGCTGACGCTGCTGGAGGGGCAGGCCGCCGCACTTCCCGGTGAGCTGTCCGCCCTGACGGAAAAGCGCAGCGCCGCGGAGGAAACCGCGCAAACCGCGCTGCAAGCCAAGAAAGCTCTGGAGCAGCACCCCCTCTACCCCGCCGCCGAACCGGAGCTGCGGCAGCGGGCCGAAGCCATCAAGCCCAGCAAGGATCTCTCCCTGTTCCTGCCGGTCTTTACCGCCATGCTGATCGTCATTTCCGGCGTGCTGGCGTTCCTCTTCCGGGCGCAGCAGCCGCTGCCCTTCTGGCTGTTCATCGGCATGGCCGGGATGGGCATCGGTCTGACCGTCGCCGCCATGCTTATCCGCCGTCGGAACATCCGGGAGAACCATGCCTTTGCCGAAGCGCAGCGCGCCGAACTAAAAAAGCAGATCGCCGAATACCTACCCCTGCGGCAGCAGGCAGATGAGGCCGCCGAGGCTGCCCGCCGGGCGGAAGTCTCCGCCGCGGACAGTGAAGATGCCTGCCGCCGCCGGCTGCGGGATCTGCTGACCCAGGTACGCGTCTTCGCCCCCGCCGCTGCCGATCTGTCCGGCATACAGCTGGCCCTGTCAGACGCCCGGCGCCGCAAGACCGCGCTGGCCGACGCCCGGCAGACGGCCCGGGAAGCCGCCCTGTACCGGGATGCCCTGCGGGTGCAGCTGCCGGAACAGCTGGCCGCCGAAAGCTCTATCCAGCGCCCTGCGCTCTCACGCGAGGAGGCCGCCGCGGAATTGGCGCGCACGCAGGCACTGCTGGCGCAGGAGCGCACCCGGTTCGACACCCTCACCGGCCGCATCCGCGCGCTGGATCGCTCCAGCGATCTGGAGGCCCAGCTGGCGCAGAAGCAGGAGCAGCTGACCGCCCTGCAGGATGAATATGATGCCATCGCGCTGGCCATGGATGCCCTGTCACAGGCCAACACCGTGCTGCAGAACCGCTTTTCTCCGGCGCTGGGCGCACGGGCGGCGGAGATCTTCTCCGCCATCACCGGCGGGCGCTATGACCGTGTGCTGCTGAGCCGGGACTTCTCCCTGTCCGCCGAGCCCGCCGGCGACCCGGTGGGTCGCAGCGTCCGCCTGCTGAGTCAGGGCGCCGCCGACCAGCTGTATCTGGCGGTGCGGCTGGCCATCTGCGACATGGTGCTGCCCGCCGACAAGCGGGTGCCCCTCATTCTGGATGACGCGCTGGTGACCTTCGACGACGAACGGCTCCACGCGGCGCTGGACTATCTGTTGGAGGAAAGCCAAAGGCGCCAGATATTGCTGTTCACCTGCCAGAAGCGGGAGATGGACTATCTGCAAGGCAAGGAAAACGTGACCGTCACGAAGCTGTGAGGTCGGGATATGCATATTTGGACAATTACTGATTGGGAAAAGAACCTTCCAGATAATTCCCTCAGAAGAACCGGTTTGCGATTTCGATACGACAGGAATACGCACCCCGAAGTAAAACGTGCGTGCTTACAATTCGCGATTTGGCTGAGAACCCAATATTACTTTCCGCTAAGAGTCGTTGTTTATGTCAAAGGAGCAAAAACCATTCGCACAAAAGATGGCGATCATGTAGTAGGAAGCTTTTTTGAACCTTTTTCATACTTGGATGAGCCGTATATCCGAATTGCAGCGGGTGATTATAATGAATTAGCGAACCATTTAGGGAAAGACAATGCCCTGGCGTCGATCCTTCTTTCCTTGGCCCATGAATTGACGCATTACTATCAATGGATCAATAACATTCAACTAACGCCTGTAGGCAGAGAACGGCAGGCGGCCAGATACGCTAACTATATCATAGATGAATATGCGTCAACCAGAGAACATCCTTAGGGCGCGCAGGGTGCGGCGTCCCGCATAAAAATGCGTAGGGGCGGACGACTCTGTCCGCCCGGACAGAGGTGCGGCGGGGCGATGTGGGCATCGCCCCCTACGAAAGGGCAAACGGATGCCCCCTACAACGCACTCAAGAGGGCACCGCACTCCGTCCCCCCTTGCAAATCCCCTCAAATCGTGCTATACCATATACAACAGATCGAAAGGAGTCTGCCATGCCTGACTTTGACTGTCTCCGCTGCGGCACGGCCATGCAGTTCGTGGGCCAGCACAAGCTGCAGCTGGGCAAGACCAGCTGGATATTCGGCGACCTACCCAACCTGATGGCCGGCGCGCTGGACGTGTCCATCATGGCCTGCCCCGCCTGCGGCAAGCTGGAATTCTTTACCGGCGGCGTTCCCCAGCCCAGCGGCAACGACCCCTGCCTGCACCAGCGTCAGTGCCCGAAATGCGGCTTTGCCAACGATTTCGACTACCCCAAATGTCCCCTGTGCGGCTATGTCTACACCGCCGGGGACGAGCTGTAAGAATATTTAAAAGGAGAACCTGTTATGAGCGATTGCACCCACGATTGCAGCACCTGCGGCGAAAGCTGCGGCGAGCGCAAGGAAGTAAACGTATTTGAGAAAAAGCCCCTCCGCCCCGGCTGCCGCGTCGGTAAGGTCTACGGCGTGGTGTCCGGCAAGGGCGGCGTAGGCAAGTCCATGGTCACCAGCCAGCTGGCGGTGGCGCTGCGGCGGGAGGGCTACCGCACCGCCATTCTGGACGCGGACATCACCGGCCCCTCCATCCCCAAAGCCTTCGGCATCCATGGCCGGGCCGTGGCGCAGGGCGACGCCATCGTGCCCGTGACCACCGCCACCGGCATACAGCTGATGTCCGTGAACCTGCTGCTGGAGCACGAGACGGACCCGGTCATCTGGCGCGGGCCGGTCATCGGCGGCGTGGTGCAGCAGTTCTGGGGTGATACCCTGTGGAACGATGTGGATTATATGTTCGTGGATATGCCTCCCGGCACCGGCGACGTGGCGCTGAACGTGTTTCAGTCGCTGCCGGTGGATGGCGTCATCATTGTGGCCAGCCCCCAGGACCTGGTATCCATGGTGGTGCAGAAGGCCGTGAAGATGGCGCAAATGATGAACATCCCCATCGTGGGCCTGGTGGAGAACATGAGTTACGTCCAGTGTCCCGACTGCGGCAAGAAACTCTATATTTTCGGCGAAGGCAAAACCGAGGAGGCCGCCAAGGCGTACCACATCCCCCTGCTGGCGAAAATGCCCATCGACCCGGCGCTGGCCAAGCTGACCGACGACGGCTGCATCGAGCAGTTCCAGGGGCACTGGCTGGACGGCGTGGTGGAGACCATTCTGCGGAAATAAGCAAAAAAAGAAGCGGCGCGGTGCGCCGCTTCTTTTTTGATCTTATTTCATCAGCTCCTGCACCAGCGTCACCAGGCCGCTGACGCCCACGCCGATGTACACCACCTGCCGGGCCACGTCGCCGGACATCCTTCGGCTCAGCCGTGTACCGATCCACAGCCCCAGCAGGATGCACGCCATACCCAGCCCCGCCATAGGCAGCAGTGCCGCGCTGAAATAGCCCCGCACCGTCCGCATGGTGAAGTTGATGAGGTTGGTGGTAAAGAACAGGAACTGCATATTGCCTACATACGTCTCCTTGCTCCGGGCGATGGCGACGAAATACAGCGCCATCATAGGCCCGCCGATGGTGAACGCCCCGGCGCAGCACCCGGAGAAGGCGCTGCACACCAGCCCCGCCGCCAGGCCGGGCTGGTCCAGCTTCACCCGCTTGGCAAAAAGCAGGAAGTACGCCGCCAGCGCGATCAGGAACGCCCCGAACAGCGCCGTCAGCACGTGCAGGTCGAAATTCCCCAGCAGATTGATGATGACCAGACTGCACACGGTGTACAGCCCGATGGGCAGCGCGATCTGCTTTACATCGATGTGCTTGCGGTACATCCACGTCATGGTGCCGGACTGGGCCATGCAGATCAGCGCCACGATGGTGGGCGCAATGGTCATGTCGTAAAACGCACTGGCCGCCACCATCATAATGACCGCCGCGCCGAAGCCCGTCAGCGGCTGGATGATGCCGCCCGCCAGCGCCGCCAGCCCCATCATTGCGTATTCCACCGCGCACACCGCCTTTTCTGTCATATTCCCGGCTATTATAACAACTTCACGCAGGAAAGGCAATCCGCAAAATGAACATCCCCCGGCCTGACGGCCGGGGGATGTTTGTTCAGCTCTTCTTTTTGCCCAGGTAGGCTTCCTTGATGGACTCGTCCGCCAGCAGCTCCGCGCCGGTGCCGGACTTGGTGATGTTGCCCGTCTCCAGCACATAGGCGTAGTCCGCGATCTTCAGGGCCATGTTGGCGTTCTGCTCGATCAGCAGCACGGTGACGCCCTGCTCGTTGACGGTGCGGATGATGTCAAAGATGCCCTGCACCACCAGCGGCGCCAGACCCAGCGACGGCTCATCCAGCATCAGCAGCTTGGGGCGGCTCATCAGCGCGCGGCCCACGGCCAGCATCTGCTGCTCGCCGCCGGACAGCGTACCGGCCAGCTGCCAGTTGCGCTCCTCCAGCCGGGGGAACAGCTCATACACCCACTTGATGTCCTTCTCGATACCGTCCTTGTCTTTCCGCAGGTACGCGCCGGCCTTCAGGTTCTCCAACACGGTCAGGTTGGCGAACACCCGCCGGCCCTCCGGGGACTGGGCGATGCCCGCCTCCAGAATCTTGTTGATGGGCTTGCCCAGCAGTTCCTGTCCGTCATAGGTGATGGAGCCGCTGTCCGCCTTTACCAGGCCGGAGATAGTCCGCAGCGTGGTGGACTTACCGGCGCCGTTGGCGCCGATCAGGGTGACGATCTTGCCGTCGGGTACCTCAAGGCTGATGCCGCGCAGCGCCTTGATGCCGCCGTAAGACACACACAAATTCTCAATCTTCAGCATCTTCTGCCACCCCCAAGTATGCGTCGATGACGCGCTCGTTGTTCTGTATCTCCTCCGGTGTGCCCTTGGCGATCAGCTTGCCGAAATCCAGCACATAAATCCGGTCGGCAATACCCATGACCAGGTCCATGTGGTGCTCGATCAGCAGGATCGTCTTGTGGAAGTGATCCCGGATCTCCTTGATGAACTCCGCCAGCTCCAGCGTCTCCTGCGGGTTCATGCCGGCGGCCGGCTCATCCAGCAGCAGCAGCGTGGGCTCGGTGGCCAACGCGCGGGCGATCTCCAGCCGGCGCTGCTTGCCGTAGGGCAGGCTGGTAGCCAGCTCGTTCTGCACATTCTCCAGACCCACCACCTTCAGAAGCTCCAGCACCTCGGCGCGCTGCTGCGCCTCCTCCTTGGCGTTCAGGTGGAACGCCGCGGTAAACAGATTGCTGGTGCGCCGCATATGCTTGGCGATAAGCACATTGTCAAACACCGTCTGGGTCTTCCACAGACGGATATTCTGGAAGGTACGGGCCATACCCAGCGCCGTGATCTTATCCGGCGTAGGGGCCAGCACATGGTCAGTAAATGCGTAGCTGTCCAACGCCTTCTGGCCCTCTTTCCAGGCCTTCAGCGCCTCGTCGTCCAGTTCCTCCTCCGGGGCGAACTGAACGGTGTACATATCGGCGTGCTCGCCCTTGTACATCTTCTTCATCTTGCCGGTGGGATGGTTCCGCACGATGCAGTTCCCCTTGAAGGAAACGCGGCCGTTGCTGGGCGCATACACACCGGTGATGACATTGAACGCTGTGGTCTTGCCAGCGCCGTTGGGGCCAATCAGCGCCACGATCTCGCCCTCGTTGACCTCCAGATTCAGATTGTCCACGGCTACCACGCCGCCAAACTGCATAGTGACATTTTCAACAGATAGAACGCTCTTGCTCATTTAGACGCCACCTCCTTCGCCGCTTTATCCTTCTTTTTGAACAGCTTTCCGAAGAAGTTGATGATGGCATCCCACGAGAACTCCCTGTCGCCCATGATGCCCTTGCGGAAGAACAGCACCACGATCATAATGATCACCGAGAACACCAGCATACGGAAGCCGCCGCGCATGAATGGGATGTTCACACCCAGATAGGGCATGGGGTCATCCAGGAAACGCAGCCACCATTCGGAGCAGGCGATGTACAGGAAAGAGCCCAGAATGGAGCCGGTCACGGAGCCAATACCGCCAATGACCACAATCAGCAGTATCTCATAGGTCATGGTGGAGGTGAAGGCGTTGGCCTGGATACTGGCCTGGAACATGGCCAGCAGCGCGCCGCTGATACCGGCAAAGAAGGAGCTGATCAGGAACGCCTGCATCTTATGCTTGGCCAGATTGATACCCATAGCTTCTGCCGCCACCTCATCATCGCGAATCGCCTTGAAGGCACGACCGTAGGTAGAGTTGATGATCAGCACGATAATAGCGATGCAGATGCCGGAAACAATGAACGGGAACAGCACGCTGTCGAAGTTGGCGAACTGCCGCAGCAGGTTAGAGGAGTTGGTCAGCGGGCCCACCTTGTTCCACTGAATGATAGCGCGCATGATCTCAGCGAAGCCCAGCGTGGCAATGGCCAGATAATCGGACTTCAGCTTCAGCACTGGCAGGCCGATAAGCCACGCAAACAGCGTCGGCACCACGCCGGCCAGGATCAGACCCACCACCATGGGCAGGCAGAACTGCACGATACCACCGTCAAAATATTGATACACGGCAGCGCGGGAAGCCACGGGAATAGTCAGGATTGCATAAGTATACGCACCGATCATCATAAAGCCCGCCTGTCCCAAAGAGAACAGGCCCGTAAAGCCGTTCAGCAAGTTCAACGACACTGCCACCAGGGAGTAGATCGCGCCCTTTTTCAGCACGGTCGCCAACATGGAATAGTGCTGGAACTTGTCCACATACAGCAGGAAAGCAAGGCAGACGGCGGCGAGGATCAGAGACAGCAACAGATTTCTTTTCTTATTGTTCTTCATATCTCACACCTTCTCCGTCAGTTTTTCGCCGAACAAGCCGTTGGGCTTGCACAGCAGGATCACGATCAACAGTGCAAACGTAAAGGCATTGCTGAACACGGCCATATCGGCGTTGGACTTGATAAGCGACTCGCAGATACCGATGATAAACGCACCGATCACCGCACCGGGGATCGAGCCGATACCGCCGAACACCGCCGCTACAAAGGCTTTCAGGCCAGGCATAGCGCCGATCATGGGGCTGACCTGACCATAGTTGGAGAAGTACAGAATAGAGGCTACGCCCGCCAGCAGCGAACCAATAACAAAAGTCACGGAAATAACGCTGTTGATCTTGATGCCCATGAGCTGCGCCGTCTCAAAGTCGCGGGATACCGCACGCATGGCCATGCCGATCTTAGTCTTCTGGATAAGAATGACCAACACCACCACCAGCAAGATAGTCAAAATGGGGGTGATAATGGTGATACGTTTGACATTCAGACTGCCCACCTGCATCACCTGGGTCAGGAACGGGATGTCGGGATACGCACGGGCGATACCGCCGGTGATATAGGTGGCCAGATTCTGCAGCAGATAGCTGACGCCGATGGCCGATATCATCACTGACATGCGGGGCGCGGTACGCAGGGGGCTGTATGCCGCCTTTTCGATCAGAACACCCAACGCCACTGTGGCAATAAGTACCAGGGGAATACACACTGCCATCGGCATCCAGGTGGCGGCATACACCATAAAGAAGCCCGCCATCATAAAGATGTCACCGTGTGCGAAGTTGATCAGACGCAGTATGCCATACACCATCGTATAGCCGATAGCGATCAGCGCATACAGGCTGCCCACCGTTACGCCGGAGAGCAGCAAGTCGATATAATACGCTGCGTCATGCATAAGTAAAGCATCCTCCTTATATGAATCTTGCGCTTTCGGAGACCGGGGGCGATGCCATCGGCATCCAAAAACGCAAGAGTCATGAAAGTTGCATTGTGAGGGGAGCGCACGCTCCCCCCACAATGGCTGTTATCCTACAATGAGGTTCGTCTCAGACTCGACGTATGCCGTCTTTTACTCCAAACCGTTGAAGGTGCTGAAGTACACAATCTCACCGTTCTCGATGGTCTTGATAACCGCGTAGTTCTTGATAGCGTCGCCGTTCTCGTCGAACTTCAGGTCACCGGTGATGAGGCCGGAGATCTCCAGAGTTGCCAGCGCATCGCGGATGGTGGCGCCGTCAGTGGACTGGGCCGCCTCGATCGCGCCCACAGCTGCCATGTAAGCGTCATAGCCGCAGGGGGTCACGCTGGAGATAACGTCGGACACACCGCCGTTGTTCTCCACGCGGGTCGCATCCTCAGCCACCCACTTGGTGAAACCGTCCACGAAAGCCTTACCGGCCTCATTGGTGGTATCGGCGGCATCGAAGAAAGCGGAGAAGTAAATATCGGTAGCCTTGCTGCCGGTACGCTGGGCGATGGAGATGTCATCCCAGGTGTCGCCAGCCATGATGGGGCAGGTGATGCCGGCATCGCGGGCCTGAGAGATAATCATAGCCGCGGTCTCGATGGAAACAGGAGCAAAGATGCCGTCGTAACCCTCGGACTTGATGGAAGCCATGATAGTGGAGAAGTCAGCCTCGCCCTTCTGGAACTCCAGAGTGGTAGCCTTGCCGCCCAGACGCTCCATCTCCTGACGGAAGTAGTTGCCGAAACCAGCGGAGTAGTCATCGCCGGACTCGATGATCAGGGCACAGTTGCTGCTACCCTTCTCATTGAACGCAAAGTTGGCCATCACAGCGCCCTGGAACGGATCAATGTAGCCGACACGGAAGTAGTAGTCATTGCCCGCAGTCACCTGGGGGTTGGTGCAGGAAGTGCCGATGGCAGGGATCTTAGCGCTCTCGAACAGAGGGCCGGCAGCAATCGCGCAAGCAGAACCATATGTACCGATCACCACAGACACACCCTGGGAAATCAGGGTCTGCGCGGCAGTGGGTGCCTTAGCCTGGTCGGAAGCATTGTCCGCATAGACCAACTGCACACTGTACTCCTCGCCGTTGATGGTAACGGTGGGCTTCAGGGAGTGGGCATACTCAATACCCAGGATCTCCTTCTTGCCGCCGCCGCCGTTCTGACCGGAAGTGGGCTCAAACACGCCGATCTTAACGACCTTGTCGCCGGAAGCGGAATCATCACCCTTCTGACTGTCGCCCTGCTCACCGCAGGCCACCAGAGACAGAGCCATGACCAGCGCCAGCATCATTGCTAAAAACTTTTTCATGGTAATTCCTCCTAAATTCACCTTGCAGCGGTCAAGTCTGTCGACCGCTCACAGAATATGTGTATTTTAGCGAAAATATTTGGCAAAAACAATTGTAACAACCTCTAAAAATCACAGCTTTTGCATCAGCGACATGGCGTTAAGAATCCGTAATGATCGCCAGTATGTCCTTGTTCAGAGGACAAACGCCCTGTGTTGGTAAACTTTCCCCCTTGATTGTCTCCCTATGGCGGACGGTCTGTCCCGTCATTGTGCACAAAACCGGTGGCGCTTTTGCGCAAAAAACCGGCGGGCGCAGATGCGCCTGCCGGTTCCGCATATCGTTATATCACTCTCACTGACGGCTTTCGCCGCTTTGCGTGAAATATGTCTTGAACGTATCGCCGTCCATGGTCTCATGCTCCAGCAGGTACTCCGCCACCGCCGTCAGCTCCGTCTTATACCGGGCCAGTATCTCACGGCATTTTTCGTAGGCCTCGTCGATGATGGCGCGGATCTCCGCGTCCATCTCCGCCGCCGTCTTTTCGGAGTAGGGGCGGGTGTGGGCCATGGACTTGCCGATGAACACCTCGTCGGTGCCGGCGTCAAAGGCCACGTTGCCCAGCCTGGACGACATACCGTAGGTGCCTACCATCTTGCGGGCGATGGCCGTGGCCCGCTGAATGTCGCTGGAAGCACCGGTGGAGATATCGCCCAGCATCATCTCCTCGGCGGCGCGGCCGCCCAGCAGACCGGCCACCCGGTCCAGCATATAACGGCGGGACAGGTAGGAACGGTCCTCCTCCGGCAGATAGATGGTCATGCCGCCGGCCTGACCGCGGGGAACGATGGTGATCTGATGTACGGGGTCCAGGTCCGGCAGGGCCTGCATGACCACGGCGTGACCGGCCTCGTGATAGGCAGTGAGCCGACGCTCGGCCTCGGGCACCACGCGGCTGTGCTTCTCCGGGCCGGCGATGACCTTGATGACAGACTGGTGGATGGCCTCCTCGGTGATGAAGCGCTGGCCGCGGCGGCCGGTCAGCAGCGCCGCCTCGTTCAGCAGGTTCTCCAGATCCGCACCGGTAAAGCCGGAGGTAGCGCGGGCCACGGAGCCCAGGTCCACATCCTCCGCCAGGGGCTTGCCCTTGGCGTGTATCTTCAGTATCTCCTCGCGGCCCTTGATATCCGGCAGGCCCACGAACACCTGGCGGTCGAACCGGCCGGGGCGCAGCAGCGCCGGGTCCAGAATGTCCACGCGGTTGGTGGCCGCCAGGACCACCACGCCCTCGTTGGCGGCGAAGCCGTCCATCTCCACCAGCAGTTGGTTCAGGGTCTGCTCGCGTTCGTCATGGCCGCCGCCCAGGCCGCTGCCGCGCTGGCGGCCCACGGCGTCGATCTCATCGATGAAGACGATGGCCGGAGCCTGCTTCTTGGCCTGCTCGAACAGGTCACGGACGCGGCTGGCACCCACGCCCACATACATCTCCACAAAATCGGAGCCGGAAATGGAGAGGAAGGCGGTATCCGCCTCGCCGGCCACGGCCTTGGCCAGCAGCGTCTTGCCGGTGCCCGGAGGGCCCACCAGCAGCACGCCCTTGGGAATATGCGCGCCCAGCTCGGTATAGCGCTGGGGATCGCGCAGGAACTGGACGATCTCCTCCAGCTCCTCCTTCTCCTCATCGGCACCGGCCACGTCCTTGAACGTGACCTTCTTGCCGTCAGAGGGGATATCCTGGATACGGGCCTCGCCGAAGCGGGCCATTTTATCGTTGACGGCGCCGCCGCCCAGGCCGCCCATACGGGCGATCAGGTTCATCAGCAGGATGAAGGCCATGGCCGCCAACACATAGGGCAGCAGGGTACGCAGCCAGCCGTTTTCGTTGCCGGCGGCGTAGTCATAGCTGGTGATAACGCCCTTTTCCGCCTGGGATACCACCAGATCGTTCATGTCGTTATAAAACGTGTCGAAGCTGTGGAGGGCGCAGCTGACGCTGGAGCCGTCCTGCAGCTTCGCCACCAGGCGCGTGTCGGTGGCGGTGAAGGACTTGACCTTCTCCGCCGTGAAATAGGCGCGCATATCGCTGTAGCTCACGTCGCCGGAACGGCCGAGGTTGCCCACCACCTGGGTAATGAGCACCACCGCCAGCACGATGAACAGCAGCATGACGCCGCTGAAACGTTTTCTTTCCATGTCTCCCCGTCTCCCTTCTCAGCCGATCCAGCGGACGCCCTGCCAGCTTTGGTCACTGCCCACGGAGATGGCCACCAGCATCCGCGCCTGGACAGCCTCCACCGGGATATAGGGCTCGCCCAGCAGACGGCTGTCGTTGGAGCCGGTGCGGTTGTCGCCCATGACGAACATACAGCCCTCCGGCACGGTGAAGGTCTTGTCGGCCATGCTGTCCGGCAGGGTGGTGATGCCCTGGGTGGGCAAATAGCTCTCGTCCAGCTTCTCGCCGTTGACGTAGGTATAGCCGTTCTTGAAGGAGAGCGTCTCACCGGGCAGGCCGATGACGCGCTTCACCAGGACCTTGTTCAGCTCCTCGTCCCAGAAGGTGACGATGTCGCCGCGCTCCGGCACCGGATCGGACACCACATAGGGCAGCCGCCAGCCCACCAGCAGGCACTTGGTGGGGATGGTGGTCTCCATGGAGCCGCTGGGCACATAGGCCAGCTGCAGCAGCACCTTGAACAGCACGAATACCGCCGCCAGCGTCACCAGCAGGTAGCCGTAGTCGTCCCACAGTCTGCGGCCGCGGCTTTTGGCGGGCTTGGCCGCAGGGGCCGCCGTCTCCGCCGGGGCGGGTGCGGCGCTCTCCGCGGGGGCGGGCTGCTCCGCGGGGGTCTTTACCTCGTCGGCCGCGGTGGCCGGAGGTGTGGTTTTCACCGGCTCGCCGGTGGGGGCCAGGCGCTTTCCGCCTTTGTTTTCCATATACTTCACTTCCTATTCTCAAATGCTAAGAGGGATGTTCCGCGCCCTCCCGGCGCGTGCTCTTCTTCCGCCTGCGGCGCGGGGAGAAACCGGATTTTTCGCCAAGACGAGGCGCGGCGACGACGGCGTACCGTGTGTACGTCGAGGAGCCGTAACGAAGTATTGGCGGAAAAGACGCGGTTTTACTTGCTGTAGACCTCGGGCTTGAGGACCCCAATATAGGGCATATTCCGGTACTGCTGGCAGTAGTCCAGGCCATAGCCCACCACAAACTCGTCGGGGACCTCGAAGCCGGCATAGTCGGCGGTGATGGGCTTTTCGCGGCGGGCGGGCTTATCCAGCAGGGTGGCGATGGTAACGGAGGCGGCGCCCTTGGTCTTCAGGTACTCCGTCAGGAAATACAGGGTATTGCCGGAGTCCAGAATATCCTCGACGATGATGATGTCACGGCCGCTGATGTCGCGCTGGAGGTCGCGGGTGATCTGCACCACGCCGGAGGACTTGGTGGCGTTCTTATAGGACGAGAGGCCGATGAACTCCACCTCGCTTTTCAGCTGGGCGGCGCGGACCAGGTCCGCCATGAAAATGAAGCAGCCGTTGAGAACGCCCACAAACATGGGGTTCTTGTCCTTAAATCTGTCGTACAGCCGGTCACCCAGCTCCTGGACGCGGGCCTTGATCTCCTCTTCAGACAGCAGGACCTTCAGGATGTCCTGATCCATATTACTCTTTGCCATTGCTTGTTATCCTCCGTTGTTTTTTGTGATGGTGATGTATATGGTGTCGCCGGAACACTCCGGCAGGGCTTTCTGGTCAATGCCCACACGCCAGACGGCGGCGGGGCGGCCCGCCAGACAGAGGACGGGCCAGGTATCGCGCTCCGGCGGGGCGATGCCGCGCTCGGCGAACAGGCGCTTGAGGCTGCGGCTGCCGCGGCTGCCGGGCAGGGTCAGGCGGTCATCGCGGCGCCAGGGCCGAACGGTCCAGGGCCCGGACCGCAGGGCCAGGGCGTCGGGGACGGGCGCGTCAGAGAGGGTGATGCGCCAGAGGCCGGCGAGGTTATCGCCGGGGCGGAGCGCCGCCTCGTCCAGTGGGGCGGGCGCGTCGGAGAGGGTCAGGGCACCGTCACGGCAGACGGCGGACGCGCCGCCGGGCAGAGAAAGGGCACCGCCGGTCTGTGCCAGTGTCTCCAGCGCCCGGTAGTGGGCGGCGGTGAAGTCCTTTTTGCCCGCGCCGAGGCGGTCCGTCAGCAGGCGGAGCATACGGGGGCGCAGAGCCTCCGGCGCGGAGAGGAGCGCGGCGCAGGGGAGCGTCGTGCCCTCCGGCGGCAGGAGGGCGGCGGCCTGGGCGTCCAGGAGGTCGTTCTCGGCGCGCAGGATGTCCGCCGTGCGGGCGATGTGCGCCGCGGCGGCGGGGTTGATCGCCCGCAGCTGGGGCATGATGTCCAGCCGGAGGCGGTTGCGGGCGTAGTGGGTATCCAGGTTCGTCTCGTCGGTGACGTAGGGGAGGCGGTTCTGCGCGATGTAGTCATCGATAGCGGCGCGGGGCGTATCCAGTAGGGGGCGAATAATGCCGTCACGGACAGGGGGAATGCCGGTAAGGCCCTGGGGGCCGGTGCCGCGAAGCAATTGCAGCAGGACCGTTTCAGCCTGGTCATCGCGGTGGTGGGCGGTGGCGATAAAATCCGCGGCAAGGGCATCCGCCGTGCGGCGGAGGAAGTCGTAGCGGGCGCGGCGGCCCGTCTCCTCCACCGTCAGGCGCCAGACGGCGCACAGGGCGTAGACGTCCACCGTTTCGGTGTAGAAGGGAATGTCCCGTTCGGCGCAGAGGGCGCGGACCAGGTCCTCGTCACGCTGGGCCGTGGGACGCATACCGTGGTTCAGGTGGGCGGCAGCCACGCGGAAATCGCGGGCCCGACCCAGCTTCCACAGGCAGTCCAGCAGGCAGACGGAGTCGCGGCCGCCGGACACGGCGCAGAGGATCAGCCCTTCGGGAGGTGGGAACATCTGCCAGCGCGTCATCCACGCGGTCAGGTCCAGGGGCTCACTCATCCTCGTCATAGCGGGTCTCCAGCGTGCCGAAGGCGGTGTACTCGGGCATCCAGCGGAGCTCAACTTTTCCGGTCTCGCCGTGGCGGTTCTTGGCCACAATGCACTCGGCCACGTTGCGCTTCTCGGCATCGCTGTTATAGTAGTCGTCCCGGTAGAGGAACATGACGATGTCGGCGTCCTGCTCGATGGCACCGGATTCGCGCAGGTCGGACAGCATAGGGCGCTTGTCCTCGCGCTTTTCATTGGCACGGCTCAGCTGGCTCAGGCACAGCACGGGCACCTGCAGCTCCTTGGCCATGATCTTCAGCATACGGCTGATATCGGACACCGCCTGCTGGCGGTTCTCGCCGGAATAGCCCTTGCCGCCGGCGGAGGTCATCAGCTGAAGATAGTCAATGACCACCAGGCCCAGATTTTCCAGGCGGCGGCACTTGGCGTTCATATCCGCCACGGTCAGCAGTGGGTTATCATCGATACGGATGTCCATGCGGCTGAGGGCGGAGGCGGCCTCGGCGATGCGCTGCCAGTCGCTCTCCCGCAGGTTGCCGGTGATCAAGCGCTGATTCTCCACCAGGCCCTCGCTGGCGATGAGGCGGGTGACCAGCTGCTCCTTAGACATTTCCAGGGAGAAGATGGCCACGGTCTTGCCGGACTCGCGGGCGGCGGACAGGGCCACATTCAGGGCCATACTGGTCTTGCCCATACCGGGACGGGCGGCCAGCAAGAGCAGGTCGGACTTGTTCATGCCGTTGATCTTGGCATCCACAGCGGAGAGTCCTGTGGACAGGCCCGGCACGGTCCGGCCTCCGTTAGCGGACAGCTCGGCCAACTGGCTCATCACGTCGCCCAGCACCATGCCCACCGTCACCATGCCCTGGGCGCTGCGGCCACGGCGGATGGCGTAAATCTGCTGCTCGGCGGCTTCCAGCATATCGCCGGCGGCGCCGCCGCCCTCCTGCACCATGGCGGTGATGCTGCCGGCGGCCTGGGCCACCTGGCGCATGAGCGACTTGTCCTGCACGATGCGGACGTACTCCATGACGTTAGCGCTGGTGGGAGTGACCTCCATCAGCTGCAGCAGATAGGAACGGGTATTGTCGTTATACAGTCCGTTCTTCTCCAGCTCGCCGGCCACGGTGACGCCGTCGATGGGCTGAGAGTAGACGAACATATGGTAGATCGTCTCGAAGATCTCCCGGTTGGTCCGCAGATAGAAATCCTGGGCCTGCAGCTTGTCCATCACGTCCTTGACGCAGTCGGCGTCGATGAGCATGGAGCCCAGCACCGCCTGCTCCGCCTGAGGGGAATGGGGCATGGACGGCGTCAGCAGGGCGTCGGTGTTGTTGGCCATGGGAAGACCTCCTTTCAAAATTACGGTAATAGCCGCGCCTGCGGCGCGGTGCTTTCCCCGCTTATTTCTCTTCGATGACGTGGACGTACACGGTGCCGGAGACCTCGTAGCCCAGCCTGGCCTTGACCTCATAGCTGCCGAAGCTCTTGATGGGCTGGTCCAGCACCAGCTTCTTGCCGTCGATGGTCAGGCCGTGCTGGGTCTGAAGGGCATCGGCGATGGCGGCGCCGGTGATGGCACCGAACAGCTTGCCGCCCTCGCCGCCCTTGGCGGCGATCTTCACCTGGCAGGCCTTCAGCTTTTCGGCGATGGCCAGTGCCTCGGCCTTGGCCTCGGCGTCGGCTTTGGCCTTGGCCTTGGCCTGGAGGTTCATGGTGTTGACGGCGTCGGCAGTGGCCTCCACAGCCATGCCCTTGGGGATCAGAAAGTTGCGGGCATAGCCCTCGGCGGCCTCGATCATCTGGCCCTTCTTGCCCTTGCCTTTGATGTCCTGCTTGAGAATGACTTTCATATCTGTATCTCCTTTACCTTAATTTTCAAAGTACTTGTCGATGGCCTCCAGCAGCTTTGCCTTGGCCTCGGCCACGGTGATGTTGTCCGCCTGGCCGCCGGCGGTGGTGGAGTTGCCGCCACCGCCCAAGGCCTCCAGGATCACCTGGACGTTGACCTCGCCCAAAGAACGGGCAGACATATACACGCCGTCACCTTTTTTATACAGCACAAAGCTGGCACGGATGCCCTTGAGGGTCAGCAGCTCATCGGCCGCCTTGGCGGCGGTGACGCGGTCGCACTCCTCATCCAGGGCCACCACGGCGATATCGTCGCGGTACAGCTCTGCCTGACGGATAATGTCATAGCGGGCGATCATGGAGTTCAGGTCCCCCTGGAACATCCGCTGGACATCCTGGGTGTCGGCCCCCAGACGGCGGAGGTAGGCCGCCGCCTCGAAGGTACGGCCGCCGGTGCGGTTGGTAAAATTCTTGGTATCCAGCACGATGCCGGAGAGCAGGGCCTCGGCCTCGCATTTCAGCACGTCAGACGGCTCCACCAGATACTGCATCAGCTCCGCCACCAACTCGCTGGCAGAGGAGGCGTAGGGCTCATGGTAGTTCAGGGCCATCTTCTCAATGTAGCTGCTGCCGCGGCGGTGGTGGTCAATGACGGCCACACGGTTGCACGTCTCCAGCATTTCCTCGGACTCCACGCTCTCGGGGCGGTTGGTGTCTACCACCACCAGCAGGGAGCCGGGCTGGCACTTGATAAAGGCATCCTGGCCGGAAATGGCGGTATTGGCGTATTCAGGCTGCTCGGAGAGACGCCGCAGGATGGGGTGAGCGGCGTTGTTCTCGGTGTCGATGATGATCTGGCAGGGCTTGCCGCGCTTGCGGGCGATACAGCAGATGCCCACGGCGGCGCCCAGGGAGTCCATATCCGCGTATTTGTGACCCATGACGTACACCTGCTTGGCATCGTCGATCAGCTCACCCAGAGCGTTGGCCATGACGCGGGACTTGACTTTGGTACGTTTTTCGGTAGACTTGCTGCGGCCGCCGTAGAACTCGAAGTTCACACGGTCCTTGACCACGGCTTGATCGCCGCCGCGGGAGAGGGCCATCTCCAACGCCAGGGAGGCGTTCTTGAACAGCTGCTCGAAGCTGTCCTCGTCCCGGCCCACGCCGATGGACAGCGTGGCGGACACACCCTCGCCGGCCTGGACCTGACGGACCTTTTCCAGCACGTCGAACTTGCTTTCGGTGTAGCCGGTGTAGTCCTTCTCCTCGAAGAGGTAGAGGTAACGGTCGCGGTCGTAGCCCAGCAGCAGCCCGCCGGAGCCGGCGGCCCAGTTATTCAGCTGTTCCTCCAGCGCGGCCAGCAGCGCCGAGCGCTTATTCTCGGGGCAGGCCTTCATCAGCTCCTCATAGTTATCCACCATGAGGATGGCCATAAGGGGCTTGGTCAGCTCCAGGGTCTGGCGCATCTGCTCAGCCTCAGTGATGTCCATCCAGTAGGTGGTGGCCAGGGTGGGCTGGTCGCCGCCCTCCGGCTCCGGGCGGCTCAGGGCGCCGAAGACGCGGTAGATACGGTCGTTCCAGCGGAACTGCTCGGGATATTCACGCTTGCCGTCCAGCAGCCAGCGGTAGGTAAAGTCGGGGATCACGGCGTCTACCGCCGTTTCAAAGATCTTATCCTTCAGGCCGGTCAGGTCCGTGAACATATCGTTGCACCACAGGATCTCGCCGGTGGCTACATCGAACACCAGCATGGGCAGCGGCGCGTAGAGCATATTGCTGGACCGGGCGGTATCCATACCGCCGGAGACGCGGTCCATGTACTGGCGGACAGAGGCCTGGGCCATCTTGTTGCGGCGGCGGCCCACCAGAATGACCAGAAGCGCCACCAGGCCCTCCGCCGCCGCCAGCAGCGGCTGGAAGGGCACCGTCACCGCCACAAAGGCAATGAGGCACAGGCTGTACAGCGTCATATTGGTACGAAATCCGCGTATGATCTTCTTGCTCAAGGGAACGCGCCTCCTTCCCGCCGGGGATACTACTCCATACTGAGAGTAGTTTATTATAGCACGAAAGCCGGGCGGGGACAATACGCTTTTCGGGAAATCAGCGGGGAATTTTCCCGGCGGGGCGGCGGGTGTCAAATACCATCAAATACCGTCGGCAAGTTGGGGGTGTACAAATGGGAAAAACTGTGGTATACTTTGTGAAAAGTGCTGAATACGGCACGTATTTTTTGGTTGTTTCGCGGTGCGTGGATGCCGCGGTCAATATAGCAAACGAGGGCGTTCCCCTCTATATCGAGTGCTGACGACGGGCGACAGACTGTTCCCTCCCCCTGCGATGCAGGGCAGGCGGGCGGGGCAGAACGCCTTTGTTTCCGTGCGGTCATTTTTACCCGCCGCGACGCGCTCTATCTTATCTGAAAAGGAGCATTTATTCTTTTATGGCAGAAAAATTCAAGATCATTCCCCTTGGCGGTCTGAATGAGATCGGCAAGAACATGACCGTCTATGAGTACGGCGGCGACATCATCGTGGTGGACTGTGGCATGGCCTTCCCCGGCGACGATATGTACGGCATCGACTGCGTCATTCCCGACGTCAGCTATCTGGTGAAAAACCGCAGCCGGCTGCGGGGTCTGTTCATCACCCACGGGCATGAGGATCACATCGGGGCCATCCCTTATGTGCTCAAGCAGATCAATATGCCCATCTACTGCACGCGGTTCACCGCGGGGCTGATCAAGCTGAAGCTGCAGGAGCATGGGCTGGCCAGCTCTACGAAGCTGATCACCGTGGAGCCGGGTCAGACGGTGCGGGCAGGCAAGTTCCAGGTGGAGTTCATCCACGTGAACCACTCCATCGCCGACTCGGTGGCCTTCGCCATCCACACGCGGATGGGCGCAGTCGTACACACCGGCGACTTCAAGATCGACTCCACGCCCATCGACGGGGAGGTCATCGACCTGGCGCGCTTCGGTGAGCTGGGCAAGCAGGGTGTGCTGGCGCTGCTGGCGGACTCCACTAATGTGGAGCGCCCAGGCTATACCATGAGTGAGCGCGCCGTGGGTGCCACGTTCAAGCGGCAGTTCACCGGCTGCGACAAGCGGATCATCGTGACCACCTTCGCCAGTAACGTGCACCGCATCCAGCAGGTGCTGGACGCTGCGGCGGCCTGCGGACGGAAGGTGGCCGTTACCGGCCGGAGCATGGAGAACATCATGAAGGTCTCCACGGAGCTGGGGTACATGAAGGTGCCCAAAAACACGCTGATGGACATCAACCGCATCAAGGGACTGCCCCTGAACCAGCAGGTCATCGTGACCACCGGCTCCCAGGGTGAGGAAATGAGCGCCCTGTACCGCATGGCGTTCTCCACCCACAAGCAGGTGGACATCGGCCCCGGCGACAAGGTCATCATCTCCGCCAGCGCCATACCCGGCAACGAAGTGACGGTGGGGCGGGTCATCAATGAGCTGTTCCGCAAGGGCGCGGACGTGGTGTATGACAAGGCGGATATGCTGCACGTGTCCGGCCACGCCTGCCAGGAGGAGCTGAAGATCATCCACGCGCTGACGAAGCCCAGGTTCTTTATCCCCCTGCACGGCGAGCAGCGGATGCTGCAGATCCACAAGCGTGTGGCCGAGAGCATGGGCATGGCTCCCACCAGCATCGTGGTGGCCGACAACGGCAGCGTCATCGAGCTGACCACCAAGCACATCAAGTGCGAGACCACCGTACCCGCCGGCGAGGTGTTCGTGGACGGCGGCGGTGTGGGCGAAGTGGGCGCCGTGGTGCTGAACGACCGGAAGCTGCTGGCGGAGGACGGCATGGTGGTCATCGTGCTGCCCATGTCCAGCCACGACCACCAGCTGCTGTGCCCGCCGGAGATCGTCACCCGCGGTTTCGTGTACGTGAAGGAGTCCGAGGAGCTGCTGGAGGATATGCGCCGGGTGGCCACGGAGGCGGTGGATGGAATGTCCGCCAAGAAGCGCCGGGACGAGGGCGACGTATGCCGCACTGTGCGCTCCGCCGTGAGCAGCTATCTCTATAAGCACACCAAGCGCAGCCCCATGATCATCCCCATGGTGACAAAGCTGTAAGAAAACAAGGGCCGCCCAAAAGGGCGGCCCTTGTTTTGTATTCCTCTATGAACAGATCCCCGCACGGGGAGCTCTCATAGCGCTGGATTTAACGCACTGCGCGCAGGTCGAGGCAGCAAGTTCAAGCCTGCCCGCGACATTCCAAAAAGAAAACACCATCCTGACGGATGGTGTTTCTTTTTGTGATTGCCCACAGGTTTTGTTGTCAGTGAATCAGTGCCTTTTGTTTTGCTTTTCCGGTGACGTAGTCGCTCCTTCCAGCAAATCTGCCACAACCTGATTGAGCTGTGCAGCGTTCTTGGAGGTAATAACAGGGACGCCTGTGCGCTCCTCGACTGCCTTCCGTGCAATCCCAGCGGCTTCACCGCCCTCACGGGCTACAGCCAGATTTTCCGAAAATGTCTCCGGAGATTTCTGCTTGGATATCTCTGTGGTGGTTGCCTCTGCCAGCATATTCAGCACCAGCTCCAGCGTAGTCATGTTGTCGCGGAGGTTCTCCTTCTTCAAGCCCTTGAGATTTTTATATTGCCGTGTAGACATCCCCGACCATGCACGGGAAATCTCGTCGGTAAGTATTGCGTACTCCACGCCCTTCTGTACACCACGGGCATCCCACTCATCCGTCAGTTCCTTTCGGACTTGGATGGCTTGCAGCCGCTGGTTGATCCACTCGCGGGTATAGCCTTTCTTGAGGTATGTCTCCAGTGCCCTCTCAATGGTCAACTCCGGATCGATGGTTTCCTCGATACGTTCACGGCCTACCTGCGCCAGCCATAATTTGAACGGCTCTGCTTTGGACGAAGGAATAGACTGGATGATACGGAGAAGCTGCTCGGTGTCGGCTACGTCAGTCAAGCGTTTCTTACCATCAGGAGCGGTCATTTTCAAACCGTGACAGTTTGTCACGGTTTCATTGCCCTCTGCTCTCAAGCGTTGCTTGAGCTTGCGCCAATACGCCGTAGGGTCAACGCTGTCTGTCAGCACAGCAACAACATCGACGATGGAAAAGTACCATTCTTCCTTTTCCTCGTACCACGCGGTACGGATGCGCTTGTCCTCGAATAGTTGGATCTTGTCATTCTGCGCCATTCTGTTCGCCTCGTTTCTGCAATAACTCTCTCAGTAATCCATGGCAGCCTGCCATCACATCCTGCCATGTGGCCTCGAAATCATCGGTGTACCACGGGTCGGCCACATCGCGGGGATGGCCGGTGTAATCCAGCAGCAGATGTATCTTGCCATCTGGGTCACCACCGCAGATACGCCGCATATTCTGTAGGTTGGTTCTGTCCATGCCGATGAGCAGGTCGAATTCTTTGTAATCACTTTGGGTGAGCTGCCGCGCCGCGTGGCCGCCGCAGGATATACCGTGTTCTGCCAGCTTACGTCGTGCCGGAGGATAGACGGGGTTGCCTATCTCCTCACGGCTGGTTGCCGCGGACTCTATATGGAATTGGACTGCCAGCCCCGCTTTTTCTACTAAGTCCTTCATTACGAACTCAGCCATCGGGCTACGGCAGATATTGCCGTGGCAAACGAATAGGATTTTCTTCATATCACGGTGTCTCCCAATTATTATCTTTGCTTTCAGTATAGCAAATGAACCCCTATCCGTCGAGAGAGAAGATGTAAGAAAAGCCCCGTTTCTCAACAAAATATTCAGGAAACGGAGTCCTTTTGCATTTAATCTACTTCTGCAATCTTTCGATTTTCTCGATCCCACTTTTCAGCCGCACCAGTATTTCTTCCTTAGAGAGTATTCTGACCGACGCTACAAGATCACGAATATTGCGTTCGTTCCATTCCGTGATGGCAGTACCGGCCTGCCCCATTATATCGGCAGCCTCCTCCATGTGGTTGGCCAGTTCCGTATCTTCTGCTTGCTGTCGCTCCAGCTCGGTGCGTTTGGCCTTCAACTTCGCTTGCTGGGCGAGGATGGTCTTGAATCGTTCGCTATAGTCTGCAGCGTTGCCTGTGGCCGCAGCTGCGAAGGTGGCGTCAAACTCCTGTGTCAGGGTTTCCAGTTGGTGGTCGATATCTGTGATAGTGAGTTCTCCGCCTCGGCTGGGGCGTATTACCACCTGTAGATTTTCCGTGACCTGCCGTACCAGTGCGGGTTTCTCAGACATTATGCTGTTGATCGTCCGCAGAATAGCCTGTTGGAGCTGCTGCTCATCCACAGAAGGCGAATCATGGCAATATTTTTTGCCGTAGTCAAAGCGACTGATGCAGCGCCAAACGATGTGCTTCTTTCCCCTATTGACCCATGTACAGCGACGGTACAGTGTGCCGCATTCGCCGCAGATAAGCCGATCTGACAGGGCGTATTTCGGTGTATAACAGCTTCTGCCGCTGGGGGTGCTTTTCTGCGTGTTACCCTTCAGCGCGTTGCGCCGTGCCAGCTCCGTCTGAACGGCATCGTATGTCTTGCGGTCTATGATGGCCTCGTGATTGTTTTGCACAAGATACATGGCGCGCTGCCCTGTGTTACGGATGGTTTTGCGGCTGATACAATCCTGCTGGAAGGTTTTCTGCATCAGGACATCGCCCGCGTACTTCTCATTGGAGAGAATGCCGCGTACCGCTGTATGCGTCCATGCTGCACCGCCGCGGGCGTTTGGGATGTGGCGCTCCTCCAAGTCTTTGCGGATCATGTTTAGGCTGTCGCCACCGAGATATTTCCGATATATCTCCCTGACAATTTCCGCCTGTTCAGGGATGATTCGTGGCTTACCGTCTGTTCCTTTTTCATAGGCGTACAGATTGTGGTAATGGATAGTGGTTTCGCCACGCTGCATGGCGTAGCGCTTGCCCGCTTGGATATTGCCGGAGATGGACTCGCTCTCCGCCTGCGCGAAAGCTCCCATCATGGTCAGCATCAACTCTGTGGATTCGTCCATGGAATTGATGTTTTCTTTTTCAAAGTAGACCGCGATGCCCTGCGCTTTCAGCATTCGGACGTAATTCAGGCAGTCCACCGTGTTGCGGGCGAAGCGGGAGACGGACTTGGTGAGGATCAGGTCGATCTTGCCCTGCTTACACCATTTCATCATCCGCATGAAGTCCGCCCGCTTCTTGGCCGAAGTGCCGGTGATGCCCTCATCCGCAAAGATGTCAGCCATCGTCCATGACTTGTTTTCCATGATCTTATCGGTGTAGTAGTTTTTCTGCGCCTCGTAGCTGTTGAGCTGATCCTCCTCTTTGGTGGACACCCGGCAGTAGGCCGCTACCCGAAGCTGCTGCTGCTCGGCAGGCCCTGTGTTCTTTGGTGCGGCGGGTATCACGATCACCTTCGGCTTGTTCTCTCCCACGTTCACTGGCTCCTCTCGATGATCTGGCCGTTTTTCAGTAACAGGCTGGCCTGTCCCTTTTTGACATAGACCTGTGACACGGTGTTTTTCAGTAATTCGGCATCGATCTCCACCATTGGTGCAGCAGCGATGAACAGATGCCGCAGGCGTTGGCTTTCGTACTCGCTGCTGCCAATGGCGTTATACTGCATTCCTGCCAGCCGCAGAGCGAGCTCTTTAGCACCGTCCTCATCCACCGGGCTGGTGGTGAGTGCTGCGGAAAATCGCCGCTCCATTTCGGCCAGTTCACCACGGTTGACTGTCTGCGGTTGCGGCTTGATTTGCTCCGGCGCTGCCGCAAGGCAGTTCAGCAGGGACAGCACCTGCGATTCCACCGCCGCGCTGGGTCTGCCGCTGCACAGGCGGCGCAGGGTCTTCTGCGCTTCGGTAACCTGCACCACAGGCTTACGCTCTGACCGGCGCTGGGTGGTTTCCTTCATTTGATCTGCGTCGAGGATAGCCGGGAAACGGTCTGTGCCAGTGTAGCGGTTGTCCTCCAGAATGCGGGCCACCATATTCTTGTTCCAGGGCTTGTCCGCGTCGTAGGGCGGGCCTTTTTCTTTCAGATGGTCGGTGATGTCGTTGAAGGATGCCCCGGCCAGATAGCGGGCATAGATGCCCTGCACCGCCTGTGCCTCCTGCGGATGAACGACTATCTCGCCCATGACCATCTTGTAGCCGAAGGGCAGCTTCCTGTTGCCCATTACCGCACCGTCCTTTCTATGCTCTCCCGCAGCTCCAGCCCATTTTTCAGGCGGAACCGCAGGCTGGTGTTGCTTTCGATGATGACCTTGTCAATAAGCTGACCGAACAGCTCCCCGTCAAAGTCATGCAGCGTTTCAGGCCCTCTTTTGAGGATGGTGATAAGCTCCTGGGTGCAGGGGATGGTATCATCACCGTCTTGGTTGAGTATCCTGCTTTTGGCTTGCTTGGCGGCGCGGAGCTGTTCGGTCAGCGCATTGCTCTTGGATATGAAAATGTCAGGATCAACACAGCCGCTTTCTCTCAGAGTGGCCAGCAGTTGATTCTGACTGGTAAGTTCCGCTATTTGTTTGTTCAGCTCAATGACGTCCACACTCCAGAGGAACTTTCGTTCACGGATAGACTGGAGGTTGGTGATGAGGTCGGGGAGGATGTGGCTGCCCTGATGTTTTAGATTATAATACAGGCGAAGGAATGCTTGCTGTATCTGGACTTCGGGAATCTGAGTAATGGGACAAACAGCCTCATCGCTGTCATGCCGTATACAAAGCCAGTATCTTGCGGATGTTGACCGCTTTGATCTGCACGCAGCACCGCAACTGCATTGGACTCGGCCATGAAAGGGTGTTTTTTCTGCTGACACCGTTTTTTCTCGGCTCTTTAGCAATTTCTGTACTCGCTCAAACCAGTCCTGCGGGATAATCGCATCGTGGATTCCTACAATATAGTAACTGTCGTGCTCTCCACTATTTCGTATTCTTTTTCGGGGGAGGGTGTCCGTGGTATATTTTTTCTGTAGCTGTGCATCACCTATATAGCGCTCGTTCCGAAGGATATATTCTATCCGTCCGCGTTGCCAGTGAAGGTCCAGTACATTGCTCTGGTTCAGCATCTTTGTGATCTCCGTGGTGTTTATCCCATGAAGATACATCTCGTATATACTGCGAACCACCTCCGCGCACTCCTTATTGATAATAAGCGAACCATCCACAAGGTCATAGCCCAGTGGGGCGCTGTAGGTGCTAAACCCCTCACGTTCTATCCGCTTCTGATAGCTCCAGCGTATATTGCCGGAGATGGACTCACTTTCTGCCTGTGCGAAGGCTGCGTACAGGGCGGTCATCAGTTCAGAAGACATCCGTGCGGTATCAATGTTCTCCTTCTCGAAGAAGATGGTCGTACCGTTAGCTCGGAACTGCCGGATGGCTTCCAGGCATTCTGCCGTGTTACGGGCGAAGCGGGAGATGGACTTGACCAGAATGCGGTCGATGAGTCCGCGTTCGCTGTCGGTCAGCATCCGCTTGAAATCCTCTCGCTTCTCCACAGAGGTGCCGGTGATGCCCTCGTCAGCGTAGATGTCCACCAGCCGCCAGTCCTCATGTTCGGTGATGTACTGCGTGTAGTGGATGTTCTGGGCCGCGAAGGAGTTAAGCTGATCCTCCGAGGAGGAGCTGACCCGGCAGTAGGCAGCCACCCGCAGCTTCTGGGCATCCCGTTCATGCTTGGCTTCGATCCTGATGACCCGCCGCTCCTTGCCGTTCAGGGCAAGGTTTCCGTTGATGCTTTTTTCTTCCGTGACCGCTCACCTCCTCCTTGTAGCAACACAACATACCACAGTCATCTCGTTAAAGCTACTGCTTTTTGCGAAGAAATTCAGAAAGAAATAGGAATCGTCGCGCCGGTCTGCACGGCGATACGCACAGCGACTTGCTCCAGTTCCGTCTTGGGAAAACCGGCTCGTTTCAGCGCGGCCAAAAGATTCAAAATGCCGCAAAAATCAACGTTCTTATCCTGCATAGTTTTCTCCTCATATCCGTTTTTTGATGGCACAAACACGGGTGCTGCGGTAAGAGGTAATGGGGTATAGGTAGTAGGTATGTGAGGGGGAGGGAAAGTGCAGCACCCGCATTTCTGCCATCAGGCAAAGGTCATGGCGGGCCGCCCCGGTTTCCCGGAACGGCCCACGCCGTTTCTGTCGTTTGTCCAGTCCTATTCGACACTACTTCCCGGACTGCTGGGCGGTCAACTGGTCTGCGGCTGGCACCGCACATGGGCAATCAACCCCTCCGAGGATCTCTCCGAGCTGCACCGATTTTGTGAAGGCATCGCTATGCAGAAGTACCATAATAGGCAGATGAGGTCATGGCGAGACAGCCTGCCACGGCTGCTTTTGGATGAACGGGTATCGCTGGGCACCTTCCGATCTGGGACCTGCATTGACACGGGGAATTCCCGTGCAGGTGGTCATGGCGCGTTCTCCGCATCGCTGTCCTCTTTCTTACGGAGGCTCATCTGCTGATGTGATCCAGTTGCCGGATATGGCCGTGTGGCGTTTTTCAAGGTACAATAGGCCCTTTGCTTGGCTTGGGTAAATTGTAAATCTGCTTCTCTGTCATTTGAAGAGCGCAGTAGTGCAGGTTTGCAACGGAAACCTGCACTGTCAGCCCCGCTTTTCACTCAATCGATCTATTTGCTCAAGAGTTTTATGTATTTGGGCCGTAAGCTCCTTGATCTGTACAGCCGCGAGAGTCTGACCCTTGAGCAGGAAATCCGAGGAAACCTCCAATATGTTAGATAGATCCAACAACAAATCGATAGATATACCTCGTTTGCCAAGCTCGATTTTTCTGAGATGTTCCACGCTGATGTTGAGCATCGCGGCCAGTCGTTCCTGCGTAAGGTGGTGTTCTCTACGCAGTTTTCTGATGCGCTCTCCGAATGGAATTGGCTGAAAGTGCATTTTGTTACCTCCGTTTCGTCATTTGTGAAGAACTCGCAAACGACGGAAACGGCGGATCGCGGCAACATGGCTCGACAATGTCTGTGATAATTCGACAGGCAAAAAGACGCGGCTGACCTTTAGCGGTCAGCCGCGTCTTTTCACTTGCCGTATTAAATTGTATGATCGTGCCGTTCGGTGGCCTCTCGAACATCCCTGGAGGCAGGCACATTGTCAGTATCCTACCCATAATATCTATCTGTGTTTTTTCCTAAAAGGGCTGTATCTTTGGATTCTTTGTATTCGCTATTTATCCTCCCATGGCGCTGCCCAGGTCATATCCCAGGTCGCAGGTATAGCGCCACTCCACCACGTCGCCATCCTTCAGCTGGTAACGGGAGCAGCCGTAGTTGGGATACCAGCCGTTGACACTGTACATCCAGCCGGACAAACTGCCCACGTCGAACTCATAGAGGTTGTTGATACCCTCTACATACGCGCTGTTGTACATGGGCGTCCAGTTGGACTCCATGTGAATAGCGTTGTCACGGCATACGCGCTGGAGTACATCGAATACGCTCTCACCCTCGCTGAACTCCACCGCAGTAGCTGGGAAAACAATGCCGTCCTCCGGCACGAGGAACTTCTTGTTCTCCACGCACTTGTCCATGTTGTCCAGAATGGTCTCGCAAGAGATGGAGAAAGTGCAGGTGTGGGTTGTGGTGGTATCCACCGCCGTATCCTGCGGCTCTACCGGACTGGGCTTGCCCTCCGGGATAGGCTCGGTCATGTACTGGTCCTTATCGCCGGTATCCTCCGGCTGCACTTGCTTGCTGCCGCAGGCGGCGCAGGATAGCAGAAGGAGAACCGACAGAAACAGGGAAACGATATGTCTGCACTTTACTCTCATATCACTGCTCCTTCTTGATACGGCGGTAGCGGCGAATCATACCAAAGGCCAGCAGCACGACGATAATGACCGCCAGCAGAATCGCGCCCAGCGGCGTTTCGGTCAGGGCAGAGCCCACGATCTCGAACACGCTGTTGCCCTTGCCGTCCGGGCCGAACTTGCCATTCTCGGCGGCCTGGAGGTAGGTGAGGGCTGATACGGCGGAGGAGAAGTCCATAACAGGGTTATCGTATGAGGGTATCTCACTCAAGCCATCCACCGGGGCTTCTACCTCCGTCTTGGAAACAAAGCCCACGCCCTCGATATAGAATGTTCTCAGCCCATCGGCCACGGTGTTGCCGTTTTTTACGAAGCGGTCATCATCCAAAGAGATGCCTGCCGCGTTCATCATATCCAGGATTGCAAGTGTGGCCTCCCCATCAGGCTGACCATCTCTGCCTGGGAAGCTGCCATCCGCCAACTGTACGGACGAAAGGTATTCGATAGCCTTATCTATTGCCTTGGCGATGTACTCCTTGTCCGTATGCGGAGCAAGGGCGGCCACGTTCTCAGCGGTGAACTGCACCTCCTCCCAAATTGGATTGTCGGCATCGTAGCTGAACTTGCCGTTCGCCATTTGATTTTGCAGCATTTTGGCAGCGTATTTATCCACCATACTATCGGCATCCACACCGCGGGAGCGCCATACAGACAGGTCGATGGAGTCCAAATCTTTCAGAGCATCCGCCAACACTCCTGTTCCTTTACTGCTTACATCGGTAAGCGGTGCAAGAAAGTCAAGGCCATTGACATTGGCAGGGTCTATGTCCAGGGACTTCATAGCGCGCACCGCACCCGGCGAATAGGTGGCAGATTTAAGCCCCATTAGATACTCGCTGTTGGTGCCGGTAAGGTGCTGCATGATCGTCTGCAATTCCTCTTTCTGCGCCTTGGTCAATTCACCCTGTGCCTGTTCCAGTGACAATACCTCTTTTGCATACATGGAGATAGCTGATTCAGAAACAATGGTCACATTATCGTGCCAAAACTGACCATCTTCCACCTTTTGATAAGACGTATCCGCCTGTTCCTGAAGCAATGCTTTATAATCAATGGACGATACTTTTACGCCGTTGTCCGCAGGAAGGTTGTCAATTCCTGCGTCATTTCCAGCTATTCCCCGCACCGCGCATAATCCACTATAGGGTTCAGCGTTGTCGTATATCCTGCGAGAAACAGGTTCATCTCCACCGTCCGGATCTTCCATCAGACTCGAGGAGAGCTCATACCAAGCACCTTGTAACTCCCAATACGCCCACCAATGGTCCTCCCGGTAGAAGCCCTGATACGGCTCATTTCTCGCATCCTCAAAATAGAATCCTTGATACCAGCCCATCATGCCGTCCAGCACGGTGTGACCGTCCTTGGTAAAGCGCTCGTCCGTGAGGGAAATATCCAGCGCGGCCAGCATCTCCAGCACCGCCGCGTCTTCCTCCACGTCCTCATCGCCGTACTTGACGAAACCGCCGCTGGGGAGCTGCTGCTCAGATAGATAATCCAACGCCTTGTCAATGGCTGCGGATACGTCCTTGCGATCCTGATAAGGTGCGAGGGCCTGTACGGACTTGGCGGTCAGCAGGATATAGTCGAAGCGGTCAGGCTCACCGTCCACGCCCTTTTGCTTCAACTCCGCGGGCCACTTGGAGGTGTAGCGGAACTCGCCGCTGCTCTGCTGGCGGGCAAGGGCTTCCGTCAGAAGCTGCTCCCGCAGCGCGTTGAACTCGTCGGTCTTGCCGGCGTCACCGGCGGCGTCCAAGTCCATCAGCATATCCAGCCGATCCTCGTCCGCCTCCACTAACTCCGGCTTCCGCAGGGCGTCCATGAGGTCGTGTCCGGCAAAGTCGGTCACGTCCAGCCTCATAGCCGCCACCGTGCGGATCGCGCCGGGGATATAGGCTGTCTTGCCCCGCTTGACGGCAAGGTCCAGCCAGTCGGCCAATGCTTGCAAGTATTCGTCATAAAAGCCGCTGGGGACAGCTGCGCCGGAGGTCCACAGGGCATAGACCGCCTTGGCGTTCTCCTCCTGCGTGGCCGCGGCAAGGTAGTCCTTGCTCTCGCTGACGCGCTGGACGACCAGCTCCGTCACCGTCTGATACGCCTGCTCCGCCTCGTCCGTCCAGCCGTCCGTGGGAGCAGCTTGTGCTACGATGGGCAAAAGCATCACCAGCGCCAGCAGTGTGGTGAGTAATCTTGTGATATGCTTTCTCATTTGCTCTCCCTCCTGCGGCGAACGACCACCGTCACGGCCACCATGACGACCACCGCGCCGCCGATGATAAGGAACAGATTTCTCTGCGCCGCGTCTGTCTGTGCCTTCACCGCAAGTACGGTATCCCAGTTTTGGACAAGTTCCTTGTCATGGTCGGACAGCGCCTTGTACCGCTTCACCAACCTGTCCACGGTGGACTTCTCGCCCAGTCCCGGCTCGGTCATGGAGATGATCTGCTCCTGGATGTCCGCGTTGAGGCTCTCTATCTCCGCGTACAGCGCGTCTATGTCGCTCTTGGCCTGCGTCAGCTTGGTCATGTAGGTGTCGTAGCCGTCGAAGTCACGGCTCATTTTCAGCTTATTCAGCAGGGCTGTCACCTCGGCATCGTTCTCCGTGGACAGCTTCTTGGGCAGAGCGTCCGCCTGCTGCTGGTCGGCCTCGGTAAACTCGTAGCTGCCCGCGAAGGATACCTCGCTCTCCTCCGGCGTCAGTATCTTGGAGGATACGCTGCCGGGACGGAAATCGTACAGGATGCTCATGCCCTGCGCCTGCCGCCACACGGCTACCAGCGCCAGCAGAGCTTGGTCGGTGGCGATGCTGTTGCTCTCGCCGGGGATGGCGGAGGGATTGCCGGGGTCAGACTCATAAGAGTGGGCAAAGCCCTCGTCCTCCTGCTGGTAGTAGAACAGCGCGTCCAGCAGATTGATGCCGTTCTTGATGAACCGCGGGTCGTTCTGCGGATCAACGCCGATGGAGCACAGCGACACGATGATCTGCGATACGGACTCGGAGTTCCGTGTGCCCCAGCTGCGGAAGTCGCCGGTATCCAGCTGCAATTTGGACAGGCAGTCCAGCGCCTTGTCCACGGGGTCTTTCACGTTGAAGGTGGCGTTTCGATAGTACGGTGCAAGCGCCTGTATCGCCATGGCGGTGATGTCCGGGTCGGCGGTGCTGCCCTGTGCAAACCGCAGGTTGAAGCCATCGTCGGGGAGCTGGAAGGACAGTATTTTCTTGATCATCTCCGTGCGGGTGTAAGACGAGCCTGCGGGGATGTTGTACTTCATGCTGTCCAGCGTGATAAGCCCCCACAGCCAGCCGTTCAATCCCTGCGCCCCGATGTCCACGGTCTTGCCGCGGTCGTACACACCGTCCGCGATGAGGTTGATGTCGCTGCCGTTTTCATCCTTGCCGAAATGGGTGGGGTCGCCGCCGCAGGCCAGCACAGCGAGAGAAATTCTATGCCACTCGGTGGCCTTCACCCGATCCAGCTTGTCCGGCTCACGGTACTTCTGCTCGACGTAGGTCTGCAAGGCCGCAAGGTAGGCATCATAGTCGTCCTCCACACCGCAGCGGCTCAGACCGATGGGCAGCCAGTCCGTGGCGGAGCTGCCGGCGTAGGTCAGCTCGTCCCCGGAGAGGAGATAGTCGCCATCTTCCAAGCCCAGCGCAGAACGCTTCTGTTCCATGATGCCCTGAATAGCCTCGGAGATCTGTGCCACTGTGTATTTGCCCTGCGGCACAACTTGGCGCTGGTTTAGCTTCTGCGCCGCTTCCGCCTGTGCTGCCGTCATAGGACTGACGGTGATGCTCACATCCCCAGTGAATGTGCCGTTCTTGAACTGCACCCGGCCAATGATATTGGAACTCTCCACCGGCGTGATGCTGCCCCATGTTTCCTCGGTCCACTGGGCATCCTTACCCACCTGTATCTCCACCGTGCCGGTGAAGAAGTCCGGGTGGTCCAGCGTCACGGACTGCACATAGTACATCCCGTTGATAGAGATGCCACAGGCCACTTCATCCTCCTTGTTCTTACCCACGGCCAACGACACACGGGCGACTTTGCTTGTGGGCAGAGTATGCCCCTCGTTGGCCGTCAGGTTCAGCACATCCGCGCTGTCTACGCCCGCTTTCTCGAACACCCAATAGGGCAGATCGTTCCCTGTCGGAGCATTGACGGTGATGCTATATCCCGCCGCGTAAGTCAATGGCATACTGCCAAGTATCAGCACCAATGCCAGCAGAAACGCCGTCAAATTTCGCACTTTTCTTCTCACAGAGGCATCCCTCCCGTTTCCGTTTATATAGCCGTATTCGCGTGGACGGAAATTCCGCCCACGCGAATCGGCAGACTGCTCCCCTAAGAGCCGTCTATTTCACTTATCTCTTGCTGGCCACATCGTCACGCTCGTCGCGCTTGACCTTGTGGTAACGGCGCACTGCGCCCACGATGACCAAGGCCGCAACGACTGCCACGATGCTCCAGACAATGATGGGATTCTCGCGCACCACCGTGCCGATGACCTCCCACACGGAGTTTCCACCGCCGCTGGCACCGCCCTCGGCCTCCTGACCGTCCGGCACATCCTCCGGGGCTTCGGAGGTCTGGGTGTCGTCGGTATCGGTGTCAGGTTCTTCCGCGTTCTCGGACAGGCTCTCCATCGTCACCTGCTGGGCATCCAGCCACTGGGGGAAGGTCAGGGACGTGCCGCTGCTCTCCCAGTTAGCATACAGACGCTCCGTCAAGTTCAGCAGGCTGTCGGTGTACTGTGCAAGGATCTCCTCCACTGTGCCGCTGGCCATACCGCTGCCGGTGGTCAGCCACGTACTGAAGGTCGCCTCGCTGCCGGTATCCATGTAGCGCTGGAGCGCCTTGCCGATGATGTCGCCGTTCTTGCTGTTCAGGCCACTGTGTTCGTTCAAGCTGGCCAGCAGCAGCGCTGCCAGGCCCTTGGCCTCGTCGGTATCCTTGGACTTAGCCGCTGCGGCCATGTTGTCCAGGCTGTTGGTGATAAACGCACGCAGCACGCTGGGGGAAGCCTTCAGCCACTGGGCGAAGGTCTTACCGCCGCCGTTAGCGCCCCACTCGGCGTAAGCGGCCAGCACCAGGCCCTTGATGTCGTACTCCACATCCATATTCAGGCCGTCCTGCAGGCCCTCGTCGTCCTCATCGCCTGCGCCGTCGCCGGTATCTGTGCCGCTGCCGTCGCCGTTACCGCCGCTGCCGCCATTACCACCGCCGTTACCGCCGCTGCCGGTGCTGGCGAAGGCGGCCACCACCAGCGCGTTGGCCTCACCCAGCGTGAAGCTGTCGCCGCTTTCCAGCGCCGTGGTGCTGCCCGTGCCCATCAGATCCAGCGTCAGGCTCTTGAGGCCGAAGGTGTCGTCCTTGGGCGTGGCCGTGACGGTCACGCTCATACCCTTGGGCCCGTAGACCGCGTTATCCGCGTCACCAGTGAAGTTGCGGCTGCTCTTGATGCTCACCGCGCCGCCTGTGCCGCACTCGGCCTTGGCGCGGTAGTAGCTGGTGGAAGTCCCCTCACCGATGGGAACAGGATAGTTGTTCGCGCCCTGCGTCCAGTAGTTCTTGTGGGCATTGACGCCGCCGTCCACGCCCCACGCTACCTTGCCGCTGGCAAAGTCGTCTGCGCTGGCCCACTCGCCGACGCTGGAAACGGAGTCCTTCTTGTCCGCCAGATAGTAGCTGTCGGACACATTTTTCTCTTTCAGCTCGGTGGGCGCAAGGCCGATATTGGCACCGGGGACATAGCTGAAGGAATTTCTGACCCTATTATACGCACCCCAGCCGTAGAGGATGCCAAAGGCCTTGACAGGCGTGCTTGCCTCGACACTTCCGGTGTTCCAGCAGAATTCTACTGTACCGCCGTAGCCGCCGTTGGTGAGGATACCTGCCGCATATCCTGTACCTGTACCTGTACCTGTACCTGTAACGGCACCTGTATTGCTACAGTTCGTTGCCTTGCTGCCATTGACGCAGATGCCCGCAGCCTGCTGGCCGGTCACAGCGCCGCTGTTGCTGCACCGCTCATAGCTTCCGCCTGCCGCAATGCCGGAGGCGTACCCCTGTGTCGCAGATATGCTTCCGCTGTTGGTGCAGCTCGTGTAGGAGCCGTCGTTATATGTTTCATTCCCAGTCATTCCGCCTGCGGTGCGTTCGCCGACTACCGCAGCTTTGTTGGTACAACCCGCAAAAACGCGATCCTGAAGGTTGCTGTATCCCTTACCGGCCAGTCCGCCTGCATATCTGCCGGTTACGAAGCCGCCCCTGTTGTGGCAATTTGTCATTGCGACGGAACCGCTTCCCACAAGACCACCTGTTCCGTCTATGCCGCCCTTGACCGTAAACCCTTCAACGGTGACATCGTTCAGGATAATGCCGCCCCGTGCATACGCCACAAGGCCGCCGCAGAAAGATGTACCGGTAAATGTGGTCGTCACGCTGCCGTCCTTCAGCGTCAGATCGCGCATAACCACGGCGTTTCCTGCGGGGCTGTCTACATACCCAAAGAGCCCCGCCCATTGCGTGCTTGTGTTCACCTTCAGCCCGCTGATGGCATGGTTGCCGCCGTCCAGATTGCCGTTGAAGGGATGGAAGGCATCGATACCGATGGGCGTCCAGTTCGCATTGTTCAGGTTGATGTCACTTGTCAGTATGAACCACTTGCCGGTGTAGCTGAAGCCCTTCTCATTGACCTGCGTCTGCAGGGCGGTCAGGTCGGCGGCGTTGGAGATCTGATAGGCATCAGCTTCCGTGCCGCTGCCCGTCCAGATATTCTCCCACACGGCGTAGAGCGTGATGCTGTCTTCACCACCTGACAGCGGGATAGTACTGCCTGCATCATAAGTACTGCTGCCATCACTCCACATCTGGAACGTGCCGTTTTCGTTGCCTACACCGGCTGCCTCAGCGTTGAGGACGGTGTAGGATACCGGCTGGATCGTGCCGTTTTCATCCGGCTCCAGCACGATCGTGTCCTTTCGCGGCTGACCGGTGGCAGTACGGCAAATACCATCGCCCGGTTCGTATATCACATACACGATTTTCATGCCAGTGCAGGCAGTGTGTTGATCACCGTTCCACAGCAATATAAAAGTAGGCAAGATGATATTTTTCTCCGCATTTACGAACCATGGCGTACCACCGCTGCCGTTTTCATTCAGCATATCTACCAGCAGCTTGTCGCCGACCATATAGGTCTTATCGGTCTCGTTGTAGGCCACGTCGCTCTCCGCGCCAGCGGTGCTGACGTACTTCATCAGCTCCTCGCCGTTCAGTTTGCAGACGTAATAGCTGTTTTCTGCTCCGCTGTCACAAACTCCCGGCACACCTACACCACCGAGGCCATGTGTCTCACCCTCCGTACTGCTCACATCGCCGATGTTGTAGCAGTTAAAGATACTGCTGGTGGGGTTAGCGGCGATACCCGCCGCTACACCGTTCTGAAGTTTTACTGCACTGTCAGCATAAGTAAAGTTATTCACCACCGCAGCGGTGTTATAGCTGTTCGTTACGGTGCCGCCGCCGGTGATACCGCCTGCGTAGTTAAATCCCTGGCTACCGTTCCACATGGCGTTGATATATACTTCACCATCATTCTGGCAACTATCCACAAAACCCTCAGCTGAGATACCGCCTGCGTACAGATAATCTGCCGTTCCGGAGGCGATCTCGACCCTGCCGGAATTATGGCTGTTCAGCACACGCCGTCCGCCGATACCGCTGGCCGATACTTTTTTCGTGCCGGAGGCTGTAACATTGCCAGTATTTTTGCACAGGCGCACAATGACCTTGTCACTGGCGCTGCCTACGATACCGCCCACAGTCGTGCCGTTGACATCGTTGCCGGTAGCGGTCACCGCTGCGTTGTTCTTGCAGTTCTCGATGCGGCATTCGCCGTTGCCCTCATACGCATGGCCGACCACGCCGCCGACACTACCCATTACGGCGGTCACTTCTGCCTTGTTGGTGCAGTTCTCGACTGTGCCCTGATACAGATAGCCCACGATACCGGCAGTATTTGTCCCACTGATGCTGCGAACACTGCCCTCTACCGTCAGATTCTTGACAGTGCCGTGCCTCACATAGCCGAACAGTCCCGCGTAGGCATCATCGGTGTTCACGCGCAGGCCCTTGATGGTATGCTTTTGTCCATCAAAGGTTCCCTCAAAGAAATGTCCGCCAGAGGCTATGCCGATGGGTGTCCACGTGCCGGTCAGCTCAATGTCGTTACCCAGCTTGATGGTCTTGTCCTTGAAGGAGATATCTCCCTCCGCAGTACCATTGACCAGTATGGCAAAGCCTTCCAGCTGTGATGCTGTGGTCAGCGTGTACTCCACGTCATTTTCGTGACCAACATACCAGCTGATGTCGGCAGCTGTCAGCTTGTAGGTATAGTCCGTTCCGATTCGAAGCTTGCCATTCTGCGGTTTCGGATTAAAAACGACCTGATAGCCCACTGTGACACTCTCCACTGTTACAGGCACAGAACTATACGGTCTTCCGTATATATACTGAATATTTCCTTTGGTCAGAACGATGGTATTCTCGTCACCCAGCTTGATCTCCGCTGTTGCGTCTTTGGGCAAATCCTCTGCGGTCAAGGTCAGTTGGGAAACATTTGTCGTGTAGAGTGTGGTTTTTAACGTTGGCCGCTTTGTCACTGTGTCCAAAAGCCAAAGGTATCCGTTAGGCCCGTTCAGTTCGTATGTCACGCGACCCACTTCAAACTCCAGATTCACACGTGCGCCGGTGTCACTTTCCTCGCCGAATGCGGACTCGCCGTCTTCTGCCAGATAGAAGCACTGTTTCACACCCGCATTCTCACTGTCTGTCTTTCCTACGACCAGCGTTCCAATGTGCTCATCGTTGTAATAATAGGAACTGGATACCGTGCCCTCGTTCAAACCTACAAGACCACCAACTACGGCAGCGCTGCTGCTGCCGTTGACCACCGCAGTGGACATACAATTCTCTACCGTGCCGGATTGTAACCAGCCCACGATACTACCCACATTGCCACTGCCCGTAACTGTACCAGCAGGAACAGTCACTTCAACGGTCTCTTTTGTCCCGTCTTCTTTTTCGATTTCCTTCGTCGTTGTTGTATCGGCGATAGTCACATACTGAATCGTGCCGCTATCTACCACACCGAACAGGCCCACATTGGCGTAGTCACCAGATATGGTCAAACCTGTAATGATCGTAGTAACTGTACCTATGATCGTACCGCCATAGTACTGCCCGGCAAAACTTCCTCTAAAGGGATGATCTGAAGTGCCGATGGGTTCATAGTCAATATCCGACAGGTCGAGCGTGGCATTCGGCACACCGCGTAGTTCAAGCAGATCTCCTTTGAAACCGTCCGCTACCATTCCGCTGTTTACAAGACGGGCTATGCCTCGCAGAGCAGCCACGCTGTAAATAGCGTATCTTGTTTGTGTTTGATAGTTGTACCACCATGTGATGTCCGCCGACAGATCTGCCTCCGTGCCATAGTATAGAGTGGTCCGTTGGGCCGTCAGTGTATAGCCTTCATCCGAAACCCTCGCCCCATTCGTTCCGCTCGCATCAGCGGACACCCAGAGATCCTTCTTGCCATCGGACCGTGTCAGTTTGACCAAGCCCGCATCGTTCGTGATTGTATAAACACCGCGTTCGGCACTGTAGGATACGCCTTCGCCCTCAACAGAAACTGTAAACTCGCAATCAGGGAAAAGCGGTGCGATCATGAGCTTTTTGCCCTGTCTCTCACTGTCTGCCGCAAACACAGGGTAGTCCGTGCCCTGCGCCCATTCACTGCCGCTCTCGCCGCAATTCAGGTTCAACAGTCCTACCAGCGTCTTACCGTCTTTGACTTCTTTCTGGCCCTCAAACTGCTCCGCTGTTATAGTCGTTGCACCATACTGCGTGGACACAGTATTCGTGTAGGAATCTCTGCAATTGAGTTGATTGCCGCTCAAAGTGGTCGTATAGTTTTCATCGCTGCCAGTATAGTAATACCAGCAGTTGGATACACTACCGCCGCTGTTGATTCCGTTGCTTGCTTCCTGCGCGGTTACCGTGCCATAAAAACCGCAGTTCTGAACAATGGCCTTTTGTCCATTTCCTGCATTCCAAGCATCTCCGATATTTCGCGCCACAATGCCTGCGGCTCTGCCAGTACCGGATGCCGCAACAGTGCCAATCACGATCAGGTTTTCAACCACAGTGCTGTTGCCAACATAGCCGAACAGCGCCTGATCGCCGTCGCCCGTAGCAGAGAGTCCACTGACGATATGTCCCTTACCGTTAAAGCTGCCCTCAAACGGTATCTGATTTTCACGAGATGCGAACGAGCCAATGGGTGTCCATGCAGCGTTATTCAAGTCAATATCCGCTGTTAGTACGATCGTCTTGCCAGCAAAGCTGTCCACTTTTCTATTGACCAGATTTGCAAAACATTTCAGTTCCAGTGCAGTGCCCAACTCACAACTGCCATTCTCATACCACTTCGTTGCGTCGAACTCATCTTTCGTCCCGTAATAGAATGTGGTATCTTCAGTAAGTGCATATCCATTAGGGTCAAGCGGCTTCGCACCCTTACCGGACTGATCGGTTGTGATATAGATATCGTCTTCATAACTGCTATCCAGCTTGACAGTATCCTCGGTCACACTGTATCTTCCATTTTCACATACAGCACCCGGAACTGCTACACGCCCAGCGCAAGCAGAATCAGGGAAAAACGGAACGAGTATCACCGTTTTTCCTGCTTCATCAGCATTTGGAAATACAGGATACTCTGTCCCCTGCACCCACTTCTTGCAGCCTTCCGGCAAATTGTCATTCAGTAGGCCAACTACTGTACCGTTTACAAAATCTTCGCTGGCCCTGTATTCGCCTTTCGCCGAGTCACTGACGTTTTGGTAGCAGTTCGTGGCAGTGCGGTTTCCTGTTACTCCGGCGTCGCTGCCCGCATCGGTGGAGTAAAACCAGCAGTTGACTGCTTTGCCGTCGCCTACCACGCCTCCACGATAGCCATCGACATCATCTATAAAATACTCATCCGCTGCGATTTTTCCATAAAATCCACAGTTCTGAATGACTCCGGAAGTCTCACAGCAGACACCACCCACCGAGAAATCGCCAGCATCCCCCGCGATTTCCGAAGCCATGACCGTGCCTGTTACAACGAGATCCTGGATTAAGCTATTTGTATTCATTACGTTTCCGAACAGGCCAGGGCAATACGTATCAGGCACATACAAATTGCTTATGATATGGCCCTGCCCGTAAAAATTACCCTTAAAAGCAAAATTTGCTTTTACACTGTTGCCAATGGGGGTCCACGTTTTACCGCCAAGGTCGATATCCGCCGTCAGCTTGATGATCTTATCAAGGAAGTTTTCTGTGCCGCTATTCACCAACTGCGCCAAACCTGCCAACTGCTCGGCGGTGCTGATCTCGAATTCACTTTTGTTGGCATCATACCAATCCGTCTCAGTGGATGTACCATCCCATGCAACTGCGGGCATCGTGAACTCAGGGTGCTCGTCACCCTGCTTCCACTTCTTGCAGCCTTCCGGCAAATTGTCATTCAGTAGGCCAACTACTGTACCGTTTACAAAATCTTCGCTGGCCCTGTATTCGCCTTTCGCCGAGTCACTGACGTTTTGGTAGCAGTTCGTGGCAGTGCGGTTTCCTGTTACTCCGGCGTCGCTGCCCGCATCGGTGGAGTAAAACCAGCAGTTGACTGCTTTGCCGTCGCCTACCACGCCTCCACGATAGCCATCGACATCATCTATAAAATACTCATCCGCTGCGATTTTTCCATAAAATCCACAGTTCTGAATGACTCCGGAAGTCTCACAGCAGACACCACCCACCGAGAAATCGCCAGCATCCCCCGCGATTTCCGAAGCCATGACCGTGCCTGTTACAACGAGATCCTGGATTAAGCTATTTGTATTCATTACGTTTCCGAACAGGCCAGGGCAATACGTATCAGGCACATACAAATTGCTTATGATATGGCCCTG
>OBAE01000314.1_pt1 | contig 41646 bp, 36 predicted proteins | sample 1517641 | NCBI WGS metagenome assembly OBAE01 (sample SAMN04571701, study PRJEB22368) | human gut metagenome | biome: human gut; material: stool | host: Homo sapiens | place: Luxembourg | collected 2012-08-30 | reverse complement strand
GCTGCTTTTTTGCCTGTGCAAGCATGGCTTTGATTGCCTTTTGCAGCATTTCAGCAGTCAGCTTTGCTCCCTTGACAGAGAGCGCAACCACTTTTTCGTTGATTTCGTCTTGCAATGTTTACCGTCCTCCTTTCCCGGTAGTGATAGTGTTAAGGTGGTACGCCGCTTTTGAGTGCGAAAAAAGGGCGTCCGTTCTTCACGTCGCCCCGTTAAATCCGTACCCGCAGCCCGTTCAAATCCTCGGCGCGGATACCCACAAGATACCAGTTGTCCCCGTATTCAATGCGGGTAGGCTTCCATTTGCCGCCTGTGAATACGTCCATGCACTCGCCGCAATGCAGACCGCCGTAATAGTCGGCAATGTCAAAGCGAATGTCGTAGCGGTCAGCGGTTTCGTCAAAAATCAAAGCTCCTGTTTTCTGTGCCATGTGGTAAATCCTCCTTTTTTCGTTTACAGGCTTTCGCCCTCATTGTAGGTGTAATAGTCCGGGTCGCCGTACTTCGGCTTTCTCGGTGCAAGTGCGCCGCTTGCCATATCGTGAGCCACAAGGGAAGTATAGTAGCTGTCAATGGTAGACGGGGCATTGAAAAGTACCGCCTTTAGGTACTGCTTGATGTTGCGGATTTTGGTGGTGTTCTCCTGCATACAGTCAAGCACAAAGCGGATATGTTCGCTGTCCAGCTTCATAAACTTTGACTTCACAAGCTCTGCGGGGTAATCGTCCCCGGCAATACGGATTTTCTTTCTTGACGTACAGACCGTTTCAAGGATAATGTCAACAATCTCATTCAGACGGTCATGGTCAAACTTCATATCCTGCAAGAGAATGTCATACTCGATATTGTCCTTGATGATTTCCTCATACACTCTGTAAGCGTCGTTCCTTTCCGCTCTTTTCCGTTCCGGCGGCTGCGCCGCTTCGTCCTCGCCATAAGGCAAGGGATTTAGGGAATGGATAGGAATGGAATGGGTAATTGATAAATCAGTATTTGATTTTTCTTTTTTTGGTAAGTTAGTTCTTGATATATCTTTATTTAATTGCATTGGATTTTCCGACGTCGGATTATCCGTTGTCGGATTTTCCAATATCGGGTTATCCGCTGTTGGATTTTCCAATACCGGGCAATCCAATTCCGGCGGCTGCGGCTGTTCGTAAATGGTGTACTCGATAGCGGTCATTTTGCCTTTCTCGTCGCGTCCCTGCCGCCTTGTGATATATCCGGCTTTTTCAAGCTCCCAAACGGCGGTACGGATAGCGTCGATACTTTCCCGGTTGATGTAGGACAGCCCCGAAAGGGTGTAGTCCCAATCCTCTGGCAAGGACAGCATTTGAGATAACAGCCCCTTTGCCTTTAAGGAAAGCTCCTTATTGCGTAAGTGGTGGTTGCTCATTACGGTGTAGCCTGTGTTGCGTTCCACACGGAAAACTGCCATAGCTTCATCACTCCTTTGCTTTGGATTTGTTACGCAGTAGAACAGCGATTTTGAGGGAAAAGGTATAAATCCCTTACCGCACGAAAAACACGCCCGCAAAGCCGCTTGTAGCAAGGCTTTTTCTGCCCCTACTGCGTAACAAAGGGCATGAAAAAAGCGGCGTTCCTGTTCTTCCGTGTGGAAGTGGGAAACGCCGCTTGTGCGGTGCAATATTTAGTTGTAGTACAAACCATGCTTGTCCGTTGTCCGAAAAACCTTGATTTTACTGTGTTTCAAAAAGTATCGTTATCTAACCTCATCTTTCAACCGGCCCGGATTCCAGCGGATGCTTGCCGACATCAAGGCGGGCAAGATCAAGCGCGTTGTCGTTAAGGATATGAGCCGGTTCGGGCGTAACTATTTGCAAGTCGGAATGTATACGGAAATGCTGTTTCCAGAGTACGGCGTCCACTTTATTGCCGTCAATGACGGTGTGGACAGTGTGCGCGGGGACAGCGAGTTTACCGCCATCCGCAACGTATTCAACGACAATCTTGCATAAAGCATGACAAGAAAAACAGCGGTGCGGATACAATCAGAAATCTACAATCAAAGCCCAAAATTGTGTGTAATTTAGGGTGGAAAAACGAGGATTTTGTGTCTTATAAGAAGCGTAAACTTAGGAGGCGGATGGGTTTATATGTTGTTACTGCAACTATCCACGTGGCAAAATATATCCTTCTTCCGCCGTTTATAGGTTGACATTTCCGACTCTTTTCTGTATAGTGTGTATGGGTGGGTACCTACCGGCACTTAGGCTGAAAAGTCTACGTGCCGTTTTTGCTTTTACGGAGGTGCGAAAATGAAAAGAATATCAGTTGCACACAGGTTTAAGGATAGGGCTCTTGTTGCCTCTTTGGTGCGTGGAATTGCTTTTGCCCTGATTACGCTTTTGTTTACAACGGTCGCTTTCTTCAAGGGTTTCCTATGGTGCATTTACATCGGCTTCTCATTAACAATGGCTTTTGGCGCAAAAAAATGCGAATATAAAAATTACGTTTGCAGCCTTTTGGCAGGATATGTGTGGTCGCTCGCCTATGTATTCTTTCCCTCTTTTATGGAAAAGACAATTCACATTCCTTCCTTCGCCGCAATGACCGTCAGTGAACTGATCCTAACTTTCCTGCTGCTGTTTGTGCATCTCAAATTTCTCCGCAACACCTGGCTGAATAAAATACCTATGGTGTTTGCAGGAATCACGACTGTATTTATCGGCGGCATTGACCATATTGCGTTGAGCGGGCTGTCAACCTTTATGGGAATATCTATGGCTGTGCTGACAGAGATCATCATTATATTTCTGACTGTGATAAATAAAGAAAAGCAAGTAGAGCAATAAATGAAAGGAGCATTCTGATATGAATATTACAGTTTATCTCGGTGCAAACGAAGGCAATGACCCATCTTTGCGCAAAGCGGTTCAGGAACTTGGTACATGGATTGGTGCAAGCGGAAATGCGCTGGTCTATGGCGGATCGAAGACTGGCTTAATGGGCGAGATCGCCAAAAGCGTTCTGGACGCCGGTGGGAATGTGACCGGTGTAGAACCGCAGTTCTTTATGGACGAAGGTTTCCAGTATGACGGGCTGACAGAGCTGATCGTCACAAAGGATATGTCGGAGCGCAAGAATAAAATGATCGAGCTGGGCGATGCCTTTATCGCCTTCCCCGGTGGCACTGGCACATTGGAGGAGATTGCGGAAATCATGTCCAAGGTATCACTGAAGCAATTGGATGCTCCCTGTATTCTTTACAATTTGAACGGCTTCTACAAGGATCTGAAAGCACTCTTAAATCACATGATAGAAATGGGCTTGTCTTCAAAGGAACGGCAGGAAGGAATCTATTTTGCGGAGAGCCTTGAACAGATTAAGCATATTTTGTCCAAAGAAGATTAACAAAGAATAACATGAACAACAAGGGCTTGGGACTATCCCAAAAATCAAAACCTCCGGCTAAGCCGGAGGTTTGATCTGGCCCTATAAGGGCCTATTACGGACGAAGCCCCTTAAGGGGCCCGAAAGGTCTGCCGACCGCATTCCTTTCTCGGGCTACCCCTTAAGGGGTTTTACTTATGCCTTGGGATTCTTGGTACCCGTAAACGGGTCTATATACTCCTTAATGCTGATTTGGTCACTCATTTTGTCCTCCTCAAGCTGGTTTTGTATATACGCCTTTATTGCTTTCTTATTTCTCCCTACCGTATCCACAAAATATCTTCTTGCCCAAAAATGCCGATTCCCATATTTGTATTTCAGGTTGGCATGCCGGTCAAATATCATCAGGCTGCTCTTTCCTTTCAGGTAGCCCATAATCTGGGATACGCTGTACTTCGGCGGGATGCTTATCAACATGTGGATGTGGTCTGGGCATGCTTGTGCTTCTATGATTTCCATGCTCTTTTGCTGGCACAACTTCCGCATTTCGGCGCAAACACCACATGGTATTGACATCGCCAACTGTTATGTTCTAAACTACTTACATCTACTTCTTTCATGAATTAGTCTCCTTGTTTTTGTAAGTTTTGGTCGGCAAACCTCTTCCTTTCTCTAACTCGGAGACTTTTTCTTGTCTACTCTTCCCCTCTCCATAGGATTTCTTTTGCCCCCGGCAGAGCCGGGGGTTGACTTTGTGAACCAAGCGAATCGGGAACCCGGCGTTTGCCGGATTTCCGCTTTTGCAAGAGTTTGTATAAACACTCGCCCTGCTTGCCACTACCGGTCCGCTTTATAGGCCAGCACGGTGGAGTAGCATTTTCTGAGCTGCCGGCTGATTTCTGGCGGCGTGTTTCGAATCAGCAACTCATAGTTTTTGGGGGTATACAGGATACGCAAGAATCCTTTGTTGATACGATATGCCGCTATTTTATGGGTATACTCCACTGGAACCGGGTTTGTACTGAAATAGATCCAAAACTCCGGACGGCCCTCTATGAGGCTGTAGTCTATACCGATGTACTTCATATCAGCATAGGAATAGCAATCGCACCAGCACCACCGGTCCCAACTACAAAAGCTGATAACACTGCAGCACCGATTGCAAGACCGCCAAAAATGAGTGCGCTACGAAAAATAGAATCTCCCAAAGTGGTGATTTCTTCCCACAAGTCCCCGCCATCATCTTTTCTGCTGACCGGGTCATTGTCGCAGTAGGCAAAGAGATTCTTATCCCAGTTGGCTTTGTCGGGGGACGCAGCTACCACGGCGGCGGTATCCGCATTGATAAACCTTCCCCAGACCGGGTTATAATACCGGCTGCTGAGGTAGTACAGGCTCGTCTCGCTGTCGTAGACATACCCGCGGTAGCGCAGGGGATTTGCAGCGCCGAGGGTGGCAGACATGGAACCGCTGACGGCCATGCTGCCAGGCATACGTCCACGTGCCGTCGGACAGGGGATTGCCTATGGCGTCGTAGGTAATGGACTTCCCATTGAACGCCGTCAGCAGGTCCGGCCAATTGGCGTCGCCGTAGGTGTAGGTGCTGCTTGCTGTCCGGACGTGGCCGTCTTTTAACGGCCACGTCCGTCAGCCGGGACGATTATTCACTCTGGTCGGGTTCCTGGTTCTTAATTGCTGTCCCAAGGCATGAAAATCATGCACGTCAAGATCACCAGGAAAAAGATTCCAACAAGGCATGCCCCTACTATGCCCGTTCTTGCGTCCTTTTTCTTTCCGCCTTTACGACAAACATGGACGATAGAAAGCGTGAGGAGCTCAGCGCCGCCTCCACCTAATCCAATTCCAATAACAATCAAAATGCGGTAATATCGCGCCGGGAAAAAGCCGATTTCATTAAAGGCCAGCAATCCCAATCCAAGCGGCATCAGGAGCATAGCAATAGCGGTGCCTATGGGATTCCGCGGATCATGTTTATATTTCCGGGAAAACAGCATCCAAAGCCCTGTTATCATGCAACCAACAGAGACGGTCACTGCAACAATAAAGCCTATTATGGAAATATTACCGATCATGTTTTACCCTTCTTTCTGTATGCCTTTAGGAAGCGGTCCTTTAACACATAGAAAAAACCGTCAACCGCTACTCCGGCTGCAATGGATATAAACACCGCGGGAAATGCGCAGAAGTTGGCGGCGATAAAGCCCCCTAACATAATACATACCCACGATAGCGCAGGGGATTCGCAGCGCCGAGGGTGGAGGCCATGGTGCCGCTGGCATTCACAAGACCGGTAACGTTGCCCTGGGCGTTTCAGCAAGAATCCAGATGAGCACACTGTAGGCATTCAAACTGTCTAAACAAATGTTTTTCGCGCTATAGATTTATCGATAGGATTCTTTGCTTACACAGATTTTCACAAGGACATACATATGCTTTTTCGTTTTTTCCACGCAAAACGACTGCGTTTATAAACGACACAAAATCATTTTCTCCAAAAGAAAATACCGTATGCCCCTTCGCTTTTACCATGCAATTTGGATTATCGTATACCCACTCAATAAATGGGCATCGTAATGATTTGGCGTCTGTTATGTAGCCATCTGGAACATATACGTAACTAATTCTGGAATCAAATATTAGTCTAACAACCATACTATCACCTATGGGAAAATATAATAGACGTGACCGCCTCTTCTGTTATATGTGTGAAGATGATATAGAAGCACAAAGCGTTTCTTTAATACCCGATACGAAAGATTGAGCCTTATTAATAGATTCTGCGTGTTTGCCCCACAGTCAACAATCAGACTGTCCGCATTGATAAACCTTCCCCAAACCGGGTTATAATACTGGCTGCTGAGGTAGTACAGGCCCGTTTCGGTGTCATAGACGTACCCGCGATAACGCAGGGGATTCGCAGCGCCGAGGGTGGCGGCCATGGTGCCGCTGACGGACATGGGCGCGCCCCAGGGGTCGTAGGTGTAGGACACCACCTGGGTGCCGCTGGCGTTCACAAGACCGGTGACATCGCCTTGGGCATTTTTCAGGCAGAAATACCTGTTGCCGTTGTACGTCACAGACGCCGGGCCAGTGGAGTCGTAGGTAAAATGCAGCTTGTTACTGCCCCAGGTCATCTCCGTCAGCTGGGATACTTATTCCTCCTCGTCGGGTTCCTGATCCTCCAGGTCGGGAGATATTTCCCCGCGCCGCAGGCTTTCAAATTGCATGCGTTCCTCGCCCGGCAGTAGTGGAAAAATCAAAATGTGAGGCCAACGGTAAATAGCGGATTCCAACTGAAAAGCCCCACCAGCTGTCGTCCGAATCGGTTTGGTACTGCAAACCATCAAAAATGGCTGCCCCACTTCCGTGCTACCCATCTTATCTACCGGGAACACACCTACAATTTGAAACCGCTGCCATGGATATAGGCGGTGAAAGACACCCAGAAAAGTCACGGTAATTCCCTTAGTAGACACAATATATGTCCGGCTGGTAGCGATAATATGAGCAAAAGATAATACGTTAAATATAATGCCCAGGGAGACAATCGTGACCGTGTCAATTGCTATGCGTATGGGTGGCTGAAAAACCCAGCAAAATGTCTGAACGAAGTATTCATAATCCACATATGCCAGCACCATCGCCATTCCTACCGCAGATGCATGAAACTTTCGGGGCTCAATACGTAAAGTATTTGCTTCTGGGTTTTTCATACCGTCATCCTTACCGGGCCTGTGTTTCGGCCCCTCGCCGTCTGTCTTGGAGCATTTGATTTTCCTCCGCTGGTTCTGCGGCTCGATGAGCATGTTGTCGCTGCGATATATGCGGAACCGGCTAACTCAGAATTGCGCTGACTTACAGTTTTATCCCAAATGGTGAACGTATTGGACACAGGTTGAACCACGGGGTCCAGGACAACAGGATATGAGGCGTCTGCCATCCAATCCTGAGGCAGGTAGTAACGCAGTTCATATCCTTTTTCGTTTTCCTCCAGAATCACCTTGATATCATCGGAGCATACATTTTCCGCATCCAATAGATAAGAGGCCGGCATATAGAACACCGGCTTGGCTTCGGAATCGGCATCTTTTGCATAGGCCAGAATACGGTTATCCTCCTGCAGTTCCAATCGCAGATTTTCTGCCTCCAGATGGTAGCGGTAGCCTAACAACTCTTTCGGGCAACTGCGCAGAATCAAAGACTCCTTCAGCCGATTTGAATCCAGGTCATAGGTCACATCTGTGTCATGATAAACATCCTGATACACGGTTTCGCTGCGTTGATTATTCAGTGCAGCCTCCGGCTGAAGCTGTCCCTCATCTGCCAGAGTGGAAGCAATGCTGCTGACCTCGGCAGCGCTTTCGTCTGCGGGGACACAGATCATATCTTCGCCCGGCAACTCCTCACCTATATAGCCCGAACCGCTTTCGGAAATCGCACCATCGTCTTCGTACAACTGACCTGTCAGATAGAATGACAAGCTGTACCCGCTGCGGCTGACCGTGATTCCATTGGCGGTATTCAGCTCAGCAGGAACAGAAACATCCCACATACCGGCTGCGTTTCGATACACGGTTTCACCATCCTGCGCAGCAGACGGCAGCAACCGGTTGTCAATTTCCTCCCAATATCCATCTTTTTGGTAATGTACTGCCGCCGGATAAATTACCACCTGCCTTGTACCGTCGGTGAGCAGGAACTCCTTCCGATTTTCTTCCCGTTGTTCCAGTATCTCGCCCACGACCTCCGCGGGCGCATCCACGACGTTTTCTGTTGTTGGCGGCCACAGATCTCCCAGTTCCTCAGCCATTACCTGCACGGGGACCAGGTACACCGTCAGCAGCACGGCCAGGAAACAGGATAGTACGCGTCTCCATTTTTTCATACGTTTTCTCTCTTTCTTTTATATAGTGGGATGTATGCCTACGTCTCTACTATATACAACTCCGCTGCAGCTACTTTGCAACAGGTTTTTTCGCTTTTTTCGAAAGAATCGTAATATATGACAAAAGACGGCAGATGCTTTTTGGCTATTATATCCAAGCAACGAGATGAAGCTGGGACATAATAGCGCAAAAAGCACCTTAGCCGCCGTCTTATTTGCCGCCGAATCCCGCTTCCATGGCCTTGCGGGCTTTACTTCTGGCTCGTGTCAGCATCATACGAACGCTGGCAGCGCTGACCCCAAATGCCTTCCCTATTTCTGAGTCACCCAGGTTGTTAGGGGACAGTTTTCTTTCTCAATGAAGGACGGATTTCTGTCTGTCGTTTGGAAAAATTTCTGTCCGTCTGGCGGCAGCTTTACATAGATACGGTTCGGCTTGGAAAAGCCACTTCTGCGCCGCTCAATCAGCCCGGCGTCCTCCAGCTCGGAAAGAGCGGTTTTCACGGTCATGGGGCTTCTGTCCAGCGCGGCGACAGTCTTCTCTATGGGAAACACAAGGTAAATCCTGCCGCCCTCGTCCAGCCAGCCGTTTGCCTGTGAGAGCGTCGCCCGGTCAAGCAGCAGCGCGTACAGCAGCATCGCCGTCTGGGTCAGATCTGTTTGCAGCAGGAAACGGGGATATGGCAGATACGGCGGCAGCCGGGTATCCGCTCTCATGTACTCAGTGATGGAATGTCACCTCCTTCGTGGGAATTAGAGGTATAACGAATCGTGACAGCCCTCAGTCGGGCGGTTTCCAGCATTTTGACCAGTAATGCGGACAAAGAACAACGATTGCCCGGAAGCTCTGCTTGCAGCCGTGGATGCAGCCACGGCAAAGGGGATTGTAGGAAATGCGGTTTCGGTGGTCGAGGAAGAGCGACCATTCCAGCCGCCGCTGTTTACTCATTCTCGGCATTTTTACACTCCTATCTGTCGCCAAAGCGTTACGCTCCGGCAGACGGTCAAACTGTAAATCTCGGTATCATTTTCGGACTTTTTCTGCCCTGTACGCTCCATTTGGGGAACGGGTGGTATTGCGGTATGGGTAAGTCTCTTCGGCGCGTTCTGTGCGTTTTCGGGAGGGGCATTTGCTCCATTTCTGGATTTGAGAACAAATTGTATCTTTTTCGTGCGCTGTATTGTATTTCTCGTGCAGATAGCGTATAATGATAGTGCCAGTAGAAAGGGGATGATTTCATGGCTGGAACTACAACAAACATCAGCATCCGAATGGACAGCGACCTGAAAGCACAGGCTGACGCTTTGTTTTCGGAGCTTGGCATGAATCTCACAACGGCTTTCAATATTTTCGTGCGTCAATCGATCCGGGAGGGCGGGATTCCGTTTGAAATCTCCATCAATCAGCCTAACAAGGAGACGATTGCCGCCATGCTGGAAGCGGAAAGGATTGCGAAAGACCCGTCTGTAAAGGGCTATAACGACCTTGACGAGCTTTTTGCCGATCTGAAAAAGTGAGAAAGACAAAGCTGACCGTCAAGCCGACCACGGCGTTCAAGAAGGATTACAAGCTGGCAATCAAGCGCGGACTGCAAATTGAGCTTCTTGAAACCGTGATTGAAACGCTTGCAATGGGAAACACGCTGCCGCCTGAGAACAGAGATCATGACCTGACCGGCAACTGGCGTGGACACCGGGAGTGCCACATTCAGCCCAACTGGCTTCTGATCTACCGCGTTGAGGGTGATGTTCTGGTGCTGACACTTTCCAGAACCGGAACGCATAGCGATCTGTTCGGGAAATGAGCATTGTGCCGCATGGGGAAACCTGTGCGGCATTTTGCTTTTTAGAGTTCTGTCTCATGCTTCCGTCTGTGTTTCGGCTGCTGCGGCTGTATCGCCATCTGATAGTTGCGCTGCATGGTCATCAGCTCATGCAGCCGCTCGCTTTTCTCGCGGTAATCGTTGTAGCACTCGTTTTTCTCTGAAATGAGAGATTGAATCTCTGCAACGACATCCTTGCGCTTCGGAAGCTGCTTCGGTGCGCCCAGCTTGTCAAGCTGGCGCTTGGCAGCGTCGTTGACGATAAAATCCGCTTCATGCGCGGCATAGAATTTCTGCTTGTCCTTCTCTTTGCGGATCATGCGATACTCCTTGATAACGGGATAGGTGTTGCGGTAATTGTCCATTGCTTCCAGCATTGCCTTTTTGTCCGTCACCTTGGCATCGGCAGCGTCATAGCGGCTGCGTGCTTCCCGTGCTTCCGCACCGGCTGCATCCACGGCGGCGCTCAGCTTATCCGGAGATAGAAGGTCAAGGAAGTGTCCCGCTGCTTCTGGTCATCGTGGCCAGAGGTGGGGCAAGGTCAAAGGACGGCGCTTTTGTGCCGTCCTTTCACGTTTCCCCACGGACAACGGGAAACAGGTGTGATCAGTTTTTATGGGAAAAGGAGGTCATAACTATACCTCCCAATCAACGGGCAACAGATAATCTACATTTCCATTGAAACTTCAGTTAATTTGTGGGCCTCTTTGGTGTTTTCAATTGGATAGAACATAGATGTCAAAGTCCCCGGCAGATTCGTCCCCACTGTTGCTATATACACGTCTTCAACCAAGTTTGATATGAAGTATCCAAATGACAAATCATTTATTTCATAAAAGCTATAATGTGGTCTTACATTCTCTTGTTTAGGAGTATACTCGGGCCAGTATTTTATAAAGCAATTCTCACCTATACATAGATGGTTTACTTTTCCATTACCTCTAATTAGCGTAGAGCGCACTTGTTGATTTACATTTCGGTTTAATATCCCATCATACCCCTCGAACGAAAAGATGCCCGAAAAAATAGGTTTGCAAACGATTTCTGCGGCAACTGAAAGTTTATCTATAACTTGAGTCAACTGTGTTGCCCCTGTAATGCGAGATTTTACCTGTCTTATACCAAAACCTGTTAAAAAGCTTGAAAGGCTTTTTATAGTGCCGAAGGTGCTTTCGTTTTTCATGAGACGTCACATCGCGCTTTCACACGCCGTGCGTGCGAAAGCCTGAGAAGAATTCTTGTTCAGGTACACGCCCCGGCCAAAAAATAATTGCAATTTATTTGCCGCCTGCGGGCGGCAAACTCTGCGAGGCTTTTAATATTTTTTTCGTTAGGCTAAGGAAAAGACGGGATTTTGTAACAGTTTCGTTAATAATTGCCCGCCCCTCTTGCGCGCGGCGCTTTAGAATGTTAAAATTCTTTAAAATGTTTTTTACAGTCGTGTAACAACTGACTTATAATGCGCAAGGAGCGATACGATTATGCCCAAATTCAGCGTAAAGAAGCCGCTGACGGTGTTCGTGGCGGTGCTGGCCATTGTGGTGCTGGGTGTGGTGGCCTATCTGAAGATGACCCCCGACCTGATGCCCAACATGGACTTCCCCTATGTGATCCTGGTGACCACCGACCCCGGGGCCAGCCCCGAAACTGTGGAGGCCGACATCACCAAGCCCCTGGAGCAGTCCATGGCCACCCTCGACCGCATCAAGAATGTCACCTCCAGCTCCATGGACAGCGTGTCCATGGTGGTGCTGGAGTTTGAGGACGGGGTGAACATGGACACCGTCAGCGTGGATATCCAGCAGAAGATCAACCAGCTGAAGGGCTCCTGGTCCGACACCGTGGGCGACCCCTATGTGCTGAAAATGAACCCCTCCATGCTGCCGGTGCAGGTGGCGGCCCTGTCCTATGACGGCAAGGACATCACCCAGCTGTCGGACTTCGTCAACGACACCCTGTCCCCCAAGCTGGAGGGCATCACCGGCGTGGCCAGCGTCACCGTCAGCGGCACGGTGGAGCGTCAGCTCCATGTGATCCTCAGCCAAAAGAAGCTGGATGCTCTGTCCCAGCGGCTGTCCGATGCCATTGCGAAGCAGCTGGACGACGCGGCAGGGCAGCTGGCCTCCGCCCGGGGCCAGGTCAACAGCGCCAAGGCGGCTATCCGCAGCGCCGAGGAATCCGCCGTCCGGGACGCCGTGACCCAGGCCCTTACCACCATTCAGGACAGTCTGAAAACCATGCGGGACAGCCGGGACCAGCTCCAGGACAACCTCCGGGAGCTGGCGGATATTCAGCGGGAGAAGGCCCGGCTGGAGGCGGAAAACGCCCCGTATCAGGCGAAGATCGAGGCCATCCGCCAGAACCCCTCCATGACGGAGGAGGAAAAGCAGGCGGCCATCGCCGAAATCGAAAGTGACCCCGAATACGTCCGCATCCAGGCGGAGCTGGCGGCGCTGGATCTGCGCATGGCGGCCCTGGGCGTCAAGTGGGACGAGGCCGTCCAGCGGGCCAAGGAGTGGCAGAAGCAGCTGGAGGAGCTGGAAAAGCAGCTGCGGGACCTGGAGACCGACGAGGGTGTGGCCAAGCTGGCGGACCAGGTATCCGCCGGGGTCCTGACCATGACCGACGCCGTGACCCAGATCATCTCCGCCAACATCCAGCTGGACAGCGCCCTGAGCCAGATCGACCAGGGCCTCCAGACCCTGGAGGAATCCCGCTCCACCGCCCTGAGCCAGGCGGACCTGTCCTCCAGCCTGAGCCTACCCACCATCACCGCCCTGCTGACGGCCCAGAACTTCTCCATGCCCGCCGGGTATCTGAAGGAGGACGGCGTGAACTACATGGTCTCCGTGGGCGATGCCATCGACACCCGGCAGGACCTGGAGGACCTGGTGCTCTTTGACCTGGGGATGGACGGCATCGACCCCATCCGCATGAAGGACGTGGCCGACGTGGCCATCACCGACAACTCCTCGGAGATCTACGACAAGCTCAACGGCAAGGACGGCGTCATCGTCTCCCTCAACAAGCAGTCCACCTACGCCACGGCGGAGGTGTCCAACAACATCAACAGCCGCTTCCGGGAGCTGGAGGCGGAGTACGAGGGGCTTTCCTTCGTGCCCCTGATGGACCAGGGGGACTACATATACCTTATCATCAACTCCATTCTGTCGTCTCTGGGCTGGGGCGCACTGTTCGCGGTGCTGATCCTGTACCTGTTCCTGCGGGACCTGCGGCCCACGGTGATCACCCTGTGCTCCATCCCCATCAGCGTGATCTTCGCCGTGGTGCTGATGTACTTCTCCGGCGTTACCATCAACATGATCTCCCTGTCGGGCCTGGCCGTGGCGGTGGGTATGCTGGTGGATAACTCCGTGGTGGTCATTGAGAATATCTATCGACTGCGCTCCAAGGGGGCCACCGTCATCCAGGCGGCGGTATCCGGGGCCCGGCAGGTGCTGGGCGCCATCGTGGCCTCCACCCTGACCACCGTGTGCGTGTTCCTGCCCATCGTGTTCGTGGAGGGCATCACCAAGCAGCTGTTCACGGACCTGGCCCTGACCATGACCTATTCCCTGCTGGCCAGCCTCATTGTGGCCCTGACCCTGGTGCCCGCCATGGCCGCCGGTATGCTCCGCAAGGAGAAGCCCCAGAAGCCGGGACTGCTGGATAAGGTCTACCCCGCCTATCGCAAGGCGGTATCCTGGTCCATCCACCACAAGCTGGTGGTGCTGGGGGTGTCCCTGCTGCTGCTGGTGGGCTCCGCCGGAGCCGCCCTGGCCCGGGGCTTTGCCTTTATGCCCAATATCGACATGAACACCGTGAACCTGACCATCTCCATGCCCGAGGGCTGCACCCGGGAGCAGGCGGTGGCCCTGGCGGACGAGGCCCTGCAGCGCATCGCCGCCGTGGACAACGTGGAAACCGTGGGCGCGATGATGTCCTCCGCCTCCGGCGCCGGGAGCATGGACATGACCAGTATGATGACCGCCGGCGGCGGGGAATACGACGTCACCGCCTACATCACCCTGCCGGAGGGGGCCTCCGGTGCGGAGGCCGGCAAGCAGATGGAGGCCGCCTGCGCCGGTATGGACTGCACCGTCACCGCCTCCGGGGCCATGGACACCTATATGTCCTACCTCACCGGCAGCGGCATCACCCTGAACGTCTATGGTGACGACATGGAGCAGATGCAGTCCGCCGCCCGTGACCTGGCGGCAAAGCTGGCCACCGTCCCCGGCACGGAAAACGTGTCCGACGGCCTGGAGCAGGCGGCCGCCGCCCTGCACCTGTCCGTGGACCGCAACGCCGCCATGGAGAAGGGCCTCACCGTGGCCCAGGTGTACATGGCCGTGGCCTCCGCCCTGACGGACACCGACAGCTCCCTGTCCCTGACCCTGGACGGGCTGGACGTCAGCGTGTCCATCCAGTCCCCGGAGGAGAGCCGCATGACCCGGGAGAAGCTCCTGGATCTTCAGATCGACCCCTCCTCCGCCTCCGCCATGAGCAGCATGATGAGCAGCGCTTCCTCCGGCAGCTCCATGGGAAGTATGAGCGGCATGTCTAGTATGAGCGGCATGTCTAGTATGAGCGGCATGTCTAGTATGAGCGGCATGAGCAGCGCAAGCGCCTCCGGCAGCACCCAGAGCGGCGAGTCCGTCCGCCTGGGGGACATCGCCCAGCTGGAGGAGACCGTCAGCCTGAACACCATCAACCGGGACCAGCAGCGGCGGTATATCACCGTGTCCGCCGACGTGGCCGACGGCTATAACGTCACCAAGGTCACCTCCGCCGCCGAAAAGATCATCGGCCAGGCGGAGCTGCCCCAGGGCGTCACCGCCGCCTTCCAGGGGGAGAACGAGGCCATCATGGACGCCATCCGGCAGCTGCTGCTGATGCTGCTGCTGGGCATCGTGCTGGTGTATCTGGTGATGGTGGCCCAGTTCCAGTCCCTGCGCTCGCCGCTGATCGTCATGTTCACCATCCCCCTGGCCTTCACCGGCGGCTTCCTGGCCCTGCTGCTGGCGGGGGTGGAGGTCAGCGTCATCTCCCTGATCGGCTTTGTGATGCTGGTGGGCGTCATTGTCAACAACGGCATCGTCCTGGTGGACTACATCAACCAGCTGCGGCTGGAGGGCATGGGCCGCCGGGAGGCCATCATCGAGGCCGGCGTCACCCGTCTGCGGCCCATTCTCATGACCTCCCTGACCACCATTCTGGGCCTGATCGTTATGGCCTTCGGCAACAACGTGGGCACGGCGCTGATGCAGCCGGTGGCCCTGGTGTGCATCGGCGGCCTGCTGTATGCCACGCTGATGACCCTGCTGGTGGTGCCGTGTATGTACGACATTCTCAGCCGCCGGGATCTGCGGAAGGTGGACGAGGAGGAGCTGCAGCTCCTGGATATGTGAAAAATAAGCGCAAAAAAGCAGCCTCGCGGCTGCTTTTTTGCGCTTATTTTTTCGCTTACAGAATGATCACCGGCCCGGCAGCGGCCAGGCGGCCCTCCCGGACGGTGACGGACTCGCCGGTCAGGGCGTTTTCATAATTGCCGTCGGCCAGGGGGACGGCGGCCGTCACCGGTCGGCCCGCCAGGGGGAACACGCCCACCGCCAGGTGTTGGCCGTCCCGATAATCGGCCACGGCCAGGCCCTGCTCGTCGTCGGTCTCCACATGGAAGGCGGCGTCTGTGGGCAGGCGCTTTTTGATGTCGTACAGCTTCCGCAGCAGGGGGGACAGGTCCTCCCCGGTCCAGTCGATGGGCTCCCGCTCAAACAGGGAGGGCGTATGGACGGCAGAGAACTCCTGCCCGGCATAGAGCAGGGTAGTCCCCTTCTGGAAATAGCTCAGGGCCGTCCAGGCCAGCAGGCTGTCCCGGCTGGGGAAGCGGTCCGCCGCCCGGCGCTGGTCGTGATTTTCCAGGCAGCTGAGCTTGTTGTACCAGGTGGGAAAGCTCAGCTCCTGATAGCTCAGGGCGGCAAAATACCGGCTCAGGGACATGGCCCCGCCGGCGGCCCCCTCATACAGGGGCCAGATGTCGTAGGGGTACAGAATGTCGAACACGTCAAACAGCTCGTTGTCCGTGGCGGCGTAAAAGCCCTGGCGGCGGAAGGCCAGGATGTGGTCCAGGTGGACGCTCTCCCCCAGCCAGACGGCCCCGGGGCGCACCCGTTCCACCGCCTGCCGGGCCTTGCGCCAGAACGCCACCGGCACGGTGCTGGCCACGTCGCAGCGGAAGCCGTCCACATACTGGGCCCAATAGCACAGGGACTCGATCTGATAATCCCACAGGCCGGGAACGGCGTAGTCCAGGTCCACCACATCGGTCCAGTCCCCCACCTTGTTGCCCCGGCTGCCGTCGGGCTTGTGATAGTAATACTCCGGGTGCAGGGCCACCAGGGTGGCGTCCGGGGAGGTGTGGTTATACACCACGTCGATGATGCACTTCATGCCATTATCGTGAATGGCGTCCACCAGGTGGAGGAAGTCCTCCAGGGTGCCGTACTCCGGGTTCACCGTACGGTAGTCCCGGTTGGCATAGGGGCAGCCCATGCTGCCCTTGCGGTTGGCTTCCCCGATGGGGTGGATGGGCATCAGCCACAGGATATCCGTGCCCAGGGCCCGGATCCGGGGCAGATCCGGCTCCACGGCCCGGAAGGTGCCCTGGGGCGTGTGGCTGCGGACGTACAGCTCATAGATCACGCTGCGGCGCAGGGCGGGATTGGTTTCAAGGGACATGGCAAATACCTCCCAGAGAATTATTTGAGACTGTCGAAAAACTCGGAAATCTTCCGCCATCGGAAAGGAAGATAGTTACGAAAGAAACCCATCAGGGGTGTCTTTCGTTTGCAATCACAGGTTTTTCAGAACTTTTTAAGTTCTGAAAAACCGCACTCAGCTTGTCAAAAAGGCTTTTTTGACAAGCTGAGAATTATTTCAGGGTACTGCTGTTGTTCAGCACACCGGTGCTGTAAAGAAACAGCACGTCCTGATCGGTGAAGGTCAGATAACGGCCCAGCTGGGTGGGAGACAGATAGCGGATATCCACCAGAGTGACCCTGCTGTAGCCCTCCAGCAGCAACGGAGCCAGGCTGGAGGCGAAGGAATCCCGGAAGATCACCAGCTCCCGGTCCGTCCGGGCGTTGGGACTCTCCACCGTCAGCAGGGACACGGACCCGGACAGAAACAGCTCATACGGGTCGCTGCCCCGGGCCTTTTCCAGGTCGTACACCGGGCCTTCCCCGCCGGTCTCGAAGTTGGTGACCCGGCAGGCGGCGATGGTGTCGTTGGTGAGATAGCGCAGGGTCTCCCCGGCCAGGGGCAGGGCCGCGTACCCGGAATACACCCCATAGAAGGGGCGGTCCAGAGTCACCTCCGTGTAGTCTGCGGCGGCGTCCGCCCCCATGGCGGCGGCCAGATACCGGGCCACGGCAGGAAGCCGCTCCTGCCGCCAGTGGGCGTCGGTGCGGTAATAGTCCTCCAGGGTCAGCCGGTCAAACAGGTCGATATACGTCATCTCCGGCGTATTCTCCCGCAGGCGGGCCACCAGAGCGTCATAGTCCATGGCCGGGCGGCCGGAGGCCGGGGCCAGGAAATACCCCTTGTCCGGGATCACGGAGAGATAGACGTTGGCCTCCGTCCCGGCCAGATAGGTGTCGTACACATACCGGAAGCGCTGGGCGGCCCGGTCCACGGAACCGGGGTTCAGGGGGAAGTCCAGCTTGGCGGCATAGCCCCCGGAGAGATACACCCCGTCCACGTCCCGCTGGCCCAGCAGGTCATAGGACACCAGGGAGCGCAGGGTACGGAACTGCTCCCGCAGGGGGAACTGGTCGGCGGCGGCGTGCTCCAGCTTGCCGGCATACTGGCCGGACAGGAAGCCGGAGACGGTAAATTCCGGCCACTGGGCCAGAGGGCGGCGCTCCGCCTGGGACACATCCCCCGGGGTCCGCAGCAGGCCCCACAGGCCGAAGCCCGCCAGAAAGCCCGCCAGCAGGCACACGGTGATGATTTGCTTGGTCTTCATGTGCACCTCCTCAGAACCGGAAATACAGGAAGGGATTGGCGGAGCCGCTGACCAGAAACGCCGTGCACACCGCCAGCAGGGCCAGCAGCGCCGCAGGCTCCAGCGCGTCCAGCACCCGCCCGGCCCGTCCGGCGGCGATCCGGCGGCACAGGGCGGCGGGCAGCGGCGTGGACCCCACGGCGGCCAGCGCCAGCACCGGGGCATAGCTGCGCAGATAGTAGAGGGCGCCGCTGTCCCACAGGGGCAGGCCCCCCAGGCCCAGCAGGCCCCCGGCGGTCCCCAGGGCGGCGGGGACAGACGCGGCGTCAAACAGCACGAAGCTGAAAAGCGCTGCCAGCAGCACATACACATGGCCCAGCACCGGGACACGCTTCAGCCACCGGCCCAGAAACAGCTTTTCCAGCAGCAGGAACGCGGCAAAATACAGGCCCCAGGCCACGAAGTTCCAGGCGGCCCCGTGCCACAGGCCCGTCAGGCCCCACACGATCACCAGGTTCCGCACCCAGCGGGCCTTACCCACCCGGCTGCCGCCCAGGGGGATATACACATAGTCCCGGAACCAGGAGCCCAGGGAGATGTGCCAGCGCCGCCAGAATTCCGTGAGACTGCCGGACACAAAGGGATAGCGGAAGTTCTCGGCAAAGCGGAAGCCCATGATGCGGCCCAGGCCGATGGCCATGTCGCTGTAGCCGGAGAAGTCGAAGTACACATGGAGCATATACGCCGCGGCGTACAGCCAGGTCAGCAGCACCGTTTTCTGCCCGCTCTGCTGATACACCGTCACCAGCTCATACAGGACGTTGGCAAGCAGTACCTTTTTCCCCAGGCCCAGCACAAAGCGGCGGGCCCCCAGAGCCGCGTCCTGCACCGTGTGGGTGCGGCTTTGCAGCTGGGGGGCCACGTCGGCGTAGCGGACGATGGGGCCCGCCACCAGCTGGGGGTACATGGCGATATACGCCGCCAGGTCAATGAGATTCCGCTGGGCCGGGGCGTCCCCCCGGTACACGTCGATGACATAGCTGAGGATCTGGAAGGTATAGAAGCTGATGCCGATGGGCAGGGCCATCCGCAGCAGAGGCACCGACAGCCCGGTGACGGCGTTGAAGCCGGAGATCAGGAAGTCGGCATACTTGCAGTAGGCCAGCATCCCCAGGCTCAGCACGGCGGACAGGGTCAGCAGCAGCCGCCTGCGGGTGGGATACCGCTCCATGAGCCGGGCGGCGGCATAGCCCTGTAAAATGGCGGCGGCCATGAACAGCACAAATCGGGGCTCGCCCCAGGCGTAGAACACCAGACTGCACAGCAGCAGCGCGGCGTTTTTCAGCCGCCGGGGGACCAGGAAGTAAAGCCCCAGGGTGCAGGGAAGAAAATAGAAGAGAAACGGCAGACTGGAAAACAGCATGGCTGCGGCGGATTACTGGAGGGGCTCGTCGCAGGCGGTCTGAACGCCGGTGTAGGTGGCGGTCATGGTGTTGACAAAGTCGTCCACCAGGTCGTCGGCGCCGAACAGCGCCACTACATACTCGCCATAGGTGAGGACCACCAGCTTGTCAGGGAAGCCGCACATCCACTGGGTGTTCTGGACGTTCTGGCGCAGAGCGTCGGCCACAGCGGAGACGTCGCCGCTGTTTTTCACATGGAACGCGCCGCAGGTAAAGCTGTTGGCGTTCATCATGTGGGTCAGCGACGCGGCGTCGTCAATGAGATCGGATTTGTCGGCGGGGAAGTGCAGCATATAGTCCAGATTGTCGGCATCGTCCACCGGGAAAGCGCCGGGGGCGTTGTCTACGGGGTTATCCAGGCTGCCGCCCACCACGGAGAACTTCTCGCTTTCGGGATAGGCGTTCCACACGGCGGTCAGCAGGTCCACGGCGCTGGCGGGGAAGCCGCCGTTGACGTCGCCGCCCTTCTGGGAGGAGCAGGCCGCCAGGGACAGGACCATCACCAGGGCCAGCAGCATAGTGAGAAACTTTTTCATGGGTAAATACTCCTTTGTTATCGTTTTCAAAAGCCATCCGTGCATTTTTGAAGGGCTATTGGCAATGCATCATATCATATTCCCGGCGAAAAGGCAAGCCAGGACGCAAAGATTTTATCAAAAAGGTGTCCCCCACCCCTGTGCTCCCCATACTTTACAAATCTTTTACTTGACGCAGGGGGCCGGGCCTGGTATAATACTTTCAGTTGATACCACCGTGAGGGAGTAATTCCACCCCGGCTTCGGGGTTAGGCAGCTTCGTCAGAACGGCGCGCCCGCGCCCGGACTGCTTTGAAAGAATGAGACTCATGCATAGGCTTTGGCCTGTGCATGAGTCTTTTTATTTCCCCAGGTGGGCAGAATCATTAAGAGGAGTGATCGTATGCACAAGGAATATGCCCAGACCGCCGATCAGGTCCTGTCGGACCTGCAAAGCGGCCCGGAGGGCCTGTCCGCCGCCCAGGCGGAGGGCCGTCTGGCGGAATACGGCCCCAACCGCCTGCGGGAGGCCCCCAAGGCCACCCTGCTCCAGCGGTTTCTGCAGCAGCTGCGGGACCCCATGCTGCTGATCCTCATGGCCGCCGCGGCCGTGTCCGCCGTCACCAACTACCTGTCCCACGAGCCCTTTACCGAGGTGCTGATCATCCTGGCGGTGGTGCTGCTGAACGCCGTCCTGGGCGTGGTCCAGGAGAGCAAGGCCGAGGCCGCCATCGAGGCTCTGCAAACCATGACCGCCGCCACCAGCAAGGTCCTGCGGGACGGCTCCGTCACGGAGCTGGAGAGCAGCCGCCTGGTACCCGGCGACATCGTCCTGCTGGAGGCCGGGGACGCGGTCCCCGCCGACGGACGGCTGCTGGCCTGTGCCTCCCTGCAAATTGAGGAGGCCGCCCTCACCGGCGAAAGCGTCCCCTCCGCCAAATCCCCGGAGGCCCTTACCGGCGAGGTGACCCTGGGCGACCGCCGCAACATGGCCTATATGGGCTCCACCGTGGCCTACGGCCGGGGCCGCATGGTGGTCACCGCCACCGGCATGGACACGGAGATGGGCAAGATCGCCGGTGTCCTGGCCCGGACGGAGCAGGAGGAGACGCCGCTGCAAAAGAAGCTGACCCAGCTGGGCAAGACCCTGTCCTGGCTGGTGCTGGGCATCTGTGTGTTCATCTTCGTGTTTGACCTGATCGTGGCCGGGGACTTCTCCCTGTCCGGCATTCTGGAGACCTTCATGGTGGCCGTGTCCCTGGCGGTGGCCGCCATTCCCGAGGGCCTGGCCACGGTGGTAACGGTGGTGCTCAGCATCGGCGTCACCCGCATGAGCCGCCGCAATGCCGTGATCCGCCGCCTGACGGCGGTGGAGACCCTGGGCTGCACCCAGGTGATCTGTTCCGACAAGACCGGCACCCTGACCCAGAACAAAATGACCGTGGTGGACCACACCGGCGACGCCGGGCAGCTGGCTGCCGCCATGGCTCTGTGCAGCGACGCCGTCCTGAACCCCGACGGCTCCGTCCAGGGGGAGCCTACGGAGGCGGCCCTGGTATCCTTCGCCGCGGAACATCAACTGCCCAAGCCCCAATTGGAGCAGGAGCGCCCCCGCATCGGCGAGGCTCCCTTCGACTCCGGCCGCAAGATGATGTCCACCATTCACCGGACTCCCCAGGGCGTGGTGCAGTATACCAAGGGCGCGCCGGATCAGGTGCTGGCCCGCTGCACCCACTATTGGGAGGGCGGACAAGCCCTGCCCATGACCGACGACCGCCGCCGGGAAATTCTGGCGGATAACCACCGCATGGCCGCCCAGGCCCTGCGGGTGCTGGCCGCCGCCAGCCGCCCCTGGCCCGATGGCGCGCCGGAGGATCAGTCCCCCGCGCACTTAGAGCAGGAACTCTGCTTCATCGGCCTTACCGGCATGATCGACCCGGTGCGGCCCCAGGTGAAGCCCGCCATTGAGGAGTGCCGCCAGGCGGGCATCCGCCCGGTGATGATCACCGGCGACCACCAGGACACCGCCGTGGCCATCGCCCGCCAGCTGGGCATTCTCTCCGACCCCTCCCAGGCCATCACCGGCGCGGCGCTGGACGCCCTCAGCGATGAGGAGCTTACTCAAAATGTGGACCGCTACAGCGTCTATGCCCGGGTCCAGCCGGAGCACAAGGTCCGCATCGTCAGCGCCTGGCGCCGCCGGGGAGCCGTCACCGCCATGACCGGCGACGGCGTCAACGACGCCCCCTCCATCAAGTCCGCCGATATCGGCATCGGCATGGGCATCACCGGCACCGACGTCACCAAAAACGTGGCGGACATGGTCCTCTCCGACGACAACTTCGCCACCATCGTGGGCGCCGTGGCCGAGGGCCGCCGGATTTACGACAACATCCGCAAGGCCATCGGCTTCCTGCTGGCCAGCAACATGAGCGAGGTGCTGGGGGTGTTCTTCTCCGCCCTGCTGGGCTTCACCCTCCTCAACCCCGTCCACCTGCTGTTCATCAACCTCATCACCGACTGCTTCCCGGCCCTGGCCCTGGGCATGGAGCGCCCGGAGCCGGACATCATGCGCCGCCCGCCCCGCTCCGCCAAGGACGGCATCTTCTCCGGCGGCCTGGGCTTCGACATCGCCTATCAGGGCATCCTCATCACCGTCATCACCATGGCCTCCTACATCATTGGCCACTGCATGGAGGCGGGATGCTTTGAAATGCCCCGGGGCGTCTCCCCCCACGGCATGACCATGGCCTTTTTGACCATGAGCATGTGCGAGATTTTCCACAGCTTCAATATGCGCTCCCAGCGGCGCAGTGTGTTCACCCTCCGGGGCCACAACAAGGTCCTCTGGGCCGCCATGCTGGGCTCCCTGGTGCTGACCACCGTGGTGCTGGAGGTGCCGCCCATCGCCAACGCCTTCGGCTTCACCCCCGTCAGCTGGACGGAGTACGGTATCGCCCTGGCCCTGGCGGTGCTGGTGATCCCCATTGTGGAGCTGGTGAAGCTCATCCAGCGCAGGCTGGGCAAGTAAACAAAACCGGCTCCGGCGCGACGCGCCGGAGCCGGTTTTCACATTCCAACAATTATCCCTGCCGCTCCAGGCAGGTCTGATAGGTGTCCCACAGGTCGTCGTTCATCTCCAGCACCATGCGGCCCAGGCGCAGGCCCGCCGCCGTCCGGGTGTGGCGATAAATGCCGCACAGCTCATCCTCCTGACTGCACCGGCCATAGGCCAGCAGGGTCCGGGGGTCCTTCCTGGCCCACTGGCCCAGGGTCACCGTCTCCCCGCAGTAGGGGCACTGCACCTCCGTCATGGCCGGGTCCTCCTGGCCCTGGGCCAGGGAGGCATACACCCGCCCCTGCACCAGTCCGGCCGCCCGGTCCTGGGGATACTGCACATACCGCAGGCCGTATTCGTCCATGCACCCGTCCAGGTCCATCCGCCCGCAGATCTGCACGGTATTCCGCGCATCGTTCAGGGCGTCGTGGGCACGGTCCGGGGTCAGCTTCAGCAGCTCCATCGCCCGCTCCAGGGAGCATTGCCGGTCATCCCGCATGATCTCGTGGCCGAAGATCCGCTGCAAATCATAGCAGCAGGGCATTTCCGCATCCATTCCGTGCATCAGCAGGTTGTCCATCAGCACCGGAATGTCGTCCGGTCCCCAGGTACACAGGCAGCAATTCTCCCCGCACCATTCCATGAAATCGGCATAGGCCCGGGGAAATTCCGGGGCCTTTTCCAGATCCTGTGCCCGGATTTTCGTCAGCTGCACCACGTCGCCGTTCATGTGGGGATAAAACCGGGGGCGGATGAAGGTCTTGAAGCTGCCGGTCTCCCGGAACCGCTCATCCAGCCGCAGGGCCCCGATCTCGATGATCTCCGAGTCGAAGAAAAACGGCTCCCGTATGGCGCTGTCCGGATTCAACGGCTGGTTCCACTCCAGGTCCAGAACGATATAGGAAAAATCAGCCACATCTGGCAGCTTCCAGAGCCTTGCCCTTGCGCTCGGCCTCCTGGAACTCCTCCTGGGACTGGGCCATGGCCTGGGCCAGCAGCTGATCGGCCACGGACTTCAGGTCCATCTTCAGCACCCGGTCGATGACCTCCTGCTGCTTTTCCGCGGCCACGCCGTAGATGGTCATGCCGCAGGTCAGGAACCGCCGCAGCTTCTGCTCCATGGTGAAGCTCCGGTCGCACTTGCGGGCCATGAAGCTGCGCAGCATGCCGGAGGTAGCCAGCTCCAGCTCATAAAAGTCCTGCCGGGTATAGCCGGGATGCTCCTTCCCGAACAGCTCCACCAGCTTGTCCGTCACCACCTGGTGTATATAGTTGGCGGCGGCCGCATAGGAGTACGAGGAGACATACAGCTCCCGCAGCCCCTCGGTCTTTTCGGCAATATACAGCTGGATGGCGGGCTCCACGGCATAGAACATCACCGGGTCATAGTCCTTCCCCAGCAGCTCGTGCGTAACGGCGAACTGCTTTTCGTACATCCACTTGGTCAGCTTCAGCAGCAGCGCCTCCTTGTTGGCGAATACTGCAAAAAACGCGGACGGGGACATACCCGCTGCCTGCGCGATGGCGGCGGTGGTGGTCCGTTCATATCCGTTTTCCAAAAACAGCCTGATAGCTGCATAGGTCATCCGATTCTCTCTTTCGGCGACCTTGGGCTGTGCTCCTCTCGGCATAGCGTCCTCCTTTACGACCGTTTGAACGATTTTTCCATCCTGACAGAGTATAATATTGTATATTAGCAACAAAGCTATACTACATTAAGGTTAGGGCTTCCTACCTGTTAAGTTAGTATTTTAACATATCTTTTATTGTTTTTCAATGGGCGACACAAAAATTTTAGAAATTGTTTTTCTGTGATATATGGTGCAGATTTCTGTCGATATGACCATATATTGTGGTACGCATGCCATGCGGCTGTCCGTGCTATACGGACAGGTTTTCTCCTTGTGTCGTCTGTTTCCAGTATATGACAGCACCCGCCGATTCCGTTGCGCGGAATCGGCGGGTGTATATACATATGAATCTACTGTCTGTCGGCGGTTATTTACTTGATGATCTCGCCGGCGGCCTCCTTGGCCCGGATCTCCTTCATGGCATCCTTATGGCTCAGGTTCACCCGGCCCTTCTCGTCGATCTCGGTGACCTTGACCCACATCATGTCGCCCACCTTGCAGGCGTCCTCCACCTTCTCGATGCGCTTGTCCGCCAGCTTGGAGATGTGCACCAGGCCGTCCTTGCCGGGAGCCAGCTCCACGAAGGCGCCGAAGGTCATCAGGCGCACCACGCGGCCGTAGTACAGCTGGCCCACCTCGGGCACAAACACGATGTCGTCGATGCACTTCTTGGCGGTGGCGCAGCTTTCGGCGTCGGGGGAGGCAATGTGGATGGTGCCGTCGTCGTCGATGTCGATCTTGGCGCCGGACTCGGCCACGATCTTCTGGATGACGCTGCCGCCCTTGCCGATGACCTCGCGGATCTTGTCGGGGTCAATGTGCATGGTGATCATCTTGGGGGCGTACTTGCTGACCTCGGGCCGGGGCTCGGCGATACAGGGCAGCATGATCTGGTCCAGGATCTGGCACCGGGCGTCGTAGGTGATGTCCAGAGCATTCTTGATGATCTCCATGGTCAGGCCGTCGTTCTTCAGGTCCATCTGAATGGCGGTGATGCCCTTCTTGGTACCGGCCACCTTGAAGTCCATCTCGCCGTGGAAGTCCTCCACGCCCTGGATGTCGATGAAGGTGGTGAAGGAGCCGTCGTCGTCCTGGATCAGGCCGCAGGAGATACCGGCCACCGGGGCGGAAATGGGCACACCGGCGTCCATCAGGGCCAGGGTGCTGCCGCAGATGGAGCCCTGGGAGGTGGAGCCGTTGGAGGACACCACCTCAGACACCACCCGGATGGCATAGGGGAACTCCTCCACCGGGGGGATCACCGGCAGCAGGGCCCGCTCGGCCAGAGCGCCGTGGCCGATCTCCCGGCGGCCGGGGGAACGGGCGGGCTTGGCCTCACCCACGGAGTAGCCGGGGAAGTTATAGTGGTGCATATACCGCTTTTCGGTCTCCTCCCAGATGGTGTCCAGCTTCTGGTTGGCGGACAGGGTATCCAGGGTGGCCACGCTCAGCACCTGGGTCTGGCCGCGGGTAAACAGGCCGGAGCCGTGGACCCGGGGCAGCACGCCCACCTCGGCGGAAAGGGGCCGGATCTCGTTCTTCTGGCGGCCGTCCACCCGGTGGCCCTCCAGCAGCCAGGCCTTGACGATCTTCTTCTGGAACTTATAGGTGATCTCGTCCAGATACTTGTCCATCTCGGGATAGTCCTCCAGGAACAGCTCGTGCCATTTTTCGATGAGCTGGTTCCAGCGGGCCTCGCGAACGTTCTTGTCGTCGGTGTCCATGGCGGCCTTGGCCTGGTCCATGGTGGCATCCACGATCTTCTGGAACAGCTCCTCGTCGAAGTCCGCGTGGGGATAGTCGAACTTGGGCTTGCCGATCTCGGCCACCATCTGGCCGATCAGGGTGATCTGCTTCTGGTTCTCCTCATGGGCCATGCGGATGGCCTCGAACATCACGTCGTTGGGCACCTGGTTGGCGCCGGCCTCGATCATGACCACCTTCTTGCCGGTGGACACCACCGTCACGTCCAGATCGCTGACCTTGCGCTGCTCGCTGGTGGGATTGAACACCAGCTTGCCGTCCACCAGACCCACCTTCAGGGCGCCCACGGGGCCGTTCCAGGGAATGTCGGAAATGGCCAGGGCGGCGGAGGTGCCGATCAGGCCGCAGATCTCCGGGGAGCAGTCGTGGTCCACGCTCATAACGGTGCACATCACGGACACGTCGTTGCGGAAGTCGTGAGGGAACAGGGGGCGGATGGGGCGATCGATGACGCGGGAGGTCAGAACGCCCTTCTCGCCGGGGCGGCCCTCCCGGCGGTTGAAGCTGCCGGGGATGCGGCCCACAGCATACAGCTTCTCCTCAAAGTCCACGCTCAGGGGGAAGAAGTCGATGCCGTCCCGGGGACGGGGCGCGGCAGTGACGCAGCACAGCACGCTGGTCTCGCCATAGGTGACCATAACGGCGGCGTTGGCAAGCTCCGCCAGCTTGCCCACCTCCAGGGTCAGGGGGCGGCCCGCCAGGTCCATGGTATACTTGTGGTAATGGGGGAACTGCCGGTGGGTGATGATGGTAGACATGGTTTGGCTCCTTTTCATTTGGATTTTTCCGCATGGGAGCCGGGGCCGTTTAGCACTTGAAAAAGTGCCGGAAAATCCGGAAATTCCGGCGTTTTTTCAACTGCTAAAGGCTTTGATCGGCTCCGCACACGGGCAGGGATGGTGTGAAAGAAGGGTGGTGCGCACGGGGCACACCACCCTGTTTTCAGCTTACTTACGCAGACCCAGCTTGGCGATCAGGGCACGATAACGCTCGATGTCCTTCTTGGCCAGATAGTCCAGCAGACGACGGCGCTTACCGATCATCATCTGCATGCCGCGGCGGCTGTGGAAGTCATGGGGATGAACCTTCAGGTGCGCGGTGAGCTGGTTGATGCGCTCGGTGAGGATAGCGACCTGGACCTCGGGGGAACCGGTGTCGGTCTCGTGGGTGCGGTTGGCCTCGATGATGGAGGTCTTCTGATCTTTCAGCATCATAGTTGTGTTTCCACCTTTCTTTTATTGCGCCCGCATCCTGAGTGCCGGGACAGGCAGAGCATCCACGGGACTAAGGCAAGGGGCATGGCACGCACACAGCGTACTCTGATACGATAGCACAAAATGCGCCGGTTGTAAAGAATAAATTTTGGATTTCCGCCGGTTTTGGCCAAAATTGTCCCGGTTTCCGGCGGGACATCCCGCAAAAACCGGGTTTTGTCCCGATTTTTCCCCGGGACAGGCCGGGACGCGGACCCCCGTCCCGGCGCTTTTTCCCTGGGATGCCGATTTTTAACAAAACGTTCACGTCCCCGGCATTGCAAACCACGGCCTTTTACGCTATCATGTAAAGTAGTAAGTCAGGCCCGACCGGGCCAACAAAGGAGAAAACAATATGAAGGGTAAGAGCGGCTACCTGAAATGGGGTCTGACGATCTTTCTCACCGTCTGCGCCATTCTGGTGTTTTACGACACGTTCTATATGAGCGGCGCACTGCAGCGGCTGCTGTCCAAGCTGGCGTCCATTCTGTCGCCGGTGCTGGTGGGCCTGGTGATGGCCTATCTGCTGGCCCCCATCGTCAACTGGTTTGAAAAGCTCATTCTTTCGGGCCTGCACCGGATCAAGGGGCTGGAAGGGAAGACCATCCCCCACGCCGCCGGGTGGCTGCGGGCCGTCAGCATTCTGCTGACCTGGGCCATTGTGCTGCTGCTGCTGTATCTGATGTTCAGCGTGGTGATCCCCCAGCTCATCGACAGCGTGGTGATGCTCATCAACAACGCCGAAACGTATTACAACAAGATTTACGGCTGGATCACGAACCTGCTGGATAAGAACCCCAAGGTGGAGGACTGGGTCAACGAGAATCTGGAGACCTATTACCAGAATCTGCTGGACCTGCTGACCAACAAGGTGCTGCCCGGCGCCCAGCAGATGCTCACCACCATCACCGGCGGCGTGATCTCCGGCATCTGGGGGCTGGTGAGCTTCGCCATGGACTTCCTGGTGGGCATCATCGTGTCGGTGTATATGCTGGCCATGAAGGAGCAGAGCCTGGCCCGCTGCTGCAAGCTGCTGTACGGCGTGTGCAAGGAGGCCCACGCCCGCTGGATCGCCCGGGCCGTCCGCCGGGCCGACGGCATCTTCAGCGGCTTCGTTCGCGGAAAGCTGCTGGACTCTCTCATCATCGGCATTCTGTGCCTCATCGGCTGCACCATTCTGGGCATGCCCTATGCCCCGCTGGTGAGCCTGATCGTGGGCGTTACCAACGTGATCCCCTTCTTCGGCCCCTTCATGGGCGCGGTGCCCAGCGCCTTCCTGATTTTGCTGGTCAGCCCCAAGAAGTGCCTGATCTTCGTGATCTTCGTCATCGTTTTGCAGCAATTTGACGGCAACATCCTGGGCCCCAAGATCCTGGGCGATGCCACGGGCATCTCCAGCTTCTGGGTGGTGGTGGCCATTCTGGTGGGCGGCGGCTTCGGCGGCGTGCTGGGTATGTTCCTGGGCGTGCCGGTGTTTGCCTGTTTGCAGGTGCTGGTAAAGTATCTGGTGGACCGGCGTCTGCGCCGCCGGAATATGCCCACCGAGGCATATTGCTATGTGAACCGAGACCGGGAGTCCCAGCCACCGGAGCAGCAGTCATAAATGCATCAAAACCTCCGGCTTAGCCGGAGGTTTTGATGCAGCTTGTCAAAAAAGTCATTTTGACAAGCTGCGTGCGGTTTTTCAGAACTTTCTAAGTTCTGAAAAACCTGTGATTGCAAACGAAAGACACCCCTGATGGGTTTCTTTCGTAACTATCTTCCTTTCCGATGGCGGAAGATTTCCGGGTTTTTTGACAGTCTCTATCAAAACCTCCGGCTTAGCCGGAGGTTTTGATGATTCTGTCCAAAAAGCCTCGCAGAGTTTGCCGCCCGCAGGCGGCAAATCAAGTGAGATCATTTTCGCCCGGGGCGTGTACCTGGGCGAAAATACTTCTCAGTCTGCACGTGTGGAATTTGTTCGCTTTCAGCGAACAAATTATGCGCGCAGCAGACTGCAAGCCTTTTATCCCCAAAGGGCTTGCCCTTTGGGGATAAAAAGAAAAGCACGGCCGAAGCCGTGCTTTTCCGGTTAAATCGGTTGTTTACTTGCCCATGGGGGCGCCGCAGTGGGGGCAGAAGTTGCTGTCGGACACGGTGCCGCAGACGGAGCAGGTCTTGGCATCGCCGGACTCCTCCTGGGGCTCCTCGTCCTGGGTTTCCTCCTTGCGCTTGGCGGCCTCCAGCTGGGCGATCTTCTCCTTGGAGGCGTTGACGGCGGCCACAACGTCCTTCACGGCGTCGGGCAGCTCACCCTGAAACTCGGAGACGAACCACTCGCCGATGGCCCGATAGTTCTTCTCGATCTCCCGCTGCTCGGAGAGAATTTCCATGTTCATCTTGGCGGCGTCGGTGGCAGCCTTGGCCTTCTCGGTGGCGGTCTCCGCCAGATCCTTGGCCTTTTCGGCAGCCGCACCGGCCACCAGCTGGGCCTTCTTGGTCAGTTCATCAAAAAATGCCATAGCAATGATCTCCTTTCAGATTCTGAAATTCTTAATTAGGGCCATTATACACCAGGGTGGGCGGTTTTGTCAATGCTCGATCCAGTCGGAGGCGCGGGACACGGCGCGCTTCCACAGGCGATAGTCCCGGTCGCAGTCCGCCTGGGGCCGCAGGGGTTCAAACACCCGCTGGCTCCGGCGCAGACGGGTCAGCTCCTCCAGATCGCTCCACACGCCGCAGCTGAGGCCCGCCAGGGCCGCCGCGCCGAAGGCGGTGGTCTCCACCATCCGGGGCCGGTCCACGGGGATGCGCAGCAGATCCGCCTGCAGCTGCATGAGAATGTCCGATACGCTGGCCCCGCCGTCCACCCGCAGGGCGGTGATGTCGCACCCGGCGTCCTGCCGCATGGCCAGCATCAGGTCCGTCACCTGATAGGCGATGCACTCCAGCACCGCCCGGGCGATGTGGGCCCGGCCCGTGCCCCGGGTGACGCCCAGAATGGCCCCCCGGGCGTACATATCCCAATACGGCGCCCCCAGGCCGGTGAAGGCCGGCACCACCACCACGCCGCCGGAGTCCTCCACGGACTCCGCCAGACGGTCACACTCCGGGGCGGAGTCGATCAGGTGCAGCTCGTCCCGCAGCCACTGGATGGTGCTGCCGCCGTTGAAAACGCTGCCCTCCAGGGCGTAGGCCGTGCGGCCCTCCACCTGCCAGGCCACGGACGTCACCAGCCCCGCCCGGCTGCGGACGGGCTTTTCCCCCACGTTCATCAGGGTGAAGCAGCCGGTGCCGTATGTATTCTTGGCCTCGCCCGGGCGGAAGCAGGTCTGGCCGAACAGGGCAGCCTGCTGGTCCCCTGCCGCGCCGCACACCGGTACCCCCGCCAGCTTTTCCAGGCCCGGGATGCCTTTTTTCACCAGGCCGTATACCTGACTATTGGCCACGGGCAGGGGCAGAATAGACATGGGTATCTCCAGCAGCTCGCACAGCTCCGCATCCCAGCACAGCCGGTGGATATCGAACAGCATGGTCCGGGAGGCGTTGGAGTAGTCCGTGACGTGGGCCCCGGTCAGCTGCCAGATGAGCCAGGTCTCCACCGTGCCGAACAGCAGGTCCCCCCGGTCCGCCTTTTCCCGGGCGCCGGGGACGTTGTCCAGCACCCATCGGATCTTGGTGGCGGAGAAATAGGCGTCGATCAGCAGGCCCGTGGCGGACTGGATGCGCTCCTCCAGCCCCCGGCGCTTCAGCTCCTCGCAGAACTCCGCCGTCCGGCGGCACTGCCAGACGATGGCGTTATATACCGGCCGGCCGGTGGTCTTGTCCCAGAGGATGGTGGTCTCCCGCTGGTTGGTGACGCCGATGCCGGCCACCTCCCCCTCCAGCCCGGCTGCGGCCTGGGCCGCCGCACGGCGCTCCGTCTCCCAGATCTCCATGGGGTCATGCTCTACCCAGCCGGGCTGGGGATAGAGCTGGCGGAAGGGAAACTGGGCCTTGGACACAATGTCGCCCCGGCGGTCAAACACGATGGCCCGGGAGCTGGTGGTCCCCTGGTCCAGCGCCAGAATATAGGTTCCCATAGAAGTCTCCTCTTTCTTTTTGTTTCAGAGTATGCTAATATAGGGTATTATAACACAGAAAGGACAGGATTACCATGACGGATTTCCAGGAATTTACCTTTCTTTCCAGCGACGGCCACACCCAACTTCACGGGGCACAGTGGACTCCGGCGGACCGGGAGCCCATTGCCGTTTTACAGATCGCCCACGGCGTGGCGGAGCACATCCTGCGGTATGACGATTTTGCCCGGTATCTCAACGACCGGGGCATCCTGGTGGCGGGACACGACCACCTGGGCCACGGCAAGTCCCTGCCGGAGGGCGGCACGCCGGTGTATTTCGGCGACGGCAGCACCTGGGAGACGGTGGTGGACGACATCCACCTGCTCCATGACCGGCTGCGGGAGCAGTATCCGGATCTGCCCATCCTGCTGATGGGCCACAGCATGGGGTCGTTCCTGTCCCGGTCGTACCTGATCCGCTATCCCGGCACGGTGGACGCCGCCATCATCATGGGCACCGGCTGGCAGCCGGAGATGACCATCCGGGGCGGCCTGCTGCTGGCGGGAATTCTGTCCGGGCTCAAGGGGCCGGACGCCGTCAGCAAGATGGTGACCAATATGGCCTTCGGAGCCTATAACAAGGCCTTCGGCGACAAGCCCCGGACCCCCAACGACTGGCTGTCCGCCGACACGGACAACGTGGACCGGTATATGGCGGACCCCCTGTGCGGCGCGGACGCCACGGTGGGCCTGTTCCGCCAGATGCTGCGGGGCCTGCGGTTCAACCAGACCCCCGGGAACATCGACCGGATGGACAAAAACGCCCCCATCCTGCTGATTGCCGGGCAGGACGACCCGGTGGGCAACATGGGAGCCGGTGTCCGGCGGACCCACGACGCCTTCAAGCGGGCGGGGATCAAGGACGTGACCCTGAAGCTGTATCCCGGCCTGCGGCATGAAATTCTCAACGAGGCCGCCATGCGGGATACGGTGTACGGCGACATCGGGGCCTGGCTGGACCGGGTGCTGGGCTAACGCAAAGCCGCCAGCAGGTTGGGCAGGCCCAGCAGGTCCACGTTGTGGGTCCGGCGCAGCAGGCGGACGGTGAAGAAGCTGTCCGCCGTCAGCACCAGCAGCAGGGCCAGCCCCGCCCCGGCGGGGGCGTGCAGGGCGATGGGGTGCAGCAGGGGCTGCACCTGCCGGAGGGCGAAGGCCGTCAACGGACCCCATACCACCGCAAAGGGCACGCAGACCCGGCGGTTCAGGTCCATGTGGGTGCCGGAATAGTCCCAGAACATGACCCCCAGCAGCTTGTCATAGAGAAAATGCACGGCGTATTCCACGGCGGTGGCCGTGAGGCCGCCGTAAAAGGCCAGGCGGAAGAAGCCCCGGGTCAGGTCGGCGGGCAGATGCAGCACCGCCAGCATGGCCAGGCCATACACCGGGCACAGGGGCAGCAGGAGAAAGCACTTGCGCACCTGATGCCGGGACCCGGTGACGGCGGCGAAGATTTTTTCCAGCAGATATCCCAGAAAGCTATACAGACAAAACAGCCACAGCCAGTACACGGCGACGCCTCCCTTCCCCCTCATTCTGCCCCGGGAGAGCTGCCGCGATACCCGGGCAAAGGCGGGGAAAGGGAGGAAAGATATGGACCAGTGGGAGCAGCTGCGGCAGCAGTGCATGAGCTGCCGGGCCTGCGGCCTGGCGGATACCCGGACCAACGTGGTGTTCGGGGTGGGGTCCCCCACGGCGGAGGTGCTGCTGGTGGGCGAGGCCCCCGGGGCCAGCGAGGACCAGCAGGGCGAGCCCTTTGTGGGAGCCGCCGGGAAGCTGCTGGACGATATGCTGGCCATGATCGGCCTGCGGCGGCAGGAAATCTACATCACCAACAGCGTCAAGTGCCGCCCGCCCAAAAACCGGGACCCTCTGAACACCGAAAAGGACGCCTGCGCCGGATTTCTGCGGCGGCAGCTGGAGCTGATGCAGCCGAAGATCCTGGTGTGCCTGGGACGCATCAGCGCGGCGGAGATCATCAGGCCGGATTTTAAGATCACCCAGGAACACGGGCAGTTTTTTGAGAAAAACGGCATGTGGATGACGGCCCTGTATCACCCGGCGGCCCTGCTGCGGGACCCGGGCAAGAAGCCGGAGACCTTCCAGGACCTGAAGCGCTTGCAGGCCAAGATCCGGGAGGTCTGCACCCGGACGCCCATGGAATTTGCATAATCGTGAAAGAGGCCCGCGTTTTCGCTGAGCGAAAACGGGGGCCTCTTTGACTGTCTCAAATCAGGGCTCCATGTTGCGGATCTCCTCCAGCAGGGCGTCCAGGCTGTCGCGATCCAGGGTCTGGGGCTTGTCCTCCGGCTCCTCCGGGGCTTCCTCCGGCGTTTGGGGAGTGGGTTCCGGTTCCGGCACAGGCTCCGGTTCAGCCGGGACTTCCTCGCTTACCGGGGCCTCCGGGGCGGGGGCTTCCTCCGCCGGGACGCTTTCCGGCACGATCACCGGGGGAACCGGCGTCTCCTCCGAAGCGGCGGGGGCTTCCTCCGGCTCCGGTACAGGTTCCGGCACAGACTCCGGCGTTTCCGGTACAGATTCCGGCTCCGCCGGGGACTGGGGCGGCTCCATCTGGGCCGGATGGTCCGGCAGACGGCGGCGGCTGCGGGCAATGCCCACGGCCCGGCCGATAAAGAACAGCAGCACCAGCAGAATCACCAGACCGGCGGCCAGAATGGCGTACATGGGGAGCCAGCGGTTCAGGGGCAGGTCCACCGGGGCGCACAGGGCCGTCCACAGGGCCCGGAAGGGGCCGGTCTGGGTCTGGGGCTCCTCCGGAGAGGGATCCTCCGGCTCCGGCTGGCCGATCTGGGGCAGGGTACCAGCAAAGGCCGGCATCCGCACCACATGGACCGTATAGTCCCGGGTGGCGCCGTCCTCGGCGGTGCAGGTGACGGTCAGCAGGTTGTCGCCCTCCTTCAGGGACGCATCGGGCTGGGTGACGCCCAGGGCCTTGCTGTCCTTGGCGGTGGCGGAAAGGGAGATTTTGGAGGTCTCATAGGGGACGTACACGGCGTATTCCGTGATTTCCGGGGAAAAGGCCGGGGACAGCTGCCCCGTGGAGGGGGTCAGCTCCGACAGGGACGCGTCGCTGCTGAGAGTGCCGTTGGGGTCCGGCTGCCGGGTGACAGAGATGGTGTATCGCCGGGAGGCCCCGTTGGCTGCGGTGACCGTCAGCACCACCGTGTTGACGCCCACGGACAGCTGGTTGCCGCTGACGGATACATCGGCCCCGCCGTCGGCGGCCCGGTAATCCAGGGGCAGCCGGGACACGTCATAGGGTACGGTGACGCTGTATTCCGTGGTTCCGGCGGAGAAGGCCGGAGACAGGGCATAGTCCCCGCAGGACAGGCCCGCCAGATTGGCGTTGCCGGAGGGGGGCGCGGCCACGCTGGCCGCCCAGGACGCGTCGTTCAGGGACTGGTCGCTGTTGCCGTCGGTGGCCACGATGTCGGTGATGGTGGCGCTGACCCGGGTCCCGGCGGCCACGCCGGACTTCACCTGGAAGGTGACGGCCAGCACAGCGGCGCTGCCGGTGATGGGATTGGACAGGGACTGGTCATAGGCCAGCAGGTTGCCGCCGCTCATATCCACGGACCAGCTGGAGCCCACCAGCTGGCGGGTGCCGGTAAGGGTCAGGGCGCTGCTGTCGTAGTGCAGCACGGCGGTGATGCCCTGGATGTTGGAGCCGCTGACGGTGAAGGTGACGGTGACGCTGTCACCGGCCCGGACGCTGCCGGAGCCGGAGAAGCTGGCCCCGGCGGCCTCCGCCGTTACCGGAGCCAGGCCCCACAGCAGCAGCGCCGCCAGCAGGCCCGCCAGGACAGATGAAATTCTCTTTCTCATGGGTCAAGCCCTCCTGCTCAGTTGGGTTGGATGGTGCCCCGGCCCAGCAGATACGCCTGCAGCCGGATCATGTCGGTGATGGTGACCTGGCCGTCGCCGTTCAGGTCCGCCGCCTGAAGGGCAGCGCCGGTGAGGGTGTTTTTGCCCAGCAGATGGGCCTGCAGCCGGACCATATCGGTGATGGTGACCCGGCCGTCGCCGCTGAGGTCGCCGGTGACCACGGTGGTCAGGGTCTGGAGGGTCTGGCCGTCCCGGGCATAGGTGACGGCCATGCCGGTGCCCACGGGGCTGTCACCCTGGACCGGCAGGGTGATGTAGTCGCTGGGGGACAGGCCCGTCAGCAGCTGCCGGGCGGTGGTGCCCACGGGGATGGCCCGCAGATAGCCGTCGGCGATGCGGTAGGCCCCGGTGGTGATCTCCTGGGGATAGCTCTCCACCGCCTTGGCCTCAAACTGGGCGGTGAAGGTGACGTTGCCGGAGATGGTCATGCCGCTGGTGTAGCCCTGCCAGCCGGTGAAGGTGTAGGTATACTGGCTGTCGGCGGGGCGGACCGGGGTTCCGGCGGGCTCGGGGATGGCCTGCCCGGCGGCCAGCTTCCCCTGGGCATACACGGAGCCGTCATAGTTCAGGAACTGATAGGTATACTGCCCCTGATAGTGGGCATAGAGGGTGATGTTGCTGGCCCCGGTGGTGCTGTTGGCGGTGATCTGCTGGCCGCCCTCCGGCTGGGTGAACCAGCCCACAAAGGCGCAGCCCTCCTTCACCGGGGTGGGCAGGGTTCCGTATTTCTGACCGGCGGAGACCAGGCGGGTGCTCTCGGAGCAGGCGCCGCCGCAGGGGTCGAAGGACACCACATAGGAGCCGTCGGTGACATAGAACCGGGATTCCAGGCGATAGTTGTCCCCGGCGGTGTTTTCCGCCGCGATGACCAGGGTATAGCCTCCCACTCCCAGCCGGGAGAAGGCCACGGCGTCGTCCAGCCGGGACAGGTCATAGCTCTTGGCATTGGGGGAGGCGGTGGCGGGAGTGATGGCGTTGGCGCCGATGGAGCGGAGGATGGACACCGTCACCCTCCGGATGTTATAGGAGTTGCGCAGGGTGCCCCGGAAGGGGAAGCCCGTCTGCCCCACCGTCAGGGTGGAGTTCACCGTGGGATAGGACGCGCCGTCCAGGGTCCAGCCGGCCCCGGCCAGGGCCAGCTGCCATTGCAGGGCGGTTTCCGACAGCACCAGGCGGCCGCCGGCGGCGTTGGAGGACACGGACAGATAGGCGCCGGTGCCCCGGTTCTGCAGGGAGAAGCCGCTGTTATACACGGCGGCCTTCCACAGCTGGCCCTTGTCCGTGGACGCCTTGGCCAGGGTGACGCCGTTTTTACCGGCGGTGAGCCGCAGGCCGTTTTCCTGGCAGGTGATGGTATAGTAGCCGCTGGCGTGATAGTCCAGGCGGAACTGCTGATTTTTGCCGCCGGTGACGGCGTTCAGGGTCAGGCCCGAGGAGCCGGGGGTGGCCGTCAGGCTGCTGTTGGCGGAGGAGCGCAGCTGATACACGCCCTCGCCCACCGTGGCATCCTTGAAGCCGTAGTCCGCCAGCATCACCTGGGCCTTGGCGGGCTCATTGATCCGCAGGCGGGCGTATACGCCCAGCTGCACGTCACCGGAGTTGCCGTCGTAATACTTCAGCACCTTGCCGGTGACGCCGTACTTGTCGGCGGTGGGGCCGGTCATAACGCCGTAGGAGTCTGACTGAGGCTCCCGCACGGCGCCGCTTTCGTTGTAAATGGCCTCGATGAGCTGGGCCTCAGGCTGATTGGCAAAGCCGCCCAGAGCGTCGAAGGCCCGCATAATGACGCCGGTGGCGCCGCCCCGGCCGTCGCTGCTGGAAAAGCCCGAGGAGCCGCCCACTCCGTGCTGCACGGCACGGGACCAGAACACGTTGCGCAGGGCGATACTGTAGTTATCCATGTCGAACCCCGGCACGGCGGACTCGATGGACCGGACGATGGGGTCATAGTAGCTGCGGCGGACATAATTCCGCTGCACCCGCATAAAGCCGTCGCTGTCCTCGTTGGCCAGGGCCCGCCAGGTGGCGTCGAAGTTGGAGCCATAGCCCCCGTCGGCCTCATAGGCGGCGGCCAGCCGGTTGCCGATGGAGCGGTAATATGTATCGGAGGAGGACTGACACCACCGGAAGAAGGCCCGGGGAATGTCGCTGCGGCTGGAGAACTGATACGCGCCGTAGGACTTGCCGCCTGCGTCGCCCGCTCCGGAGGAGATGACCCCCGGGCCGCTGGCCTCGAACCGCTGGCTCAGGGTCCCCAGCAGCTGCTCCTCCTGGTCGTCGGCGGCGGTGGCTGATGTAAACACCGGCAGGATCACCGGAAGGGCCGCCAGCAGCAGCGCCAGGCACAGCAATATACTCGTTCCTCTACGCATGGTTTTCATCGTATCACCCCGTTGCAAGATATGTTATAAAAAGCAGACACTGTGTCGTATTCAGTAATAGTATAGCACTGCGGGGGGCGGGGTGTCCACCGGAAAGAGTCGAATTTTCCAACAAATTAGCATATGAAGTGGACAAAAATTTTTGTGGTATGAAAAAGCGCGGCACAAAATTGCCCCCTCCGGCCGGGCCGGAGGGGGCAATGTATGCTTTTATGCGCCGCACAGGGGCCGCAGGGCCTCCAGCAGCCGGTCGTTGTCCCGGGTGTCCCGGACGGCCAGGCGGAGATACTGCTGCCCGCCCAGCTTGGGAGACAGGTCCTTCACCAGGATGCAGCGGTTCACCAGCAGCTCCCGGGTGATGGCCCGGGCGGACAGGCCGCCCAGCAGCTCCACCATGAGATAGTTGGCCTGGGACGGGATCACCCGCAGGTTGGGGAGCTTCTCCAGCTCCCGGCGGAAGCGGGCCCGCTCAGCCCGGATCAGCTCCAGGGCCCGGGCATAGTCCTTCTTATACTTCTCCTCGATCTGCATATAGAACTCGGCAAAGGAGTTGATGTTCCAGATGGCCACGTCCTTTTTCAGGGCGGCGATCAGGTCCTGGTCGCCGGAGGCCAGGACCCCCAGCCGCAGGCCGGGGACGCCATAGGACTTGGAGATGCTCTTGACCACATACAGCCTCCTGTACCGGTCCAGCAGGTCCTGGCGGATGAAGGTGTTGTCCGCCTCGTCGGCAAAGTCGACAAAGGATTCGTCCAGGATCAGGCGGATGCCCTTCTCCTGCGCCCAGTCCGCCAGGCGCAGCACGTCCGGGGCGGGAATATAGTTGCCGGTGGGGTTATCGGGGTTGATGAGCACCAGGTTGTCGATGTCCTGGGGGCCGAAGAAGGCCATCAGGTCGTCAGCGGTGTACCGGAAGTCCGGGCCCGCCGGGGTGAAGCAGACGTTGGGCCGGTCCTGATAGCGGTTGGGGTACTCCTCGAAGGTGGGGCGGATGAAGCCGGTGACCCCCTCCAGCCGGGCCATCAGGGCCTTGATGAGCTCTGCCGCGCCGTTGCCCACCAGGATGTTCTGCTGGTGGACGGCGAAGTTCCTGGCCGCCAGCAGGGCGTTCACCCGCATACCGGAGGGATACTGGGTCAGCAGGGAGGTGAAATTGGCCTGAATCTCGTCGATCAGCCGCTGGGGCGGGAAATAGGGGTTCACCAGATAGCAGAAGTCCAGCAGCTGGGGATAGCGCCAGTAGCCGCCGTAACGTCCCTGCATGAGGCTGACCCGGAGGTCCGGGTCCTGGGCGAACATGGAGGAGGCAATGTCCAGGTCCTGGATGTCGTCGATCTCGTACCACAGCTGGCCATTCAGGCGCTTGGCCCGGATCTCCGGGTCATCCAGCATGGCGATGACCCGCAGCACCTGCTCATAATACTCGTTGTTGCCCAGGGCCTTGGAATAGGCCTCCAGGAAGGGAACATAGTGGGTCCGGGAGAAGTGGCGGCCGAACTTGTAGATGTTCACGGTCTTGTAGTATTCGTGGGCCTCTTCAAACCGGAAATTCTTGCTGGGGACGAAGGAGGCGATGCTGTCATCGGGCCCCAGCTTCACGCAGGTGCCGTCCATCCAGCTTTCGTACTTGTCCACCAGGGCCAGGGTCTCCCGGGGGTCGTCCAGCAGCTGGTCGATGACGGCGTCCTCGAAGATCAGATCCGACTCAAACAGCAGGGTATCGTCCTGGCACAGATAGTCCTTGGCCAGGGCCAGGGAATAGATGTTGTTGGTCTTGTCGTAAATGGGGTTCTGGACATAGACAATGGGCGTCCGGATGCCCAGGGTGTCGATATATTTCATGAGCTTTTCGCCCTCATAGCCCACCACGATGACGATGCGGGACAGATGGCGGCTTTCGATCTGATGGAGCATCCGGTCGATCAGGGCCACCCCGTTGACCTGCACCATGCACTTGGTCCGGTCCTGGGTCAGCTCCTTCAGCCGCTTGCCCATGCCTGCTGCCAGTATGATTGCCTGCATATGGATCTCTCCTTTTTCTTTCAGAGATTTGACGTTTTATTATACCCCATGCGGCCCGGATGCGCAATGGGTACGAAGGAAAAATGCGCGGCGGGCTTGCTGCTTATTGGGGACTTATGCCCGCTTCCAGCGGACGCCGCCGGGGACGTCGGTGATCTCCACGCCCTGGGCCTTCAGCTCATCGCGGATACGGTCGGCCTCGGCGAAGTTTTTGGCCTTCTTGGCGTCGGCCCGGGCCCGGATCAGGGCCTCCACCTGGGGATCCTGGCCGCCGTCCTCGCAGACCACGGTGAAGCCGCCGGCGGCGGGAGCCGCCGCCTGGGTCTTGCGCAGGGACGCCGCCTTCTCCGTCAGCTTCAGGCCCAGCACCTGGTCGAAGCTGTCCAGAGCCGCCAGCTTGGTGGCGTCGGTGGTCCTGGCCTTCAGCACGTCATAGAGCACCGTCACCGCCATGGAGGTGTTCAGGTCGTTGTCCATGGCCTTGGTGAAGCGGGCCTTCAGCTCCTCCAGAGCCGCCGGGTCCACGTCTCCCTTGCCGGGGGTCAGGGCGGCGATTTTGGCCAGCAGCTTGTTATAGGCCGCCACGGCGTTGTCCAGATTCTCCCAGGTGAACACCAGGCTCTTGCGATAGTGGCTTTGCAGGCAGAAGAAGCGATAGGCCAGGGGATCATACCCCTTCTGCTCCAGCAGGGACACGGTTAAAAACTCGCCCTTGGACTTGGACATTTTGCCGCCCTCGGTGTTCAGGTGGGCCACATGGCACCACTGGGGGCACCAGAGATGGCCCAGATAGCTCTCGGACTGGGCGATTTCGTTGGTGTGGTGGGGGAAGGCGTTGTCGATGCCGCCGCAGTGCAGGTCCAGATACTCGCCGTTGTACTTCATGGAGATGCCGGAGCACTCAATGTGCCAGCCGGGATAGCCCACGCCCCAGGGGGAGTCCCATTTCAGGGCCTGATCCTCGAACTTGGACTTGGTGAACCAGAGGACGAAGTCGTTGCGGTTGCGCTTGTTGGTGTCCTCCTCCACGCCCTCCCGGACGCCCACGGCCAGGTCCTCCTCGTTGTGGTCGTTGAAGATATAGTACCGCTCCAGCTTGCTGGTGTCGAAATACACGTTGCCCCCGGCCACATAGGCATAGCCGGTGTCCAGCAGGCGGGTGATGATCCTGATATAGTCGTCAATGAGGCCGGTGGCGGGCTGGACCACGTCGGGGCGCTTGATGTTCAGCTTGCGGCAGTCCTCGAAAAAGGCGTCGGTGTAATACTGAGCGATCTCCATGACGGTTTTGTGCTCCCGCCGGGCGCCCTTGAGCATCTTGTCCTCGCCCTGGTCGGCGTCGGAGGTCAGGTGGCCCACGTCGGTGATGTTCATGACCCGGTTGACGCTGTATCCGGCGTAGCGCAGGTATTTCTCCAGCACGTCCTCCATGATATAGCTGCGGAGGTTGCCGATGTGGGCAAAGTGAT
>OBAE01000293.1_pt1 | contig 43610 bp, 44 predicted proteins | sample 1517641 | NCBI WGS metagenome assembly OBAE01 (sample SAMN04571701, study PRJEB22368) | human gut metagenome | biome: human gut; material: stool | host: Homo sapiens | place: Luxembourg | collected 2012-08-30 | reverse complement strand
AGAGTGGGACACCTTGATACCAAAGGTCACGCCCTTGTCGCAAAATTCGCACTTTGCCATCCGTTGCACCTCCTTGCTGTCATAACATACCTCTTGCATTGCAAGCAGTTGATATAATAACAGATGTGCGCCGAAATTGCAAGTATTATTTGACAAAAAAACGAATTTTTTTTGCATGGGGAAAGTGTTGCGAAAAAGCGCGCCGCAAGATATAATTAAAAGAAGTATATTCGCCCGTTTCCGGGCAGGAGGAGCGCCCATGGAAAAAGTGAAACGCACACCCGCCAGCCTGAAAAAAATGGTGGAGACCTTCGGCATGGAAATACTGCACCGCGGCAGCGACTATGACAGCGCGGTGATCACCATTTCCGACGTGAATCGGCCCGCCCTGCAGCTGGTAGGCTTTTACGATTATTTTGACGACAAGCGCCTGCAAATATTGGGACGGGGCGAGATACGCTATCTGGAGCGCATGACCGAGGCAGAGCGTCTGCGTGTGTTCAACCAGCTGATGAGCTATCCGTTCCCGGCAATGATCGTGGCGCGGAATATGGAGGCGCCGCCTGAGCTGGTGCAGATGGCGGACAAGCATGACCGCACGCTGCTGCGGGCGGTGGACTCCACGGTGGATATCACCAGCCGGCTCATTGACTACCTGAACCGGGTAACGGCCCCGCAGATCACGCGGCACGGCGTCTTGATGAATATCTACGGACAGGGCGTACTGATCCTGGGCGACAGCGGCATCGGCAAGAGCGAGACGGCCATTGAGCTGCTCAAGCGCGGTCACCGGCTGGTGGCGGATGACGCGGTAGAGATCCGCCGGGTGTCCAACTCTCTCTACGGCACGGCGCCGGAGATCATCCGGCACTATATCGAGATACGCGGCGTGGGCGTCATCGACGTGCAGCAGCTGTTCGGCATGGGCGCGGTGCAGTTCGACACGGAGATCGACCTGGTGATCCAGCTGGAACAGTGGGAAGACGGGAAGTTCTATGACCGGCTGGGTCTGGGCGAGGAGAAATACACCATGCTGGATGTGAGCTTGCCCATCGTGACCATCCCGGTGCGGCCGGGGCGTAACCTGGCAGGCATCGTGGAGATCGCCACCATGAAGAACCGGCAGATGAAGTACGGCTACAACGCGGCACGGGACTTCGTGACGCAGTTTGACAGCAAGGTGGACGCCATGCTGAAGAAAAAGAGCACAACGGGCGAGGCGGAGAACAGATGAAATACGTTGGCGTAGACATTGGCGGCACCAACCTCAAGGCGGGGCTGGTGGACGAAAGCGGAACGCTGCTGGCGACACAGAAGATGAAGGTCGCGTCCATCGTAGACCGTGAGGGGCTGGCGTGGACGGTGGCGTCACTGGTGCAGGAGCTGGCAAAGGCGGCCAATATTCCGGTCAGTGATGTGGCGTCGGTAGGCGTCGGCGTTCCCGGAACGGTGGATATACGGGCGGGGTCTATTGCATATACCTGCAACCTTCCCCTGCGGGACGTGCCGCTGCGAAAGCTGTTTCACAAATATCTGAATATCCCGCTGTACATCGAAAACGATGCTAACTGCGCGGCGCTGGCGGAGTTCCATGTGGGCGCGGGACGCGAGAGCAAGCGCTTTGTGACCATCACGCTGGGTACCGGCGTGGGCGCGGGTATCATCCACAACGGGAAAATATACCACGGCGCCAACGGTATGGCCGGTGAGGTGGGTCACATGGTCATCGAGCAGAACGGCCTGCCGTGCCCCTGCGGACGGCACGGCTGCTGGGAGCAATACGCCAGCGCCACGGCGCTGAAGCGCATGACGGCAGAGGCACTGGCGGCCTACCCGGACAGCATTCTGGCGCGGGTCATCACGGAGAATGACGGACACGTGTCCGGGCAGTCGGCGTTTATCGCGGCCCGCGAGGGTGACCCAGTGGGACAATTGGTGTGCGACCGATACGTGGACTACCTGGCCTGCGGCGTGGTGAACGTGGTGAATATCTTTCAGCCGGATACACTGGCCATTGGCGGCGGCGTCAGCAATGAAGCGGACGAGCAGCTGCTGCTACCCGTGCAGCAGCGGGTGGCCAGAGAGAGCATTCCCTGCGGCAAGGACCGGCGGACGCGCATCGTCAAGGCGCAGCTGGGCAACCGGGCGGGTCTGATCGGCGCGGCCCTGCTGGGAAAGAATAAGCGTATCTGACAGGGGCATATACTACCGCTGGCAGTGTAGGGAACCCCTTATTTTCAAAGCTTGGAGGCATTATGAGCTGGTACGATGAGCTGGACAAATGGGCGGCGGACTATCTGCCGGATATGGAATATGAGAAGGACGCGCCGCTGGATCGGTATACCTCCTTCCGCATCGGCGGGCCGGCGCGGCGCATGGCCTTTCCCCGCAGCGGGGAGGCGGCGGTGCTGCTGGTGAGCCATGCACTGGAGCTGGGCGCGCGGCCCTTTGTGCTGGGAAACGGCACCAACGTGCTCTTCCCGGATGAGGGCGTGGAGCGTCTGGTGATCTGCACCCGGGACATGGCGGGTGTGGCGGCTGGTGCGGTCGCAGGTGAGATCACGGCAGAGTGCGGCGCATCACTGGCAAAGATCGCTGTTTTCGCGCAGAAGGCAGGGCTTTCCGGGCTGGAGTTCGCCCACGGGATACCGGGAAGCCTGGGCGGCGCAGTGTGCATGAATGCCGGTGCCTATGGTGGGGAAATGGCACAGGTGGTAAAGGAAGTGACCGTGCTGTTCCCCGAGGATGGTGTCAAGACCCTCAGTGGGGAAGAAATGGCGTTTTCCTATCGGCACAGCCTGCTGACAGAGCACCCCGACACGGTGGTGCTGCGGGCGGCGCTCCGCTTGCAGGCCGGTATCCCCGGGGAGATACGGGAGAAAATGGACGAGCTGATGGCCCGGCGTAAGGCGTCACAGCCGCTGGAGTATCCCAGCGCGGGCAGTACCTTTAAGCGCCCGGCGGGCTACTATGCTGCGGCGCTGATTGATCAGTGCGGCCTAAAGGGGCTGACCGTGGGCGGCGCACAGGTGTCGGAGAAGCACGCGGGGTTCGTCATCAACCGGGGCGGGGCGTCCTGCACTGATGTGACAACTCTCATGGCAGAGATACAAAAGCGCGTGCGGGAGCAAACCGGCGTTGTGCTGGAGCCTGAGGTCCGGGTCATTACCTGAATAATAGTTCCATTGACGTCGAGTATTTCTATAGTTTTAAAGATAAAAAAGTACAAACAGGATTAAAAAAGAAAGCAAAAATACGGTAAAAATAGTATAGCAAAAGCAAACAGCATTTTGCTTGGCGGCGTGGAGGATACTGAATTGGAAATACTCATTATTTCGGGGATGTCCGGTGCGGGAAAGAGCCGCGCCGCCATCTGTCTGGAGGACAGCGGCTACTACATCGTGGACAACCTGCCGGCGGAGATGATGGTCAAATTCGCCGAGTTCTGCGCGGCCGCCGGCGGCCGGTATGACCGCTTGGCTTTCGTGTACGACGTGCGGGCCGGAGAGCCCTTTGACCGGCTGACCGGCGCGGTGGAAGAGCTGCGGCGGCAGGGCCTGCGGTGTCGGCTGCTGTTTTTGGAGGCGGACACCAAGACCATCATCAACCGCTATAAAGAGACACGGCGGAGCCATCCTCTGTGCGGCGACGGAGCCTCCATCGAAGAAGCGGTAGCGCGGGAACGGGCGATGCTGGCACCGGTGCGGGCGCAGGCGGACCTGGTGCTGGACACGTCGGCATTTTCTGCGGCCAAGCTGCGTAGCACACTGCTGACGCTGCTGGGCGGCGGCAGCGGTGGAGGACTGCATGTGACGGTGCTGTCCTTCGGGTTCAAGAACGGCCTGCCACCGGAGGCAGACCTGGTGCTGGACGTGCGGTTTTTGCAAAACCCCTACTATGTGCCGGAGTTAAAAAGGCTGACCGGGCTGGATGTGGCGGTGCGCGACTATGTGATGAACGCGGCGGCCACGGAGGAATTCTGGCGGCGTCTGACGCCGATAGTGGATTATTTACTGCCCCAGTACCGACAGGAGGGGCGGACAGAGCTGGTACTGGCTGTAGGCTGCACCGGCGGTCGGCACCGATCTGTGGCTGTGGCGCACCGGCTGGCGGCATACATTGACGCGCTGGGCTTTTCCGTGGCGGAAAGCCACAGGGATATGGGGCGGTAAGTGTGTTCCGCACCTGCGGTCGGGGCAAAAACAGGAGACGATGTATGAGCAAATACGATAAACTCTGGGAATATGTGTTTAAGGATGGACGGGATCAATTTACGCTGTCGTTCGAGGAAATAGGACGTATTGCCGGTGTGCCCATCGACCACGCCTTCCTAACGTATAAAAAGGAGCTTGCGGCATACGGCTACCGGGTGGAAAAGATATCCATGAAGGCAAAAACGGTGGCTTTCCGCCGTGCGGAACAGTGAGGTGAAGGGTCATGATCTCATTTGCGGGAAAGGTAAAAAATGAACTGTGCCGCGTGGGGATAGGCCGCCAGTGCTGCGCCCGGGCCGAGGGCTACGGTGTGCTGCTGTACGGCAACACGTTCACGCCCGGAGAGATACGGATCATCACGGAGAACGGAGACTTCGCCGCACGGCTGCCAAAGCTGTTTCAGAAAGCTTTTGGGGTAAAATTCGACCGGGTACCGGAGGAAACGAACGGCAAAGGAAAGCTGATCTTCGGCATCACAGCGCCGGAAAAGCTGGAAAAGATCATCAACACACTGGGCTATGATGCGAGGCAGCTGACGGCGCTGCACGTGAACTTCGGAATACTGGAAGAGGACTGCTGCCGGACGGCGTTTCTGCGGGGGGCATTTTTGGCGGGAGGCAGCGTCACCGATCCGGAGAAGCGGTACCATCTGGAGCTGGCCACCAGTCATGTGCCGGCCAGCCGGGAGGTACAGGCGCTGATGGAGGAGATGGGGTTCCTGCCACGTTCCATACGGCGCGGCGCGGATGCACTTCTGTACTTCAAGCAGTCAGAGCACATTGAGGACTTTTTGACAAAGATCGGTGCGCCGGCGGCGGCCATGGACATCATGACGGCGAAGGTGGATAAGGAGATACGCAACGGCGCCAACAGGGCTATGAACTGCGATATGGCCAACGTAAACAAGACGCTGGACGCGGCGCAGGAGCAGGTGGGCGCCATCGAGAAGCTGCGCCGCAGCGCCCGGTGGGATGCGCTGCCGGAAAAGCTGCGGCAAACCGCGGCGCTGCGGCTGGAATATCCGGAGCTGTCGCTGGTACAGCTGGCAGAGAAGTGTGACCCGCCGGTAACGAAGTCGTGCATGAACCACCGAATGAGAAAGTTGATGGAGGAGGCTAAAGAGCTATGAACATGAGAGAACGGTGCGAACGCGCGGAGGCGTACAGAAAAAACGGGGCCAACTGCGCCCAGGCGCTGCTGGCGGCATTCGCAGATGTAATGGGTATTACGGAGACCCAGGCGCTGGCTGTCGGTGCGGGATTAGGCGGCGGCGTGCGAAGCGGGAACATTTGCGGCGCGGTAAACGCGCCGGTGATGATCCTGGGCTGCGCGTTTCCGGAAATGGCCGCCAGCAAGGCGAAATCTGCGGAGATCACCAAGGAATACCAGCGGCGGTTTATGGAGAGATTTAAGCATCTCAATTGCCGGGAACTGCTGGCGGAGAAGGAATTGCAGCCCACTGACACGGCCATGGCACTGGCGGCAGGGGATCACTGCGGGCTGCTTATTCTCAGCGCGGCGGAGATACTGTGCGGGATGATAGGGGAGAAGTAAAGGAGAACAGGTATGGGATTTGTGCATCTGCACGTACATACGGAATACAGTCTGCTGGACGGTGCGTGTCGGATACGGGACCTGCCGAAGCTGGTAAAGGAGCTGGGGCAGACGGCCTGCGCCATTACCGACCACGGCGTCATGTACGGCGCAGTGGACTTTTACCGCGCCTGCAAGGCGGAAGGCATCCATCCCATCATCGGGTGCGAGGTATATGTGGCGCGTCGGACACGGTTCGACAAGCAGCATGAGTTCGATGCGGAGTCTCGGCATCTGGTGCTGCTGTGCAAGAACGAGACGGGGTACCGAAACCTATCATACATGGTGTCGCAGGCGTATATCGAGGGGTTCTATATCAAGCCGCGTATCGATATGGAGCTGCTGCGCGCCCATTCCGACGGGCTGATCGCCCTGTCGGCCTGTTTGGCAGGAGAAATTCCAAAGCGGCTGATGAATGGTGACTACAACGGGGCCAAGGCATATGCACTGGAGATGCGGGGAATTTTCGGTGAGGACTTTTACCTGGAATTACAGGACCACGGCATCGCCGAGCAGACCGAGGTGAACCGGGGGCTTTTGCGGCTGCACAACGAAACGGGGATACCCCTGGTGTGTACCAATGATGCCCACTATCTGCGGAAGGAGGATGCAGAAAACCACGACGTGCTGCTGTGCATCCAGACCGGCAAGACGGTGGATGACGAGAACCGAATGCGGTATGAGCCGCGGAATTTTTATATCCGTTCCACAGAGGAGATGGAGACGCTGTTCGCCGGATATCCGGACGCGGTGGCCAACACGGAAAAGATCGCGGAAAAATGCCAGCTGGAATTCACCTTCGGCAAGTACCACTTGCCGGAATTCAAGCTGCCGGAGGGGTATGACTCACCTACATATCTGCGTAAACTATGCGATGAGGGGTTTGCTCAGCGGTACGGTCAGGCAAAGCCGGAATATCGGAAGCAGCTGGATTATGAGCTGGATATGATCGAGAAAATGGGCTTTACGGACTATTTCCTCATTGTGTCGGACTTTGTGCGGTACGCCAAGAGCCGGGGAATACCGGTGGGACCAGGGCGCGGCAGCGCGGCCGGATCTATGGTGTCTTACTGCCTGGAGATCACGGACATCGACCCCATGAAGTACGATCTGTACTTTGAGCGGTTCCTGAACCCGGAGCGTGTGTCTATGCCGGATATCGACATGGACTTCGGCGACACGCGGCGGGGTGAGGTGGTGGAATATGTCCGCAAAAAATATGGCGACGACCATGTAGCCCAGATCGTGACCTTCGGTACCATGGCCGCCCGAGCAGCCATACGGGATGTGGGCCGGGCGCTGAACATGACCTACGCCGAGGTGGATGTTGTGGCGAAGCTGGTGCCGGCAGGGCCGGGCGCGCTGCACATCACCCTGCAGGAGGCGCTGAAGCTGTCGAAGCAGTTGGCGGATATGTACCGGGAGGACCCAAAGGTCAAGAAGCTCATCGACACAGCCATGGCACTGGAGGGAATGCCGCGGCACGCATCTACCCACGCGGCAGGCGTGGTCATCACAAAGCTGCCGGTATACGAATATGTGCCGCTGGCACGGAACGACGATGCGGTAGTATGCCAGTATGTGATGACGACTCTGGAGGAGCTGGGCCTGCTGAAAATGGACTTTCTGGGGCTGCGGAACCTGACGGTGCTGGATGACGCCGTGAAGATGGTGCAGCAGCGGGAGCCAGAGTTCGCGCTGAGCAAAATACCGGACGACGACGCGGAGACCTATGACATGATCTCCCGAGGACAGACGGCGGGCGTGTTCCAGATCGAGTCCACGGGCATGACCGGTGTGTGCGTGGGGCTGAAGCCACAGAGTATTGAGGATATCACCGCCGTGATCGCGCTGTACCGTCCGGGACCAATGGAGTCCATTCCGAGGTTTATCGCCTGCAAGCACGACCCGAAGCTGGTGACGTATAAGCACCCAAGGCTGGTGCCTATACTGTCGGTCACCTACGGGTGCATCGTGTACCAGGAGCAGGTCATCCGCATTTTCCAGGAGCTGGGCGGCTTTTCGCTGGGGCAGGCGGACATGGTGCGCCGGGCCATCAGCAAGAAGAAGGCCAAGGAGATTGAGAAGGAGCGTCAGGCCTTCGTATACGGCGATGCGGAACGAGGAATCAAGGGCTGTATCGCCAACGGTATCGACGAGAAGACAGCGCAGGCCATCTACGACGAGATATACGACTTTGCCAACTATGCTTTCAACAAGGCTCACGCGGTGAGCTACGCGGTGGTGGCGTATCAGACGGCGTATTTCAAGTGTCATTACACCAAGGAGTATATGGCCGCGCTGCTGACCAGCGTGCTGGACAACAGCGACAAGGTGGCGGGGTATATCGGCGAGTGCCGCGACTGCGGCATTGCGCTGCTGCCGCCGGACGTGAACCGGTCCAGCGACCGGTTCACCGTGGAGCCGGGCGGCATACGGTTCGGCCTGGTGGCCATCAAGAACATCGGACGGGGCTTTATCCAATCGGTGGTCCGGGAGCGGGAGCAGGGCGGCAGCTTTACGTCTTTGCAGGATTTCTGCGACCGGATGTACGACTGCGGCGACATGAACAAGCGGGCGGTGGAGAACCTTATCCGCAGCGGCGCCTTCGACAGCATGGGGGCGCGGCGGTCGCAGCTGCTGGCGGTGTATGAGAAGGTGCTGGACGGCATCGGCAACGTGCGGCGGCGGAACGTGGAGGGCCAGATCGATTTCTTCGGCATGAGCGCCGCCAACAGCACCGTGGAGACGGTGGTGATGCCGGACATTCCGGAATTTACCGCCACGGAGCGGATGCACATGGAGAAGGAGACCACGGGGCTGTATCTGTCCGGACACCCCATGGTGGGCTATCGCGCTGCGGCCCGTAGCAGCGGGGCAGTGACGCTGAATGAGATACTGGAGGATGTGTCCTCTGAAGAGGGCCCCACACGGTTCGCTGACGGTATGCCGGTGACGGTGGCGGGCATCGTGGCGTCCAGCAAGACGCGGCCCACCAAGAACGGCTCGCTGATGGCCTATGTGGTGCTGGAGGACGAGACGGCATCCATGGAGCTTCTGTGCTTTTCTCGGGTGCTGGAACGATGCGGCAGCTATCTGGCAGTGAACAGCCCGGTACTTATCAAGGGACGGCTGAGCCTGCGGGACGAAAAGCCGCCGCAGATCATGCCGGACGTGGTATTCCCCATGAACGGCAGTGAACTGCCGGAGGGACAAAAGGCCCCGGAAAACGGCGCTGCCGCCGTATACCTGCGGGTGAAGAGCATCGATGACCCGGCGTTCAGCCATCTGCTGTTGGTGGCGACCATGTTCGAAGGGAAGGTGCCGCTGAAGATACGCATTGCCGACACCGGCAAGCTGTGGGGCGGCTTCTGCCTGGACCACCCGGCGTTTTTGAAGGAGTGCCGGGAATGGCTTGGACCGGAGAACGTGGTGGTGCGAAGGAAGGAAAAGAGCGAATGAGCGTCAGGGTGCGGCCTGCGGGCCGCACCCTTTTTGCCTTTTGGGCATAGAGTGGAATGAAAGAGGCCGTCTTTCACTACTTATTGGGAGGTCATTCTATGCCTGAAAATGTAATGCCGGGACCGGTCTGCGACCTGGGGAACGTCCGGGAGGCCGTGTGCATCCATACGCGGAAGATATTTGACTCATGCAGGGATAAGGACTGCGTGGAGGACCTGCGCTTTTACCCCACGGCGGCGGCGCAGGAGGTGCTCAGCGCGTCGCAGATGATCAAGGGCGGCACAGCGGAGCTGCTGTACGTCTACACCGATGTGGAGCCGGTGACGTTCAACCGGGGGTTCTATTCGGTGGATATGCGCTTCTACTACCGGGTGACTTTACAAGTGTGTACCGGCACGCCGCGATACACTGAGGTGGAAGGCCTGTGCGTGTTCGACAAGCGGTGTATCCTGTTCGGTAGCGAAGGAAACGCCAAGATATTCTCCTCGGACACGGTGTTCGACGAGCTGGATGTGCCGGGACGGATACGGACCAATCTGCCTATCGCCGTGGTGGAGGCCGTGGACCCGATCGTGCTGGATACCCGTGTAGCGGAGGTACCGGTCCCTGTCTCGACAGGCAGTTGTTTGTCGGAGATACCGTCCTTTGTGGCGCAGAGCTTCGGTGGAGAGCTGGTGTTCGACGACAGTGCAGCACGGCGGCTGTATGTGACGCTGGGGCAGTTCACGCTGGTGCGGTTGGAACGCGATACACAGCTGCTGGTGCCGGTATATGACTACTGTGTGCCCCAGAGCGAGTGCGACTGCGGCAGCCAGGAGGATCCCTGCGGGCTGTTCCGCAGTGTGGCGTTCCCCATGAACGAGTTTTTCCCGCCCAACGCGGTGGAGACGCCCTGCGACTATAACAGCACCAAGAACTACTGTGCGTGCCATTGAGAAGCAGAACAGGGGACGGCGAGAGCCGTCCTCTGCTTTTTTTCGCGGGGTTTCGCTTTACAAGCGGGAAAAAATTGCGTATAATACCAAAAAAGGAGGTGGACGATGTGGGTATCGCGTTCATTCAGGACAAGCTGGAGATCAAGTTCCTGATCCTGTACATTGTGTCGCGGCTGACGGAGCCGGTGGACGGAGCCGACTTGCAGGACATGACCATGTGCGACGAGGGCATCGACTACTTTGATTATGCGGAGTGTTTGGGTGACCTGGTGAAGACAGAGCATCTGCGCATCACAGAAGACGGACAGTACATCATCACGGAAAAGGGACGGAGAAACAGCGGTATCTGCGAGAGCAGCCTGCCATACTCCGTAAGACAGCTGTCGGACAGGCATATTGCAGCTTGGAACAAGGCGGCGGTGCGGCGGCAGCAGGTGCAGGGACGGGTGACGCCGCGTGAAAACGGAACGTTCACCGTGGAGCTGCGGCTGCGGGACGATGTGGATAGCCTGATGACGTTGGATCTGATGGTGGCCGATAAGGCCGACGCCGAGGCGTTGGCGGAACGGTTCCGGAGGGAGCCGGAGAAGGTATACACGCAGATCGTTGCGGCGCTTCGCGGAAAATAAGAAAGAAAAAGCCTCCCCGACCGGGGAGGCTTTTTGCGAGGAGAGTGAGTTCTGTACAGAATTGCAATGTTTTGGATCACACGCTGAAAAGAATATCCGCATAGGTGGGATACGGCCACGCCTTGGCGTCCACCAGCGATTCCAGCCGGCCGATCAGCTCGCCGGCCTTCTGGGTGCGGGTAACGATCTCGCAGCGGTAGTACCGGGCGGCATCTATGCCGCTGTCAGCGGCGGGAGCATCGCTGAGGGCAGCGTGCAACGCCTCGCAGGTATCAAACAGCTTCTCACCCAGGTCGGTAACACGCTGGGCCAGAGTCTTTTCCATGCGGGCGGACAAGGCCGGGACACTGTTCTCCTTGTGAAAGACCGTCTGGGTTAGGCGGTCGGCGTAAGCACTGGCGGCGGGGAGAATATGACGCTGGACCATGTCCAGCAGGGTGCTGGCCTCAATGGCAGACACCTTGCAGTAGTTTTCCAGGTGGATCTCGTACCGGGCACGCATCTCCGTCTCGGTGAGGATGGCGTGCCTGGTGAAAAGCTCTACATTCTTCCGGTCGATGTAGGCAGGCATACAGTCCACCGTGTCCCGCAGGTTAGCCAGGCCCCGGCGCTTGGCCTCCTGTACCCAGGCGTCATCATAGCCGTTGCCGTTGAAGATGATGCGCTGGTGGGCGGTGAAGGTGTCGTGCAGCAGGGTCTGCAGCGCGGACTGGAAGTCGTCGGCCTTTTCCAGAATGTCGGCGAACTGGCGCAGCTCCTCGGCCATGATGGTGTTCAGCACCACATTGGGGCTGGCGATGGACTGAGAGGAGCCCAGCATACGGAACTCGAACTTATTGCCGGTAAAGGCCAGGGGAGAGGTGCGGTTGCGGTCAGTGGTGTCCTGGGGTATCTCCGGCAAAGTGTCCACGCCGATGGTAAGTTTTTTCTTGGTGATGTCCACATACTCAGTGCCCTGAATGATGGCATCAAGAATAGCCGTTAATTCATCGCCCAGAAAGATGGAGATGATGGCGGGAGGGGCCTCGTTGCCGCCCAGACGGTGGTCGTTGCCGGGATAGGACACGCAGCAGCGCAGCATTTCCTGGTACTCGTCAACGCCCTTGATAAAAGCGGCTAGAAACAGCAGGAACTGGGCGTTCTGGCTGGGGGTGCTGCCAGGCTTCAGCAGGTTCTCGCCGGTGTCGGTGGCCAATGACCAATTATCGTGTTTGCCGGAGCCGTTGACGCCCGCAAAGGGTTTTTCATGGAGCAGGCACACCAGACCGTGGCGGGCGGCGACCTTTTTCAGTAGTTCCATGGTCAGCTGGTTTTTGTCACAGGCGCTGTTGGCATCGGAGTAGATGGGCGCGATCTCGTGCTGGGCAGGCGCAACCTCGTTGTGCTCCGTCTTGGCCAGCACGCCCAGCTTCCACAGCTCCTGATCCAGCTCCCGCATGAACGCGGCTACCCGGGGTTTGATGGCGCCGTAATAGTGGTCGTCCAGCTCCTGCCCCTTGGAGGGACGGGCACCGAACAGCGTGCGGCCGCACAGCTTCAGATCCTCGCGCTGGCGGTATACCTTCTCGTCGATCAGGAAGTACTCCTGCTCAGGGCCTACCTGTGGCGTGACATGCTGCGCCTCGGTGTTGCCGAACAGCCGCAGGATACGGATGCACTCCCTGTCCAGCACACGCATAGAGCGCAGCAGAGGCGTTTTCTTGTCCAGCGTCTGCCCACTGTACGAGCAGAAAATGGTAGGGATATACAGTGTCTCGTCCTTGACGAAGGCGTAAGACGTGGGGTCCCATGCAGTGTAGCCGCGGGCTTCAAATGTAGCGCGGAGACCGCCGGAGGGGAAGGAGGAGGCGTCCGCCTCGCCCTTGCTCAGTTCCTTGGCGCTCAGCTCCATGACCACGCCGTCTTTGCCGTCGCGGGTGATGAAGCTGTCGTGTTTTTCGGCGGTAACGCCGGTCATAGGCTGGAACCAGTGGGTGTAATGGGTAGCGCCCTTCTCAATGGCCCAATCCTTCATGGCGTTGGCGATCTCGCCAGCGGTGGTACGATCCAGCGGCGTTCCCTGGGCCAGGCATTGCTGCCATTTCTGGTATGCGGCGGCGGGGAGACGCTGCTGCATCTGCTGCTCACCAAACACCATTTTGCCAAACAGAGCGGGAACGTTCGTGGTCTTTTCACACATTGCGGGATCAATCCTTTCAAAATCAAGTACGCAGCGGTGCCGCGGGAAAAACAAACCGTATGGGAAACGGGGCTTACATGAACAGCTGCATAGCCAGCGGAGTGACATAGGCCTCCATCACAGCGGCCAGGGCCAGCAGTGGTACCACCAGCAATCCCACCACGCGAAGCAGGTCCAGAAGCAGGGGCTTCATCATACCTTTTTCGTTGCAGCGGATGTATCGATTGATATTTCTGCACAGGCAGAGTCCGGCGGCCAGACTGAGCAGCAGGGCGGGGACCTCAAAGATGCCGTGAGGCACAAGACCGGCCAACAGCAGAAGCCACTGGCCATCCATCAGTGCGGCAAGCATACCGATGATCGCGGCATTGAGGCCCAGGGACAGGGCCGGCAGATACAGGAATGGTATAAAACCATAAAGCACGGTCATCACCATAGCCCGAAGGTTGTTGCCGAACAGGGCCAGCGCGCTGAAGCTGCCATCATCGCGGATAATACCGGCGTCTGCAATGCTCTCGTTGAAGGTGCGTATAATGGTTACGGGAATATTGGGGACAAGCCTTCCGACAATGTAAGCCAGCACGGTCAGTGCCAAAAAAGCAAGGGCAGTTATGCCGACAAATCGGCCGTATTCCCTGTGCCAGAACGCAGCGATGGCACAAAGCTGTTTTTTCATGCCAGCTTCTCCAGGCCGGCGCGGAGACGGCGGAGCGTTTCATCACGGCCCAGGATGCGGCAGATCTCCACTGCGCCGCCGGGGGTGACCAGCTTGCCGGCAGCAGCGATACGTACCGGCCACATGAGGGTGGCATTCTTGACACCCAATTGTTCAGCTAAGGCGATCAGGCCATCGTGGATGGCCTCGTCCGTCCACTGGGGCAGCGCCGCCAGCATGGGAATAGCCGCCTCCAGCATGGCCTTGCAGACCTCCGGGTTCGTCTTGGATTTCTTGTTGGTGAAGAATTCCACGTCGTACTCCGGGCACGCATCGAAGAAGTCCACCTTCTCCGGGATATCTGTAAGACGCTCGCAGCGCGCCTGCAGCAGCGCGGCGATGGCCGCCACGTCAAAGTCGCCCTTGACGCTCTGGCGGATGTAGGGCTCGGCTGCCTTGGCGAAGTCCTCCGGGGACATAGCACGCAGGTAGACGGCGTTGAAATGATCCAGCTTGGCCTTGTCGAAGATGGCGGGAGATTTGGAAATACCGGTCAGATCAAACGCCTTGACAAGCGCATCAAGAGAGAAGATCTCCTGCTCCGCCAGCTCACCCTTGGGACTCCAGCCCAGCAGGGCAACGTAGTTGAGAATGGCATCGGTCAGATAACCCTCTGCCTTCAGGTCCTCATAGCTGGGGTCGCCGTGGCGCTTGGACATCTTGTTCTGCGCGTCCCGCATGACGGGGGAGCAGTGGACATAGGTGGGTACCTCCCAGCCGAAAGCGTGGTAAAGAAGGTCGTACTTGGGCGCGGAGGACAGATACTCGCTGCCGCGTACCACATGGGTGATGCCCATCAGGTGGTCGTCGATCACATTGGCAAAGTTGTAAGTGGGCAGACCGTCCCGTTTCAGCAGTACCTGGTCATCCAGGGTGCTATTTTCCACGGTGATATCGCCGAACACGGCATCGTGAAACGTGGTGGTGCCCTCCTTGGGGATGCGCTGGCGGATGACGTAAGGTTCGCCCGCCTCCACGCGGCGCAGAGCGTCTTCCATCGGCAGGTCACGGCAGGGATCGTCGGCGCGGTCAAAGTCGCCGGTGTCCTCCTCGGAGGCACACTTCTCGCAGAAACAGTAATAGGCGCCGCCCTTTTCCGCCAGCAAGCGGGCGTATTTGCCGTAGGTATCCCGACGTTGGGACTGGATATAGGGAGCCACGGGGCCGCCGATATCGGGGCCCTCGTCATGGTTCAGGTGGCACTCGGTCATGGTGCGGTAGATGACGTCGGTGGCTCCCTCCACCAGCCGCCCCTGGTCGGTATCCTCGATACGGAGGATAAACGTGCCGCCATGACTGCGGGCAATGAGCCAGGTATACAGGGCGGTACGCAGATTGCCGATGTGCATATAACCGGTAGGGGAGGGCGCAAAGCGGGTGCGGACCTTGCCCGTGGGGATCTTGGCTTCCATCTCGGTAAAATAAGCGGCGTCAGACATAGGGGTGGACCTCCGTTACTTGATAAAAATACTATAATAGTATACTGGTTTTACGGGAAAAGTCAATGCTTACAGACGATTTCGCAGAATGTCCAAATGTTTGGAATGTTTCTTGCAATTTGTGGGGAGATTTGGTATAATGACTGCGAAGCGGCCATGATACATGGATCGCCATTTCGTTTTACCCGCCGCAAGGCACGACTATAACACAGAAAGGAACATCGTCACTATGATCTACACGACGGAAGTACAGCATATGTGTCCTGTCGCCAAGGGCGCTTATCACGGTCCGGCTCCCATTCCCGAGGAGGGCAAGTGGGTACAGGCCAAGCAGATCGGGGATATTTCCGGCTTTACCCACGGTATCGGCTGGTGTGCACCACAGCAGGGTGCCTGCAAGCTGACGCTGAATGTGAAGAACGGCGTTATCGAGGAGGCGCTGGTGGAGACCATCGGCTGCTCCGGTATGACCCACTCCGCCGCCATGGCTTCCGAGATCCTGATCGGCAAGACTATTCTGGAGGCGCTGAACACCGACCTGGTGTGCGATGCCATCAACACCGCCATGCGCGAGCTGTTCCTGCAGATCGTCTATGGCCGCACTCAGTCCGCTTTCTCCGAGGACGGTCTGGCTGTGGGCGCGTCTCTTGAGGACTTGGGCAAGGGCCTGCGCTCTCAGGTGGGCACCATGTTCGGCACCCGCGAAAAGGGTCCCCGCTATCTGGAGATGGCCGAGGGCTATTGCAGCAAGCTGGCTTTGAACGACAAGGATGAGATCATCGGCTATGAGTTCATCAGTCTGGGCAAGATGATGGACGCCGTGAAGAAGGGCGTGGACGCCAACGAGGCCCTGAAGAACGCTACCGGCCACTACGGCCAGTGGGACAACGCGGCGAAGTATATCGACCCGCGCCAGGAATAAGAGAGGGAGGACGACAAAATGGCTCTGTTTGAAAGTTACGAAAGACGTATCGATAAGATCAACGGCGTCCTCGCGCAGTACGGCATCGGCTCCGTGGAGGAGTGCCGCGAGCTCTGCAAGGCGAAGGGCTTCGACCCCTACGAGATCGTCAAAGGCATTCAGCCCATCTGCTTTGAGAACGCCTGCTGGGCGTACACCGTGGGTGCGGCCATCGCGCTGAAGTCCGGTGTCAAGACCGCTGCGGATGCCGCCCGCAAGATCGGCGAAGGTCTGCAGTCTTTCTGCATCGACGGTTCTGTGGCCGAGGATCGCAAGGTCGGTATCGGCCACGGCAATCTGGGCGCCATGCTGCTGAGCGACGAGTCCAAGTGCTTCGCTTTCCTGGCCGGCCACGAATCCTTTGCCGCTGCCGAGGGTGCTATCGGCATCGTTCGCAACGCAAACAAGGCACGTAAGGAACCTCTGCGGGTCATCCTGAACGGTTTGGGCAAGGACGCTGCGCAGATCATCAGCCGCATCAACGGCTTCACTTATGTGCAGACTCAGTTTGACTATTTCACCGGCAAGCTGAACATCGTCCGCGAGATTCGGTATTCCGAGACCGAGCGCGCCGATGTCCGCTGCTATGGCGCCGATGATGTCCGCGAGGGTGTGGCTATCATGCACCATGAGGGCGTGGACGTGTCCATCACCGGCAACTCCACCAACCCTACTCGCTTCCAGCACCCTGTGGCCGGCACTTACAAAAAGGAGTGCATCGAACAGGGGAAGAAGTACTTCTCCGTGGCCTCCGGCGGCGGCACCGGCCGTACGCTGCATCCGGACAATATGGCCGCCGGTCCCGCTTCCTACGGCATGACCGACACCATGGGCCGTATGCACAGCGACGCGCAGTTTGCCGGCTCCAGCTCCGTCCCTGCGCATGTGGAGATGATGGGCTTCCTGGGCATGGGCAACAATCCTATGGTCGGCGCGACCGTGGCCGTGGCCGTGGCCGTGGCCGTGGCTGTGGCCGAAGCTGTGAAGTAATTTTAATTTACAGTAAAACACCCCTCGACGAGCTGTCGAGGGGTGTTTTTTTATGTGCATAGACTTCAGCACTTGCCGAAAAAGCCGCACAGCAGCTTCAGCAGGGAAGCGCAGTCAAAATTGCAGAACATATACTGTGACCTCCTATGTTTTGTTTTCCCTTGCAAGGACGGTCATATTGTAACTATATTGTAACCATTTTGCAAATGCAAATACTGGAAGTCACAGGATCAGCAGTAGGCCGATGGCGATAAGCAGTTCCTCGTCGGCTTTCTGCCTGGAGAGATAGAACAGCAGGAATAACAGCAGCAGATCGCCGACGTCTAAATCGCCGAGGTGCAGCTTTTCCAGCAGGTCGTTGAAGAAGCCGCGCTCCGGTGCACCGTGCTCCGGTGGCGGCGGAGGAGGACCTTTCGGCGGCGGATTGGGGCGCGGCGGCGCTTCGTCCACGGGAACGCGGGTATAGATGCCATCATCGCCGCGAATGTAGCGGTTATACAGGCAGACCTCCCCCTTCCGTCAAAAAGCGCTTGCCGATAGTGATAAGCCGCGCCAACCTTGCGGCGCGCTCCACCTTATTCTGTTTGCCGTCCTTCAGAAACGGCCGCAGGGCGTAGAGCAATTGGGTGGTCTGGCTGGTGTCGCGGGTCAGCTCCTGCAGCAGGGGCAGGTATTTGGCGATGACTTGGGGATCAATGGCCGGCAGTGGCGCCGGCGGCGGGGGCGAGGGAGAAGCCGCCGGAGACACGGCGGCGGGTTGCGCCGTGTCTCCACCCATGGAGCCAGAGAGCTGCTGCGCCAACTGCATGATCTGCGCCATACTGCTGGGGTCGGACAGCAGCGCGTTAAGTTTTTCATTGATGTCGTCCACGCTGTGTCCTCCTTTCCGTTACTGTTGGAGCTTCGATTCCAGACGCTGCACCAGCTCCGCGCCCTGTGGGCTAGACAGTACACGAGAGAGCATGGCGCTCAAAGCTGCCGTGTCACCGGAGGCAGCCTGGCGCGCTGCTTGACCCAGTGCGGCGCTGTTGCCGCCGGAGAGCATATTCAGCAGTGCTTGGCCGTCCTGTGACTGCATGACAGACTTCAATGCACGGGGGTCGCTTTTCAGCTTGTTGACAATATCTTGTTCATTCATGGAATGACCTCCTTATAGGGTTCGTTACAGGTATATCCTATGTGCGCGGGACGAAAAAAGTGCCTGTCAGCCTTGGCTGACAGGCATAACGTTTTCATTTTACAGGGCGATACAGGAGCGGAGATAGACGTGCCCCGCGTCCTGCTCCGTCTGCCCAAGGACGAAGCCGATACCTGCCTTCGCCTTAGATCGTATCGCGGAGCGCCTGATACATTTTTGGCGTACCAACTTGGGGTATCGAGCAATGCCTGATGACAGCTGGACAAGGGCGGCTGTTTATGCAGGATGCTTTGCATAAACAGTTGGAAATACAGTTGTAAATCAGGTACAAATGTGATACAATAATGTGCCAATTAAGATTAGGAGTATAGGCGTTTATGCCTACCTGTATAATACCCGTATGATACCTGTGTGATAAAGGACGGAGACAGATTTGATTTTAGAGACGATCAACAGCCCGGCAGACGTGAAATGTCTGTCCGAGGAGCAGACGGCCACGCTGTGCCGGGAGCTGCGGAGCTTTCTGGTGGAGCAGGTATCCCGCACCGGCGGGCACCTGGCATCCAACCTGGGCGTGGTAGAGCTGACGGTGGCGATCCACAGGGTGTTCGACACAGCCACAGATCGGCTGGTGCTGGATGTGGGGCACCAATGCTACGTACACAAGGCACTGACCGGCCGACGGGAGTTGTTCGATACGCTGCGGCAGTTCGGTGGACTGTCAGGCTTTCCCAAGCCCTATGAGAGTGTGCACGACGCCTTTATGGCGGGGCACGCGTCGGATTCGGTGTCGGTAGCGCTGGGCATGGCACGGGCGCGGACGCTGCTGGGGCAGGACTACCATGTGGTGGCCGTTATCGGCGACGGTGCGCTGGGCGGCGGGCTGAGCTTTGAGGGCCTCAACGACGCCGGCGGCAGCGGCGAACCGCTGGTGGTCATTCTGAATGATAACGGAATGTCCATCGACCGGAATGTAGGCGGGCTGTCCAAGCAGCTGTCGAAGATGCGGACGGACCCGGAGTATTACGAATTCAAGAAGCGTTACCGCAAGGCACTGGAGAAGCTGCCGGCGGGCCGAACACTGTATGAGTGGAGCCACGAGGTAAAAACAGCGCTGAAAAAGACGCTGCTGCCGCCGGTGAGCACCGTGTTCGAGGATATGGGCTTTGCGTACATGGGTCCGGTGGGCGGCCACGACGTACAGCGGCTGACAGCGGTATTGCAGGCGGCCAAAGAGGCCGGGCGCCCGGTGCTGGTACACGTCCACACCGTGAAGGGCAGCGGATACGACTATGCACTGCGGGAGCCGGAGAAGTTCCACGGCGTAGGGCCCTTTGATCCGGCTACCGGAAAGGTACGGCAGGCAGGCAAAGAAACGTTCTCCCATGTGTTCGGCGAGACACTGCGGCAGCTGGCGCGGGAGGACAGGCGCGTGTGCGCCATCACCGCCGCCATGGCCGACGGCACAGGTCTGACAGACTTTGCACGGGAGTTCCCGCGGCGATTCTTTGACGTGGGCATTGCGGAGGGCCACGGTGTGGCTATGGCCGGCGGTATGGCCAAGCAGGGGCTGATACCGGTGTTTGCCGTGTATGACAGCTTTTTGCAGCGGGGCTACGATATGCTGGTGCAGGATATGGCGCTGGAGAAGCTCCATGTGGTGCTGGCGGTGGACCGCTGCGGCATCGTGGGCGCAGACGGCGAGACACACCACGGCTGCCTGGACTATCTGAGCCAGATACCGGGCATGACGGTGCTCGCGCCCGCCAGCTTTGCCGAGCTGCGGCAGATGCTGCGGCGGGCGGTGCTGGAGATGAACGGGCCGGTGGCGGTGCGGTATCCCCGGGGCGGCGAGGACGGCTATGACGGCGACTGCGGCGATGAATCAGTGACGGTGCTCCGTCAGGGGACAGACGCGGCTATCGTGACCTACGGTATCCTGACGCAGCAGGCGCTGCGGGCAGCGGCGCTGCTGGCGGGGGAGGGCGTTTCCGCCCGGGTGGTAAAGCTGAACCGGGTCGCGCCGCTGGACAGCGACGGTATTTGCCGGGCGCTGGACGGCGTAAAGCGCATAGTGGCCGCGGAGGATCAGCTCCGCGCCGGCGCGGTGGGCGAACGGCTGAGCGCGCTGCTGCTGGAGCAGGGCGTGGGCACGGAAAAGCTGGTACTGCGAAGCGTCGGCACGACGCTCCCGAGTCAGGGGTCCACGGTAGAGCTGCGGCACGCCCTCGGTCTGGACGCAGAGGGAATCGCACAGGCGGTGCGGGAGGTATTGGCATGAGCAAAAAAATACGGCTGGATGTGCTTGTGACAGAACGCGGGCTGTGCGAGAGCCGCCAGAAAGCCCAGGCCACCATTATGGCAGGTCTGGTATTCGTGGACGGACAGCGGTCGGACAAGCCCGGAACACCGGTGGCGGAGGACGCCCATGTGGAGGTACGGGGCCACGCGCTGCGGTATGTGAGCCGGGGCGGACTGAAGCTGGAAAAGGCTATGCAGACCTTTCCTATCACGCTGGAGGGCAAGGTGTGCGCGGACATCGGCGCGTCCACCGGCGGGTTTACGGACTGTATGCTGCAAAACGGCGCGGCAAAGGTTTATGCTGTGGATGTGGGCTACGGACAGCTGGATTGGAAGCTGCGGAGCGATGCACGGGTGGTGTGTCTGGAACGGACCAACGCGCGGTATCTTTCCACGGAGCAGATACCGGAGGCGTTGGATTTTGCGTCCATCGACGTGAGCTTTATCTCGCTGAAGCTGATTTTCCCTGCGTTATATGCGCTGCTGCGCGAGGGCGGCGAGGTGGCCTGCCTCATCAAGCCGCAGTTTGAAGCGGGACGGGAAAAGGTGGGGAAAAAGGGCGTCGTCCGTGACCCGGCAGTACACCTGGAAGTGCTGGAGAGCTTCTTGCGTCATGCAAAGGAAAATAACTTTACAGTTCTTGGTATTACATATTCTCCTATCCGCGGGCCGGAGGGAAATATCGAGTACCTCGGCTATCTGAAAAAGGGCGGGGAAGCGGACTGCGTCCCTGACCTGCGGGCGTTGGTGGACGCCTCACATTCTGCGTTGAAGGAAGGTCATGGGGAGATATGAAACGTGTGATCCTTTGCCCAAATCCCTATCGGGACAGCGAGCTGACCGTGGCCAAGCGGTCCAGGGAGCTGCTGGAGGGGCTCGGTTTTGAGACGGTGGTATGTCTGCCCTTCAGTCGGGAGGGGTATGACGATCAGCTGGGTGTGCCCATCCGGCAGCTGCAGCAGGAGATAAAGCGGGCGGATATGCTGATCGCCTTCGGCGGCGACGGTACGATCCTGCATCTGGCCCGGACAGTGGCGCTGCACAATGTGCCGGTGCTGGGCATCAATCTGGGGAGCCTTGGCTTTATGTCCGAGCTGGAGCCAAATGAGCTGGAACGGCTGCGTGACCTGAAAAGCTGGGATTTTGCCGTGGAGTCCCGGATGATGCTGGACGTGACCGTGCTGCGGGAGGGTAAGCCCGTATACAACAATATCGCGCTGAACGACGCGGTGATCTCAAAGGGCAGTGTGGCCCGGGTGGTGCGGCTGGATGTATCCACGGAGGAGGGCCGGCTGACCAGGATCACCGGCGATGGGGCCATTGTGTCCACGCCCACCGGATCCACGGGGTACTCTATGGCGGCCGGCGGGCCCATCGTGGAGCCCACGGCTCACAATCTGCTGCTGACGCCCATCTGCCCCCACTCGACCCGGGCGGGCAGCTACGTGCTCTCGCCGGAGCACACGCTGCTGGTGGAAACGGCGGACGCCAATCGGAAGTTCGTATATCTGTCTGTGGACGGTGGGAAGGCGTTTTCGCTGAAAAACGGCGATGTGGTGCGGACACGGCAGTCCAAGTTCGTGACGAAGCTGGTGCGGCTGAGTAAAAAGAGCTTTTGTGAGATACTGGATTCAAAGATGGGGATGGAGGCGCTGAAGCATGAAAAATGACCGGCAGACAGCGGTATTGCAGATCATTGAGGAGACAGCTGTGGAGACACAGGAGCAGCTGATGCAGCTGTTGGCGGTACGGGGTTTTGCCTGCACGCAGGCCACTGTTTCCCGGGACATCAAGCAGCTGCACCTGATGAAGGCACCGGACGGCAAGGGTGGGTATCGCTATGCCGTGTCGGCACAAATGCCCAAGCTGAATTTTGAGGAGAAGCTGCAGACGATCTTTCGGGAGTGCGTGGTCTCAGCGGAAAACGCCCAGAACCTGGCGATCATCAAGACGATGAACGGCATGGCCAACGCCGCCGCCTTTGCGCTGGACAGCATGGAGGATACGGATATCGTGGGTACGCTGGCCGGCGACGACACGGTGCTGCTGGTATTTCACGACAGTGCCCACGCGGCGGATTTCTGCGAACAGGTGCGGCAAATGCTGCGCTGAGGAGGGAAGATCGGTATGCTGGAGCTGCTGCATATTGAGAATATCGCTATTATCGAGGCGGCGGATATCGAATTCGCACCGGGGTTCAATGCCCTGACCGGTGAGACCGGCGCGGGCAAGTCCATTGTTATCGACAGTCTGAGCGCTGTACTGGGGCAGCGGACCAGCCGGGAGCTGATCCGCACCGGGGCCGAAAAGGCGTTTGTCAGCGCGGCTTTTTCCGGTATGGCACCGGAGCTGACGGAGGCACTGGGCATACAGCCAGAGCCGGACGGCACCCTGCTTTTGCAGCGGGAGATACAGACAGACGGCAAAAACGTGTGCCGTATCAACGGGCGGCCGGTAACAGTGGGACAGCTGCGGGCACTGGGTGCCCGACTGCTGAATATCCACGGGCAGCACGACGGGCAGCAGCTGCTGGACGAGGAGCAGCACATTGTGTATCTGGACAGCTTTGGCAGGGTGGAAAGTCTTGCAATTACATATGCTGAGAAGTATAAAAACTTTACAGATATACGGCGGCAGATCGGGGCGCTGCAGATGGATGAGGCGGAAAAGGCCCGGCGGGTAGACACCCTGCAATATCAGATCGAGGAGCTTCGTCGGGCAAAATTGACGCCCGGTGAAGAAGAGGAATTGACAGCGCGGCGGGGGATGCTCCGGAACGCGGAGAAGTTCCTGGACGCTGTGGCCGGGGCGGACTATGCCCTGAACGGTGACGACAGCGGCGGCGGGGCGCTCAGCGCCCTGCGGCAGGCCCAGGACGCGCTGAGTGGCGTACGCCATCTGGATGACGCTTTCGGCCAGCTGTATGAACGGTTGGGGGAGGCGTACAGTGAAGTTTACGACATCGCGGCCACCGTGGAGGACAAGCGGGGCGAGCTGGATGTGTCGCCCGGTGAGCTGGACCGAGTGGAGAGCCGGATGGACCTGCTGTACCGGCTGAAAAAGAAGTACGGCGCGACCGTGGAGGATATGCTGGACTATCAGGCCCGGTGCGAGGCGGAGCTGGCGCAGATCGAGGATGCCGGTGACACGCTGGCGCGGCTGGAGCAGGCGCTGTCCAAGGCGGAGAAGGAGGCACGGCAGGCGGCGCAGGCGCTGTCCGACGCGCGAAAGGCGGCGGCGGAACAGCTGACGGCGCAGATACTCGCCGAGCTGCAGCAGCTGGACATGGGGAAGATACGCTTTGCGGTGGACTTTGCAGAAAAGCCTCTGGACAGCGACGGCATGGACACGGTACGGTTCCTGATGTCCGCCAACGTGGGCGAGGAGCTGCGTCCTATCCACAAGATCGCCTCCGGCGGCGAATTGGCCCGGATCATGCTGGCTATGAAGAACGTGCTCAGTGAGCAGGATCACGTGGGAACGATGGTGTTCGACGAGGTGGACACCGGCGTTTCCGGCCGGGCGGCCCAGAAGGTGGCGGAAAAAATGGCGCGTATCAGCCGCAGAAAGCAGGTGCTGTGCGTGACCCATCTGCCGCAGCTGGCGGCTATGGCGGACACGCATTTCTCCGTGGAGAAGGGCGAGAGAGGCGGCCGTACCTATACAGAGGTGCGGCGGCTGGATCGGGAGCAGCGGCGGCGGGAGCTGGCGCGGCTCACCGGCGGCAGCCATGTGTCCCAGACCATGCTGGACGGGGCAGAGGAGCTGCTGGTACAGGCGGAGAAATTCCGGGCGGAGCTGTAGCTGTTTTTCGCAACATGAAAATAGTGGTTGACAAACGAAAAAAATCTGCTACAATAACCTCAACTTGATACCGTAACAGCGATGAAGGGAATAAGTAGCGCATTTCAGACCTGCAAAGAGAGCCTCCGGCCGGTGTAAGGAGGAGAGGAAGAAATGGGTGAATACATCCCGGAGCAGCCTCCCGAACGTTCGCGTGAGCCAGTAGGGATGTGTCGGGTCCGCCCGTTACAGCGGTAGGGTGTGTCTGCACCCAACGAGGTCGTGTCTGCGAGGGCATGGCGAATATGAGGTGGTACCGCGAGCGTCTGCATCGCCCTCTGTCGAGATGACAGGGGGCGTTTTTTATTCCCTGTCACAAGAAAACAAATGAACATACAGAAAGGAAATTGAAGCTATGGGTATTTATGAGGAACTGGTGGCCCGCGGTTTGATCGCACAGGTCACAAATGAAGAAGAGATCCGCGAGATGGTCAACAACGGCAAGGCCACGTTCTACATCGGCTTTGACTGTACGGCGGACAGCCTGCACGTGGGCCACTTTATGGCGCTGTGCCTGATGAAGCGTTTGCAGATGGCGGGCAACAAGCCCATCGCCCTGATCGGCGACGGCACGACCCTGATCGGCGACCCCTCCGGCCGCACCGACATGCGTCAGATGCTGACCGAGGATGCCATCAAGCACAACGCGGAGTGCTTCAAGCGCCAGATGGAGAAGTTCATCGACTTCTCCGACGGCAAGGCGCTGATGCTGTATAACTCCGAGTGGCTGAAGCCGCTGAACTACATTGAAATGCTGCGCGAGGTGGGCGCCTGCTTCTCCGTGAACAACATGCTGCGCGCCGAGTGCTACAAGCAGCGCATGGAGAAGGGCCTCAGCTTCCTGGAGTTCAACTACATGATCATGCAGAGCTATGACTTCTACTACATGTTCCAGCACTACGGCTGCAACATGCAGTTCGGCGGCAACGACCAGTGGAGCAACATGCTGGGAGGTACCGAGCTGATCCGCAAGAAGCTGGGCAAGGACGCCCATGCCATGACCATCACCCTGCTGCTGAACTCCGAGGGTAAGAAAATGGGCAAGACCGCCAGCGGCGCTGTGTGGCTGGACCCCAACAAGACCAGCCCCTTCGAGTTCTTCCAGTACTGGCGCAACGTGGATGACGCCGACGTGCTGAAGTGCATCCGTATGCTGACCTTCCTGCCGCTGGAGGAGATCGACAAGATGTCCACCTGGGAGGGCTCTCAGTTGAACGAGGCCAAGGAGATCCTGGCCTACGAGCTGACCAAGCTGGTGCACGGCGAGGAGGAGGCCGACAAGGCCAAGGCCGCGTCCAAGGCGCTGTTTGCCGGCAGCGGCGACACGGAGCATATGCCCACTACCGAGCTGACCAACGATGATTTCGGCGGCGGCAGCATCGATGTGCTGACCCTGCTGGTGAAGTGCGGTCTGGCGGCCTCCAAGGGTGAGGCGCGCCGGCTGGTGCAGCAGGGCGGCGTCTCCGTCAACGATGAGAAGGTGGCGGCCATTGAGACGACCTTCGGCTGCGAGCAGTTCACCGGCGACGGCGTGGTCATCAAAAAGGGCAAAAAGGTGTTCCACAAGGCTGTTTTGATGTAAGCTGTGCGCTGCATCTGTAATTATTGCCATCGTTTTTTGGAAAAGCCGCGGTATGACCGCGGCTTTTCCCTATGCAAAGGAACTTTTCCCGGGAAAAACGTTGCATAAAGGCGGGAAATATACTATAATATCCCGCGGTGTGCAAATTTTGAATGAATGAGTGATACACGATGAAAACACACGATTTTTACTTTGACCTGCCGCAGGAGCTGATCGCGCAGACACCGTTGGAACGGCGGGACAGCTCACGGCTGTTGGTGCTGGACAAGAAAACAGGGGCGGTAGAGCACCGGCATTTTTACGATCTGCCGGAGTATCTGCGTCCGGGCGACTGCCTGATTTTGAATAACTCCCGGGTGCTGCCGGCACGGCTGCTGGGCCATCGGATGCCCGGCGGCGGGGCCTGCGAAATTTTGCTGCTTATCGACCGGGGCGACAATGTGTGGGAGTGCCTTGTCCGTCCGGGGAAGAAGCTGCGGAAGGGCGCGCGGGTGTCCTTCGGCGACGGAGAGCTGACGGCGGAGGTGGTGGACGAGCTGCCCGACGGCAACCGGCTGGTAAAGTTCTCTTATGAAGGGATCTTCCTGGAGGTGCTGGAGCGGCTTGGTAAGATGCCCCTGCCGCCGTATATCAAGGAAGAGCTGCAGGATCAGGAGCGCTATCAGACGGTGTACTCCAAGGTCAACGGCTCGGCGGCGGCGCCCACGGCGGGGCTGCACTTTACGCCGGAGCTTCTGGAGCGAGTACAGGCAACGGGTGTAAAGGTAGGATACGTTACACTCCATGTGGGACTTGGGACCTTCCGCCCGGTGAAAGAGGACGAGATCACCGACCACACCATGCACAGTGAATACTGTGTGATCCCCCAGGAGACGGCCGATCTTATCAACGAGACGAAGAAAAACGGCGGGCGGGTCATCTGCGTGGGTACCACCAGCTGCCGCACGATAGAATCTCAGGCAGCGGAGGATGGAACCATGCGTGCCAGCGCCGGATGGACAGATATTTTTATCTATCCGGGGTACAAGTTCAAGGTGCTGGACGCACTGGTAACAAACTTTCATCTGCCGGAGTCCACACTCATCATGCTGGTATCGGCATTGGCGGGACGAGAGCACGTGCTGGCGGCCTATCAGCAGGCGGTGGAGGAACGGTACCGCTTCTTCTCGTTTGGCGATGCGATGTTTATTCAGTGAAAGCAGGAGAGAGAAATGTTCAAGGTCATCAAAAAAGAGGGAAAAGCCCGGCGAGGTGTGTTTACCTGTGCCCATGGCGGCGAAGTGCAGACACCGGTGTTTATGAACGTAGGCACCCAGGCCGCTATCAAGGGCGGCGTCAGCGCTATCGACCTGAAGGAACGGCTGGGGACGCAGATCGAACTATCCAACACCTATCACCTGCACCTGCGCCCCGGCGACGATGTGGTGCGGCAAATGGGAGGACTTCATAAGTTCATGCGCTGGGATGGCCCCATCCTCACCGACAGCGGCGGCTTTCAGGTATTCTCGCTGTCGGGGCTGCGGAAGATCAGTGAGGAGGGCGTGACGTTTGCCAGCCACCTTGACGGACATCGCATCTTCATGGGGCCGGAAGAGAGTATGCGTATCCAGAGCAATCTGGGCAGCGACATCGCCATGGCCTTTGACGAATGCGTGGAAAACCCCGCGCCCTATGACTACGCCAAGGCCTCCTGCGAACGGACGCTGCGGTGGCTGGAACGCTGCAAAAAGGAGCACGACCGGCTGAACGCATTGCCGGACACGGTAAACCCCGAACAGATGCTTTTCGGCATCAACCAGGGCGCCACCTACGCCGATCTGCGGATATGGCATATGCAGCAGATCGCCAAGATCGACTGCGACGGCTATGCCATCGGTGGACTGGCGGTGGGTGAGCCCACGGAGGTGATGTATGAGATCATCGACGCGGTAGAGCCGTATATGCCGGCGGATAAGCCGCGGTATCTCATGGGCGTGGGCACGCCCAGCAACATCATCGAGGGCGTGGCCCGGGGCGTGGACTTCTTTGACTGTGTGATGCCGGCGCGCAACGCGCGGCACGGAAAGCTGTTTACCTGGAAGGGCACGCTGAACATCAAAAACGCCAAATACAAGCTGGATGAACAGCCCATCGATCCGGAATGTGACTGCCCGGTGTGCCGGCAGTTCAGCAGGGCATACCTCCGGCACCTGTTTACAGCGGAGGAGATGCTGGGAATGCGCCTGGCGGTGATGCACAACCTGTATTTTTACAACAAGCTGATGGAGCGTATCCGTGACAGCCTGGACAACGGATGCTTTGACGCATTCCGGGAGGAATACAGTAAAAAACTGGCGGAGAAGATATAAACCTCTTGCCAAAAGCAAAAGAACTATGTATAATAGTATCACTTTGTTGTTAAAGGAGTAATGTTCCATGATTCAGATCGCTTACGCTGATGCTGCCGCTGCCACCACCTCCGGCGGCATGGGTTCCACCATTCTGATGATCGTCCTGATGATCGCAATCTTCTACTTCCTGATGATCCGCCCCGAGAACAAGCGGAAAAAGCAGGCCGAGGAGATGCGGAGTTCTCTGAAGAAGGGCGATTGGCTGACCACCATCGGCGGCGTGTACGGCCGCGTCGTGGCTATCACCGACCGTACTGTGGTCATCGAGACCAGCGAGGACCGCGTTCGCGTGGAGTTCCTGAAGTCCGCTATCGGCCAGGTAGGTACCCTGGACGAGCAGGCTGCCGCCCAGCAGCGTCCGGTGAAGAAGGCTAAGAAGGAAGAGGCCGCGGAGGAAACTCCCGCTGTGGAGGAGAAGACCTCTGATGAGGTCACCGAGGCTCCCGCTGAGGCTGACAAAACCGACGCCGAGTAATACAGACCGAGAGGAGCGCTGCCCGGAGGGCGGCGCTCTTTTTGCGCCGAAAGCGATCAGTACCGGTGTATCATGTGATGCAGACCTTCCGCATAAGCTGAAGCAAAGCTGATGCGGGAGGTATTCTTATGTCTTGGAAGCAACTGGCCGGCAAGGGAACGTGGCTGGGCACCGCCACAGCGGCAGTCGTGCTGCTGGCAGCACTGGGCGTATCGTCACTGCTCCTGCTGCGGGGTATCGTGCCGGAGCGCGCGATGGGTCCGCTGGTATGGGGCAGCAGCGTTCTGGCGTGCTTCTGCGGCGGACGTATGGCCATACGGCAGGGCGGCGATGGTCCGCTGCCTCGGGCGCTGGCAGTATCCGCCTGTGTATATGGTGCAATGTGGATCGCGGCGCTGACGGGAAACGAGGCGATACATTTTACCGGCAGCGGCATCGCCCAGACCTGCGCCGTGTGGGGCGGCGGCCTTTTGGCGGGACTGATCGGCACGAAGCAGAAGCGGCGGAGGCCCCGCAGCGGCCGCCGGAAGGGCGGTGACCGTCGAAAACGGGCGGTAACATAAAGCGGCGCATGGTTAAAATAACGAAAACGTGTTTTTGCGGCATTTTTTATCCGACGGTGCGGCGGGCGGCAGGGGAGTCGTTCGCCGCATCACGCTTTTCAAGATATGGTGCAGGTATTTTCGGCACTTCCCCGGATATTGGGATTTCGGCATTTTTATAAACCGCGTCAGTACCCCGGTATACCTTGTTTACATAATTAAGTTGACATAACATTTTGACATAATTTACAAAAAATATGTTTTTGCGGAAAACCTCTTGCGGTTTTGTGAATTTTGCCATATATTTATTATTACGTTTTGGCACGTCTATCGAGAGGGCTTGGCTCATACACTGTGGACGAGGTGAGCCCTATGAAGCTGCATCGTCGCCATATGCCTGTTCTCCAGCCGCCGAAGGCGCGGCTGTACATACTGTGCCTGTTTCTTGCCGCCGGGATCCTGGCGGGCTTTTTAGCGGGGCGGGCTGTGGCGTCGGAGGATCTGCTGTCGTTGAGCCGCTATGTGACAGGCTATGCGAGGCTGAACGCAGAAGAACCGCGCAGCGCGGGGCTGTGGCAGGTCCTATGGACTTATCTGCGCTATCCGGCCGCGGCGTTTCTGCTGGGCTGTACAGCCTGGGGCGTGATGCTGATCCCGCTGACGTGCGCGGCCCAGGGCTTCTTCCTGTCGTTCGCGGTGCAGTGCTTTGCCGCTGCACTGGGAAAGCAGGGCGTGGTATTGGCGCTGGCGGCGCTGGGACTGCGGTGCCTGTTCACCATACCATGTCTGCTGACGATAGCGGCGGACAGCTTTGCGTGTGCGTGGCGCCGGGCAGAACGTCAAAAGCTGGAGGTGAGAGACCGGCGGAGCGTGATCATCTGTGTGTTTGTATTGCTGACCGGGACAGTGGCGGAGTGCGCCCTGGTGCCGCGGCTTTTTGCATGGCTGATGCCAGGCTTGACTTGAAAGAGAGAGGAGTGAGGGACACATGACGGACTTTATCGCGGCATACCGCGACTATCTGACTGAGGAGAAGCACGCCTCCGCCAATACCCTCAGCTCCTATATACGTGACCTGACCCAGTTTCACAGCTGGCTGCTTTCCGTGGGCGTAACGGATATGCGGAAGGTGAAGAAAGAGACGATCAATGAGTATCTGCTGCATATGACCCACAGCGGCAAAAGCCCCGCCACAGTCACGCGGTCCACAGCATCGATCAAGTCATTTTATGCCTATATGTTGCAGTGCGGCGCTGTGAAGAGCAACCCGGCCAAGAGCGTGGTGGCCATGAAGGTGGAGAGGAAGTATCCGGAGATCCTCACCAACCGGGAGGTAGAGCTGTTTTTGGAGCAGCCCAAATGCGTGGACGAAAAGGGATTCCGTGACCACGCTATGCTGGAGCTGCTGTATGCCACCGGAATTCGAGTCAGTGAGCTGATCGGTCTGGATGTCAGCGATGTCAATTTGTCCGCCGGCTTTATCCGCTGCCGCAGCAAGGGAAAGGAGCGCATCGTGCCGCTGTACACCGCTGCGGTGAAGGCTCTGGAGGACTATGTGCGGGATATTCGTCCCCGGCTCATCGCCGATGAGGAAGAGCATGCGCTGTTTGTGAATATGAGCGGCGAACGCATGAGTCGCCAGGGCTTCTGGAAGATCATCAAGTACTATCAGGAAAAAGCGGGCATCGAGAAGGATATCACCCCCCACACCCTGCGCCATTCCTTTGCCGTACACCTGCTGGAAAACGGCGCCGATCTGAGGTCCATTCAGGAGATGCTGGGTCACGCGGATATCAGCTCCACGCAGATATATACACACGTTATCAAAAAGCAGCTGAAGGATGTATATAATAAGGCCCATCCCCGTGCATAACAGCCTATCAAACCGCCCGGTTTTCCGGGCGGTTTTTGTTGCTATTTTTATTCCAGTTTGCTATAATAGAACAAATGTTGGGAGGTGGGCGCAGCTATGCGGATACTGGGCATTGACCCCGGCATCGCCATTGTGGGCTTCGGGCTGATCGAATCGAACCGGGGCAGTGTGCGAATGCTGCAATACGGCGCTGTGACTACCGAGGCGGGACTGCCGCTGGCGACACGTCTGGTGCAGATCGAAAACGACATGACCGCGCTGATCGCCCAACTGAAGCCTGATGAGATCGCCGTTGAGGAGCTGTTTTTCAGCAAAAACATCACCACAGGTATCGCCGTGGCCCACGGACGGGGTGTGATTCTGTGTACGGCGGAGCGACTGGGCGTACCCATATTCGAATATACCCCCATGCAGGTGAAGCAGGCGGTGGCCGGCTACGGCCTGGCGGACAAGAAGCAGGTGATGGACATGACGAAGCGGCTTTTGAAGCTGAAGGCAGTGCCGAAGCCGGACGACGCGGCAGACGCGCTGGCCATCGCCATATGCCATGCCCGCAGCGCTACCAGCCTGCTGCGGCGAAAGGACCCCGACGTGAAGGAGACTGTCTGATATGTATTATTATGTGAACGGCACCGTGGCGGAGATCGATGCGGGGCTGGCGGTCATCGACTGCGGCGGCGTGGGCTACGCCTGTGCCACGACGAACTATACGCTTTCCCAGCTGAAAAAGGGCGTACCGGCCAAGTTGTACACCTATCTGAATGTACGCGAGGACGCCATGGAGCTGTTCGGCTTCGCCGATCAGAGTGAGCTGCGGAGCTTCAAGCTGCTGATCGGCGTATCCGGCGTAGGCCCCAGGGCGGCGTTGTCTATCCTGTCCGCCGTAACACCGCAGCAGCTGGCGCTGGCGGTGGTGACAGAGGATGAAAAAGCACTGACTGCCGCCAACGGCATCGGCAAAAAGATCGCTCAGCGGGTGATACTGGAACTGAAGGACAAGCTGGCACGGGAGGAAGCGCTGGGCGGCACATCCGTTAAGGGCGGCGCGCCCGCGATGGCTGCGGTGCCCCACAGCAAGAAAAGTGAGGCGCAGTCGGCATTGGCGGTGCTGGGCTACGGCAGCGCGGAGATCGCCGCAGCGCTGAAAGATATCGACATGGAAGCGCTGACGCTGGAGGACATCATCCGGCAGGCGCTGAAGCGCATGATGAAGTAGAGGAGGGGCGCACATGAGCATTGATTTCGGGGCAGACCTGTACGAGGAGCCTATCGTCGCCAAAACGTTTCTCAGTGAGGATGCCAACGAAGGTTCTCTACGGCCCCACACACTGGCGGAATACATTGGGCAGGAGAAGGCCAAGCAAAACCTGTCGATCTTCATTGAGGCGGCGCGGCGGCGGACAGAGTCTCTGGACCATGTGCTGCTGCACGGCCCTCCGGGACTGGGCAAGACCACACTGGCGGGCATCATCGCCCAGGAGATGGGCGTGAATATCCGCATCACCTCCGGACCGGCTATCGAGAAGCCCGGGGACCTGGCGGCGCTGCTGACGAACCTGAGTGAGAACGATATCCTGTTCGTGGACGAGATACACCGGCTGAACCGGGCGGTGGAGGAGATCCTGTACCCGGCCATGGAGGACTACGCCATCGATATCATCATCGGCAAGGGACCTTCTGCCAACTCTATCCGGCTGGATCTGCCGAAATTCACCCTGATCGGCGCCACAACACGGGCAGGGTCGCTGTCTGCACCGCTACGGGACCGCTTTGGCGTGACGCTGCGGCTGGAGCTCTACACGCCTGAGGAGCTGGCAAAAATCGTGACGCGCAGCGCCGGCATCCTGAACGTGTCTATTGAACCGGAGGGCGCTATGGAGATCGCGCGGCGGTCCCGGGGCACGCCCCGTATCGCCAACCGGATGCTGCGGCGGGTACGGGACTTCGCCCAGGTGATGGCCGACGGCGTTATCACCAAGTCCGTAGCGGACAAGGCGCTGCTGGCGCTGGAGGTAGACTATCTGGGCCTGGACAACGTAGATCGACGGATGCTGAAGGCTATCATCGAGAACTACGGCGGCGGCCCGGTAGGTCTGGACACGCTGGCGGCCACCATCGGCGAGGAGTCGGTGACGCTGGAGGATGTGTATGAGCCATACCTGATGCAGATCGGCTTTTTGACCCGAACGCCCCGAGGGCGCTGCGTCACGCAGAAGGCCTATGCACATCTGCACATTGCGTTTACGGGCCAGCAGCAGCTGGAATTGTAGTGCGCAGAGACGGTTCGGTGGAATTTTTCGGTTGTTCTCCGCAAGAAAGCCGTCAAATTTGAGTTATTTTTGACAAAGTTACACGATTGACTTGACAAATTATTTTGTAAAAAGGTATAATAGCGTATGGTGAATGATACAAGGGCTGAATATGACCATCTGCAGACGCTGAGCGACGAGGCGCTGTGCGCTCTGGTAAAGCAGGGCAGCCGCGACGCCGAGGAGATCCTAGTAGGGCGTTACCACCGTTTGGTGCGCTCCTGCGCCCGTCCGTACTTTCTGGCGGGAGGGGATAGCGAGGACCTTTTGCAGGAGGGAATGTTCGGGCTTATCAAGGCAATACGGGAGTACGAGCCAGGACACGAGGCCTCTCTGTGCACCTTTGCCGAGACCTGCATTCGTCGGCGGCTGTATTCTGTGCTGCGTGCTGCCGCCTCCGGAAAGCATTCACCTCTGAACCAAGCCGTTCCTTTGGATACCTCTTTCTTTGACGCGAATCTCTCCTTTGCCCACGTCGATCCCGAGGGTTGGGTCATCGACTGCGAAAAAACTGCCGCTCTGCTGGAAAACGCGCGCAAGCTGCTGTCCGAATTCGAGGTAAAGATTTTAGGGTATTATCTGGACGGTCTCACCTGCCGTGAGATCGCAGAAACTGTGGGCCGGTCCCCGAAATCGGTGGACAATGCCGTGCAGCGTTTGCGCCGCAAAATAGCGCGGCAGCTTCTATCCGGCGATATCAGCAAAGGCTGAGCGCAATATATTTTTTCTCAAAGAGAGGGTAAAATCATGTACGAAGACAAGACCTTAGTGTGCAAAGAGTGCGGCAAAGAGTTCGTTTTCACCGCCGGTGAGCAGGAGTTCTACGCTGAGCGCGGCTTCCAGAACGAGCCCCAGCGCTGCAAGGCCTGCCGTGACGCGCGCAAGAACGCTGCCCGTGGTCCCCGCGAGTATTTCACCGCTGTCTGCGCTGCCTGCGGCGGCGAGGCCAAGGTGCCCTTCGAGCCCAAGAGCGATCGTCCTGTGTACTGCAGCGATTGCTTCGCCAAGATGCGTGAGAACGGCTGATCTGCTGACTGCACACTGTTAAGTAGATAGAATAGACCGCCCTCCGGTACGCCGGAGGGCGGTTCTTTATAGCGCAGGATGAGAAAAATCCTGTTGAAAGTTCCGGCATTTTGGGGTATACTATCAGCACAATATTGTATTTGGAGGTTTTCCAACATGATCGAGATCACGAAAGACACCATTATCGGTGATATTCTGGACGTTGCGCCCCAGACCGCGCCCATCTTCCTGTCCATTGGTATGCACTGCCTGGGCTGCCCGTCCTCCCGCGGCGAGACGGTGGAGGAGGCCTGCGCTGTTCACGGCATCGATGTGGATAAGCTGCTGGAGCTGGTGAACGAGGAAGCCAACAAGCCCATCGCCGAGTAAACAAAAAAACAAAGCCACGCATACGCAAGCGTATGCGTGGCCATTTGTGTGGGAAGATATGGAGAGACGACTGCAATTACAACCGCGGCTCCAACTGCTGGCGGACATGACACCGGCGGGCTGCCGTCTGGCGGATATCGGCACGGACCACGGGTATCTGCCGGTGTGGCTGCTGCAAAGAGAGCGTATCCAAAGCGCCATTGCCGCGGACATCGGCGCAGAGCCTCTGGCGCACGCGCGGCGGACTGCGGAGGAATATGGCGTGGAGGGTATCAGCTTCCGCCTGTGTGACGGGCTGGCTAATATCTCTCCGGAGGAAACGGATACAGTGATCATCGCCGGCATGGGCGGAGAGACCATCATCGCCATCCTGGAAAGTGCGCCATGGACGAAGGACGGCGCGCATACGCTGCTGCTTCAACCCATGACAAAGGCCGCGGAGCTGCGCCGATGGCTATCCGTAAATGGGTATACCTTTACAGATGAGCGACTGGTGTGGGACAAGAATTATCTGTATCCGGTGCTGCGCGTGAACGGCGGCATTTGTCCGGCGCTGACTGAATTACAGACGCTGACCGGTGTTCTGCTGGACGGCGACCCGCTGTATGCGGACTATCTCACCCAGCACGCCGAAAAGCTGCTTCATATCGCGGAAGGTCTGCGCCGCAGCGGCAGAGAGGACGCTCTGCGTCGGGCGGAGGCCGCGGAAGCATTGGCACAGCAGATAGAAGAAAAGAGGAAAACCCTATGACAACGGTACGGGATATCGAGCAGCATCTGTACGCCTGGGCGCCCCGGGAGCTGGCGGAAAGCTGGGACAATGTGGGTCTGCTGGTGGGTGACCCGGAAGCGGAGGTGCACCGCGTTCTGGTCGCGCTGGACGTAACGCCGCAGGTGGTGGCCGAGGCCATCGAAAAAGACTGCCAGCTGATCGCGGCACACCATCCGGTGATGAACTGTGCATGGCACCAGGTGCAGACAGTCCGCACCGATGACCGGCAGGGAAGGGTACTGACAGAGCTGATACGCCACGGCATCGCCGCCATCTGTATGCACACCAATCTGGACGCGGCGGCCGGTGGCGTCAATGAGGTTTTGGCGCAGAAGCTGGGCCTTTCCGACCTGAAAATGCTGACGGAGGAAAAAATAGGGCGGATCGGCACGTTAAAATGTGAAATACCCCTTGTGGAGTTCACCCATTCTGTGATAGAATTATTGAGATGCAATGGTTTGCGCTATGTGGACGCGGGGCGGCCGGTACACCGGGTGGCGGTGGGCGGCGGTGCCTGCGGCTGCTATATTCCGCAGGCTATTGCCGCAGGCTGCGACACCTTTGTGACCTCCGACCTGAAATATAACGACTTTTTGGACACGGAGGGGCTAAATTTGATCGATGCGGGTCATTTTCCCACGGAGAACGTGGTGTGTCCCGCACTGCAAGACCGGTTGACAGAGGCATTCCCCGCAGTCGACGTCTTATGTTCGACCTCGCACAGCCGCGAGATCATCCAATACTGCATAAAGGAGAAGTAAACCATGTCAGGACATTCCAAGTGGCACAATATTCAGAAGACCAAGGGTGCGGCCGACGCCAAGCGCAGCGCCGCATTCACCAAGATCGCCAAGGAGATCATCGTGGCCGTCAAGCAGGGCGGCAGCGGCGACCCCAACAACAACTCCCGCCTGGCCACTGTTATCGCCAAGGCCAAGGCAGCCAATATGCCCAATGACAACATCAAGCGCACCATCGACAAGGCACTGGGTTCCGGCAATACCGATAACTATGAATCTGTCACCTACGAGGGCTACGGCCCCTGCGGCGTTGCTGTCATCGTGGAGGCGCTGACCGACAACCGTCAGCGCACTGCACCCGAGATCCGCCATTATTTTGACAAATTCGGCAAGGGCATGGGTGCTCAGGGATGCGTCAGCTGGTCCTTTGACCGCAAGGGTGTGATCGTCATCGACAACGAAGAGGGCGAGCTGGACGAGGACACCGTGATGATGGACGCGCTGGATGCCGGCGCCGAGGATATGCAGGCCGACGGCCCTGTGTTTGAGATCACCACCGATCCGGACAGCTTCAACGACGTGGTCAAGGCGCTGGAGGAGAAGGGCTATTCCTTCGAGAGTGCGGAGATCGAGATGGTCCCCCAGAACTACATTGTCATGACCAGTGAGGACGATGTCCGCAGCATGACGAAGCTTCTGGATATGCTGGATGACAATGAGGATGTGCAGAACGTCTGGCATAACTGGCAGCAGGATTGATTTGAGAACATACGAAAGGCGGCCTCGCGGCCGCCTTTATCTATGGGGAGAGTGATTATTTGACAATAGAACGGATCGAGCGTGATGGAAAAGCGTGTGCCGCGATACGCGGCACAGAAAAGGTCATCATCGATGCACAGTCTGCGATGGAACTGTATAAAAGAGACAGGGCAGACGCCCTGTCTCTTTGCATATATCACAGTGTCCGGACGCCGTCCATGATGATGGCACCGGCCAGGGCGGCCATCTCTTCCGGCGTCTCCTTTGCACCGCCGGAGAGCCACTCCAGCGTCAGCGTCAGATTGCCGGAGACAATGAAGGAACAGAAATAGTCCAGACGGTCGCTGCTCCCGGAATAGAACCGGGCCAGGAAGTCACGCAGGAAATAACTGCGTAGGATTCCGCAGATACGCTCGGTATACGCCCGATCGCCATTGGGGCCCAGCAGCACCAAACATAGGTCTGCATTGTCCCGGGCGAAGCGGTATAGCTCCGTCAGGTAGGGAAACGCATCGACTTCGCTGGTGGAGTAGGCGTATTTCTTACAAACCAGGATCAAACGCTCGGCCATTTCGTCCTCCAGCCGCTGCAGAAGATCGCTGACGTCCTTATAGTGGATATAGAAGGTCCCGCGGTTGATGTCGGCACGCTCAGCCAACTCGCGGACGGAGATGGATTTGGAGGGCTTCTCAGACATGAGATCCATCAGTGCCTGCCGCAGCTGCCGCTTTGTCTTTCTGACGCGCCGGTCAATACCTCTCTCTTCCATACCAATACCCTCCGCACTCTTTTTGATCTGCCGAATAGTTGACCTTGTGTTGATTTTAGCACAAAAAGGCAGAAAGAACAAGGCTTTTTTACAAAACCGCCTTACTCTTGTGGAAGATCAGGCACTTCTAAACCACGGAGACAGCGCATAGAAATAAGGCAACAGACAGCATTCGGAGGATGGCATTATGATGGAGACAACGTCTATTTATCAGGATATGGCTCAGCGAACCGGCGGCAGCGTGTATATCGGCGTTGTGGGACCGGTCCGCACGGGAAAATCCACCTTTGTCAAACGATTTATGGAGACGCTGGTGCTGCCGCACATCGAAAACAGCTACCGGCGTGACAGGGCACAGGACGAACTGCCGCAAAGCGGCTCTGGGCGCACCATTATGACGGCGGAGCCGAAATTCGTTCCGGAGGAGGCCGTGGAGCTCCGGCTGGCGGAGGGCGCGGCCTTCTCGGTACGGCTGGTAGACTGCGTGGGGTATATGGTGGACTCCGCCGTAGGGCAGTTTGAGGACCTGTCGCCGCGGATGGTGATGACACCCTGGTTCGATCACGAGATCCCCATGACCGAAGCGGCGGAGATCGGTACCCGCAAGGTCATTACCGACCATGCCACAGTGGGTGTTGTGGTGACCACCGACGGAACGATCACGGATATCCCCCGGGAGGACTACCGAGAAGCGGAGGAACGCGTCATACGAGAATTGCAGGACATCGGCAAGCCCTTCGTGGTGCTGGTAAATTCTGCCCAGCCGGAGGACCCCAGGGCAGCTGCTGCCGCAGCAGAAATACAGACACGGTACGGCGTGACCTGCCGCTGTGTCAACTGCCTGACACTGACGGAGGAAGACATCGGCGATATCCTGCGGGATCTGCTGTATCAGTTCCCTTTACGGGAACTGGATGTTTTTCTTCCCGAATGGGTAGATGCGCTGCCGGGTGAACACCCCATCCGCAGCGGACTGTACCAGGAGATCGGCGAGGCTGCGTCCCAGCTGACACGTATCTGTGCACTGCCGCCATGCTTGGCAGCGCTGTCCCAGGGCGAAAATATTGAGAGTGCGGCAGCCAGCACCATTGATCTGGGCAGCGGCGTGGCACAGGTGGAAATACGGCTGCCGCGGCGTCTGTTCTTTGAAACGCTGAGCCAGCGCAGCGGCTTGCAGGTGGCAGACGACGGCGACCTGATGCAGATCATCGGTGAGCTGGCGGAGGCAAAACGGGAATACGACAAGGTGGCGCCGGCCCTTCGATCCGCCAGGGAGACTGGTTATGGCATCGTAATGCCCGGCGTGGAGGAGCTGAACCTGGAGGATCCGGAGATCGTGCGGCAGGGAGGACGCTACGGCGTGCGGATGCGAGCCAGCGCGCCGTCTATCCATCTGATCCGTGCGGATATCGAGACGACGGTTTCCCCCATCGTAGGCAACGAGAAGCAGTCAGAGGACATGGTAAACTATCTGCTGCAGGAATTCGAGGGCGATACAGGAAAGCTGTGGCAGTCCAACATCTTCGGCCGCAGCTTCCATGAGATCGTAGGAGAGGACCTGCAGGCAAAGCTGAAGCGTATGCCGGCAGACGCTCAGGCAAAGCTGCGCCAGGCGCTGGAACGCATAATCAACGAGGGCGGCGGCGGACTTATCTGCATTATTCTGTAACACCGGATATATTCTCCATAACAGAGCAGCCGGGCAAACGCCTGGTTGCTCTGTTTAAGGCGGTATATCATAAGAAACTGCACGTTTACAAAGTTTGAAACGTATGGAACATTTGGTTTTGATTTTCTTATTTTTTGAATTTTTCGGTAGAAAAACAGGTGTAAAACCTCAATTATTGTGAAATATTTTTTACTTTTATAGTGACAAATTTATGTAAGCTGGTATAATGTACTTGGAACAAATACGGCCGCCCCGGGCGGTGGAACAAAGGAAGGACAATCACATGGGAATCAAGATCGGTATCAATGGCTTCGGCCGTATCGGACGGGTGGTGCTGCGTATACTTGCAGACGACCCGGAGCGCTTCGAGGTATGCGGCATCAACCTGCGGAAGGCGGATGTGGACTACATGGTGTATCTGCTGAAATATGATTCCGTATTCCGGAATTTCCCCGGAATCGTGGAGCACGCCGGCGGTGACCTGATCGTCAACGGCCGCAAGATCAAGGTATACAGCGAGTCCGATGCCGCCATGATCAACTGGGCAGACTGCGGCGCGGAGTACATCATCGAGTCCACCGGCGCCAACAACACCACCGATAAGGCCTCCCGCCATTTCAAGGGCGGCGCCAAGAAGGTCATCCTGACGGCCCCCGCCAAGGACGATGCCACCCCTACCTTTGTCTTCGGCGTCAACAGTGATGAATACCGCAGCGACATGAAGGTCATCTCCAATGCCAGCTGTACCACCAACTGCCTCGCGCCGCTGGCCTATGTCATCCACAAGGAGTTCGGTATCGAGCAGTCCCTGATGTCAACCATCCACGCATCCACCGCCAAGCAGAAGGCCGTGGACAGCCGCGGCGGCAGTGACTGGCGTACAGGCCGTTCCATCCTCAACAACATCATCCCGACGACTACCGGCGCGGCCAAGGCCGTGGGTCGCGTGATCCCCTCCCTGAAGGGCAAAATGACCGGCATGGCCTTCCGCGTACCCACCGCAGACGTATCCGTGGTGGACCTGACGGCGCGGCTCAGCAAGACGGCATCGTATGCGGACATCTGCTACGAGGTCAAGCACGCCTCCGAGACGTACATGAAAGGTATTATCGGCTATACACGCGACCAGGTGGTATCCACCGACCTGATCGGCAATCCCTGCCCCTGCATTTTTGACGAGACAGCGGGTATTTCTCTGGATCAGGACTTCGTGAAGCTCATCGCCTGGTATGACAACGAGTGGGGTTACAGCAACATGGTGGTGCGTATGCTGGAGCATATGCACACCGTGGACGAAGCGGATGCCTTTGTGGCGCAGGAATAAGCGGCATATATACGATCTCCCCCGGCCCTGCCGGGGGAGATTTCTTGCGTCCGTACCCTTGTCAAGCGGTTCGCCGCGTGGTATGATAACACCAGTAGGAAAGGTGGATAGGGAGGAGGACATATATGCTTTTGGCCATCGATATCGGCAATTCAAATATTTCCGTAGGGCTGTTTGACCGGGAGAAAACGCTGAAATTTCTGGCATCCATTGACACAGACAGCCGCAAGACAGCGGACCAGATCAGCATTGATCTGATGAATTTGTTTACACTGTACGGCTGTGATATCCACGATGTCAGCGGGGCAATCTTATCCAGCGTGGTACCGCCTATGAACTTCATGATGGAAAAGGCGCTGACGCGCCTTCTGGGCAAGCCGCCCATGGTGGTGGGCGCCGGCATCAAAACCGGGCTGAACATCCGCATGGAATTCAACAGCCAGCAGCTGGGCGCGGACATTGTGGCTAACGCGGTATCGGCATTGGAAAAATACCCGGTGCCCATCATCATGATCGATATGGGTACCGCCACTATCATCTCCTACATCTCAGAGAAGCGCACCTACGAGGGCGGACTGATGTTCCCCGGCGTACGGCTGTCGCTGGATGCGCTGTCCCATCATACGGCGCAGCTGCCCAATATCTCGCTGGAGCACCCCCGGCAGCTCATTGGGAAAAACACCGAGGACTGTATGCGAAGCGGTATCGTCTACGGCACCGCCGCCATGCTGGATGGGGTCATCGACCGTATCCGTGAGACGCTGGGCGGGGCGGAGCCCTCTATCGTGGCCACCGGCCCAAACGCACCGGTGATCGCCCGATACTGCCGCAACCACGTGGTGTACGACAAATATCTGCTGATGGAGGGACTGTACGCCATCTATCAGAAAAATGCAAAATGACATACGCGCCCTCCGGCGATACCGGAGGGCGTACCTTTATGTAAAAACAGCTGGAAAGCAAAAATACTTTCCAGCTGTTTATGCATAACGTTTTTACTTAGCAAGCACCTTTTTCAGCTTGACAAAGCGGGGCAGGGAGTCCTGCTTGGGCAGCTCCGGCTCACCCTGGATCAGCGGCAGCGCATACTCGATGAACTGGTGGTTCACGCCATTACCCTCCTCATTGATCCACTCGCGGGGAATTTTCTTCTCCACGTTGGCGACCTCCACCAGCGGAACGAGCTTGGTGCGGCAGGCATACTTTCCGTTCTGGATACCGCGCTCAAAGCCGATCATGCGGCCGTTGATGCCGTTGACCGCGTTCTCCACGGCCACCTTGCCGGCCATATAGGACTCTTCGATATCCGTCTCGCTGGCCAGATGGGCGGCGCAGCGCTGAAGCAGGTTCAGCTCGATGCCTCGGACCTTGGCGCCGGTCTCCTCCTTCAGCACTTCGGCCAGAATAGTGGCCAGACCACCCAGCTGGGCGTGGCCGAAGCCGTCGTTGGCGGCCACCTTGGCCTCGGAGACGAAGCCGCCGTCCTCATAGTGGATACCCTCAGACACGGCCACAATGCAGTTGCCCGTGGCATTGTAGACCTTCTTGACGTCCTCGATGAATTTGGGCATACTGAAATCCGTCTCAGGCAGATAGATCAGATCCGGGCCCGCGCCATATTCGCTGGCCAGGGCGGAAGCTGCGGCCAACCAACCGGCATGACGGCCCATGATCTCCACCACCACGATCATGCCCTTGTCGTACACGTGTGCGTCCTGATAGACCTCCATAATGGAGGTAGCGATGTACTTGGCGGCAGAGGCATAGCCGGGACAATGATCCGTGCCGAACAGATCGTTGTCAATGGTCTTGGGTACGCCCATAACGCGGCACTCGTAGCCCACGGACTGCATATACTGGTTGATCTTATTGCAGGTGTCCATGGAGTCGTTGCCGCCGTTATAGAAGAAATAGCGTACATCGTGCTTCTTGAAGACCTCAAGGATACGCTTGTAGTCCGTATCATCCAGCTCCGGATCAGCGATCTTATAGCGGCAGGAGCCCAGTGCGGAGGAGGGGGTATACTTCAGCAGGCGCAGCTCCTCAGGATCCTCCTGCCCCATGTCGAACAGCCGATCGTTAAGTACACCCATGATGCCGTGCTCGGCACCCAGCACCTGGGTAATGGCGCCGGACTTCAGCGCCGTGTCGATCACGCCGTAGGCACTGGCATTGATAACGGAAGTGGGGCCGCCGGATTGACCGATAATACACGCGCCGCGCAGTTCTTTCATATTCGCATACCTCCAAAAGCGGAATTTTTGTGTTTACAACGGGTATTTTACCATGTAGAATAGCCGTTGTAAACAGTTTGTGCTTGCAAATCCGTAAAAATATGATACAATAGGAACGTTCCATACAACAGGTGCATACTTGCAAAATTTATCATAAAGGAGACTTTGACATGGCACTGGTAACTTCCAAGGAAATGTTCGCCAAGGCTTATGATGGCGGCTACGCCATCGGCGCGTTCAACGTCAACAACATGGAGATCGTACAGGGCATCACCGAGGCCTGCCAGGAGGAGCACGCTCCCGTGATCCTGCAGGTCAGCAAGGGCGCCCGCGCCTACGCCAACCACACCTATCTGGTGAAGCTGGTGGAGGCGGCGG
>OBAE01000287.1_pt1 | contig 44251 bp, 69 predicted proteins | sample 1517641 | NCBI WGS metagenome assembly OBAE01 (sample SAMN04571701, study PRJEB22368) | human gut metagenome | biome: human gut; material: stool | host: Homo sapiens | place: Luxembourg | collected 2012-08-30 | reverse complement strand
CGAGAGTGGCAACGCCGCCGCTTCTGGCTGGAGTGGCAACGCCGCCGCTTCTGGCTGGAGTGGCAACGCCGCCGCTTCTGGCTGGAGTGGCAACGCCGCCGCTTCTGGCGTGAGGGGCAACGCCGCCGCTTCTGGCGAGAGGGGCAACGCCGCCGCTTCTGGCGAGAGTGGCAACGCCGCCGCTTCTGGCTGGAGTGGCAACGCCGCCGCTTCTGGCGTGAGGGGCACGGCTACCGTCACAGGTCGCGATGGCAGGGCGTCCGCCATCGGGGAACAGTGCATTGCGGTGGCGTGGGGCCGAAATAGCCTCGCAAAAGGCACACTCGGGAACTGGATCGTGGTTTCCGAGCGGGGCAACTATGGCGATATCTTTGATGCCAAGCTTGCCCGGGTTGATGGCGAGATTATCAAGCCGGACACTTGGTACACCCTGAGAAATGGAAAGATTATGGAGGCGGAGTAATGACTATCGTATGGATCTTCTGCTTCATCGGCGTGGGGGCATGCGTTTCCGGGCTGCTGAAGCTGGTGGACTGGATGGAGGGAAAGCGATGATTAACCGTCTTACCCCGCAGGAAATTGCGGACAAGCTGCGGAAGTGCGCGGACGAGACTGGAGCATGTAGCTCATGCCCGTGGGCATGTGGAGACGGTAGTTGTATCCGCTCGATAATGCGTGCAGCCGCTGATTCCCTCGACAACCAGCGCGCACACATCCAGGCCCTCATCAAGGCTAACGAGTCGCGCCGTGAGATGGTGGCCCGCCCTGCGAAACGCTCTGACATGGTAGAAGCCCTGGACGCTATCGAAACCGGAATGACCCGGCTGGCCATGTCCCGCGACATCTGGCAAAACGACCTGGTGTATACCCTGTGCCAGGGTGTGCGGCTCCTGCTGGAGGACCGCATCAAGAATCGGGGTGCGCAATGAGGGTATATCAGTACTGCACCCGGGACAGATTCCGCCTGCCAATCCATCAGGCAGACAGCTTGGAAGAGCTGGCAGATCTGGTAGGCATTAAGCACGCAAGCGCAAAGCGCGGATTCTACCGGGCATACACGGGCAAAACCAAGGATAGCCGGTGGGGCTATGTTGATATCCCGGACGATGACGAGGAGGACGAATGATGTACGTCTGCGACTGCTGCCACGCGGCGTTTGATACCCCGCGCGTGGAGCATGAGGAATCTGCGGAATACGGCCCCAGCACGGCATTCTACTGCCCCCGCTGCGGCTTTGAGATGGGCAATCCCAGCGAGTACCTGGCCGATGAGTGCCCGGTATGCCACAGTCTCAAAAATCGTGATGACCGGGTGTGCCACAAGTGCGGCCAGCGCGTTCGTGGCCTGCTGAGACTGTTCCTGCACGATTTTTCGCGGGATGAGCGCGAGTACCTGGCCGACCTGATCGAGGGGTGCAACCTCGACCGCATGATCGTCGGGGCGGAAGTCCCCACGGAGTAAGCCATGCGCGAGAGCGGAGTGGCCCGCTATATCAGGGCGACGGTAGATATTTATTTCCCGGAGGGCGAAATGTCCTGCAAACTCTGCCCTCTGCTGGAAACATACTCCCGCAACCAGTGCCGCCGGACGGGCGAGTATCTGCTGGACACGCGCGGGACCGGGGCATATTGCCCCCTGAAAATTCTGGAAGAGGAGGATGAGTATTGAACATCTATGAGAAAATCGCGGCCATCATGCAGGACGTGCAATATCTTGCAAAAGACGACCATGTATCGTTCGGCTCCACCAGTTATAAGGCCCTGAGCGAGGAGAAGGTCACTTCCATCATGCGGGCCGAGATGCTGAAGCACAAACTGGTTGTTTTTCCGATTTCGCAGGTTGCGAACCGCACAGGCAACATCACTCATGTGGACGTGGTGTACCGCATGGTGAACGTGGAGAACCCCGAGGAATCCATCGAAATCGCATCCTGCGGCGACGGCGCAGACACCCAGGACAAGGGGAGCGGCAAGGCCATGACCTACGCCTTTAAGTATATGTGGCTGCGCACATTCGCGCTGCCCACTGGCGAGGACCCAGACAAAATCTCATCTGCTGAACTGGACGCTCGTCAAGAGTCTTTTAAGTGCGAGAACTGTGGTGGAGACATCACGGCAACCACAAAACGCAACGGGGAGCTTTGGGAGGTCCCGGACATCGTTACATATTCCAAAAAGCGGCTTGGCCGACAGTTGTGCGCTGCCTGTATTAAGGCCGCCCTGAAAGCGGAGAAGCGCCCATGAACGATTTGGTTACAGAAATCGGCAACAAGAGCAGAATGCTGGATGTGGCCATTGCGGAACTGAAAAAGCGCGGGCAGAAATATGCGGAAGCTGAAAAAGCCTACCGCATAGCCCTCGCACGGCGCATCCTCGAGGAGCGCGAGAAGGGAACGCCGGTGACGATTATCTCCGATATTTGCCGAGGGTCCACACAGATAGCCGGTCTGCGGTTTGAGCGGGACTGTGCGGAAGTGGTGTACAAATCCGCTATGGAGGCAATAAACTCCATGAAACTGCAAATCCGGCTCATGGACAGCCAACTTGGCAGAGAGTGGGGCGCCGCAAAATGAAACAACGCGCGTTTCCCCGGACCAAGGACATATCCGGGCAGCGGTTTGGAAAACTGGTAGCGCTATATCCCATCTCCCTCAAGGCGACAGGGTATAACACGAACTGGGTTTGCCAGTGTGACTGGGCCATAATTACCGGAATCAGCCCGGATTTAATCCGCAAGCGCTGGAAGGCTGGGTGGCCCATGGATGCAATCTTTACAGAAGTTGAAAAGCCGCAATTGTGCTGGGGCTGCGCCAAGGCATGCGGCGGGTGCTCTTGGTCAAAACGTTTTGAGCCAGTCCCCGGATGGACCGCAGTGCCACCGCTGCTGTGCGGACGAATACCGTCGTACAGAATCACGGAATGCCCGGAGTTTGTATCGGACGGGACGGAGTACGATATCGATGAATGAAAGAAGATGCTTCCTGTGCGGCAGGAACGGCGCACAGGACCCGCTGGAGCGTCACCACATTTTCGGGGGTGCTTACCGCGGCAAAAGCGAGAAATACGGCGCGGTGGTGTGGCTGTGCGGCGACAGGTGCCACAGGAACGGGAAGTCCGCCGTGCACCGGAACGGCGACCAGATGCGCAGACTGCGCCGGTATGGCCAGCTGACCATCATGCGTGAACAGGGATGGACGGTGGACGACTTCCGCCGCGAATTTGGGAAATCGTACTTAGGAGGATAAGAAATGGACAGGAAAATGCTTTACACCCGCCTGGAAACGGCCCGGATGCTGAGTATCAGCCCGGATATGCTGGACGAGCTTCGGCGTGACGGGGTGCTCCAGGGCTATCATGTGGCCCGGGGCAATCCCCGGGTGTACTTCAAGGCCGCCGACATTGAGAAGTACATGGAGCGGCTGGAGGTGGCGGAATGCTGAACAAGATCATCATCATGGGCCGGTTGACCCGGGACCCCGAGATGCGCCACACCCAGACCGGCACCTCCGTCGCTTCCCTCACCCTGGCCTGCGACCGGGACTTCAAGCCCCAGAACGGCGAGAAGGAAACCGATTTCGTCGACGTGGTGGTATGGGGCAAGACGGCAGAGTTTGCCGCCAACTACTTCACCAAGGGCCGCATGGCCATCGTAGATGGCCGCTTGCAGGTCCGCGACTGGCAGGACAAGTACGGCAACAAGCGTAAGACCGCCGAAGTGGTGGCCGACCGGATGTACTTCGGTGACTCCAAGCAGGAGGGCAAGCAGGAGAGCAAGAAACAGACCGCGCCCGCCGAAGATTTCTGCGAAATCGAGGACGACGGGGACCTGCCGTTCTAAAGGCGGAGATGGAGGAGAACAATGAAATTTGACGCGATTATCCATAACGCAAACGACATCCAGGATATTTTTTCGGACCCCCTCGAGAACGACGCAATCCAGATTGACGGGCTGGCCGAGGACGAGGCTGGAGATTTGGTCAGAATCCTGACAAACCACAACGTGGGCGTTTTCGTGATCCCGCACAAGGAGTAAACGGCATGAGTGCTTGCTATGTCAAAGCCTATTTTGACTGGATAGAGCAAACAGCCGCCCTGTCAGATGCCGAGCGAGGGAGACTATTTATCGCCATACTGGAATATGCGCGGTCAGGTCTCGATCCAAAACTCGACGGGCGAGAGGGTATTCTGTTTCCGGTATTCAAGTCCACGATAGACCGAGACACCCAAAAATCCGCCAGGCTCTCTGAGAACGGGGCAAAGGGCGGCAGGGGCAATAAAGCCGCTGAAAGCAAACAAAAGCAAAATAAATCAAACGAAAGCAAAGAAAAGCCTAACATAAGACATAAGACAGAAGAAAAAGACAAAGAAATAATAATCCCTCACTACGTTCGGGATTATTGCGCAGAGCCGCAAGCGACTCATGCGCCACCAGCCGTCGAGCTTCCGCTGAATGATGGGGATATTTATCCCGTTACGCAAGAGCAGGTTGCAGAATGGGGAAGCCTTTACCCGGCTGTTGACGTTATGCAACAGCTCAGAGCCATGAAAGGCTGGCTCAATGCCAACCCGGCAAAGCGCAAAACAAGGCGCGGGATTCTCCGGTTCGTGAATGCCTGGCTTTCCAGGGAGCAGGACCGTGGGCGAGGAGCACCGGCGAAACCAGCCGAACCGGTTCGGAAGTACAACCACGACACCGGCAAGTGGGAAATCGTGGAGGGCTGACATGGATGCTTTTCTATGCGAGTACAGCACCATCGGCGCTCTGCTGATCGACCCTGAGGCATACCCGGAAGCCGCAGAGCTTCGCCCGGATGATTTTCTGCACCCGGCCTTTGCCGCTGTGTTCCGTGCCATACAGCGCCGGAACGACGCCGGGGAACCGGCGGATGCAGCGACAGTCCGGGACGAAGCCGCCAGGGAATGCGATGGGGTCACGAACGATCTCCTGATACAGTGCATGGAAGTGGTTTCATCCTCCGCCGTCCTGCCCGAGTACGTCCAGGGCGTCAAGGACGCATCTCTGGGCCGTCGGCTGCGTGATTTGGGAGAGGAATTGAGAGCTGCCGATATTGCACCTCAGGAAGCCCTGCAGCGCGTTTCCGAAACGGTTGGTGAACTTACTACCCTTGCTTCGTCAACAAAACGCGTGGTGAGCCTCGCAGATGCCATTACGGGGCTAAAGGCGCATGTGGACGAAGGTTACACCGCAAAAGAGCGGCCATTTTGCCGCACTGGGCTGAGAAGCTACGATAAAATGCTGGGCGGTGGGTACATCAACGGCGGTATGCATATCATCGCCGCCCGGCCAGCGGTGGGCAAGTCCGCTGTGGCCATGCAAATCGCACTCAGCGCCGCCCAGAACGGCGTGAAGGTGCTGTATATCTCCCTGGAGATGGACCCGGAGGACTGCGCCGCGAGAATCACAGCAAATGCGGCGGGCATGTCCTCGCGCAAGCTGATCTTCGGCGCGGCCCTCCATGAGGACGAATATGCCAAGTTTGCGCAGGGTGCGGCGGAATGCGCCGACCTCCCGCTGCTGTTTAACAAGCGGCCAAACATGGACATGGGCGACGTTACAGCGCTGGCTTACAAAGAGCGCCCGGGGCTGATTATCCTGGACCACCTGGGACTGATGGAGCCTGAGAACAAACGCATGACGCTGTACGAGGCGACCACACGCAACAGCCGGGCGCTGAAAATGCTTGCCATGCGGCTGAAAATCCCGGTTGTGGTGCTGTGCCAGCTGAACCGCGCCGCCGCAAGCGACCGGGGCGGGAGCTTCCGGGCCACCATGGCAAACCTACGGGAATCCGGCGCAATCGAGCAGGACGCGGACACCGTGACGCTACTGCACCGACCGCCGACGGAATCGGACGGGAATCCGTGGGACCCGGTGATGCTCCAGCTTTATCTGGACAAAAACCGGCGAGGCCCCACCGGCATGGTGGAGGCGACATTCTTCCCGGCTACTGGCAGGATAGTTGACTAAGGAGGGAAAACGTGCGAAAAATCGTGATACCCATCGCGCCGGTGACAAAGAAAAATCACCAGCGCATTGTGCGAGGGCGGTATGGTGCACCGATGGTCATTCCGTCCGCGCAGTATGAAGCATACCAGCAGGCCGCCGCATGGCATTGCAAGGGCGGCGAGACCATCGCAGAACCGGTGGAGGTTAAGTGCCTGTTTTATATGCCCACCCGGCGCAAGGTGGACTTAACCAACCTGCTGGAGGCCATCGACGATATCCTGGTGTATGCCGGGACCCTGGCGGATGACAACAGCAGCATCATCGTGTCGCACGACGGGAGCCGGGTTCTGTACGACAAGGAAAACCCCCGGACGGAGGTGTATATCAGCCGGTATGAATGACTTTGACTACGATTGCATGCAGAAAAAGCGCACTGCGCGAGGCGCGTTTGCGCATATCAGCCGAAAGCGCGGCGGGTGTACGCTGCCCAGCGACAACCTGACCGCGAAACAAAGAAGGGAGAAAAATGGAGAAGTGAAAAGCTACAACATCACCCGGCCCATGCCGTGGCCGGAGTTCAAGGCAATGCCGGAGGACCTGAAACGCGAGTTCTTCCGCAACATGCAGGGATTTGGCGGTACCGCAAAATGGCTGGCGGATGAAATGGGCACGTCAGACATGACCGTAAGAGCCGGCGCAAAAGCCGCCGGGACACCGTTTGTGCGCGGAAATGGGAATTTGCCACTGTGGCACCGGAAGGTTGCAGAGTGGGCGAACGCCGAACAGCAGACAGCCGCAGAGACTCCCGCCGAAGAACCTACGATTCAGGAATCCGGGAAGAGATTGACCCTGGAGCATGTCCGCATGGAGTTTAACTATACCAGTTTTACGGACCTGGAGATGTTCCTGCGGGTGGCGGTGCCGGAGAGCGGCAAGGTGACGGTGGAATGGTGAGACGATGGAAACATATCTGGAATTTCTGAAATCCAAGATCGTATTGGCCAAAGAGAGCGGCTTCGACATTGACCCAGGGGAGATCAACCCGGCCCTGAAACCGCACCAGCGGGATTCTGTAATCTGGGCGCTGCGAGGCGGACGGCGGGCGCTGTTCCAGTCGTTCGGCCTGGGTAAAACGGTGCAGGAAATCGAATTTTGCCACCAGGCGGTGGCACACGATGGAGGCAGGGCGCTGATCGTGCTCCCGCTGGGGGTGCGGCAGGAGTTTGCCCGTGACGCCGAAAAGATCTTGGGCTATCCGGCTCCGGTGTATATCACCAAAATGCAGGACCTGGAAGGGACAGACGCGGAGATCGTCATGACCAACTATGAACGGGTGCGCGACGGGGACATTGACCCGACACAGTTTACCGCCGTCGCCCTGGACGAGGCTTCTGTGCTGCGGAGTTTCGGAAGCAAAACATATCAAACGTTCCTGCCCAAGTTCCGGGGTGTGAAATATAAGTTGGTATGCACGGCAACGCCGTCCCCGAACCGGTTCAAAGAACTCATCCACTACGCCGGATATCTTGAGATCATGGACACCGGCCAGGCTCTGACTCGCTTTTTCCAGCGGGACAGTACTAAAGCAAACAACCTTACGCTGTATCCACACAAGGAGGATGAATTTTGGCTGTGGGTATCATCCTGGGCGCTGTTTGTAGGGAAACCGTCCGACCTTGGATACGACGATACCGGATATGACTTACCCCCGCTTGACGTCCGGGTGCATATCGTGCCGGATGACTATGGCACAGAAACAGACCGGGACGGACAATACAAACTGATGAATGACGCGGCAACCTCCCTGGCGGAGGCCGCGCGTGAGAAGCGTGACAGCATTCAGCGTCGCGTCGCCGTAGCCAAAGAAATCGTAGACAGCGACCCCGAAGCGCATTTCGTTCTGTGGCATGATCTGGAAGCGGAGCGCCACGAAATCAAGAAAGCCCTGCCGGAAACCGTGGACATCTTCGGCAGCATGGACTACGACGAGCGAGAGCGCCGGGTAATAGATTTTTCGGAAGGGCGAACGCGACTGTTTGCGACGAAAAAGAGCCTGTCCGGCTCCGGGTGCAATTTCCAGAGGCACTGCCACCGGGCTATCTTCATTGGGATTGACTATGAGTTCAACGACTTCATTCAGGCAATCCACCGAATTTACAGGTTTCTGCAAACGGAACAGGTGATTATCGACATCATCTACACAGAAGCAGAGGACCCCATCTACTGGGTTTTGATGCAGAAATGGGCGCAGCACAACGAAATGCAATCCAGAATGCGGGAAATCGTAAAGAAATACGGGCTTTCCGGCGAGGCCCAGACGGAGAGAATGAGCCGGAGTATAGGAGTTGAGAGAGTGGAAGTAAAAGGCAAGAACTTCATCGCCGTCAACAACGATTGCGTCGAGGAGACGGCCAACATGGCCGAGAATAGCGTGGACCTGATCGTTACCAGTATCCCGTTTTCCAACCACTATGAGTACACGCCCAGCTACAACGACTTCGGGCACAACGAGGACACCAAGCGGTTTTTTGAGCAGATGGACTACCTGACGCCAAACCTCCTGCGCGTATTGAAGCCCGGGCGCGTGTTCTGCTGCCACGTAAAGGATCGGGTGCTGTTTGGCAACGCCACCGGGATGGGAATGCCAACCATGGAACCGTTCCACGCGATGTGCATCCGGCACTATATGCAACACGGCTTTGCCTATTTCGGCATGATTACCGTTGTGACGGACGTGGTGAGGGAAAACAACCAGACATACCGGCTGGGCTGGACGGAACAGTGCAAGGACGGTTCAAAGATGGGCGTAGGGTGCCCCGAATACATTTTGCTGTTCCGCAAGCTCCCCACGGACAAAAGTAAAGCTTACGCCGACGAAAAAGTTGCAAAAAGCAAGGACGAGTATACCCGGGCACAGTGGCAGATCGACGCGCACGGGTTCTGGCGCTCATCTGGCGACCGGCTCATGACCAAAGAAGAGATCATGGCCATGGACACCGGGAAGATTCAGGCGGCATACCGGAAGTACAGCCAAGGGACTGTGTACGATTACGCGGAACATGTCCGCATGGCGAAGGAACTGGACGCAGAGGACAAACTGCCCGCCACGTTCATGGTGGTAGCACCTGGGAGTTGGACAGACCAGGTATGGGACGATATCAACCGGATGCGCACCCTTAACACCACGCAGAGCCAGCGGCGGCAGCAAATGCACGTTTGCCCGCTCCAGTTGGATATTGTAGACAGGCTCATCAATCGCTACAGCAATCCCGGGGAATTGGTGCTGGACCCCTTCGGCGGACTTGGCACTGTCGCCCTGGAGGCGATGAAGGCCGGGCGGCGCGGGTATACCATCGAGCTGAACAACGGGTATTTCCGCGATGCTGTGGGTTATCTCAAGGAGTACGAGCGGGAGGACATGAACATTTCCCTTTTCGACCTGATGGAGGAAACAAAATGATCTATGCCCAAGAATCCCTCGTTGACGAGATCGTCGGAGTATGGAGGTGGTGAATGATGCAACACCTCGGTGATATTACAAAGCTCGACGGAGCTACCATCGAACCGGTGTGGTGCGTGACGGGCGGAAGCCCGTGTCAGGACCTGAGCATCGCGGGAAAGCGTGCCGGTCTCGCAGGTGCGCGAAGCGGTCTGTTTATGGAGCAGATCAGAGTGATAAAGGAGATGCGGGAGCATGACAAACGACTTGGCAGGGCAGGAGAGCTTATTCGCCCGAGATACATGGTGTGGGAAAACGTCCCCGGAGCATTTAGCAGCAACAAAGGACGAGACTTCGCAGCCGTGCTCGAAGAAATCATCAAAATCGTCGAGCCGGAAGCCCCCGGTATTGAAGTGCCTGAAAAGGGCTGGCCTACCTGGGGGGGATACCGCGATGAAGTGGACGGACGATGGAGCGTGGCTTGGCGAGTCCACGACGCGCAATACTGGGGAGTGCCCCAACGCCGTCGTCGTATCTCGGTTGTCGCAGATTTTGGAGGAGACACCGCACACGAAATACTGTTTGACCGCAAAAGCGTGTCAGGGGATATTGCGGAGAGCGGAGCGGCGGGGGAAGGATTTGCCGAAGCGGCTGAAAGAGGTTTTAATCCGGCAGTTGCAAGGAGTCTCACCGCAAGAGCAGACGGAAGCCCTTGCGCCGACAGAGGCCTCAACATCGTATGCAGTCCGCATCAGGGGGGGTGTGACGGCGGAGGAAAAGGCGCGTTAGTGCAGACGGAGAAAAGCGGAACGCTTGGTACGGGGAACGATCAGACGATTTTTACGCCCACGCCTATAAACCTAATGGTGGCTACGCGCTGCAAATCGTTAGGGCGCGGAACAGGATTTGGCGTAGGAGAACCGGGTGACCCGGCGAACACCATTTCTGCCGCACATTCGCATGGAGTATTTGCAACGGTTATCCCCATCAACGACAAAGCTACAAGATGGCAGGGCGGCGGTGAAAGCCGCAACCACGACGGCAGCGGAAACGGTCTTGGCATCGGAAAAGAGGGTGACCCGTCCCCCACACTGACCGCCGGCGACCGCCACGGAGTAATGTGCATGACCCCGTGGGACGCGCAGAGCCAGCGTGTATACGATGGTAACGGCGTTTCGCCTACGCTTAGTTCCCGTGAAAACAGTGGTCTGAACCGCGAAGCTGTGCTATGTGCCGGGTTTAAGGCCGGGCAGGGCGCACAGGCGGGCGGCATTTGGTACGGCGAGGAAGTGTCGCCCACACTGACGGCGGTACCCAGCGGGACGAACCAAACCCCGGCAGTGGTGGTGCTGGACATGACACACGCCTGTGATGTCATCCGCGAATGCGGAGAGCGGGCCCCGGCGTTGCAAGCTCGTAGGGGGACAGGTGGCAATCAAGGGCCGCTGGTGGCGGACGGTATCGGCAACGGACAAGCCAACGAAGCCAGTGTTATGGCGGAGGAAGTCAGCCAAACGATGAACACCATGCACGATGCTCAAGCAATTTTATACCTGCCCAAAAGCGCGATGGAAGAAAACTGGGCAGAAAGCAAAACGAAGAGCGCATTACGCGCAGGAGAAAGTAAAGTGAGCCACGCAGTCGTTTGTGAGGACGTGAGCCACGCACTGCGGGCAAATGCTGGCTGTGCGTACCGGGAGGACGCAGAGACATACTTGGTGCAGAACATGGTGGTGCGTAGATTGACACCGCTGGAATGCGAACGGCTGCAGGGATTTCCGGACGGCTGGACGGACATCGGCGACTACACCGACAGCACCGGAAAGAAGCGCAAGACCTCCGACGGCGCACGGTACAAGGCACTCGGCAACAGCATCGCGCTGCCGTTCTGGCGCTGGATGTTTGGCCGTATGGCGGACTATCTGCCGGAGGGCGCAACGCTCGGCAGTCTGTTCGACGGCATCGGCGGCTTCCCGCTGTGCTGGGAGAATATACACGGTGCCGGGACGGCAATCTGGGCAAGCGAGATTGAGGAGTTTCCGATTGCCGTGACCAAATTAAGGTTTGGAGGAGCGATTACATGAGCATCAACGAGACGTGTAGAGGTGTGAAAGGAGGACCCCATGAAACCATCGTGTGAAGAGATTGCCGCAATCCTGCGCGAATATGCAGAATGGGCCGATGCGAATATTTACGAAGTACCTATTATGCTGCCGGATGATTTGAGAACGGCGGCTGATATGCTGGAGAAAGGAGAATGGTATGGACGCTGTAAGGTTTGTGAAAGAGCAACGCCGGATGTTTGCTCGGACGGGCGAACATCCTAAGAACAGCATGTTTTACATGGACACTCCGGCAGAAGAATTGGTCCGAGAAGTGGAAGAATGGGCAACTGCGCACCCGCGCAAGACGCGGGCTGACGAGTTTTTGGAGCACTATCCCAAGGCCAGCATGAGCGTGGCCGGGGTTTTGGATGTACCGCCCTGCTATATTGAGCCAAGTTCGTGGCGCATGTGCAGCGAGAAAGAGTGCACCGATTGCCGCCGCGAGTTCTGGATGCAGGAGGTGGAGTGAATGAACGATATCACGCGCCAGCCCTGGGCCGAATGGCTGGAAAACTCCCTGAGAATGGTAGTGGACATTGAACCGGTATGCCTGTGTATCGCAGCAACAAAGCCGGATGGGACCGTTTTTACCGGATATTACAACGCCGATGCAACGGATAAAGCCGTGTTTGCTCACAATATCCAGAGCGATGTGACCATGGATATCATCCGGGAGAACATCGGGAAAATCAAGGAATGCTTGAGGAGAATGACAATGGATAAGCTGAAACCGTGTCCGTTCTGTGGCGGGGACGTTCGATTCGACAAGGCATACAGCTATTTCAGAGACAGCGTGATTTACTGCGACGGATGCGACATGGTGTTTACTTTGGACGATTGCGCGGCATCTGACGATGATATCGTTAGAGCGTGGAACAGGAGGGCTGACAATGTGCAAAAAGAAAATCCTTGATGTGACCTGCGGATCCAGAACAATATGGTTCGACAAAAATCACCCCGCCGCAATTTATGCAGACAAACGCGCCGAAGAACTGTATGGCGTTTGGAAATCGGGAAACGGCCAGTCCGAGAGATCTTGCATTATTGCCCCCGATATCCAATGCGATTTTACGGATCTTCCGTTTGATGACAATTCGTTTGCGCTTGTTGTCTGGGATCCGCCCCATCTTCGTCAGGCTGGAGAAAACTCATGGTTGGACAAAAAGTACGGAAAGCTTGAAGATAATTGGCCGAAAATGCTTCATGACGGGTTCGGTGAATGTATGCGAGTTCTGAAGCCTGATGGCGTATTGATTTTTAAATGGGCAGAAACGCAGATTCCTGCCGCCGAAGTTTGGAAAGCGATAGGACAGCGGCCTTTATTTGGTCATCACAGCGGGAAGAAATCGCAGACCTTTTGGGCGTGCTTTATGAAATTGGAGGGCTGAAGATGGCTGAATACATTGATAGGGCCGCTGCTGTGAAGGTAATTTTGCGGGAACGAAAACCAACAAACAGCGTAGCGCAAAATCGCATGTTATCTATTATCCAGCGTGATTTGTTGACAATGCGCGCCGCTGATGTGGACCCGGTGGTTTGGATCCCGGTAACAGAGCGGTTGCCGGAAGATCGTAGCGATGTCCTCGTTGTTGCTTACTGGCACGAAAGATGGGGCGTTTATATGGGCTGGTGCGCTCCCGAAAGGGCGGAATGGAGTGTTCATATCGGGATTGGAGATCGAAATGATGTCGCCGTTACGCATTGGATGCCGCTTCCAGAGCCGCCAAAGGGGGTGACCGACAATGGTTAAGGTGAAAGTATATCTTAAATCCGGACAATGCTTTGACGTTTCCGCAGAAAAGATTGTGTGCAAGTACAACAACCTTACGGGGGAATTAACTTCGTTTAAGTATGAAGCTGCTACTGAGTTCCCAATCTATCTTGATGTTAATCAAGTCGCTGCTGTTGTACAGCTTCTGGACAATGAAAGCGGAGGTGCTGATGATGCCGAAAGTGTTGACTAACGGGGAAATTAAGGCCGGTGCATACCGGTTTAGCGACAAAAGACGCATTGCCTTATGTATAGAAGAAGGTAACGCAATCACAATTTGTGGTTATTTTACCAGCGAAGAACACGCGGAGTTTTTCATGGATAAGGTAGCGGAATGTGTTGGTCAAAACGTGGACTGCGGAGGTGCGGACGATGCGGCTGATTGATGCGGATGCGGTGAAATTCAGGGTCGAGTACGGGTATGACAATAATGGAGTTCTCCTTGTACCGTATCGAGATATAAAAAAGTCAATTGAAGCGGCAAAAACTGTGGACGCTGTGCCCGTGGTGCGGTGCAAAGATTGCGAGAACAGCTACTATGTAGTGGATGGTCTGATATGCTCATACGGCCCGTGCCTTGAATGCCATGTGCCGCCGGACTTCTGGTGCGCTTACGGCGAAAGGAGGGAGGATGCCCATGCCCAAGACTAACCCCCGCAGAATCCCCCGCACCCAGGCCGACGTAGACAAAGCCTACGGCAACGGCATTGTGGAGGGCCTGAGCCGGGGCATAGATCTGATGCTGTATGTCCTGATCGATAAGCACGATGCGCCGATGGACGACGTGCAGCAACTTGCCGGTGAATTGAACCACTCCGCTCAGTGCGTGGCGGAAGGGTACGTTACCTGGGCAGATATCCGGCAGATGCTCAAAGAGTATGGCGTAGAGTCGGCGCTGGAATAGGAGGTGCTACATGAGCAACAAATACTCGCTCCCCTACGATATCCGCATGGAATGTATCGCCTACGTCAGGGGCTATCCCCGCCGGGTCCGCGCGTACAATGCGGCCCGAGAAGAAGTGCTGGAGTCGTCGGCTTATGCCATGTCTGGTATGCCGCATAGCCCCGGCACCAGTAGGATAGCGGAACGCAAGGCGGAACGGCTGGCAACCATAGAGAACTGGCCGGAGACGAAGAAGATGCGGGCCGTGGAATACGCCATGGACAACGTAGGCCGGGATATCGCCAACGAGAACGTGCGGCGCAAGTTGGTATGGGCGATCATGCGAAACTGCGACAGTCAGAAACGATACCCCATTGAGATGATATCCCCGGCCGGGATAAGCCCACGCACATTCCGGCGGCAAAAAGATAAATTCCTGTGGCTGATTGCGCAAAACGCAAAAATTATTGAAAATGTGGCCCCAAACCACGTTCCAGGTGGTGTAAAATAGTATCATCGGAGAGTGGAACCAATCAGCCCACAACCCGAAATTTCATTTTTCTCCTCTTTCTTTCCTCCATAGGTTAAGGCACAGCCGGTAATTGGTGCTTCCGCGCAAGCGGCCTCGCAAGAGCGTTACCGGCATGCAGACACTCACGGGATATCTCGCGGGTGTCTGCTTTTATGCGGGTGTAGCCAAAAGGTAAGGCACGGGACTTTGACTCCCGTATGTGCTGGTTCGACTCCAGCCGCCCGTGCCAAAATAGGAGCGCCGTTGCCACAGTGCAGCAAAGAGTTGCCCTGCGGGGCGGGTAAAGACTGTTACTGTAGCCAAGTGGTGGGGACAGGTAGCAAATAAAAGCGGCGAGGTGGTGATGAATGGCATTAACAGCAAAGCAAGAACGATTTGTGCAAGAATATCTTGTGGATTTGAATGCCACACAGGCAGCCGCAAGAGCAGGGTATAAGAACGCCGAGAAAGGTAGGCAGTTGGTTACGAATAGTAACGTTTCGGCTGCTATCCAAAAAGCAAAGGCGGAAAGGCAGAAGCGGACGGAAGTAACGCAGGACTATGTGATTGAAAAGCTAAAAGAAATCGCGGACAAGCCTGCGTCTGATTGCACAGAAAGCGATTTGAAATATGCAAACAAGCTAAAGGCGCTTGAAATGCTTGCAAAGCATACAGGCGTGTTTGATAAGCAAGACAATTCCAGCACCGATTCCGTCGTTAAGGTGATTATCGATGTCTGATATTTTCCTGTCCGAGAAAATCGGCCCTGCGTTTTATGACATTGCGCATGACATTTTCCATCATGGTCACACGCACTACGATTTTAGCGGCGGGCGCGGGTCGCTGAAATCCTCCACAGTATCAATTATCGTTCCGCTTCTGCTGGTTGGGAATCCGGGCACTCACGCGCTCGTCTTGCGAAAAGTGGCAAATACGATCCGCGATAGCGTCTATGCACAGTACATTTGGGCAATTGGAGAGCTGGGCATGGCAGCGTATTGGGAAGCAAAGGTTTCCCCAATGGAGCTGATCTATAAGCCGACAGGCCAAAAGATCATGTTTCGCGGCGCTGACGATCCAATGAAGATCAAATCTATCAAAGTCCCGTTCGGCTATATTGCCGTGACACACTTTGAAGAAAAAGACCAGTTTTCCGGACGTGCGGAAATCCGAACTATCTTACAGTCCACCATGCGCGGTGGCTCGATGTTCTGGAATTTTGAAAGTTATAACCCACCAATTTCGCGTGACAACTGGGCGAACAAGGACAGTTTGGAAGAACGCGCTGACCGGCTGTGTCATAAGTCCACGTATCTGCAAGCACCGCCCGAGTGGCTGGGAGAACAGTTTCTTGCAGAAGCGGAACACCTCAAAGAGACAGACGAGCGCGCGTATCAGCACGAATATCTCGGTATCCCGGTCGGCACGGGCGGCAATGTGTTTGACAAGCTGGAACTGCGGGAGATCACAGATGAAGAAGTCAAAAGTTTTGACCGCATCTATCAGGGAGTGGACTTTGGCTGGTTCCCCGACCCGTTCGCTTTTATTCGGCTGCATTATGATCGAGCGAGAGAGACGATCTATCTACTGGACGAGATTTATCAAAACAAGCTGTCCAACGAGCAGAGCGCGGTTATGATAAAGCAGCGTGGATATAACAACGAGCGAACAATCTGCGACCGCGCAGAACCGAAGAGCGTTGCTGACCTTCGGGCAATGGGGCTACCTGCGTATGAAGCGGTAAAAGGCCCCGGCTCTGTGGAATATGGTATGAAGTTCTTGCAGCGCAGGACGATCGTCATTGACAGGCGGCGCACACCGCACGCTTACAATGAGTTTGTGGGATACGAATACGAAAGGAACAAAGACGGCGACATTATTAGCGGCTACCCTGACGCGAACAACCACCTGATTGACGCGACGAGATATGCGTTAGAGCCTGTCAGCCGCAGAATGGGAGTTATTGCATGACGGTTATCGATAAATTAAAGGAACTCGGGTATACGACGATCCCGGAGGAATTCTATACATACGTGTCCCTTTGGAAGTCGTGGTACGTCGGCAAAGTCAAGGGGTTCCATCAATACCGGCGATATAACGGGCATAAGTGGACAAAGTGCAACCGCGCAAGCCTCGGTATGGCGAAAAAGGTTTGTGAGGACTGGGCAAACCTCTTGATGAATGAGAAGGTTCAGATCACGCTTGAAGGCCAGAAGGAGCAGGAGTTTATTGACAGGGTTCTGACGGCGAATAACTTCACGGTCAAGGCAAATGAAATGCAGGAAATGAAGTCAGCGCTCGGAACTGTGGCGTACATTCCGCGTGTGGTTGGGCAGGCCGTCAACGAAAGCGGTGAGATCGTGCCGGGGGATGTTTCCGGCGTCGAGCTGGACTATGTGACGATTGAGCACATCTTTCCGCTGGCTTGGCGGAATGGATTTATCACAGAATGCGCGTTCGACAGCGTAGTCACACGAGCCGGAAAGAATTATCTGTATTTGCAGATTCACCGGAAAGACGAAAACGGTCTTTACGTCATCGAGAATAGTATTTACAGATACGAAAACGAAACGCTTGCCGACGCGCTGCTCACCGATGTTCCGGGCTTTGAGCGAATCCCCCCTGTGGTACATACGGGAAGCGACAAGAGGCAGTTCGTCATCGACAGACCGAACATCGCAAACAATCTTGACTACCTGCTTCCGGTTGGAATCCCTGTGTATGCAAATGCAATCGACGTTCTGCGCGGCGTTGACTGTGCCTATGACTGCTACGTCAACGAGTTCGAGAACGGCCCCATGATGATGATGGTCAAAATGCCCGCCACAAGGTGGGAAGACGACGAACCGACGCTTGACAACAACGACCGGCGTTTCTATCTGCTTCCAGAGGATACGCAGCAAGGAAACGTCGTAGAGACAATTTCCCCGACGCTCAGAACTGAGCAGCTGAATGTAGGACTTCAAGACCAATTGAACGTACTGTCCAGTAAGTGCGGCTTCGGCGAGACCTATTACCGTTTCGACGGCGGCAGCGTAGCAACTGCCACACAGGTCATCAGCGAGAACTCCACCATGTTCCGCACCATCAAAAAACACGAGATCATCTTGGAGCAGGCATTGAAGGAGCTGTGCCGCATTCTTCTGCGGCTTGGTAACACGGCCATGAACGTGGGGCTGAATGAGGAAGTGGAAATCTCCATCGACTTTGATGACAGCATCATTGAGGACAAGCAAACCGACTTTTCCCGCGATATGCAGCTTTTGACAGCTGGCATTATGAACGATTGGGAGTTCCGCATGAAGTGGCTTAACGAGGACGAGGCGACCGCAAAGGCGGCGCTGCCAAAGATGCAAGACATGACGACCGAGGAAGAAACGGAGGTAGAGTAATGGGCTTTGGAGAAAATACTGGGACTTTTTGGGTTGTGAAAAATGAGGAATATGAGCCGGTACCCGTTTACCCCAGAACTACTTGATGCGCTCCCAGAGGATCTGGCAGAACTGTTCCGGGCGCTTGAAATCACGCTGCTGGAAGAAATCTGTTCCCAGCTGAAAGCTGCGGATGAGCTGAACGAGGTAACGGTACAAGATATCCGGGCGCTGCGCTCCCACGGCATCGACATCAAGGACACTGAGAAAGCAATTCGCAAGGCAACCGGAATCAGCGAATCGAAGTTAAACAAGCTGCTTGATGATGTGGTTGAACGCAATCAGCAGTACTATACCGAGGTGATTGACCTTGTGCATATCACACAGCCAGAAACGCTGGTTGATGCTGCCGCGGTGGATGCAATCAGGACGCAGACGCTTGATGCGTTCCACAATCTGACCGCATCTATGGGCTTTCTGGTTGATGCTGGGCGGGCGATGCTCCCCCCTGCAAAAGCGTATCAATGGGCGCTAGATAACGCTACAATGCAAATCCAGAGCGGCGCGATAAGCTACAATCAAGCCATCAAGACGGCGGTGAAGGAACTTGCTGATAGTGGCTTGAAGGTAGTTGACTATGAAAGCGGACATCGTGATCATGTCGACGTTGCCGTGAGAAGAGCTGTAATGACCGGCGTATCTCAAATCTGCGCCAAATACACGGAGCAATCCGCAGAGTATCTGGATACACCATATTTCGAGGTATCGGCCCATATTGGCGCACGAGATAAGCCGGGACCGTCACCGTGGTCATCGCATAAGGAGTGGCAAGGCAAAGTATACAGTGCCCGAGCGGGTGATATTTACCCGAACATTTATGAGGTGTGCGGTCTGGGCGCTGTTGACGGCCTGGAAGGAGCAAACTGCCGCCACAGGCGGTTCCCGTGGGTCGAGGGCGTGTCCGAGCGAACATACACGGATGAGCAGTTGGAACACATCGACGATGGCCACGGCTGTACGTTTGATGGCAAGGATTACACTGCATACGAGGCAACACAAATGCAGCGCCGTATTGAGCGGACGGTTAGAAAGCTAAAGCGCGAGAAAGCCGCCTACAAGGCCGCTGGCCTGACCGAGGATGCCACGGTTGCCAACATCAAACTGCGACGCTTGAACGCCAAATACCGGGAGTTCAGCAAGGCGGCGGGACTGCCGGAGCAGAAAGAAAGGCTAAAGGTGTTGTATGGTGGGCAACTGGCGGATTCCAAGAAGTTTGCGCCGCTGAAGGAATACGCTGGTGCATGGAAGATCAAAGACAAGTTCTCTGATCGGCAATATATAATTGATGTTGGAAAACCGCAGATTTCCGGTGCAAAACAGCACTTTTGGGACAATCTTGATACCAGACCGGACAGAAGCGGCTTGAACCTTGATGCTGCACAGGATATAATCAACAACAGCAGACTGACGCTGTACCAGACAGATAAAAGCGCAATCAAATTCTTATCTGATAATGGGTATACGGTCATAAACATGAAAAAAGAAGTTATTACAGTCGTTCCGGAAAAACTTCGCAAAAAGTACCGGGATTATTTGGAGGGGAAATAACATGGCGAGAAGTCCTATTGCAAAGCACAAATGCCCTCTGTATGATCGGGAAACCACCTGGTCTGAGTGCTATGAAGTGCAGGAAGTCCGCGAGGATGAAATGGACGCTGCGCGGCTGAGAGAACCGTTTGACATAAGCAAGGCAAACGAGGTTTGCGAAAAGTGCAAGTGGTATGTTGTCAACAGCGACGAATGAGGTACTTGCATGATCGACGATAAACTAAAAGCCGCCATAGAAAAAGCGCTTGCCGCCGGTTGCCGGGTGCAGCTGAAACGCATGAAGGACGGCAGCGTGAAAGCGCAGGTCATCAAGGCCGAAGAGTTGAAAAAGTAAATACATTCCCGCAGCGCAATTGAGCGCGTGGAAGTGGCACGATGAGCCAACTACTGAGATTTTCTCGGTGGTTGGCTCTTTTTTGTTTTATTGACCCATGCCGAGAGGCGTTAAACCGCTGGGCGACGGCCCAGAAAATAAACGGAGGTAAAAACCATGAGCGAACCTAACACTAATCAGAACCCGAACCCGGCCACTCCGCCGGAGCCGTCCCCTGCGAAAACCTTCACGCAGGAGGAAGTGGACGCCATGATTGGCAAGCGCCTTGCAAAGGCGATGAAGGGCATTCCCAGCGAGGAAGAAATCACCGCATACCGCACATGGAAGGACAGCCAGCAGACCGAGCAAGAGCGGCAGGCGAAACAGGCGAAGGACCTTGCGGACAGCAAGGCCGCATTGACTGCTTCGCAGGCAGAGGTTGAGCAGCTGAAACGTGACAAGTACGTGCTGGGCAAGGGCCTGACCGGCGAGGACGCGGAGTTTATCGCGTTTAAGGCTCTCAAGATGGTTGATGACAAGACCACTTTTGAGCAGGCCGTGGATAAGCTCACAGAGAATCGCCAGAAAGTCAAGTTTGACTGGACGGCTCCGGCCGGCGGCGGTGAAAAGAAAACAGACATCAATGCCGCGATGAACGATTTGATTCGCGGCGCAATGAAATGAAAAGGAGAACTGATACATGGCTACTATTGATCGCAGCGCACTTTCCGGCCTGATCCCCGAGCCTATTACCCGGGATATCATGCAGGGCGCTATTGCCGAATCCGCTGTACTGCGCATGGGCCGCCGTCTGGCGAACATGTCCAGCAAGACCCAGACCATCAACGTGCTTGATGCCCTGCCATCCGCGTACTTCGTCAACGGCGAAGCTACCGACAGCGGCGCTGGTGACGCTTTCAAGCAGACCACCAAGATGGCGTGGGACAAGAAAAAGATCTACGCCGAGGAAATCGCCGTCATCGTCCCCATTCCCGAGGCCGTTCTCGACGATTCCGACTATGACATCTGGGGTGAAGTTCGGCCCCGCCTGACCGAAGCCTTTGGCAAGGTCATTGATGCCGCCATTCTTTTCGGCACCAACAAGCCCACCACTTGGCGTGATGGCGTGGTTCCCTCTGCCATCGCTGCCGGTAACGGCGTTCCCATCGGCACCAGCGTGTTTGATGACATCATGGGCGAGGGCGGTCTGATTGCAAAGGTTGAGCTGGACGGCTTCAACCCCAACGGCGTTATGGCTGCCATTCAGATGCGCGGCAAGCTACGCGGCCTGAAAGACACCACCGGACAGCCTATTTTCAAGTCCGACATGCAGGGTTCCACCCGCTACGGCCTTGACGGCATGGACATGTACTTCCCCATGAACGGCGCATTTGACCCCGCGCAGGCGCAGATGATCGTCGGCGATTGGAGCCAGCTTGTCTATGCCATTCGTCAGGACATGACCTTTAAGATTTTCACCGAGGGCGTTATTCAGGACCCCACCACCAAAGCCATCACCTATAACCTCATGCAGAACGACATGGTGGCTCTCCGCGCCGTCATGCGTCTGGGCTGGGAGATTGCCAACCCCGTCAACGCCTACAACGTGGACAAGGCCAATCCCTTCCCCTTCGCCGTTTATGGCAAGGGCGGCGCTATTTCCACCGTCGCCGTGACCCCTGCTACTGCTACCGTAAAGAAGGGTGAGAGCAAGCTGTTTACGGCCCAGGTTGACGGCGAGGGCATTATCAACGGTGAGGTCGAATGGTCTCAGGACGGTACGAAGAGCAATATCAGCGATGAGGGCGTTCTGACCGTTTCCGCTACCGAAACCAAGAGCAGCATCACCGTTACCGCGAAGTCCAAGCAGGACGGGACCAAGACCGGCACTGCCACTGTTACCGTTTCTGGCTGATTTGAAAGGAGCTGACCCGTATGACTTACGCAGACTTTGAATACTACTTCGGCACTTATATGGGCGCTGTGAGCGAAAATGACTTCCCGCGTCTTGTTGTCCGCGCCAGCTCTTTCCTCGATTACTACACGCGCAACAAAGCTAAAGGCCACGCCGATCTGGACGCGGTAAAGATGTGCTGCTGTGCGCTGGTTGACAAGTATGCGGTCATCGAAGCGGCGCAGACGCTTGCCGTGAAAAACCTTGCAAACGCTGCGGAAAATGACGCGGAAGTCAAAAGCGAAACAGTAGGCAGCTATTCCAGAACACTTGCAACGGGCGGGGAATCCGCCCTGTCTGCACTCAATACGACGGACGGGGTAAGGAAACTGCTTGCGGAAACGTGCATGGAATATCTTGCCCCTACCGGGCTGCTGTATCGCGGAGGTGGTTGTAGATGTACGCTCCCCACATTGTAACGATTTACAACATCGTGCAGGAGATCGACCCGACAACGCTTGATGAGGTCGAGAAGGTTTATGCCACAATCTTGCGCGGTGTGATGCTGCAAGCGTCAAAGGGCGTGAATGTGCGCGAAAGCGGCCTTGAAAGTGCCGACGCTGTAAATCTGTATATCCCGTTTTCCGTGAAAGCGGTGGATGGAACGACAGGTAAAGCCAAAACTTATGCGCCCCCGCAGGCGTTTCTTGCGGCGGCGGACAAGTCCGGGCTGTGGACGCTCTCATACAAGGGCAACGGGGGCATGACGTGTTTTGTAAAGGGCGAAGTCGTTTCGGATAACATGACCGTCGTACTGGGCCATGACGATTGCTACAACGTGACCAAAGTTGATGCGATGGACTACGGTAGTCCCGATATGCAGCACTGGGAAGTCGGAGGGGCGTAATGGGCATCAAGTTCTCCGTGCATACCGATGGAATGGACGCTGTCAGAACTGCCATTGCAAAGGCTTGTACGCGCGCTGAGCACGTTTTAGCCGAGCAGATGGAGAAAGACATTCAGCCTTTTGTTCCGATGCTTACGGGATCTTTAACGAAGCGTACAAGGGTAGTTGGCAACGATATCATCTACCCCGGCCCTTATGCGAGATTCCTGTATTACGGGAAAGTCATGGTTGACCCGAATACCGGCAGCACATATGCGCCAAATGGAGGCACAAAGGTCGTGACAGACCGCAATTTAGTGTTCAACCACACGGCGCATCCACAAGCACAAGCCCATTGGTGCGAAGCATCGAAAGCGCAGAACCTTGGCAAGTGGGCGCGCGTAGCGGAAAAGGCGGTGAGGAAGTACGGAACAGATTAAAAAGACGGTATCGGCAGCGGAAGAAGATCAAGTTTCCCGAAAGCTGCTTGCGTGGCTGAACACGTTTCCCAATAAGCCGGTTGATTTGATTCGGTTCGAATTTCTCCCCGCCGATACTGCGGCGATGGCGCTGTCCACGATTCAGGCGGCGTACATCGTACAGAAATACATCCTCGGCGGATATCAGGCGGAATACCAATTCAAGGTTATTTACCGCATGAAACCGGGGAATAGCAACGACAAACGGCTCAAAGCTGACGAGCTGCTTAACGCCTTGGGCGATTGGGCAACAAGCGAAACGCCGCCTGACATTGGCGACGGTCGCCGCGTCATCCGTATTGAGCCTACAACGCGATCCTCTCTTTTTGCCGTGTATGAAAACGGTGACGAGGATCATCAAATCCTTATGAAAATGAACTACGAGGTGATTAAAAATGGCTGATATGACCTTTAACACCACGGCGGGGCAGACCGTAGACCGCGAACTTCTGATTGCGTATCTCAACACGGGCGAAACTGGAACCCCTACGTGGTCTCCCCTCGGTACGCGCGTCACGGATTCCAGCATGGAATATGATTGGCAGGAGGATTCCTCGAAAGATATTCTTGGAACGACGCGCACGACCATGAAGAAACCCATTATCACGCAGAACTTTGACCCGTCTAATCTGGACGCTGGCGACCCTGCCATCGTCAAGGTTTGGAACCTTGCGGTCAAGGAGCAGAACGCGGCGGCGCTGGCGAATCAGGACGTGCTGATTGTCCATGCTTATGCAGGCACGGCAAAGACTGCGGTATTTGCGGAGCGTTATTCGTCCTGCATGGTTAAGCCTTCTTCCCTCGGCGGCGAGGGCGGCGGCTTTGTCGGTATGCCTATCGACGTGACGCTTGGCGGCACGCGCACGGTCGGCACCGCCGCTGTCTCTGGCAATACGGTCACTTTTACCGAGGGCGAATAACAAATAGAGGGCTGGCGTCTGTCAGCCCTCATTTTGGAGGAATATATGGAACTCACTTTTGATTCCGGTGTAAAGGAGTATACCATTCGCGGCGTAAACGGCGTTGTAACGGTGTACTTTAACCCTGCGGATGTCAACTTCGCAAAGAAAGCATACAAAACGTTTGATGATCTGCGCAAGAAGCAGGAGACCCGCGCAAAGACGCTTGAAAAGGATATCCCCAATGATGAGCTTTTCGACATGGTTGATTCTCTTGACAAGGAAATGCGCAGCATCATCAATGACCTGTTCGGGCAGGACATTGCCGATACGCTTTTTGGCAGCGTCAACGCCTATTCCGCGGCCAACGGTGCGCCGGTTTGGCAGAACTTTATGACCGCCATTATCGAACAGTTTGACGAGGCAGTAAAGCGCGAACAGGCGCTTGCCGATGAGAAAATCCGCAAGTATACACAGAAATACCGTAAATGATGTACGATCTTCCAACGTCGCTGAACGTCTGCGGCGTTGACTATGAAATTCGCTCGGACTATCGCGCGGCACTGGACGTGCTGGCGGTATTTGCTGCGGCCGATCTGACCAACGAGCAGAAAGCGCTTGCGGCTCTGGATATCTTTTATCCGGACTTCTTAAAAATGCCAGATGAGCACATTCCAGAAGCCATGAAGCAGATGACATGGTTTCTCGACTGCGGTGACGAGGGCGATAATCGCAAGCGACCTAAATTGATGGACTGGGAGCAGGATTTTCAATACATCGTTTCCCCCATCAATCGTGTTGTTGGGCGGGAAGTGCGGGCAATGTCCTATTTCCACTGGTGGTCTTTCGTTTCGGCGTACTACGAGCTGGGAGATTGTCTGTTTGCGAATATCGTCCGCATCCGAAGTCTAAAGGCCAAAGGGAAAACACTTGACAAAGCCGACCGTGAGTTTTACCGCGAAAATCGGCGCATTATTGACTTAAAGCGGACGCTGACCGAGGAAGAGACCAATACCATCGATGTGTGGTTAGGCAAAAACGCCAACAAAAGCCCATAATACGGAGGTGATTTTTTGGCTGACGGTGAAGTCGTATTCGAAGCGACTATTAGCGATAAAAAACTCCATCAGGAGCTGAACAAAGTAAAAAGCAACATCGAATCCCTGCAAAAGGAATTTAACCGGCTCGGCGCCCAAAAAACGCCGATGGAAGACCGGCTGCGCAACATCGGCGCAGAGCTGGATGCGGCAAAACAGGTGCTTGCCGATATGCGCACAGCGCCAAAAGGCACGTATGAAAAAATCGACGTGTCCGAGCAGGCCGAGCGCGTGCGAATGCTGCAAAGCGAATTCAACAAAACTGCAAATAGCATTGACAAGCTCAACGAAAAGCTCAACAAAACCGGCGATAAGATTTCCGACGCGAAAACGCAGGCGGTTGAATTATCACGACAAATCGATGGACGATCCAAAGGTGCTGGACTGCGCAACGCAACCGAAGCGGCGGCAGATTCCATGAAAGTTTTTGGACAGCGAGTAAAATCTGTTGTCCGCAGTGCCCTTGTTTTTACGGTTATTACCCAAGCATTAACAAAAGTGCGCGACTGGGCAAAAAATGTCGTAATGGTAAACTCCGATGCAAGAGAATCCATTGCGCAGCTTAAAGGAGCGCTTTTGACACTGGCACAGCCTCTTGTAAGCGTAATTGTCCCCGCCTTTACACTGCTTGTAAAAGTAATTACGGCAGTAGTCTTGCAGATCACGCGCCTTGTGGCGCTTATTTCTGGCAAGAGCGTCAAAGCAACAGCAGATTCCGCAAAGGCTCTTAATAAGCAAACAAATGCTTTAAAGGGAACCGGAAATGCAGCAAAAAAAGCTGCTGGACAGCTTGCGGCGTTTGATGAGATCAACCAGATTTCCACCGATACCGCGGATAACGCGGGCGGCGGTGCATCCGCTGACGCGATCACGCCTGACTTTAGCTACATGGACGAGATCAACGACAAGCTCAAGAAAATTGCTGATGCGGTCATGCTAATTGCCGCAGGGTTGGCCCTGTGGAAACTTGGCAGCTCTCTCCCCGGAACGTTGGGAAAGATTTTAACAAAACTCGGCGGCATTCTCATTGCTGTTGGCGGTTTAATCATTTTGTGGGAAAGCCTGTCTGACGCATGGAACGACGGCGTTAACTGGAAAAACTTACTCGGATCTCTTGCGGGCGCAGCGGCACTTGCCGGAGGCCTCGCTCTTGCGTTTGGCAAGGTGGGCGCTGGCATTGGACTGGTAGTATCCGGGGCGGCCCTGCTGGTCGCTGCATTGCACGACATGATGGAGGACGGCATGAACCTGGAAAACACGCTGATGAGCGTCGCCGGTCTGATGATTGGTGGCTTGGGAATTGCTGTGCTCACAGGGTCCTGGATTCCGCTCCTGATTGCCGCAATCGCCTCCCTGCTTGTGGCTGTGGTGAACGCCTACGGCGATACAGAGCAGTTCGTCGACGGAATCAAAACCATGCTGGATGGGTTTGTGGCCTTCTTCGCGGGTATTTTCACCGGGGATATTGACCGTGCCATCGGCGGCATCGAAAAAATCTTCAAGGGCTTGCAAAACGTTCTGTTTTCCATTGTGGATGCGCTCAAAAACATGTTCCTGTCGTTCTTGGATTGGCTGGATGAGAAGACTGGCGGGAAGCTCCATGGGATCATCGAGTTCATCAAAAGCTCGGTCACGGGAGCATTCACTTTCATCAAGGATTTTATCGGCAACGCCATGGCAGCCATTAAGAAGATATTCACGGGAATCGTTAAATTCCTCTCCGGTGCGTTTACGAGCGACTGGGACAAAGCGTGGGAGGGTATCAAAGATATCTTTGACGGCATATCAACAGCCATCAAGGGGACGTGGGCATCAGCCATCAATGCAATTATCCGTGCATTGAACTGGCTGATCGACAAGGCGAATAAAATCAGCTTCACAGTCCCAGGCTGGGTGCCGGGGCTTGGTGGCAAGCATATTGGCGTCAACATCCCGAAAATCAACGAACTTCAAATCCCCAAACTGGCCCAGGGTGCGGTCATCCCGCCTAACCGCGAGTTTATGGCCGTACTGGGCGACCAGAAGCACGGAACCAACATTGAGGCCCCCCTGGACACCATCAAACAGGCCGTTGCGGAGGTGCTAGGGCAAGGCAGCGACCGGCCCATTACCATCATTGTCCAAATGGACGGCAAGGAGATGTTCCGGCAGATGGTGCGGGAAAACAACTCCCAGGTGCGCATGAACGGCAAAAGCCCGCTGCTGACGTGAGGTGACGCATGGAAGTACTTAAGGTAACAAAGAAATCCGGGGCGGTGGTATCTCTCCCGGCCCCGGATGAACTGAAATGGAACATTTCCGACCTAGATGCAGATGGGACCGGCAGAAACCAGAACGGCGATATGTTCCGCGACCGCGTGGCCGTGAAGCGCAAGCTGGAATGCTCCTGGCGGCCACTCGTCTCTGCTGAAATGGCCAAGCTTTTGCAAGCCGTGGACGATGTGTTTTTCAGCCTTACATACCCCGACGCGATGACCGGCACCGACCGCACTATGATGTGCTACGTAGGCGACCGGTCATCGCCGATCATGCGGCCCGAAACCGATGGGAAATGGCTGTGGGGCGGGCTGTCCATGAACTTCGTGGAGAGGTGACGCCATGTACAATGTCTCCACCGCATTCCACACCGCATTTGCGGATTATGGCCGCGAGATCAAAGCCAAGGTGATTTTCAACGGGCAGACAGAGCTTGACGGAAACTATGTGCAGGAGATCACCGCCACACCGGCGTTTGATTCTTCAGACGGGATTTCCGTCGGCTCCAGCTGTTCCGGGCGGTGCAAAATCCGCATTTACAAGCCGGATGATCCGTTGCAGTTGTCCGGCGGGTACTTTGTACCGTATATCGGCATCTACGTTCCTGGTGGTGATACAGGCACAACAGCCATCGCCGGTCAGGCTGTGGCCGGTAAGGCAATCGCCGGTGTAAGCGCCGCAGCGTCTGGGGTGGAATATGTCCCCCTGGGCCGATACTACATCCCCGCAGACGGCGTAGAAAATTTGGTGTATGGCTGGGAAATCACCGGCTATGACCAGATGGCGTCCTTGACAGAGCAGTACACCCCGCAAATTGAGTTCCCCGCCACGCCAGACGCTATGCTGACGGACTTGTGTGCGCAAAGCGGCCTGACTCCCCCAACGGTAACTTTCCCGGATATGACAATCGAGTCTGTGTTTGAGGGCACCATCCGACAGCAGCTGGGGTGGCTGGCTGGACTGTGCGGACAGTCCGCGCACTTCGACAGAGACGGCAATCTGGTGTTCAAGTGGTACGCAAAGACCACTTTCCAGGTCAGCCGGGAGCAGCAGTACATGTCCGGCCTGACCCGCACGGCAGACGGGCTGTACACGGTATCCAGTCTCACCACCGGAACGGAAGATGAACCCATTACATCCGGCACCGGATTGGGCATTACGTCCACAAACCCTTACATGAATCAGGCCGTTGCAGACCTGATTCAGCCGGAGGTAGAGATATCCTTCCAGCCCTGCGACGTAAAATGGCGATGCGACCCGTCTGTTGAGGTTGGCGACGTCATCCAGGTGGAGGGTGATACCGGCGAGTGGCTGGACGTGTGCGTTATGGAGCAGGAAATTCACCTGTACGGCGGCCTGTCCTCTACGATGCACAGTTACGCCCCACAGGACGCGGATTACGCCATGGAAAGCCCTACAGAGCAGCGCATTAAGCGGGCTTATGAGGGTCTTACCAAGGCCATGCAGAACGCCACGCAGAAGATCATCGGGGCAAAGGGCGGGTATTACGAGCTGACTCTGGACGAACAGGGCTTTCCCATCGGGTGGACCCTGCGGGATACGCCCACCATTACGCCCAATACCCGGATGTGGATTATGTCCACCGGTGGTTTGGGATTCTCCAAGGACGGCGGAAATACCATTTCCGGTGTTGCCTTGACCATGGACGGTGAGATCAACGCAAATGTCATCACCGCCGGGCAAATGTCCGCAGAAAGAGTCTCCGTCAACGGCCAGACGCTTTCGGATTTTATCGATGCCAGTATCGACGATGACGGCCATCCGGTGCTGCGCATTGGCTCCTCTGCGTCGGAAATCGTGCTGAAGGAGTACAACGACAAAATCGGATTCTACGATACTTCCGGGACCCTTCTGGCGTACTGGAACAACAACAGCTTTGAACTGGTGGAACTGAGCAAGTTCCGTCTGGGCCCCATGGGCATTGTCGTACAGCCAAACGGGTCCGTGTCCTTCGTGGGGGTGACTTGATGGCAAGCATTTACGGCGCAAAATCTTCCACCGGCTGGCAATTGCGGCTGGATTACAGCGTATCCCAGAGCATCGCGGACAACAAGTCCACACTGTCTCTTACGCTGTACATCTATGACGGCACCGGCGAGAGCTACAACCTGGACGCCAATAGTTGCTATTACACTCTGCAAGGCACCAAGGTGTATAACCCGTACCGGTACAATTCCAGGGGCTGGTACAAGCTGGGCAGCAAGTCCATCACCGTGGCTCATAACAATATGGGCAAGGGGTCTGTGGTGCTTTCTGCGGACTGGCACAGCGGGTTTACGTCATCCTACACGCCGTCGAGCCTGACGGTTTCCGGCACGGTCAATCTCCCGGATATCCCCCGGGCATCATCCGTGTCGGCATCCGGGCTTGTGCTGGGTTCTGCCGGTACACTTACAGTGACCCGGGCCGTGAGCACCTTCACGCACACCATCAAACTCAAGTGCGGCTCTGCGGCACAGGTAACTGTGGTGACAAAATCCAGCGCCACATCCATATCGTATACGCCGCCATTGGATTGGGCCGCGCAGAATACGTCTGGAATCTCCGTAAACATTACGGCGGAAATTACCACCTACAACGGGGACGCCGTGGTGGGCACCAATACGACCACACTGACGGCCTCCATCCCTGCATCGGTAAAACCCACCCTGTCCGCGAGTCTGTCCGACACCACCGGGTATCAGCCCACATACGGATGGGTGCAGGGCAAGAGCGCCCTGAAAGCCACGTTTTCCGCTGCTGGGTCTTATGGCAGCACCATCAAGGCCAAGTCTCTGACCATCGGCGGAAAATCTGCCAGCCCGGACGGGGCGAATGCCCTTACAGACAGCGGCACAATGGCTGTTGTGGCCACCGTGACGGACAGCAGAGGCCGCACGGCATCTGTTACCCAGAACATCGCTGTGAACGCATACAGCGGCCCAGTGGTCCAGGATTTGACCTTTGCGCGCGGCTCTTACACAGGAAGCGTGTGGACGGAAAATCCCATGGGCACGGACATCAAACTGACGTTCACCCTGTCCCTCCAGCTGACCGGGAACAAGGCCTCTGTGGAGATTACCGGCGCGTCCACGCTTACCGACCAGACCAGCGGCGCGAAGACTGTGTATTTGGTTGCCTTTGGCACGGATACGACAAGCGTTGTACAGGTTAAAGCTACGGATTCCCTGGGCACCACGGTAACGCGGGAGATCACCATCCCCACCGTTTCGGTGCCCATGAACATGAGCTTTGATTTGCAGGCAATCTGCTTCGGCGGTGTGGCAGAAAAGGGAAAAACAGTGGAATTTAAGTGGCCCATCCATTACATGGGCACTGCCCTCCTTGACCTCATCCACCCGGTTGGCAGCATCTTCCAGTCCACGGACGCCACCTCCCCGGCGGAGCTATTCGGCGGGACGTGGGAGCAGATCAAGGACGTGTTTCTGCTGGCGGCTGGTGATTCTCACGAAGCGGGGACTACCGGCGGCGAGGAGACCCACACGCTGACCAAAGCGGAAATCCCGGACCACACCCACACCCTGAAATACACCGGTCAGAGCGTAACGGAGGGCGTGAATGCCATCCGGCTGTACCAGGCCGCAAGCACCCAGTACAACGAGTATTCCGGCGGTCAGTCCTCCGATTGCGGCGGCCAGGCCCACAACAACATGCCGCCGTACCTGGCCGTGTACACATGGCGCAGGACGGCATAAGGAGGGAGTATATGCCCGAAATTAAAATCAAAGTCCGCGACAAGTGCGCTGAGGGCGAGGGCGTGATTATCTGCAACAACAGCGACTACACGGTGGTGTGGGACCTGGACGGGGAATGGACGCCTTACGACACCAAGACCATGCGAGTGAACCTGGCGGACGGAAGCTACCAGGACGTAGTGTTTTCTGGCGATTCTGCGCCCCTGCCGGTGCTGACTGCTTCCGGCTGGGTGTCTGTGGGCTTGTATGCCGGAGATATCCACACGTCCCGGGCGGCCCGGCTTCTGGCGCTGTCCTCCGTGCTCACTTCCGGAGGTTCCCCTGCCTCCCCAGCGGAGGACGTATATGCGCAGATCATGGCCAAACTCAACGAGCTTTCTACCGTCTCCCCGGAGGATATCGCCAAAGCCGTGGAGGATTACCTGGCGGAACACCCGGCGGCCTCTGCGTCCATGCGGGTGGAGGGCGGCTATATCCAGTTCTCCGGCGATGGGAAAACCTGGGAAAACGTGATCGCGCTGGCCGATCTCAAGGGCGCACCGGGCGAGAACGGAGCACCCGGTAAACCGGGCGCTGACGGCCTAACCCCACATATCGGCGAGAACGGCAACTGGTATCTGGGCGACGAGGACACCGGCAAGCCCTCACGCGGCGCACCCGGCGCAAAAGGCGACCCCGGCAAGGATGGTGCGGGGATGGACGTCACCGGTGCAACCGTCGGCCAAATCGCCAAGATCTCCGCCGTGGACGCATCCGGCGTGCCCACCGGGTGGGTGGCGGTGGATATGCCCGCTGGTGGGGGCGAAGATGAGTGGGAACTAATCAATACAATTAGCATCACGGAGCCAGTCCACGCAATTGATATCACGATAGATAGCAATGGCGATGCGTTTAGCCTAAAAAAAATCTTCATATATTCTCCGTTGGGGCTAAAGGCGGACGGCAATTCGCAAGTTTTCATCGAGCTGTATTCCGGTGCGTCAACTGCAATGTATTTCAGGTCTATGAACGACGCCATTGAGAAATCCCCTAAAGCACTATTTGCAGAATTTGATGTAGTCGGCAGTTTTTACAGGGAATATTTACTGACATCGACATATCACCTTGAAGATGTTATGTCGCAAAATGTAGGCCTCATGCTCTCCAAGAACAAAGGTCCTATCACAAGAATCAGTATTTCTCTACAATATAACTACGTATTTACAAATGGCGAATTCCAAATATACGGAGTGAGAGAATGAAAATTTACGAAAACGGCATCTACCGTGACATGACGCCGGAAGAAATCGCGGAAATGGAAGAAGCTCGCCTCCGCTACGAGGCGGAAGAAAAGCACCGCCCCCTCTCCACCGAGGAAGTCCAGGCTATGCTCATCCGCCAGCAGGTGAACACCCTAACCGTGGACGATGCAACGGCCCTCCGTATGGCAGCATTCTATCCCGAATGGGAAAGCGGGAAGGCCTACACGGCTGAAAATGGTTGCCCGGTGGGCTATAAGGTAGTCCGGGCCGGGAAGCTCTGGAAACTCCGCCAGGAACACACTTCCCAGGATGACTGGGCGCCCGGCTCTACCGGCACGGAATCCCTCTGGGAGGAAATTTGTGAACAGCACGATGGCACGAAATACGATGCTATCCCCTACAACGGCAATATGGCATTAGAGGCCGGGAAGTATTACACCCAGGACGGCGTATTGTACCGGTGTACCAGGGATACCGGGAATCCCGTATACCATGCCTTGAGTGCGTTGGTGGGAACCTATGTGGAGGTGGTTGAAAATGGCTCTTGAAAAAGTGGTGTACGAGGATAACGTAACGGTTATCACTGCCGCCCAGCTGAATGCTATCCAGGATGAGATTATCCGGGTGGCGGGGAAAATCGACACTATCGCCGATGGGACGGAGGTGAGCTACTGATGGCAAAGAAGCTCTATGAGGAGGCCAGCGTCCAGGCCATCGCAAATGCCATCCGGGCCAAAAACGGCAGTACGGCCACCTATAAGGTCGCCCAAATGGCCGATGCCGTTTTGGCGATCGCCCCGCTACAGCCTGACGTGGAGGAGTACCCGCAAATGAGCACCACGGTTGCGGCCTATCTGACTGCAGCGGAGGCCGCTTATACGGACGCCAACGGCGGCAGCGTAAGCGTGCTGGACAGCTACACGGGGGCCAGCGGAATCAAGGATGCTCCGCTGGGCAAAGCGCTCACGATGCAGAGGGGGACGCGTTACCAGCAGGATGAGACCACCGGCATCGGGGGAAAGCTCAACAATATCCTGGGAGGAGAATCCGTGATCTACAACGCAGTCCCCGGGCACGTCCTCCGCTACATCGTGAAAGGCAGCGGAGGGGATGTAATCGACAGCGGGCGCGTGAAGCCGACCGGAACAGTTCGCATGATGAAGTTTATCGGCTATGTGAAAAACTGCCGGGACCTCGGTGGATGGGCATGTGACGGAGGCACCGTCAGGTATGGGCGGATGTATCGTTGCGCCGCACCGGGTGCAGCGGAATCTGCAGATGCCAATATCGCCCAAAATGCAAATATCCGCTACCACTTTGATCTGCGGGATAACGCGTCTCTGGAAAGCTCCCCGTTTGGGAGCGAGGTGTATTACAAGCGGTATCCCCTGTCGGCCTATTACAGCGACCTCGTTGACCTGACGAAATCCCATTACGCAGAGATGGCCGCACTTCTGCGGGCGGTGTTCGATGTGGTCATCCACGGGAACGGGGTGATCTATCACTGCTCACTGGGGCGGGACAGAACGGGGACCCTGTCGTTCATCCTGCTTGCGCTGCTTGGCGTTTCCAGAAAGCACGTGGACATGGACTATGAGCTTTCGGGCTTTTCCTCTCTCTCGGATGCCGGAACGCCGCAGAAGCGGACCTCGGCCAACTACACCGGCCTGGCCAATTATTTCGCGTCATTCGGAAAGTCCTCCCTCCGGGATAATGTCGTGAAGTGGGCATTGAAAGCCGGATTGACGATCGATGAGCTGAACGCATACCGTTCAGCAGCCATAAACGGAACGCCCGCCGCGCTGAATGCCTCCGACTACGTTACGCAGTATACTCTGACGCAGCATCTGACGGACTGCACAAGCAATGCTGCGGGGACGGAAATCAGCGAAGGCGCGGCGCTCAGCGTCATGATTACCCCCAATGCCGGGAAGAAGCTCGGCAGCATCTCGGTCACCATGGGCGGCACAGATATCACGGTCACGGCGGTGTCCGGCAGCACCGTCCATATTGCAAGCGTGACCGGGAACGTCGTTATCACGGCTGTGGCGACTGCGGCGTATACAAATCAGATCCCCATTTCGACGGACGCCGGCGGGGCGGTATTCAACGGCGTCGGATACCAGCAGGGATACCGGCTGAACAGCACTGGTGATCCGTCCTCGCAAGCATCGACATACATTACCGGATTCATCCCGGTCCATTCCGGGGACACGGTACGATTTGAGGGGATGAACCTGAAGGAAGGGTCGGCCGCTATCAACGAACAACGTATCGCGTTTTATGATGCGAACAAGGCGGTGATAGCAGCCCCGTACTGGAAGGATACTGGAACGAATACCATGTCGGGCGGGTATCTTGCCAGCCTCACGGTTCCGGCCTATTCCGGCAAGACGGTGGCCTTTGCCCGATTCGGGTGCTACTGGATAGATTCGCATTCGATCATTACGGTAAATGAGGAGATCGGGTAAGTCTGACGATGAATCAGCCGCCCAAGGCGGCAGGAAAGGAGATTTTACATGAAGGAAAACACGATTAAGGCCGCGCTGGCGGCCGCCCTGGGGGCACTGTGTGCCTACGGGGTGCAGCTGCTGGTGCCGGTGCTGGTGCTGGTGGTGGTGATGCTGCTGGACTACGCCACGGGCATGACCAAGGCATGGAACGCCGGGGAACTGTCCTCCCGGGTGGGCCTGCGGGGCATCCTGAAGAAGGTGGGCTACTTGGTCATCGTCACCGTGGCCGCTGTGGTAGACTGGCTGCTGCGCTACGGAGCCGACACCCTGGGCTGGGACTGGCCGGTGGAGTTCCTGTTTGCCAGCATCGTCATCATCTGGCTGGTCATCAACGAGCTGCTGTCCATCCTGGAGAACGTTTCGGCCATTGGCGCACCGGTGCCGGGCTTTTTGCAGGCCCTGCTAAAAAAGCTGAAGGTACACACCGAGGACACGGCAGAGGAGAACCTGCCGGGAGAGGAGAATAGCGATGAGTAAGAAGGTCTACATCAGCCCCAGCGACCAGGTGAGCAACGCTTACGCCTGGGGCAACACCAACGAGCACGTCCAGTGCCAGAAGATCGCCGAAGCGGAGGCGGCAGCCCTGCGCCGCAGCGGCGTGGAGGTGAAGCTGGCTGCCTTCGGCACCACCATGGCCCAGCGCTGCGCCGAGTCCGACGCCTGGGGCGCGGACATCCACAACTGCGTCCACACCAACGCCTGCAACGGCAAGGTCATGGGCACCCGGCTGTTCTGCTACGCCATCCCCGGCAAGGGGTACAATGCATGCAAGGCGGTGTTTGCGGAGCTGGCCCCGCTGTCCCCGGGCACGTCCGAGAACATCCAGGCCAATTCCCGGCTGTACGAGGTGCGCGTGCCCGACGCGCCCAGTGTGTACTGCGAGTGCGAGTTTCACGACACCGCCGAGGGTGCCAAGTGGATCGTGGAGCACACCACGGACATCGGTGAAGCCATCGCCAAGGGCCTGTGCGAGTATCTGGGCGCGGCCTATGTCCCGGCCGGGCAGGAGGCCCCCAAGCCCGCCGAGCCTGCCCAGGGCGATACCCTGTACCGGGTCCAGGTGGGAGCCTTCGCCGTCCGCGCCAACGCCGAGAAGATGCTGGACCGCCTGAAAAAGGCCGGGTTTACCGGCTTCATCGTGAAGGGAAAGAAGTAATAAACATTCTGGACGGTGGGGAGTGACGTAACGCCGCGCTCCCTGCCCGCGCATTGCGCCCGCACGCCCACGGCTTTTATTTTGCCATGGATAATAGTCGCAAAGCCGTTCGGTACTACATTTCCAACATGGCTCCTAAGAGAGCTTTGGAATTTGTCCAATCTTTCGATTTGCCAGAAGATGAGGAATCGTGCATTATTTTGTGCGATATCCGCCGAAAGTCTTATATCCAAGTTTCCAACGCGCTTCACGTCTCGCCGGAAAGCGTCAAGAGAAACCGCCGCAGGGCATTGTCGAAAATTGTTGACGCGCTGACAAATCAATAGACCTCACTTGGACATGATCGCCCATTCAGAGACCTTTTACAGGCCATCTGAATGGGCGATTTTTTTGTACCATATAGGCAAAGGAGGGCTGGCGATGTACGGATTCAACAACCAATATCAGCAGGGATACGGTGCCCCATACATGGGGCAATACGGGCAAGCATCACAGCAAGCGTGCCAGATCACCAGAGTAAACGGCAAAAACGGGGCAGACGCGTTCCGCATGGCACCTAACAGTTCCATCTTACTCCTGGACGAAAATGACCCGGTTGTGTGGCTCAAGGTCAGCGACGGGGCGGGGTATTGTACTGTTACCCCGTACAGCATTGCTCCGTATCAAGACCCCGCAAAGGTAGATGTTACCAGTTTGGAAGAACGCGTGAAAAGATTGGAGGAAATGCTAAATGCCAAATCCGATGATTCAGATGCTCCAGCAAAACGCAAAAAGCCTGAATAACCCTCTCGCAATGTTGATGGAGTTCCGCAAGTTCGCGGCTGGTATGACCCCGCAGCGGGCAAAGGAACAAGTGGAACAAATGCTGCAATCGGGAAAGATGAACCCGCAGCAGTTCCAGCAGCTCCAGCAGCAAGCCAAGGAGTTTATGAGATTCCTGAAATAAGCCGGTGCGCAACGGTTTATTATAAAAATTTCAAGAAAGGAGTTTTGAAATGGACAATTATTCTCTCTCTGATCTTCGGGCTGCTGTTGATGGCGGCAATGACAATTGGGGCGGCGGCGCGTGGTGGATTATCATCCTGTTCCTTTTCGTCTTTATGGGCGGAGGCTGGGGGATGAACCGGCAAGGCGAATTTGGCCAGTATGCCACCGCTTCGTCTCAACAGGAAATCCTTTTCGGCCAGCAGTTTGGCCAGCTGAATGACCGTCTGACCAACGTGGGCAACGGCATCTGCAACTTGGGATACGAAATGCAGGGCAATGTCGGGCAGTTGGGCAAAGAAATGGCCCTGGCGCAGAACGGTACGAACATGGCCATTATGCAGACCGGAAACAACATCCAGTCTCAGATGTCGGAGTGCTGCCGCACCACGCAGCGGGCTATTGACAGCATCAACGCCAACATTGACGCCAAGTTTGCTGCCCTGGAGAAATCTCAGCTGGAGGGCCGTATCGCCCAGCTGGAACAGGCCAACAATCAGCTGTTTATCAGGGACCAACTGTGCGGCGTAGTGCGCTATCCCAACGGATACACCTACAATGCGGGCCCCTCTCCGTTTTGCGGCTGCAATAGCGGCTGCAACAACATCTGATTTCCGGCAATCGGAATAAAGTGACGCCCTATTTGGCGAGGCATGCGGGGCGGCATTAGTCGCCCCGCTATTTTTGAATGGGCAAGAATCAGCCCGATTAGAAAGGAATGATACTATGAGTAAATCCTCCATCTATACCACCAACACCACCGGCGCAACCGTCCCGGTTGACGGCATCATCCCTGTTGGGAATACTACCCGCCGGTACGGCTGCAACATCAAGCAGGACGGCAATGCCATTACACTGTGCGGACAGGGGTATTACCTCATCAACGTCTCCGGCACCTTGTCTCCCTCGGCGGCTGGCACCGTGTCTATCACCGCGCAAAAGGACGGCGTTCCGATTATCGGAGCGACGGGGGCCCAGACTGCCGCCGAAAACGGCACTGTTAATATTGGCATTTCTGCCATCGTCCGCAATGCTCGCGGGTGTGAAAGCTCTATTCTGTCCCTGACCTTGGGCGGCGTTGCGGCGGTTGTAAACAACATGGCCGTTACCGTCGAGAAGCTGTAAGGGGTGCAACATGAAGGACGACCTGAAAGAATACAAGCGAAAACTGGAAAAGGAACTGTCTGCGTACATGGAACTGCCTGTGTCCGAACGCTCTGCTGCTGCCGTCCGAGGAATGGCGGAGTGCTGGGAGCAGGTCGATAAACTCGGTAAATGTATGTGTGGGTCCGCTGATTTTTCCAAAGAGGATGCTAAAGCATGGAATACCGACATGAAAAATGATGACGGCACCACCGGCGGGCATTGGACTGTTCAGCAAACCACCCCCCTCGCGGCCAACGCTGGTGTCGTGTTTGCGCACATCACCGAGGATGACTGGAACGTAGCCATGAATATGATGTATTCGGACTACTGCTCCGTGGCGGCAAAGTATGGCGTAAACAAGCCTGAGTTCTTTGCGGATATGGCCAAGGCATTCCTGTTTGACAAGGACGCGAAAGGCCCGAAAGAAAAGCTGTCTGCCTACTACCACGGAATTGCGGCGGTGTAATTTGTTAGTAACCAGTTAGTAACTGACGCGGGATATAACGGGATTTTGCAATTTCCCACGCCAAAATATCCGCATACCTCTGTTAAATCCCGCATAATGCCGCACAATACCGAATGTTTGCTATTGGGCTATAATTGACGTGCATGGGGTCACAGGTTCGAGTCCTGTACCGCGCACCAAAAAACTCCCGGTTTTGTAAGAAATCGGGAGTTTTTCTTTGCTTTTGCCGCCAAAAAGTTCCACCATTCTATATCCTGCTTTTTCTTGTTAGTAACGTGTTAGTAACACGCTATTTTTTGCCAGCCGTGTCTACAGCTGCAATCAGCTCAGAAATATCTGTGTGGACATAAATATTTGCCGTTGTGGAATAGTCGGCGTGGCCCAATATCTTTTGCAGAATCTCCGTGGGCATGCCTGATCTTCTGGCCCAGCTGGCGTAGGTGTGCCGGGTGGCATGCGGGGTTTTCCGCTCAATCTTGAGCTTTTCCAGTAACGGGTAGTAATCCCGTCGGCGGAAATTTGCCGGTACCTGTTGGCCGGTATAGCCGGACAGCAAGAGCGCACCCTTCGCCCTAGCGGCAAAGTATGCAAAGTATGCCCGGCCCTCCGGCCTGATGGGGATGACCCGGTTGCGCCCGGCGGCGGTCTTTTCTCCCCCGACGACATAGGTTTCGTGATAGTCGGCCAGCGGGAGACCGAAAAGCTCCCCGATTCTCATGCCCGTGTAAATTAGCATCAGGATAATTTTTGCGGTGTCGCTTCCGTTTTTCTCCAGTTTCTCAATGTCCGTGTCAGAGAAGATTTCCTTTTCTTTTTTCACGTTTTCTGGCAGATGGATAAATTTTGCAAAGCTTGTTGTGGCAATTTCTTCCCGGATGGCCCATGCGGACATCTGCGTAACAAGCTGCTTGTACTTGCTGCATGTGCTGTGGGATTTATCCGCATATTTGTCCATGACCGCCTGAAAGTCTGCTGTCCGCAAACTGCGGAATCTTGCATCGTGGAGCGGCTGGAACACGTCAAAGGCCCGGTTATATGACTCCACCCCACGGGGGCCTATTTCCTTATAATGTTCCTCTTTCCAGGCTTCAAATACTTCCTTGAATGTCATATTATACCGCTCTGTCAAATCTTTTCCTGCCAAGCGCTCCAGAGCCTCCAGTGCGTCTTTTCGCGTGGGGTAATATCCTATAATCACCCTACTTTTTGCCGCTACCCACGGGCGGCTCCTTCGGCCTTGCAGTTTATAGACCGTGCCGGACCCGTTGGGCCTCTTGATGGCCCTGCGGGATTGTTTGGATTGCCGCTTTCCGCAAGATGGGCAAAACAGAGCGCCATCCGGCAAAACTCCGCCGCACTTAACGCAGTTCATTGTATCCTCCTTTATATTGTGACATGGCCGCCCCATGTGGGACGGCCTTTTTTCACACTTTTTTGCGCAGGGCCATAGAGATGATGACCGTAGAGGCTATCACCGCAGTGACTGCTACGACAATAACAAACCACGCCACGGCGGTAGGCTGTCCGTTGCGGATAAGCCCTTGGGCCGTGATTTGCGAGTCAATAAACAGGTACGCCACCAGGCACATGGCCAGCACGGCGCACATACCAAGCAGGACGAAGATGACCGGCTTGCGAGTGCGCATTTGGTCCTTCTGTATGGCGTTTACTTCTTCCAGCCTTTTTACGTTACCGGACAAATGCGCGTTTTCCAGCTCCAGTTGGTGTATCCTGGCCTGCATAGATTCCGGGTGTTCCACTGGCTTGTCCAGCCCGAACAGTTCATCCAGAGACAGATCCAGCACCATGCACATGGCGACAGAGTTGTAGAGCTTCGGGTCCATTTGTGATCCGTCCAGGAGCTTTGACACGGCGGACTTTGACACGCCGGACAGATCCACGATGTCGTTGATGGTGTACCTTTTCTTTTCCTTTGCTTCGCGAATCCTTTTTGGGTATTGCTCAATGTTTCCCGCGATTTCCTGCAACGCAGACATAGTTATTCGCCTCCATAAAGTAGATTTCACCTGTGGCGGGACAGAATCTAAAATGCGGGGACCATTTTCCCTACATCGGTCGCACGGTTCCCCGTATTGCGCGTGGACAGGGTTTCGCGGCACTGCTATGCTTAAATCGTAGCAGGCGACAGCCTGATGGGCTATCTGCTATATCGGCCCTGCCGCCCGGTGCGGGGGCGACAGGGCCAACATAACCCAAAATTTATCCCTTTGTTGCCTATTATAGGGCAACGCGGTATGCAATATTTGTCCTATTTGGGGGAATAGGTGAAAATATTTTTTTACGAGGGGGAAATACATCGTGTGTTTTTGCGAAAAGTATGATATAATAGAACAAATGAACGGTAAGGCTAAGGACGCGCTACTCAGCGAGGCGATAGAGATGATCGGCAAGCTGACAGACGCGCAGCTCTACCGCATTATGGAGGAAATGAAGGATGACGAACCAGCCGAATGAACCGGCTGCGTAGGCCCAGTATACTTTTTACAAGGGGGATTAGATATGAGTAATTCGGTACTGTATGCGCTTGTGATGTTCGCCGTGGCTGGCACAGTCGCGCAATGGTTCAACATATGGCACATTCTGAATAGGCTGGACAAGCTGGAACGAGAGCACCGATCAGCAGAACTTCCCCAGCAGATACCCGCCGAACATGCACAGGACGCTGCAAATGATTCCGGCCCAGAAATATAACCGCGCCCTCTTTTCAGCCCTTCGCTTTTCTTCTTCTGCCCGCACAAGCCTATCGACGATGGGCGGCACAACTTTCCCCGCCGCAATATCCGGGATTTTGAATTCCGTCCCCTGGAAGTTGATATAGTCACTCATTTGCCATCCTCCTCAAAAGCGGCTTTTGCCAGCCGAAGAAACCGGTTTAACTTATCCTCTGGCAGGGACTTAACAAATTCTATAGCTTCCAGCTGCATATCACTCAGCGCTTCGCCATCGGCGGGGCGCTCTTTTTTTATGCCATTTTCCAGATCCTGGGCCAGTAGGCTCTTTACCAGGGCAATGTCTGCCGGGGCTGTGAGAATTTCCTCCGGTGTGGTTTTCAGAAGGACGCACATACGGGCGGCTTCTTCCGGGGACGGGAGATTGTTTCCGCGTTTTACTTCGCTTAACCACCGTTTGTGTTTGCCAACCATTGTGGCAAACGATGCGGCGCTCCAGCTATTTGAGGCAACCAACTTTAATATTGTATCCATGTTCGGATTAACCGTGTTTCTTTTTGGCATATTTTCTCCTAAATAAATTGTAATGCGGCGGCGTGGACAGCATTTTCAAATTTTTCGTTTTCAACGGATACCCGCCTATTGCGCTTGCGCTTGTTGTTTTCAATTACGTCAATTTTTCTTTTCTCGATTTCCTCGATTCTTTTTTCGAAATACTTGTTGTTTAATCCGCCATGTAAAATCGCCTTTTTTAACCAAAAGATGGCGCTGTCAAATTCCCACTCTCGCTCATACAACTCAGAAAACACGTTGCATATAATTGCGAAATTTAACGATGCAAATTTATCTAATACGGTAAACGGTATTTCCTTGATTGATTTTTCGAACGCACTGATTGCCGCAAGCCTAAAATCAGCGCCCTTGTTTGCAAACGCATAAGCAACCGCAAACTTATCAAAAGCAGACGCCGAATTTCTGTACCGTGTTGCGGCAATTTCAAAAAGAACATATCGGGGCTTGTACATTATTACATACGCCTCATTTACAAGACCAAGAGCTTGGTACTTCACAGGGTACTTCGATTTAACGACAGATAGCACTTCCCTAATGACATCCGATTCATGTTGCGAAAAACGAGTTAGATCATACTTGTTGTTTGCCGCAATAATGCTTTGTGATGCATCCTGCACATATTGCTCTGGATAGTAGACGCACGAGTTTCCTGCGCCCTTAATCCGCGCAAGAATTAATCCAATATTCAATAACATCCCCCACCCTCCAAAAAAAGAAAGCCGTTTTTGTGCAAGTTTACAAAACTTACAAAATGGTCGCGTTTTACTTTACAACGTACATGTTGTGCGCTATAATACTCGCATGAGAATTCACTAAGGCGACAAAAAACCAGGCCCCCATCGGAAACATCCGTTTTGCGGGCTTATAGCCGATATTTTGTTTGCTGACACTTACATAATAACGGCGCTGGCGGTGTTTGTCAAGGTGAAAGCTCACACATTTAGAGAGGAGGTATACACATTTGACGTTGCGAGAACTCCGGGAGAATGCCGGAGTAACCCGGGCACAGGTCAGCAAGAAACTGAATGTTGACCTGTCCTGTTTGTCCCACTGGGAGGTGGGCGACTGGAAACCCGGGCGGAAGTATCACAAGGCGCTGGCCAAACTGTACGGATGTACGGTACAGGCCATTCAGGACGCCGCCGCACCGGCGGAGAAGTAAGAAAGGAGGACAAGTAAGTGATAAATTGGATAATCTTGGGCGTGGTCTTGGCCGGTGTCTGCGCGGTGGCGTTCGTGCTTGAGTGCAGAGAATCCTACGTATGGACACTCTTTGTGGGGATTATAGCAGCTGTTGCCGCTGCCGTAATTCTGATTTGTTGCCCAATTGTTCGTGTATCGAACAATTCCGAGTGCGGCGTGTTCGCACAGCAGAAGGCCTACATCGAATCCCATGTCGCAGAGAACGACGTAGAGGACGCGGCGCTTACCGCCAAGAAGATCGAGCTGAACGAATGGCTTTTTGCGGCTCAGTACAGCAAGGCCCGCTATGGCTCCTGGTCCCTGTACCCGGATACGGTGATGGACCTGGAACCGATTGAGTAACAAAAAATGCCCCGCCAGGCGGCAACCTGACGGGGCGGCGAAGAAGCATTGGCAAGGATTCTTCACGGGTATTATACCACACCCGCGAAGCAATTGCAAGGAGGAAAGTATGGTAAAAACTATGACAATCGACGAGGCCGCAAAGTATCTGCGGGAAAACGGAGTAAAAATCTCCAAAGAGACACTTTCCGACGGGATTCAGGCTGAAAAACTGCCGTTCGGTGTGTGCATCGAGACCGGCCGCAGCCGGGTGTTTATGATTTTCAAGCGCCTTGTTGACAAGTGGCTTGAGGAAAGGGCGGAAATCAGATGAAAGCTTACAAGGGGGTTGCCAAGCGCAGAAATCTGCTGAAAGCATTCAAGGGGTTTGACAAGCGCCTGAGATGCCGTGGTTTTCAGTATGAGGTAGGCAAAGAATATCAGGAGCCGGAAGCGGAGCTGTGCCACAAGGGATTCCACGCCTGCGAAAACCCGCTGGACACGTTGAGATACTACCCGCCAACGGATTCCCGCTATTGCGAGGTGGAGATCGATGACAACGGCCAGCGCAACAGCGAAGACTCCAAGGTATGCGGCGAGAAAATCAAGATCGTCTCGGAAATCGGTCTGGATGGCGTGATCAAGGCCGGGGCGCAGTTCATCTTTGAGATGTGCAAGGGATCCGCTGAAGATCATGCATCTGGACGGATGGGCAACGCCGCCGCTTCTGGCTGGAGTGGCAACGCCGCCGCTTCTGGCGAGA
>OBAE01000266.1_pt1 | contig 46630 bp, 43 predicted proteins | sample 1517641 | NCBI WGS metagenome assembly OBAE01 (sample SAMN04571701, study PRJEB22368) | human gut metagenome | biome: human gut; material: stool | host: Homo sapiens | place: Luxembourg | collected 2012-08-30 | reverse complement strand
TCGCCATCCATGGCTCAGTGGCGGCTTGTTTGAACATCGTGTTCAAACATGGCTAATATAATTACAGAACATTAAGAACTTCTATGATTCAAACATATCGTATATCTTTATAAATCAATATTAAAATATATACTGAAATCAATATCGCAATTTCCGTGGTTCATATTTATTCATCCCTCGGCTTCTTGTCATACATGCTTCCGATCTTCATTTGTCTTACGGTGTCCGTTAGCAGTTCTTCAATCTGCTCATCCGTAAATGCAACCGTTCCCGTTGCAACCATGCTTGCGATTCCATGTGTGAAAATCCACACTTTCAGATGAAATGCTTCCTGTTCCGTCCTGTCATACCCGGTGAATTCTGCACCTTTCTCTAAAATCTGATTTCCCATATTATCCTTCTCAATAAATTCCGTCGGAGAAATCTTCGAATCTCCCATAAATAATATCTTGAAGAAATCCGGGTAATCCTTCGCGAACCGGATATACGCAAGTCCCATGCCCCGATACGCTTTTTCTTCCTTGGAACCTGCAATCATGTACGACTGGTATATCTTCCGGATGTGTAAGATCGTCGCCTGCTTTAGATCCTCCATGTTCTCAAACTGATAGAAGATCGGCTGTACCGAACAACCAAGCTCTTTCGCCACCCGGCGGGCATTGATTGCAGACAGGCCTTCTTTCTTCACAACCGCACACGCTGCCTCAATAATATCTTCCTTCAAAAATTTTGTTGCCCTTGGCATAAGCCCCTCCATATTTATTTTATAACATTTGTTATGTAACTTTCGTTATATTATAGTGAATAAAAAAAGAAACGTCAAGCAGATATCGATGAAATGCAGCTACATTCCTGTCACCTGCACGTTCATCTGCCTGACGTTTCCTTTTTCTGATTCTATATTATTACTTAGTTAATCACTATTGTTACTGCAATTTGCGGCGTCGATTGCGAGTACCAGCATTAATCCTAAGATCTCATCCTCCGGATTCGCAATATCAATCACATAGGTATCTCCCCAGCGGAACAATTCCTTGCTGATATGTGCGATACAATAACTTCCATCATACACATCATAATCCCATCCGAAGAGATCCCCCTGCACCTGCCAGCCATGATATTCGATATCATATCGCGGCGTAAAGAGGGAGAACCGTCTCTGAATCCGACCGATTGTCCGTCCGCCGATCTCGACTTCGAACACCGGAAGCAGATGGAATATTTCCTGATGAATCACACCGATTTCCTGATCATACATATCATAGATATGCATATGATGACCGATATTGAAGAATTCCGTCTTCACAAAATATTTCGGATTGCCATATTCATCGTAGATGTCATACGTATCCGTCCACGCAAATACGCGCTGCTTTATCATTAACCGCATAGGTTATCTCCTTATAATACAAGATCCTTCATCGAATGCAGTCCAATTGCAAGTGTCGACGTATTGTGCATCAACGCCGAGGTTGTCGGCTGGATCACGCCTGCCACACCAAGCACGATCAGTCCGGTATTAAATCCGACGATTGTTCTGTAATTTCTTCGGATTCGTCTTGTCAGTGCGGTACTGATCTTCCGCAATGTGATCAGTTCATTCAAGTTATCTGCTCCAACGGTAATGTCCGCGATCTCCCGTGCAATTTCTGCACCATCACTGATTGCAATACCGATATCTGCTGCCGAAAGTGCCGGTGAATCATTGATACCGTCACCGATCATGATAACCTTATGTCCCTCTGCTTTCGCACGCTCCACGTAGCTTGCCTTATCCTCTGGAAGTACCTCAGAATAATACTCGTCCACGCCAACCTTCCGTGCGATCGCACAGGCTGTCCGCTCACTGTCACCGGTCATCATAACAACCTTTGCAAATCCAAGCTCTTTCAGTGTCCGGATCACATCGGCTGCCTCATCACGGATCGGATCTTCGATACAGATGACAGCCACCAGTCGTCCTTCTACTGCCATATACAGATGTGAATATTCCTCTGGCAATGCATCGAACTTCTCCTGCATACCTTCCGGAACCACACAGCCCTCATCTTCAAATACAAAATGATAGCTTCCGATAATTGTCTTTCTTCCTTCTACCGTAGTAGAAATACCATGTGCTACGATATAGGACACCTTCGAGTGGACCTCTTCATGCACCAGATTCTTTTCGCTTGCCGCATCAACAACTGCACGTGCCATCGAATGAGGGAAATGCTCCTCCAGACATGCGGCGATCCGCAGCAGTTCATCGCTGCTTTCATTGCAGAACGATACAACATCAACCACGCGCGGTGCTGCCTTCGTCAGCGTTCCGGTCTTATCAAATACGATCGTATCCGCTTCCGCCATCGCCTCTAAGAACTTACCGCCCTTTACCGTAATGCTTGACTTGCTCGCCTGCCGGATCGCAGACAATACGGAAATCGGCATTGCCAGCTTCAACGCACAGGAGAAATCAACCATCAGGACCGACAGTGCTTTCGTCACATTCCGTGTGAAAAGATACGTTGCGGCTGTACCAAGTAACGTATACGGTACAAGCTTGTCTGCCAGATGCGACGCCTTACTCTCCAGAGAAGATTTGAGTTTCTCGGATTCCTCGATCATCGTGACAACCTTCTCATACCGGCTCGAACCACCGACCTGGCGGACACGGATGCAAAGCTCACCTTCTTCCAGCACCGTTCCTGCATAGACATAGGAATCTGCCTGCTTATGTACCGCCAAAGGCTCACCTGTCATCGACGCCTGATTCACCATCGCATCGCCATCAACAACGGTTCCGTCGAACGGAATTACATTTCCGACATGAATGACAATCTCATCGTCCACATGGATAGATTCTGCAGATACCTGCACTTCCTGTCCGTCCTTCTTCAACCAGACTTTTCCGATGTTCAAGGACATGCTCCGTGCAAGATCCCCGACGGATTTCTTGTGTGTCCACTCCTCTAAGATCTCGCCGATTCCAAGCAGGAACATAATAGATCCTGCCGTCTGGAAGTCTCCACGGAATACGGATACACCGATTGCCGTGCCATCCAGAACCGGAACTTCGATCTTTCGTTTTGCTAATGTTTTCAATCCGTTCGTAATGTATTTCACCGAACGGATGGCAGTCAGGGTGTTCGCAATCGGCACCGGCAGCAACGTCCGGTTGATACACCGCAGCAAAACCTTATCTACCAGTTTTTCTTTGTACTCTTCATTCACCTGTCTTCCGGAATTAGCAAGATAAGATTCCGGCACATCTGCCGTCTCATAATGGAACCGCCGGAGCGCCGTTATCATCGCTTCCCGGCTTCCCTCATAACAGACAACCGCATCACAGGTCGAATGATTCACCTTCGCAGAACTGACATGTTTCATGCTGTCAAGATAATACTGAAGGATATCGGCTTCCCGGTACGACATTTTCTTCTGTGCAACATGAAAACGAATTCTGCCTCGTATCTCATGTTTAATCACAAATTTCATTTTCTGTCGCCTGCTCCTCTGCTTCTGCTTCGTCCTCAACTACCTGTGCCTCTGCTTCGATCTCGCGGTCTGCGTTGATCTGCTTTGCCTCTGCATAGATATCGCTTGCATTCTCCTGTACATTGGTCACGGTCTTCATGATGCAGTCCTTTGCACGAAGGACAGCGGCTGTACCATGTGAGTAAACCTTCTTTGCATCACGGCTTGTCAAAAGCTTGATTCCTGCTGTTCCGAACAATACACCTGCTGCAAAAATCCCTGTTTTCTTTCCATCGATCTTTTTAAAAAAATTTGACATAATAATTACCTCCTGTTAGTCTAATCTAACTACATATATTATCACAAATTTTCTAAAAAATAAATATTTTTTTACCAATCCTTTCCAAGTTTACTGCAAGCCGATACTACACTGTCTACTCCTAATATAATCAGGTATGTACCTATCAAAAATCCGACTGAGAACAAAGCAATCTGCGGCCAGAATATCATCAGCACACCTACTACCAGACCGATCACATTGATGACCAGTGAGACATAGAAATACCTTCCTCTGTACAAACTCCGGATAAATCCAAGATGACACAGCTTCGATACGCTGTGTGCGATAAACCATAGCGGAAGCAGCAATGTTACAACCAGTTCGCCTATGTGCGGATATGCCATCAGCGCCAGACCGGTGATCACGCTGATCACCCCGGCAGCCAGAGACACGCACGGTGCAAACCCAATGTAACGTTCCGACTTGGCATAGAAGATAATATCGGTAATTCCGGTCACGATTGCCATCACACCATAGAAGATCGTAATCCAACGCAGAATCCCCCCCGGCGATGCAATCGCCAAAGCGCCAAGGATTATAAGAAGAATACCCTCGATCAGTTCCAGCCATCCATAGCCTGTGTGTCTTTTCATAGAGCGGCTCCCCCTTCCTTATTCAGAATCTCCATAAATTCATCACCGGTGATTGTCTCTTTCTCATAGAGGTGCATTGCCAGAATATCCAGCAGACGCTTGTTATCGACAAGCAGCTTCTTCGCTTTCTCATGCTGTGCGCGCACAAGCTCGACCACCTTATGGTCAATCTCTTTCTGTGTATCTGCAGAACAGCAAAGAGAGGTATCCCCACCCAGATACTGGTTTTCTACCGTCTCCATCGCAACCATATCGAACTCCTCGCTCATACCATAGCGGGTAATCATCGCACGTGCCAGCTTCGTTGCCTGCTCGATATCGTTCGAAGCGCCGGTTGTGATTTCACCACATGCCACTTCCTCTGCGGCACGTCCACCGGTGAGTGTTGCGATCTTGTTCTCGATTTCTTCCTTCGTCATCAGATATTTGTCGGCCTGCTCCACCTGCATTGTGTAACCAAGTGCACCGGATGTACGCGGAATGATCGTAATCTTCTGTACCGGTGCTGAATGGCTCTGCAACGCAGCCACCAATGCATGTCCGACCTCATGATATGCAACCGTCTTTTTCTCCTTATCCGAAAGCACGGCATTCTTCTTCTGATAACCGGCAATTACAACCTCGACACTTTCTTCCAGATCTGCCTCGGTTACAAATGTCCGGTTCGAACGGACAGCACGAAGCGCGCCCTCGTTGATGATATTCGCAAGCTCGGCTCCAGATGCACCGGATGCCATACGTGCAATCGTATGGAAATCTACATCATCGCCAACCTTGATTTTTCTTGCATGTACCTTGAGGATTGCCTCACGGCCTTTCAGGTCAGGCAGTTCCACCGGTACACGCCGGTCAAAACGTCCCGGTCTGGTCAGTGCCGGATCAAGGGATTCCGGACGGTTCGTTGCCGCCAGAATGATAACACCATTATTTCCTTCAAATCCATCCATCTCAGTTAAGAGCTGGTTCAATGTCTGCTCCCGTTCATCGTTGCCGCCGTACTTGCCGCCGTCACGCTTCTTACCGATGGCATCAATCTCATCGATAAATACGATACATGGGGCTTTCTCCTTTGCCTGCTTGAACAAATCACGCACCTTTGATGCGCCCATACCAACAAACATCTCGACGAACTCGGAACCGGAGATTGAGAAGAACGGTACATTTGCCTCACCTGCAACCGCCTTCGCAAGCATTGTCTTACCAGTTCCCGGAGGACCGACTAACAAAAGTCCCTTCGGCATAGATGCACCGACGTCCGTATATTTCTTCGGATTATGCAGATAATCGACAATCTCGGCTAAGTTTTCCTTCGCCTCATCCTCGCCGGCAACATCCGTAAAATGAATTCCTTCGGTGGACTGCACATATACCTTCGCATTGCTCTTTCCACCCATACCGAACATCATGGAATTCTTACCGCCAGCCTGTTCCATCATCTTCCTTGCGAGGAATCTTCCAAGAATCCAGAACAACAACAGTGGAAGAACAACCGACATCAAAAAGCTCATAAATGGAGATGTCCTCGTCTCGATTTCTTTCGAGAACTTCGCACCGCTGTCATAGAGCCGCTGTGTCAAGTCATCGTCCGGCATGAGTCCGGTCTTGTAGATTGCGCTCTCCGCCTTATCCGTAAATGTGATCTGTGTACTGTCGATCTGTACCTGACCGATATCTTTATCCTCGGTCATCTTCATGAATGTTCCGTAATCAACTTCCTTTACCTGCCGCTCTGCCAGCATTGGGGTGATAAATAAATTAAACACCAGCAATACTACCAGCACGATTCCGTAATAGAAGATCAACGGACGTTTGGGTGATTTTACTTCTTTCATCTCTGCATACTTCCTTTCTTTGTCTAGATTATTACTCTCCGTACTTCTCCTTCACTGCCTCCACGATCATCTCGTAGTTCGGCATCTCTACTCCATATTGTTCTCCAAGACGAAGCGGCTCATACAGCAATCCATCGATTTCCGATGGTTTTCCTGCCCAGATATCGCGCTGCATGGAAGTCGAAGCCTCCGGTACAAGCGCATCTAAGATGTCCAGATTCGTCTTCTCAATATCAACCAAAAATGGGATTCCCATTGCTGTTGCAAGTGCGTCGATTTCCTTCATACACCGGATCAAAAGCATCCGCTCTTCTCCTGCGCGCTGGAATACTTCTGCCGTCGCATCATAATACAGACCGCAGGCTGCCATCGGCGATACATACGCGTATTTCTGAAATGCATCCCGCTCGATCTGGTCAGAAAGTACCGCATCAATGCCTGCTGCCTTTAATTCCTGCTCTAAGAGGAACATCTTCCGGCAAAGCGCCTGTCCCTTCCGTGCGCCAAATACGATACGGAAGATATCGCCTTTTTGTAAGATCACACCCGGCTCCTTGATCTCCGCCGCAATGTAGATACAGCCATCTACAACTGTTGCATCCGGCAGCGCCTGCTGCAGCTTTGCACCGGTTCCGTAGATGTTCAGGATCGGAACGATCAACGTCTCCGCATCACTATGTTCTCTCAAAAATGGAATGATATCCGGAATCGAATATCCTTTGACACACACAAACAGGACATCCGGAATCTCCGCATATCCTGCCTCATCAACTGCCTTTATGTCTGTCACGGTAAATGTCCGGCTTGGTGACTCCACACATATACCATGTTCTCTGATTGCTGCAAGATGCTCGCCACGCGCAATCAATGTTACATCCTGTCCGGCTTCCGCTAAGAATGCACCAATGCTTCCGCCGCATCCACCGGCTCCTATAATTGCATATTTCATATACGATCTGCCACTTTCTATATGCTCAAGTGGTTTCTCCTTCCCTCTTTTTTCTTCTGTCTCTGATCTGTGATACATATTCTATAACAGATTTATGTTTGTTTTGTGAACAAATCCGTTATTGGAAGAATTTTAATGAAAATATCGTTATTTGTCCTGTTTTTTCACCTTCACAATCACAATTGTAAGGTAGCTTGCCGCCTGTGTCAACGCATCTATCCCATGCATCACACGTTCCTCCGGCAGTCCGCAGTTCGAGACGCCATAGACCTCCAAATATTCTCCCTGCTGTCTTCTCCGCACAAGCTCTGTCCGAAGCATGCCGATCAGCTGTTCCAGCTTCTTCCCCGACTTCATATAGATCCGTGTCCCGTCATAGTCCGCGGTATCTTCCACCGCGTAGCTGCCCGGAATAATATGGATCTCCTCGCCCTGATCCGCAAGGGAGATTCCAAGTCTTGCCGCCACCGCACAGAAAGAAGGCACGCCGCTGATCATCGACGCAGGCATCCCCGCCGCAAGCACTCGCCGGTGAATATAATGATAGGTCGAGTACACACTTGGATCACCGATCGTAAGAAATACAAGCGTCTTTCCCTGCCGCATCCGTGCCTGCACCTCGGCAAAGCAGCGATCCTGTGCCGCACGAAGCACATCCGCATCCTTCGTCATCGGAAACTGCATCGGGCAGATCTCCTTTTCTTCGATCTCCGGTACGACCTGCCGCACGATCTTATAAGCATAACATTCTTCTTTCTTCTCATTTGGCAGTAAGATGCAGTCACTCTCCCGGATCGCACGCACCGCTGCCAGCGTCAGAAGCTCCGGATCTCCCGGGCCGACTCCGACGCCAATCAATCTTCCTTCCATCTATCTGTTTCCTCCTGCAACACATACCAGCCAGATTCGCTAACTGATAGCTGTCTGTCATATTTTAATTTTCCAGGTAATTCTCCAGTGCCGTTTTTCCACGATACGTGCTCACATTAAAGGTCCGGATACCCCGTCGGCTCGTACATAGATTACTATGATAGGTAAGCAGGCTCTGCGCCTCATCATCGTTCTCATCGGTCCAGATTCCACGTGCCTGTGCCCACTCCAAAAACTCAAACACCGCAGGCGTCCGATCCGCCGAGCCAGCCTGCAGATCATATTGCATCAGGTCGATCAGCCGGATCTCCATATCGTCCGTATCGACATCCTCCGCCATCCATGTCTGCACATCCGCACGTGCACACGCAAGATTATAACGCGCGATATACGTATCCGGATGTGACAACGCAAACGCGATATACAAACCGCCACATGCAACGATCATATATTTCATCAGTGGGAATGTATTCTTATACAGATAGATGATCGTGCCAGTGAAAAGCACAACCAATACCAGCAGTCCAAACAGCACCAGCACACGCAGATACGTCAGATGATATGCCCGAATGTACATCAACATCCGCACTGCCGAAGAGCCGATCATCACATAGGTACAGCCACACATGATCGTAAGAATCGTCCGAAGCACCCGGCTTTCTGCAAATGCACGGTTGCAAACCAGAACAATTACCAAATTTACAGCCGCAACAAAAAGCAACTGGAAGAATCCCTGTCTCGCATATTCCGAATACGAATACCCGGCTGGCAGCATCTGCTTTCCAAGAAATGGCGACAGGATCTGAATGATTGCGAACACTGCATATAATGCAGTCAGCAGACCACAGAACGTAATACCGATCATCGGCTCCACCATCCGCTTTTCTTCACAGTCGATCTTCGGCGGCTGTATCACCATCTTGCAGAAGATTCCATATACGATGACAAATACCGCAACGAGCATCATCACGAAGCCTGCCAGATTCCCGGATAACTGCAGATTTCCAATACTCCGGTCGACAATGTATTTGAAGATGGCATCAGCCTCGGACAGCACGATCAACATTAAAACCAGAAATGGCAGTGCAATCAGCACACCAACCAGCACATAGATTGCCTTGGATTTTTTCTTTTCCTGAAGCTTCACATACACGTAGCAGTCACTGAACCCGCGGAACAGATACCCAAGCGGCGAGAACACTGCACCGAGCACGGCACGGATGTATTTCCCGACACCCCATTTGTCCGCATCGCAAAAGCAGGTAAAAAACACGGTCATCGAAAGCAGGTAAATTCCTATGTAATTACATGTAATCAGGAATCGGTCTGCAGTCAGGAACGTTGACACGCCAAGCAGCAAAATTCCTATATAGTAGATCATCGTATGCGGATTCGACGTCTTATCCTCGCGGTTATCGTACGCCTTACTCTGCGGTGCGTGCGAACAGACGTAATATAAGAAGCCAATCGTTGCTGCGGCAAATAAAACCGTCATAATACCATATGCATTTTTATACAGGCAGATGGTTGTCACAACCGCGTATATGATTGCCGCAAATCCACCCGTTCCAAACCGGGTTGCCCGTTCCTTCATATCCTGATTATCTACATATGGCATCATCTGTTTTGGCTCTTGTTCCTGTATATTCTGATTGTTCAAATTTTCTTGTTTTTGTTCATTTCCCATATTGAAAACGCTCCTTTCCAGATACGTTCTATCTTATTCGTCGTTATCCTCTTCATCCTCATAGATCAATATATCTCCCGGCTGGCAGTCGAGTGCCTTACAGATCGATTCCAATGTGGAAAACCGCACCGCCTTCGCCTTGTTATTCTTCAAAATCGACAGATTCGCAAGCGTAATATCAACTTCCTTCGCAAGCTCTGTCAGCCCCTTTTTCTTCTGTGCCATCAGCACATCCAGATTCACCTTTATCGCCATATCACCACCGCCTTTTCTTATATAGTAACGCCCCTAAATCGTAAAATCATTTTCTTCCTTGTACTGCACTGCTTTGTCAAACACGATGGCAAGCACGCGGGAGAAAAGACCTGCGATCAAAAATACTACAACAATGATAAATACAGCTGGCGTGAAGTAAAGTGGAATCCTGCAAAGCATCACCGCCATGATTGCGAAGCTGTATATGCCCATCCGGTTCAGGCTCTTCACATTTTCCTTCACGAAGCAGTCATCCGCAAGCACCGTCCGAAACATCTTCCGAAGCTCTCTTAGAATCAGCACTGCGAACACACCTGCCGTCATGAAGATCAGCACCATCCAGATATAATATTCTCCGAAAAACGGATTAATCACGGTTCCATACCATTTGAACGATACCGGCAAAGTCAGCGTCACAACCATTCCAACAAAATACATGATATCCAGCAGGACCTTCGTCGCGCCGGCAATTTTATTTTCTTTCATACCTATATGTCCTCCCACATCTTTTCTAAACTGCGCGTTTTATTTCTTAACCTTTCTACACTTTACACGATTCATTATTGAATGTCAATATATTTTTATTGTTTTTCGATAACTTTTTATTGTTTATCAACCAAATGAGGAATTGTGCATAAAAAAAGAGACATTATGATCACTCATAATGTCTCTTCCAATCTTCTGTTATGTATTCCGATTAATGCACATATGCTGCTGCACCCGGTGCTGCCGGCAATGGGTTTGGAGCATGCTCACCCTTGGGAATAATCACGATCTGAATTGCTTCCAGTCTCTTTGCTAAACCGGATGTGCCTGCAATTGAGCCATTTTTTGCCCAGCCGAGCCAGCCATAAGTCTGTGCGTGTACACGATAATATACATCATAGTACTGTGCCAGCTGGCCTGTTAACTGAATACGGATTGCCTCCAAACGCTTTCCTTCTCCTCTTGTTCCAGACGCTGCTCCATTATACTTCCAGCCCTGTGACCAGCCATAAGTCTGTACATGCGTTGTATATGCAATACCACCGCTGATATTATTCAACTGTGCATTGTTTACCTTGATCGAGATTGCTTCGAGTCTCTTTCCCTCTCCGCTTGTTCCGGAGATAGAACCATCACTTACCCATTTCTGGTTACCATATGACTGTACATGTGTCATGTAAGAAACTGCACCTGAACCATTGGTTGTCGGGTTCTTACCCATATCTACGAATCCACCACCGATCGTTCCATCAAAGCCCTCGTAATCAGTTGGATAATCTGTCTTTGGCATAATGATAATCTGGATTGCTTCCAGTCTCTTTGCCTGTCCTGCAGTTCCTGCATAAGCACCATTCTTTACCCAGCCAAGCCAGCCATAAGTCTGTGCCTGTACACGATAATAAATATCATACTTGTTCTTGTTTGTACCAGTCAGGCGGATCTGAATTGCCTCCAGACGTTTTGCCTCTCCACTTGTACCAGATGTTTCACCATCTTTTTTCCATGTTTTCTCCCAGCCCTTTGACTGAATATGTGTACGGTACTCAACGCCAACACCATACCCTGGCTCTACAATGATCTGGATTGCTTCCAGACGTTTTCCTGCTCCGACTGTTCCGGATGTTCTTCCGTTCAAAATCAATGTTCTCTCCCAGCCTTTTGACTGTACATGGGTTCTATACCCAACATTCGGATAACGCTCACCCTCGCTGTTATACCAGTATGCTTCCGATGTAATGCCATTTGTCATTACAAGTCCGACCAGCATCATGAATGCCATCAGGACGGCTGTCACCCTTTTCCAACATTTTTTGCCTCTCATCCCTTTAAATCCTCCTTTTTTATCCTACGTTTCCATGGTTATTAAAACTATATAGCCAGAAACTATATTTAGTATAACACATGATAATAAATTTGCAATAACTTTGTTTTTTTTACATTCTATTTACAAAACAAAAGAAGGAGCACAAGCAATACCTGTGCTCCTTACCGTCAAAAACAACGTTCTTTATTTCACTGTTAAATTTGGATATCCATCTTTAATCATCGCTTTCAACATTGATTTCATATTATCCTTCGACTCGTTGTATCCATTCTCATATCCATCAATATCCGTATACAGATATCCCTCAAATACCGAATCATACTGTGTTGCCTTTGATCCATCAACCTTGACTGCTACATTATACCATGTCTGCAATGGATTTGCACCTCCCAAAATCGCAGTTGCACCCTTTCCATTCGCAATCATCTTCTGAACGGCTGCCTTGTTGTTTACAAAATCCAAAGTCTCGTCCTGAATCTTATACATCACATCGGTATCGCAGCAAAGTGTCTTTAATACCAGCGCTGCAAGCTCTTTGTTTGGACACTTATCCGTTACAGAAAGATATGTACCACCCCAATTATAAGCGGAAGGGCCTGCACAGATATTTCTCTTTCCTGCTGTAGCGGAACCACTTTCCTCATCGTTGATTGACCAGTATACAAACCAAGGGCATCCGAAATAGCCAAATACATCCCCTGTGAAATCACGCTGCCAGCCATCAGTCCAAGGATCATTCTTGTTTGTATAACCATTGTCGATCAATTGCATTGCCAGCTCTAAATATTTGTCAACAGCCGGATCAATCGTAACAGTACCATCATTTACCCATGCACTCTTGCGATCTGCCAATGCCGCATTCTGGATTTCCTTTGGTCCGGATACCATCTTATAGCCTGCCTGCTTCATCTTTTCTGCAGTCTGCATAAAGGTATCCCAATCCTTTACATATGTCTGTACCTTTGCCGGATCAGAAGTTCCAAGCACCTTCTGTGCAATATCTGTACGATAGACAAAACATCCCGGTGTTGCCTGCCAGCAAAGTCCTTTTAACTTGCCATTTACGGTTGCATAATCAATGGTGTACTGGAATGCATTGCTATAATCCTTCTTTGTAATACCAATGCTGTCCATACTCACAAACATGTCCGAAGACATAAAATATTTTGAAACATCCTCATCCATCGCTACAATCGAAGGAACCTTCTGACCGCCCTTCTGATATGCAGCTTCGATTTCTTTCTTGTATTCATCGCTTGTTCCGCCAAGTCCCAGATTTTCAAATTTTACTTTGTCTGCATACTGTGGATATTTATCTTTAAAATACTCCAGACGTTCTCCCAGCTCTGTGTTCCATGAATATACATAAATGATACTATTATCTACTGGCTCCGGTGTTCCCTGATAAGCCTTGGCATTGGAAGCTGCCGGCAATGCATTTGGAGCATCGCTGCCCTTTTCTACCAGACAGATCTGGATTGCTTCTAATCGTTTTCCAAGTCCTGCTGTACCTGCAGTCTCTCCGTTCTTTGCCCAGCCCATCCAGCCGTATGACTGCGCGTGGACACGATAATATACATCATAATAAGAAGAAATCGTGCCGGTCAACTCAATTCGAATGGCTTCCAGACGTTTTGCCTTTCCACTCGTTCCAGACATCTGACCATCCTTTTTCCATTCTTTCTCCCAGCCAAATGACTGCACGTGTGTCTTATAACGGATACCTCCGGTATAGCCAAGCTTCGATGCATTTAACTTGATATAGATGGCTTCCAGACGCTTCGCCTCTCCGCTTGTTCCGGCAATACTGCCATCGCTTACCCAGTTCTGGTTTCCATAACTCTGCACATGCGTTTTGTATGTTACCACACCATTTGCATCGGATGTATTTGTCTTTGCTGTTCCGACAAATCCACAGCTTTCAGAGCCCTTTAATGACTCTCCGCTTGCATTGTACATGTAGACTGGAGATTCCCATTTCTGAACTATAATAATCTGGATTGCCTCCAGACGCTTCGCCTGTCCTGCTGTACCTGCTGGCTCTCCATTTTTTACCCAGCCCATCCAGCCATAGGTCTGTGCATGTACACGATAATATACATCATATAAATCTGCATTATTACCAGTCAGACGAATCTGAATTGCCTCCAGACGTTTTGACTGTCCACTTGTGCCGGATAACTGTCCATCATGCTTCCAGCCCTGCCAGCCAATGCTCTGCACGTGCGTACGGTATTCAATTCCAATACCATAACCACCGTCTACATGAATCTGAATGGCTTCCAGACGTTTTGCCTTTCCAAACGTACCGGAAGATTGTCCGTCCTTCTTCCAGCTTTTCTCCCATCCAAATGACTGCACATGTGTCTTGTACATAACACTTGGAACAGTTACTTCGATTTCTCCGTCTTCTGTCCATGCAGTTTCTTTCCTCGCTGCTTCGGAGGTGATTCCATTTGTCAGAACCAATCCAAGCACCATGACGAATGACAACAAAAATGCAGTCAGCCGTTTCCAACATTTCATTGCTCTCATATAAAGCCCCCTTTGTTATTTTTTATTGACAAAGCAAAAAAGTCTGCAATTACGCAGACTTTTCCGATATGTGCAAGGAGTTTATATAATCATTGTCACAAACACGTATTACATTCTCCCCTTTTCTCCGTCTACCTTGCCAATACAGTTCCAATTATAAGAAAAAAATATGCATTTTCAATATGTGACAAAAAATGTGACGGTTTTTGTAATTTTTAGCGATAGCATTTTATATAGTTGTGTTTTAAAATATACATAGCATTAAAGTATAGTGAGGAAAATTATGGATACAATACAGGCTTTGATCAAGCACTACATCGAATCAAACGGATATACGGTATATTCTATCTCTCAGCAAAGCGGCCTCAATCGTACAACACTTCAGAAAATCTTATCCGGGCAAAGAAAAATCACAAAAGAAATCTACGAAAAGCTTCTTCCGTTTTTCGCACTTTCGCCGATTGACAAGGAAGAATTAGAACAGGCTTTTTTGATCAATCAGATTGGACCCGAGCGTTTCCAGACACATATGGAAATCAAGCGTATTTTGGAAATGTCCACATCGACGCTCTACCAGACAGACGATTCCCCTTATGATTTGATTGTATCAAATGTCGATACCTGGTCGAACTGTATGTTGATTCAAGGCACCTATCAGATTGTAAACGCAATCTATTCTGTCGCCCTGAAAAATGTGACAACCGAAGATCATCCATTTATATATACATTTGCTGATATGAGTCACCCATACGCGTCTATCTTCTTCAAACCACTGTATCATCCAACCTTTCAGCCGTTGCATGTGAAGCACTTAATCGAATATCAGAAAACGCAGATGGACGGCGAAAACTATGATAATATACACAACATTCAGATTTTGAAGAATCTGCTGCCATCCTTTGTCGCGTTTCCGGGTACATTTGAGGTTCATTATTATTACTCGGCAAGGAACCGTTTTAAACAACAGGCAACCGCGTTCCCATATTATGTCATCACGAATACACACGTCATCCTGCTGTCCCCAACCTATGAGACAGCCTTGATATTGAGCGACAAAGCAATTCACGAGTATTATCTGCACAACTACGAGCAGCTTCTTGCCCGGTCAAATATCCTGACCTCTGGTGCGCAGACACCACTTGACCTGTTAAATGTATTAAATGGAGTAGATCCGGCATTAAACTATCCAATCTGCCTGAATATCCAGCCCACCATCGAGAAATATCTCACGCCGGAAATGATTGACAAATACATGTTGGAATCCCCTTACAAGGATGTCATCCGCGCCAAATTATTAGAACGGATCGGTCAGCTTACGAAGGAAAGCCATACGATTCTCTTCACGCTGGAAGGCTTAAAATTATTTACCGCGGAAGGAAAAAATGTGAATTTCCCGGATACGCTCGCTGCCCGCTTTGATATCGAAGACCGTATTTATATTCTCCGCAAATTTATAGAGGCAAACCAAAATGATACAGACTATCATTTTCTGCTATTAGATCCTTCCAAAATACATACGTCTCTGAATATTTCCATCGCGTTTACACCGCCATCCATGACGTTCCTGATGCTGGTACGAAACGATGGGAATTCCATGATTCTTCCACTGGAAGAGCACACACTTTGCAGCAGTATCATGGACTTCATCCAGACGCTGCCAGAATACGGATATGTGTGCAGCGTAGAACAGACGAACCGATTTCTTCAGGAAGAAATCGAGCAATTAAAAAAGCAGCTATAAGCGGCTGCAAGTCAGATATCAAAAAAGAGGGTAAGCTGCCCTCTTTTTTCATCTACCACAAATCTTCCCGATTTCGAATGGAATCTGCCTCCGTGATCTGCCGGATTACCTTACACGGATTTCCAACCGCCAGGGAATGTGGCGGAATATCCTTTGTCACCACACTGCCTGCACCGATCACACAGCCTTCGCCGATCGTCACACCACCGGTCACAACGACATTGCTTGCAAGCCAGCAGTTATCTCCGATCGTAATTGGCTTTGCGTACTCATCATCGTATGCCGTGCCATCCTGCCTGAACTTGATGTTACGCTCCTGATAGCGAAACGGATGCATCGGTGTCACAAGCGATACATTCGGTCCGATGAAGACGTTATTGCCGATATGCACCGGACAGGTATCTAACACCGTGAAATTAAAGTTTGCAAACGTATTTTCACCGATTGTCGTAAATTTCCCATAGTCAAAATAGATCGGTCCCTGCAGATACACGCCCTTCGCGCAATCAGGGATCAGGTCACGCATTATCTGCTCCCGCGCTTTCTCCTCGGTGTCTGCAGTCTGGTTATAGGTCTGACACAGCTTATGTGCCTTTGTACGGATGGCAAGTAACGTCTCGTCCGATGAATCGTAGATCTTGCCTGCCAGCATCTTTTCCTGTTCTGTCATGTCTTGCACCTCTTTCTTAGTTCATAGTACATTCCTTATCTTTTCTTAAACGATGTTTTACGAATCCAACCAGATACATATTTCCTATTGCCAAAGCAAACGTACCAAGCCAAAAGCCAAGCACCTTTGTCAACATATCAACATCAGGGAAGAATCTCTCAATTACTCTCAACACTGCTATATGCCATACATATAACGGCATACTAAGCCTGCCCAGGCATGAGAAAAATCGACAGGACATATCCGGCACCATGCTCTGACCGGAAAATATAATCGTCACACTTACCACAAAGCACAACAGATTTCCACGCAGAAACTTAAAATGCGGGTAACAGGTCACAATTGGAAACACATATGTGATTACTTCCAGCACTGACAGCCACACCCTGCATGTTCGATTTAATGAAATCCCTCTTAACCAATCCGCCAACAACGCTATAGTCGCGCCCAGACACAGACCCGCAAATGTTCGTACCAATCGATTTGGAAACTCATGTGCACCATAATCATATGTATGAAGATAATAAAAAAGTGCTACATAAAAACAAATCATGCCAGATAACCGGCGATTCCGCATCATCAACAACAGGCAGAAAAACGGGAATACCAGACACATCGCTGATAAAAACCACATTGTAAACAACAACGATCCCTCCGGTGCAGCCTCAGACAGATATAGCATCTCAAACGGCATATTTTCAAATGACCGTATGAAGTTTCCAAATGCACCTTCTCCTATATAATGCCAATTCATAGCAATATATGTAATCAATATCGCTCCCGTAGTATACGGGAGAAACTGTACAAACTTCTTTCCCGTATACTCAACCGCTATTTTCACAGCTTCAAAGTGTTCCTGTGGTTCCTGTTTCTCGAAATGTCTCATTGTAAAATATCCGGTTATTATATAAAAGAACTCTACAAAAAACCAGCTTAGTTGAAATGGTCGGTCCTGATAGCCAAAATGTGCATTCATGATCAGCACAGCCCCCAGAAAACGCATAAGCTCTATTTTCCCGATTCTCATATTTATCTCCCATCAAAAAAACATTTTAATTTATTATGTATATTAGTATAGAATCCGTCAAAAAACAACCGCCTTTCCGTGCGTTTTTTATTATTCATTTTACATTTTGGCAGTTATACTGTATAGTAGATTTTAGATTTTTCATTTTCTGCATAGTTCGTGCGGAATAATTTTCAAAATATTCAGAGAGAGAGAAATTATATGAGCAAACGTGAATCTTTTACTAACCGTCTCGGTTTCATCCTCGCCTGCATCGGCTCTGCCGTCGGCATGGGCAATATCTGGATGTTCCCGACACGTGTATCCCTCTATGGTGGCGGATCGTATCTGATCCCATACTTTATCTTTGTCGTTTTGATTGCATCGACCGGTGTCATCGGGGAGATGAGCTTCGGACGAGGCACACGATCCGGTCCGATTGACGCCTTTGGTGCCGCATGTGAATCCCGTGGCAAACGCAAGGTCGGCGAAACGCTCGGTTTTATCCCGGTGCTTGGTTCTCTTGCGATGGCGATTGGGTATACCGTCGTCATGGGATGGATTCTGAAATACATGATCGGAACATTTACCGGAAGCACGCTTGCCCCGGACAATATCGATTCCTTCGCCGCATCGTTTGGTGGAATGGCTTCTGCCTTCGGCAACAATCTGTGGCAGATCATCGCACTTGTAGTTGCTGTTATAATCCTGATGTTCGGTGTCGGAAATGGTATCGAGAAAGCGAATAAGATCATGATGCCGGTGTTCTTCCTGCTGTTTTTGATCCTTGCAATCTACACGGCATGTCAGCCGGGCGCCATCGACGGCTATAAGTACATCTTCCGCGTCGAACCTTCCGCTCTGGCAAAGCCGGAGACATGGATCTTCGCTTTGGGACAGGCATTTTTCTCCCTGTCTGTTGCCGGAAACGGAACGTTGATCTATGGTTCGTATCTGCCGGATAACGAGGATATTCCTGCTTCCGCCGGTCGTGTTGCCTTGTTCGACACGATTGCCGCGATACTTGCCGCACTCGTGATCATCCCTGCCATGGCTACAACCGGTGCACAGCTTGACCAGGGTGGTCCGGGACTGATGTTTATCTTCCTGCCTAGCTTATTTAAGTCTATGCCGGGCGGACACATCGTAGCGATCATCTTCTTCGTGGCAGTTTTCTTCGCAGGACTTTCGTCTCTGCTTAACTTATACGAAGCACCAATCGCAACGGTACAGGAAAAGCTTCATTTAAACCGCAAGCTCTCCTGCCTTGTCATTGGCGTGATCGGCGTAATTGTATCGATCTGTATTCAGGGAATCGTATCCGACTGGATGGATGTCCTGTCCATCTACATCTGCCCTCTTGGTGCAGGTCTCGCCGGTATCATGTTCTTCTGGGTATATGGAAAGAACTATGTCGAGGAGCAGGTCAACCTTGGCCGCGACAAAAAATTTACAGACAAGTATGTACCTGTCTGTAAATATCTGTACTGCCCGATCTGTATCCTTGTGCTGATCCTTGGTATCGCACTGGGGGGGATTGGGTAATGATTCGCATACATCCACTATATAGTTAACGCAATATAAAATGTGCAGAATCTTTGTATATATGTCCACAACCGCATCTCAAAATATCAGATGTATTGAAACTAAGAAGTACTAGGATGTTCTGTTGTACATCTTCTTATCGCACGCAAACGCCGCTCGGGTATCGCCCACTCGCATACGCTCGTCGGCAGGTTGTCGGGCGCATCCAAAATAGGAATCTGCGATTCCTATGCGCCCTCCGCTCGCCATCCATGGCTCAGTGGCGGCTTGTTTGAACATCGTGTTCAAACATTGCTGAATACTGACAGAACATCAAGTACTTCTAAGTTCCAAACATATTATTATTTTGAGATGCGGTCGTGAACACATACATAGATTCTGCACATTTTTATATTTCGCTGTTTATAGTGAATCTACGAATCATTTACTATTCCGATTCCATCGCAAGCTCAGTCTGTCGTGTGAGTTCTGCATCACTGATAATTGTAATTCGTCCCTCGTCGTACTGCTCCTGTACCCAGTCGTACACATGACGCACCAGGGGCGATTTCTTATCAACCGGTTCAAGCCCCTTCTTCTTGCGGTACTGGTTGATCCAGTAGCCGACACCGGCGATGCCGGATGTGCTGTTGACTGAAACCTTTGGCGGGCGGTCAAGCAGTGTGTCAGTGTCGAAGATATTGTAAATCTCATGATTTTTGAGCATGCCATCGGCATGGATGCCGGCTCTTGTCAGGTTGAAGTTCTCGCCGACAAATGGTGTCATCGGCGGAATCTCATAGCCGGTTTCTTTGCTGATATATTCCGCAATCTCTGTGATCACTTTCGTATTCATCCCATTTAAGTGTCCGCGCAGGGATGCATATTCAAATACCATCGCTTCAAGCGGTACATTTCCGGTACGTTCCCCGATGCCAAGCAGCGAACAGTTGACGGCACTTGCACCATACATCCAGGCGGTTGTTGCATTTACGACGCCCTTATAGAAATCGTTGTGTCCATGCCACTCCAGCATCTCGGATGGCACACCGGAATAATGCTGCAAGCCATAGATGATACCGGACACGCTTCGCGGTAAGGATGCGCCCGGATATGGCACGCCGAATCCCATCGTGTCACAGGCACGGATTTTGATCGGTACACCGCTTTGCTCGGACATTTCCATCAGACGGTTTGCAAACGGAACGACAAATCCATAGAAATCCGCGCGCGTGATATCCTCAAAATGGCATCTTGGACGGAGTCCTGCTTCGATGCAGTCTGACACGATTCCAAGGTATTTGTCTAATGCCTGCTTTCTTGTCAGTCCCATCTTGTGAAAGATATGGTAGTCCGAACAGCTCACAAGCACGCCCGTCTCCTTGACACCAATGGATTTTACCATCTCAAAATCCTTCTTGTTCGCACGAATCCATGTCGTAATCTCCGGGAACTCATAACCTAACTCCATGCATTTCTCAAGTGCCTTGCGGTCCTTCTCCGAATACACAAAGAACTCGGTCTGACGGATCATGCCGTTTGGTCCGCCGAGCTCATGCAGGAGTTTATATATGTGTACCATCTGCTCCATCGTGTACGGCGCGCGCGACTGCTGTCCGTCACGAAATGTCGTATCCGTGATGAAGATATCCTCCGGCATATTCTCAGGTACCCGGCGATAGTTAAATGCGATCTTCGGCGTCTCCGTATACGGGAACATCTCGCGGAAAAGCTCCGGCGATTCCACGTCCTGTAACTGATAGCTGTATGGGTCTAATTCCAATTTGTTCGTCTTGTTGCTTAGTCTGATTTCCTGCATATGCCGTCCTCCATCCTTCGGATGTTTCATCCAATTTTGTTGCACTCATTATAAGCATATGCTATATTATATGTAAAATAGATAATTATGATAGTAATAATCGAATTTGCGAATAGTAGGAGATTTTTATGGATATCGAAGCATTGAATACATTTCTGACACTTGCCAATACGAAGAACTACACGCGCACTGCCGCACAGCTTTTTGTCGCCCAGTCTACCGTGACAAACCGCATTCACGAACTGGAAAAAGAGCTGAATATCGTACTCTTCACACGCAACAACCGCAGCGTGGAGCTGACCGTGGAAGGCGAGCAGTTCAAGGACTATGCCGAGAAGGTCATCACACTGACAAATGCGTCGCTCTCCGAGATCAGTTCCTTACACAAATATGAAAACCACTTGCGCATCGGCTGTTCCGATTCGATCTACGAAGGACATCTGGCGCCGATTATCTTGGAACATCGAAGACAATTTCCAAATGACGCATTAAAGATCACAATCGGTCTTTCCAATCTGCTGATGGAGCAGCTGCAAAACGATATTTTCGATGTGATCTTCACCTATCTTCCTATGAAAAAATCATCCTATCACTGCGAGGTTTACAAGCAGGATAAGATGATTTTAGTGACCGATTATTATAATACGATGTATGCACGCGGCATCACGAAGCAGGCGTTGATTGCCGAGAATTATCTGATGTGCAATTTCGCCCTGCAGGATGTCGGACAGTTCATCCGAAACTTATTTCCGCGCTATCACCAGTTTTCATTGGAAATTGATGACTGTTCCAAGATCATTCCTTTTTTGCTTGGCTCGGAAAGCTATACGTTCCTGCCTGCGGATACGGCTCGACCATTCTTAGAAGCGGGCAAGCTCCGCGTTATTCCACTGCTAGACTTAGAAACACCGGTTATCAACAGCTACATGATCTGCAAGAACAGTAAGCGGGAACTGTGCCAGTCGATTTTTATGTGATTTCATGCAGAGATCCGAATTGGCCCGCTGATATATGCACGGGCATCGCACCATCGTGCGGTAACATAGGAATTTGTATTTTCGCCCTTACTTCATCGGAATCGTAATGGCTAGCTCCGGATGCTCCTGTATGGTGCTTTCGATTGGCTTTCCATCGAATTCGCCGCTTTCGTAATAATCACAGCTTGCAGGGATGATTGTCACCGAATCCGATGTATAATCCAGATTACTGATATTCTGGTACAGATCAATGCAATACCGATTTCCCTCATCTACCTCATTCTGCGGATTCATGCTGACTTCGATCTCCGCGCCCTGACTATCCACGAGTTTATATCCCCACAGCATATCGTATTTCCCGAATCCGCCAATATATGAAAATGCATGTTTCTTTGCATCTGCCCCGGTAAACTCATAATGCAGTGTCATATCAACGCCGGACGGCGCTTTTATAAATTCACCCCACACAGTTCCGATACATTGTACATTTCCTTGCGTATCTTTCTGTTTAATCTCCACCTTTTCACTCTGAAACAGCGCGGTCTGTGCCATCAGATTCTGCGTCATATCCGCTGGAATCGTAAAGGAACACCATCTTTTTTCGATTGATTCTCCGCTTCCTGAGACATTAAAGGAGAAAGAAACCTCCAGTGCCGCCCCATTCAAATCCATTCCGACAAGTTCCTGTGCCAGATAGATCTCGCCTTCATACATCCCATCTCCGACGTACTGAAACTCATTCATCATGCAATCAACGCCATTGACGCTTGCATGATCCGAACAATTAAGCGGGGTTGCAATCTCATTTCCATCGACCTTCTTTGCTGTAAATACCAGTCTCCTGCCATCCAGATACACATCCTCCACCGCATAGAGATCTCCAGATACATCTTCTGCAATATCTGATTGAATCAGTGTCTCCGCATCCTTCGCATTGTTTCCAAGGTCGGAAAGAAAATCCTGCCAGATGCCCGGATTTGCAAGTGTAACCGTGCCACAGGCAAAGAGCAGGCAAGCCGTAGCAATAATCACCGCACGTCTGGTTTTTCTCGCGACCGAATACTTTGCAATTCGTAATTTTCCCTGTTCTTCCTCCTGTTTCATTACAAGCTGCGCATTTACCGCCTGTTCTACTCTTTTTTTGTATTGCTCGGGTGCCTCTGTGCAAGCCCATTTTTTCAATTCCATTTCCATTTCACTCATAGACGAATTCCTCCTCAAAGCATTTTCGCAGTTGCTTTCTTCCGCGGTTCAACCGGCTCTTCACTGTTCCGACTGGGACATTTATGATACGGGCAATCTCCTTTAGGGAATATTGCTCCACGTAGAAAAGCTCTAACACCACACGCTGTCGTTCCTCTAATGTAAGCAATGCCTGATACACATCCGATTGTTCCAGTTTTAGTCCGGTTGTTTCTGATTGTTCCTGCTTTTCCAGCATATCTGACTGTTCCGTCGCATATTCACGTTCTTTGCGGCGTGCAATCTTGTAGCACTCATTCATCACAATGCGCACCAGCCATGTTTTCGCATAGCAGTCTTTCCGCAGGGTGTGCAGTTTTTCAAAAGCAATCGTAATTGCTTCCTGCACCGCATCTTCGCAATCCGCATCATGTTTCAGAATTGATTTTGATATTCGATACAGGCTGTCCGTGGAATCAAGAACAACCTGCGCAAATTCTTCCTTTGTCACCGCGTACTCCTTTCCGCATTTTCAGGATATTTGTAAAACGTCTTACATAGATTAGATGCGATCTGCATAAAAAAGGTTCCGTCTATTTCATTTATTTTAAATTGATTGTCACTTCAAACACGCCATCCTCCATCCGAATCTCCCCGGTATATCCGCAGGCATCTAAGAAACGCCGCACAATTCCAAGTCCCATGCCGCCGCCATTTCTGCCGGTTCGCACATCGTCTCCCTTTTTGGTCGGATTCCATAGTTCCTCCGGCGTACAGTCCGGGATATGCGCTGCCTGATTCCGCACAACCGCGGAATCTTTGTCAATCTGAATCTGTACCTCCGTCTCTGGCTTTGCGTATTTGACTGCGTTCGTCACCAGATTGTCCGCGATATAGCCGAACATCTTCGCATCTGTCTGCAGCTTCACATCTCCGCAAATCGCGATCGTCAACTTGTTTTTGTCAATCAGATTCTGATACTGTGCAGCCTTTTTCTCGAATATCTCCCGGACGGAAAACGCAGATTTCTCGCTTTTATCTGCCTCCTGCTCTTTCAGATAACAGATCATGTTCGTAATCATCGAGTTCATATATGAGACATTTGACAGGATTTCGTCCCGATAATGCCTGCCCTCTTCTGCCTCGATCAGCTGTCCCATATTCTCCGCATATCCGCCGATTGCCATCAAAGGACCGCGGATGTCGTGTGCGATGGCAAGCATCAACTCTTCATTTTGCTCTTTACTAAGCAGCGTTGCTTTCTTGTGCCGACAACTGATCAGCAACAATAACACTGATCCTAACAGCAAAATCAGACAACCATAAGCTCCTACAACTAAAATCCGAAACATCTGCGGATACCAGGTATAGGGATTCGCATACATTGCCGACAGAACAACATATCCTTTTCCTGTCCCATTATATACACGCTGACCAAACATTAGATAGTCCCCACGCAATTTTCCATACATATCCTCATGCCGCATACCTTCCGATATTAGCTCAATGGTTCCGCTCCCTGTATCCACTTCCCCCGCAGCATTATATATCTGCACTTGGAACGTTGGCTTATTCGCAAAGGAAATCATCTCTATCCGTTCATCAAGGAATTTCTGAAGTTTTTCATCTGCCTTCCGATTTTGATTTTCATAGATCAGTTCTCCTGTACCAAGTTCATACACCCGTGTCAGAAAGGAAAATCCATCTGGATCCTCCTGTCTGTCTTTCAATTCAATTTTGTTTTCTATTAATTTTTCTCTTGCTTCAAGCAATCCCGGATCCGATAACACACTGATTATATAGTCCTGCACAGAAGTCCGCGCATCCGTAAAATAATTTCCAATCTCAACATTTGCTTTTCCGCGCACCCACAAGCTTACCGCCATAAATGCCACCAATGCCGCTGCATTGACCAACACCGCTTTCCAGATCAGATTCCAGCGGTACTTCCGCATTTCCCGCTTCCATCTGCCAGTCAGTTTCTTCTTTTTTCCTTCCATATGTTACGCCCCTTTCTTCGGTAACGTCTCCTCGATCTTATAACCTTTTCCTACCACTGTTTTAATGCACCTGCCTGCATTACCAAGGTGCTTTCGAAGTTTCCTTACATGGTTGTCCACGCACCGGTCTGTGCCCTCATAATCATATCCCCAGATGCCGATTAACAACCGTTCCCGTAGCAGCAATGTGCCTTTATTTTCAAGCAGCATCCGGAGCAAAGCGAATTCCTTTGGTGACAAGTCTACTTCTTTCCCGTCCACAGTCACACGATATTTCAGCACATTCATGCGGATGGCGTCGCACACCAGCTCATCCTCGCGTATTGTACCCTTCGCGCGCTTCATAATCGCCAGACATTTCGCATATAACACAGACAGTGAAAATGGCTTCACCATATAATCATCGCACCCGGTCGCGTATCCCTGCATCATGTCCTGCTCCGTGTCCTTCGCCGTCAGGAAGATGATTGGCACTACGCTCCGTCTGCGCATATATCGGCATAACTCCAGTCCATTCATCCCCGGCAGCATAATGTCAAGCAGCACAAGATCAAATTCGTTCTCGTAGAATTTTTCCAATCCCAGCTCTCCATCCTGTGCGGTTTCCACCTGAATCGTTCCCTTGCTTTCGCGTGCAAAGAAATCCTGCACAACCTCACAGATCTGTATATCATCCTCTATCATCAAAAATCTGTACATGTATTTCCTCCTTTCGCGGTATTGCCCCCTCACATTCGTTCGGCGGCAGGTCGTCGGACGCATCCTAAATATGTGCTTCGCACATATGCGTCCTCCTTTCAATTGGAGCTTATCATCGCAAAATGACTTTTATATGTTCATTTCTGTATTTTTACTTTTTTTTATTATATCATATGTCTCCACGCGATAGCGTGATGACCTACGCACGCATCAGCGTGCCTCATTTATTGGGGAGTTTTCCCCTTTCCGCTACTTTTGCCCCAACTTGCTTTTTCACTTCCTGACCGCACTTGGAGCATCTTCCTCTGTTTTATCACTTCCCCCCCAACACGCCTCTCTGCCTCCTGTGCACAATTGGAGCATCTTCCCCTTTTTTCTCTCTTTTGCCCCAACTTGCTTTTTCTCTTCCTGTCCACAATTGGAGCAGCTTCCTCTTTTTTCTCTCTTTTGCTCCAACTCGTTCTTTCTCTTCCTATCCACGATTGGAGCAGCTTCCTCTTTTTTCTCTCTTTTGCCCCAACTCGCTCTTTCTCTTCCTATCCACGATTGGAGCATTTTCCAATTTTCCTCCATATTTACCCCAACCCACATTGATTGATTGCAAGCTTTTATGGTAGAATAGATAAACTACAAATTAAATTAGACAGGTATGGTACATTATGAAAAAAGAACAAACTCGAACATCGTTCAAAAGCCGCTGGGGATTTATTCTTGCATCGGTCGGTTCCGCAGTCGGCATGGCAAATGTCTGGGGATTTCCAAATAAAATGGGAAGTAACGGCGGTGGTGCCTTTCTTCTCATCTATTTACTTTTTATATTTTTGTTCAGCTACGTCGGGCTTCCGGCGGAATTTGCGATTGGACGCTGGTCACACACAGGAACACTCGGGTCCTATGAAAATGCATGGCGTTCGCGAAACGAAAAACTCGCGCCTGCCGGGCGTGCACTTGGCTGGCTGCCACTCGCAGGTTCCCTATGCATCGCAATCGGCTATTCAATCATCGTTGCCTATGTATTAAAAGCATTTGTTGACTCTGCATCCGGACTTTTAATGCAGGTCAATACTTCCGAATGGTTCGAATCGTTCTCGATGACGGATTTCTCGGTTGTACCATTCCATATTATTATCATCATCGGCACTCTGCTTACTTTATTACTCGGTGCCAGTAGTATCGAAAAAAGCAACAAAATCATGATGCCGCTCTTTTTCCTGATTTTCGTTGTACTCGCAGCCCGCGTAGCTCTGCTGCCCGGTTCAGCAAGCGGGTATGAATTCATGTTTATCCCAAGATGGGAAGCATTGAAAGATCCGACTGTCTGGATCACTGCCATGGGGCAGGCGTTCTTCTCCCTGTCCGTAACCGGAAGTGGAATGATCGCATATGGATCCTACTTAGACCGGAAAGAAGACGTCATCGCAGTGTCGAGACATACCGCAATCTTCGATACAATTGCAGCTTTGGTTGCCGCGCTTGTGATCATCCCGGCATGCTTCTCCTACAATGTCAGTGTGGACGCAGGGCCAAGCCTGCTCTTTATCACATTGCCATCAATCCTGCAGGATATTCCGTTTGGACAGATCTTTGCGATCATCCTGTATGCAGCAATGATCTTCGCCGGTGTAAGTTCCCTGCAGAACATGTTCGAAGCCGTTGCTGAATCCCTTCTGCACCGCTTCCCGAAGCTGCGTCGTACCGTCGCACTCGGCATTATCTGCGTGATCTGCCTTGGTGCCGGAATCGGCATGGAAGCCATCACACGCTGGGGTACATGGATGGATCTCGTCTCCATCTACATCATCCCAATCGGTGCAACGCTTGGTGCAATCTCCTGGTTCTGGATTATGAAGAAAAAAGATTTATTTGCAGCGATCAATGAAGGCGGCAGGAAACCACGCGGGAAGCTGTGGTATTTCCTTGGGCGGTACCTGTATGTGCCAATCGCAATTATTCTATGTGTAATTGCACTTGCAATGAAAGTCGCGTTTTAGGTGAATCTGGTAGGCACAATTTCTGCATAAACCCTTATTGCATAAAAAACGGATGATTGAACAATGTCAACCATCCGTTTTCTGTTTCCACCAGCTTACGCCATGCCATTTGCGGTTTTATATTTGTAGATCATCTCCGCATGGTTCTGCTCTTCGATCTGGATATCTGCCAGTAGCTTCCGAAGCGCGGTATTCGCAAATGCAAACACATCGGTATTATATTCACCGGACACCAGCTTCTCTGTTCCGATACAATCCGTTGCCAGAAATGCATCATGCTTTTTATCCTCAGAATTATCCAATGTACCATACGTTACCTTCGGCTCATAGTCTTTTCCCTGCGTATCGTTACAATCGCATGCCGGAACAGAACCATCTAACACTTGCTGTAATGTATCGTAATGCTTCTGCTCTTCCTTCTGAATTGTCTCAAACAGGCTTTTCAACTCCGGATCTTTCGCCTGCGCTGCGTATTTTCCATACTTTTCCACACAACTCTGCTCCTGCGTCTGCAAATCCTGAATCAGGGTACGTTCTTTCTCTTTTAATTCCATTGCTTTGACTCCTTTGATTTTGTCATATTTTTATCGCAATGGTATTATTGACAGATATGTTCTGTTTTATGCTTTTCTCTACATCATACTATAAAACAAGCTGAAATCCATAACAATTTTTAGCAAATCCATAATGTTCATAAAAGCCATGTGCCTCCACACGTGGCAGCCCGGAATCCAATATCAATGCTTTACAATCTTTCTCTTTTGATTTTTCTTTTACATAATCCAACAAAAACTTTCCATACCCTTTTCCACGATCTTCTTTGTTCGTGATCAGACTTGCCACATAACAGGTACACCCCGTCATCCAAAAAGTTTCAAAATAGCTTCCATGACACAATCCATGATAATTTCCTGCGTCATCTAATGCAAAAAACACAAAACTATTTGCATCTGCAAGCACTTTCTCATAGACCTTTTTCGTTTCTTCATAGTCATATGTGTTAAATGTCCAAAGCTTCTCAAAATAAGAAAATGCAATATCATAATCTTCCATTGTTGCAGCTTTTATCCGCATAAGCAATCACACTCCTCTTTCACTGATATTTTCCCTAACTTATATCATCTTCCAAGGATATGCAACAGACATTCTACAGAATCTTTCAAATAAAAATATAAAGGCACTTTCGTTTTTATATTTAACCAAAAGCGCCTTTATTCGTTCTATTGTAATTAGAAATTGCCGCCGTTCCAGCCCCAGTTTGCAACCGCCTGATACTTCACATACACATGATCCGGTGCAATTCCGAGCACATCTTCAAATATCCGGCATATCTCGCCAGTCAGCTTAGAAAATGCGGACGGATTCTCGCTTCCGTATACACTTACCTCCACCATCGCCATCGGCTGATCATTGGAACCCCGGAAATACAACTTATACTCCGGCTCAAAGCCAACCATAAGCCAGCTCTCCGACTTCCCCGGAATCACTGTAATCGCCTGTCCCAGTCTTGACTTGATTTCCTGCTCCTGATCCTCACTCAGTGCTACACTGATTTTTGAATTGATAAATGGCATTTGTTTGTCCTCCTCTTATTCGTCCTCATCCGGTATTCCCGTATGAAGAAATTCATTCCACTTCGTATTGATCTCTTCCAGTTCCTTCTTCTCCATGATTCGGTTCCGGTCATCCAGAATCGCCAGCATCTCATCCGCCACGTCCTCCAGTCTTGGATTCGAATACCGATACAGATATCCCATCATCCGTGTCGCCGTAAAGTCCGTATTCAGATTCTTCGTCACAATGTCTGCAAATTCCTCTGGATATCCAAGGCGAAGCATGATGTTATAAAGTTGTATGCTTTGTGGAGATTTTGGTTTCATTGTGTGCTATAGTCCTTTCTTAACTTTGTCAATCAATGTAATATCGGCAGGCAACCAGGCTACGCTATCAAGAGAATTCTTATCCAGCCATTTAGCGGCTTCATGCTCTTTTAATACCAAATCTCCCTTCAGAACTTCACACCAGAAGCAGTCCATTGACAGATGAAAAGAAGGATAATCATACTCAATTGTATCTATTAAATCTCCTACCTGAATTTCAGAATCTAACTCTTCTTCAATTTCTCGCTTCAAAGCCTGCTGTGGGGTCTCTCCCTCTTCAATCTTCCCTCCTGGGAACTCCCAACCGCCTTTCATCTCTCCGTATCCACGTTGCGTGGCAAATATTTTATCTTCGTGGCGTATAACTGCTGCCACAACTCTCACTTTTTTCATACATTCTCCTTTATTCTTTCTCTGTATATATATCGCTCTGCAAATACCGAAGCAGGTCCTCCCTAACCGGATGATGCATCTTCGTCCGAATCTTTACTATATCGCGTTCTTTGCCTTTATTGTCCTTCTTCTTTGCAGCTTTCTTCTCCATAATATCAAATTGACCCATATAATAGAAATTCGTCTCTGCATCACTTTTTTTCACAAATAAATGCTTTCTCTTTGCATTACAAACATCTTTCACATATGAACTCTCTATACCCCGACCAATCTGTGTATCCCATCGAAATATCATATTATCCTCAAACGCATCCGCATAATCTGGTTTTCCATCAACATAAGTCTTCTCATCGCTCACTTTTTCCTTATGATATGTCACAAAGATAAAAACATCCTCACCTATCCGTTTCATTCCATACATTGTGGACGATAAATCTTTTCCACAATTCATCAAGAAACTCACATCTCGCCTAGAATACTTCTCATAAAGGACAAATGGTGTGCCATCCACAGTTGCATATTTGTCAGAATATCGTTTCAATCCCACTGATATAATATCATCTACCTGCTTAGAAAATTCCGAATGGCGTAATCTCTTCCTAAACTCATACGACAAACACGCACTCTTTTTTAATGAGTTATCACCATCAGCTAACACAATCAAATCCATATCACTATATTTTTTATATTCATCATCCTTCCCAACAAATCGCCCTTGCAATACATCTATCGCATTATAAAATGACTTTTCATCAATCGAGAACTGATATTTTTCTTCAAAATCCTTACAGAATTCTCCAATATTCAAATTTCCTGTACGAATTTCCCTTCTCAGAATCTCCAGCTCATATGGACGCACCCCACTTAATATTGTCTTAGACAAATATTCCAATATTATTTTTTCTTTTTCTGCTACCTTCCCGACATATAGCTCTTTTTCCATGTATTCTAAAAAATTCTGGTAAGTCTTATATTCCTTAATAATTACAAGGGGATCAATCTCACCATTCTCATAAAAATCAAATAAATACGGTACCCGACCTAACCGATTTTTTAACGAACAATAGCTCTCTTTTATTATTGACCTTATCCCCTTAATCTTATCAATAGAAGCAAATATCTTCTGTTTGGCTATTTCATCAAAATGAACAGTTGAACCACCTGGTATTATATTATTGCCACTAATAACATATTTTCGAATATTATCCGCGTTATATGTTCGATCACCAGAAAGTGCAATAGGAATCATAAAGTTGTTCTTATAATTTCCAATAAAATCTAAGATTACAACAAACTCTTTTCCTTCCGCCTTCCGAAGGCCTCTACCCAGCTGCTGAATAAATACAATTGGAGATTGTGTTGGTCGAAGCATAATAACCTGATTCACCTCAACAATATCCACACCTTCATTCAGAATTTCAACCGAAAAAATATAATCAAGAGGTTCTTCTTCCGAATCGCCTTCATTCATTGCAAGGCGTTCAAATGCGTGCTGCCGTTCTTCCTCTGTTGCTGTTCCATTTAATGCAAGTGTTTTATATCGCTTCCCTGTCTCTGGATTAATCACTTGATTAAATTTATTTGACAGTTCCTCAGACTCATCAATCCGACTACAGAATATAAGCCCTTTTACACGCTCTCCGCTATAGCCATAGAAATTCGCTTGTTCTACGATGTGTTGCACACGTTCATCACTAGTTAAATTATTAAAATCTCGATCTCCAATCTTCGCCTTTGCAAGTTGTTTTTCATCCAACGTCGAAATATCACTTATTCCAAAATAATGAAATGCACAAAGCATATCTTCTTCCATTGCTTGCTGCAAACGGATCTCATACGCAATCTGATGATGAAATATCTCGTAAATATTTCTTCCTTCAATCTCATCATCACGTTTATCTGGCGTCGCTGTCATACCGAGCCATAACTTCGGTGTAAAGTAATGCATAATTTTCTGATAAGTGTTTGCTGATGAATGATGCGCCTCGTCCAGTATAATACAATCAAACGAATCCGGACTATACTTCTTAAGATTTTGATCCTTATTTAATGTTTGCACAGTTGCAAACACATAATCTTTATCATATTCTGCATTCCCAGTGCCAACCAATCCCATTGATACTGATTTTGAGAATACATTTTGATAAGCTTTCTTTGTCTGTCTCGCTAATTGACTTCGATGTACCAAAAATAAAACTCTACGAAATCCTAATTCCCGCATAGCAAAAGCCGATGCATAAGTCTTTCCTGTTCCTGTCGCCGAAATCAAAAGTGCCCTTTCCTGTCCTGCACCCACAATTTGTCTCAAATTGGATATGAATGCAAGCTGCTTTTTATTTGGGTGTAATTTATATTTTTCAAGAGATGTTACAGGTTCTTGTTTCGCAATCTGTTTCTGCTGCTTAATAATCTCATATTGCTCTTTGTACTTCTCATAAAAGTCATCAAATTCAATTGCGTATTCGGAATTCCACAATGCCTCATATTCCGAAATAATCTCCTGGGCCATTTCCCCCTGCTCTGTTGAAATCACTTTTGTGTTCCATTCTCGATTCACTGTAAGCGCAGACTTTGTCATATTGGAACTACCTATGATGATTCGATAGATTTCTTCTTTCTTAAAAATATATCCTTTTGTATGAAATCCGCCATGAGCATCATCTATATCATACATTTTTAATGTAATATTTTCAAACTCATTCAACTTTTTAAGAGCTTTTGGTTCTGTGAAATTAAGATAGTTTGTTGTAAGTATTTGCCCTGGAACATGTTTATTCTCTAACTCTTTTAATGTTTGGAGCAACGGTTCAATCCCACTTAATGTGATGAATGCAACACTAATTTGAAAACAGTCGCACGCCAAAAGTTCTTCCTCAATAGATGCAAGAACTTTCTTTCCCTCTTTGTAATTGTTTGATACAAATTGCGGTTTATATGCCAAATTTGATGTTATATTTGCATCTATAAACGCAGTTTCAAATCCATGTTTTAACTCGTCAATTGTGTTCATGATCTGTACTCCCCATATCTTCGAAATCATTCCGTGTTAAAGTCTTATCAAATTATAGCATATGCGGCTCAAAGAACCAACAATCAAAATCATCTAAATAAGCGGCGCTATAACGCCGCTTTTCTTAGAATTCTTTTAAATTTTACTCATATGACTTGATCAATTTTAAAACTTCTTTATTTATTCTATAAAGTTTTTCTGCCTCTAGGAGACCTTGACCATGATAATTTTCAAATGGATTTTTTAATTTTCGTTCCGTTTTCCTACATATATTTTCTAATTCTCGCAGATATTCTGATATTATTCCGATTTCCTTTTTACACAAACAATAATATTCATTCCCATCTTGGCCAAGTTCATTTTTTGATACTAAATTATACAGTAAATTTCTTAATTGCTTTTGATTATATAAATCTCCTAATCTCTGTTTAGCAATTTCATCAATTTGAACAAATGTACGTTTTACACCATTTGCTAGCTGTTCATATATAAATTCATATAAAAATTCATTTTTTCTTTTCATTACTTTCTCCAACTTTTCCTTATAATTTATTACTCATACTGTCATCTCCAAAAATCATCAATCGACATATCAAAAAAAAATGCTAGCTTAACAAGATCCTCAGCCAGTAACTTTTGAGATCCTTTTTCGATCTTGGAATATGTTGATTGGGATATATTTAAATATCTAGCTATTGCTGTCTGATTAAGCCCTCTTTTCACTCGCTCTTCTTTTATCCTTTTCATTACGCCCTCCATACCTTCACCCCTTTCATATATCGCGTAATTTCTTATTTCTATTGTTCTTGCATGTTATCATATACTTCTTATATATACAATCCATTATTCCAATTATGAATATTCTTATAAGAATTTTCTATCCTATGCTAAACAATATCTTCTAGTAAATCTTTACTCTTATATAAAAAACTCCCCGCAACAACATCATTGTCCTTGCGAGGAGTACACATCTATACCTATATCAACTTTTCCTTCCACTCCGCTTCCTTAAAGCCAACCAGCACCTTTTCCTCATCCACAACCAATGGTCGTTTCACCAGCATACCATTCGTCGCAAGGAGCTTAATCTGTTCTTCCTCACTCATTTCTGAAAGCTTGTCCTTTAACTTCATTTCCTTGTAGAGCATGCCGCTCGTATTGAAGAACTTCTTAAGCGGAAGTCCACTTCTTTTATACCACATCTTTAACTCTTCCGCCGATGGATTCGCCTCTACGATATGACGCTCGGTATACACGATCTTATTTTCATCCAACCACTTCTTTGCCTTCTGACAAGTAGAACATTTAGGGTAACATATAAATTCCATTGTGCATCTCCTTATATCTTAACTTTATTTCACAAACCGCAGCTTGCCCTTACTTTCCCAGATAACCTCACTCACCTGGTATGGCGTCTCACCATCCATATGTATCCACTGCGGTGTCTCCGTCACCAGACGCATCTTCTTACACCTGTGATTCGTAATGTCCTTAAACAACAAATGTTTTTTGAAATAAACAAGCACAACTGCCAGAAGAAGCTTCAACCTTGACATGCCTTTCACTAGGCAGACATCCAATCTTCCATCTGTCGGATCTGCGTTTGGGCAAAATGGGATTCCACCACCTTCATACATATGATTCATCCCAACGACGAAGAACAGCTCCGGAAGCTTCATCACCGGCGCATCGTCCAGGTATAATTTTGCGCGTACCGTTTTCTTTGCAAATATCTGCTTAACGCCGATCATCACATACACCAATTTACCAAGATGAATCTTATTTAACACCGTTTTCAGTCGGCTCCGGCTGACCTCTTCGCAGATATTTGCATCATAGCCAACCCCAGAACTAATTAAAAATCGTTTTGCACTGCTTCCCTGATGATTCGTTGTCACTTCTCCATAATCAAGCGCAATTTCCTCCGGATTTTCAAGCAGATGCGTAATTGCACGTTCCACATTCTTTTCCAAATGCATATTTCTAGCGAAATCATTTCCGGATCCTGTCTGAATACACGATAACGTCGTATGATCAAATTCCTGAATCCCATTTAGGACTTCATTTAATGTTCCGTCGCCGCCAATCACTAAAATATTGATATCTTCCTCATTTTCCCGAACCACTTCCTTGCTTTGATCCATAACAGCCGTTTCGTTTAAAGCCATGTTCCTTCCTGCTGTAAGTTTCCCTGCAACCATCGTTGCTTCTCCCGGCTTCCGCAGTACATACACCTTATACGCCACGTTTTTTCGGTCTAATATGTCTTTTATCTCCCTCCATGCATCCATTCCTTTTCCAGAAGATGAGGTCGGATTTACGATTATATGGTACATTCTTGTTATCCTTTCCACACGCCGCTATCTCTCGATAGCAGGCGTATCTTCATACAGCTGATACTGCAGCTTCGTGCGTGCTCCACGGTAGTCGTTTTGCACAACCAATGTGTAACGGGCTCCCTGGAAGGCAACATAGTTCCTGCCGTCCCTCGCAAAGAACGATACCAGCACCCGCTCCTGCCAGATCTCCTCTGGCAGCTGCTTCTGCAAAACCCGCTCCACAAAACGGATTGCAATATCCTCAAAGCTGTACTGGCGCTCCCGCTTATTCTCCACATAGTAGAGATACAGCTTCTGGACATAACACTCGGACACAGCTTCCATCTGCTTGAAGTAGCTGCCGAGCATCATATAAACTGCATAATTAAATGCATTCTGGTTATTTGTTGCCTTATCGATTGTAGTTGTTGTATTCATCATACATACCTCCTTGAATAAAAACAATAGATTTTTTGATAAAAATAGGCAGACTTGTAGAACTGTCTATCTTCGTCCACAATCTGCCTTCTTCGTTCTATTTAGTTTCATTCAAGAAAATACTCTGATTTTCCGAAGCTGTTGTTAGTATAACGCATTCCGTTTAGATATACAAGACTTATTTCACCATTACAGTTAAACTCATAGTTCAATTACCTATACCTAATAGGTTTTATTTGCGCCAACCAACGTCATGATACCATTTATTACCAACAGCACACCCGTTGCAATAAATGCCCACGCAATCGTTCCACTCTGATTAAAGAGCAGACATGCTCCGGCAACAACCATCAGTCCCGGTTTAAAATACTCCTGAAACCGTTCTCCCACAGTCAGATTTACAGGCATCGTTTTCTTGATTGACGATATCTGTAACAGTCCCATCAGAATGATTCCTGCTGCCAGAATATAGAATGCAAGACTTGCAAATACCCAGCCAAATACCAAAATACAGATTCCGGCAACTGACTTCACAATTCCATAATTTACGAGTCCTGCCACAAAATCCATAATGGCTCCAACAATTACAAATACTGCCAGAAGCGTAATGGCTGCGGTAATAATTTTTCCTTTCATAACAATCAGCAAAATTCCAAGCAATATGGATCCCAAAGCTGACGCTACGTTTTCTTTCTGGTTCATATGTTGTTCCTCCTTATCAATTATCTCCTATAATAACTCATCCAACAGATTACTTCATATCTGCCTCAAATGCAACGGATAATTATGAATCTCTGTATGATATAAGCCATTCAACCAGATCTTCATACCCGATTGCCCGGCTGTAATAAGCGCCCTGGAATACATCACACCCCAATGCTTTCAGCTTCTCTAACTGTTCTTTTGACTCCACCCATTCTGCAATCGTTGTAAAATGAATCGACTCCCCAAGCTTGGTGATCGAACCGATGATTTCCGCATTGGTTTCGTTTTCAAGCACATTCCGCGTCAAAGATCCATCCAGTTTCACGACTGCAAAAAATCCTGTCTGCAAGTAAAGCAGGGAGGTATGCCCCATCCCAAAATCATCAATCAAAAACCGGTGTCCGTGCGCTTTCAATTCTTCTATTTTATGTACCACATCCTCTGTCGAAGATATCGCGTCCTGCTCAGTGATTTCAAGACACAACTGGCTACAGGAAATTCCATGTGTCTTCACGCTGTTTTCCACCGCTTCCACCAATCCATCCCACTGCAGTGACGCATTGGTCAGATTGACAGAGATATCAAAGCTTTCGTCTACATAATCAGTCAGTCTGGCTCTCGCCGCTGCCGCTTCATCTAAGATTGCTGCATCAAGCGCATACATAATTCCAAGTTCTTTTGCAAGCTGAATGATAAGTGGTGGATAAATATTTCCAAACACGGGATGATTCCACCGAATCAAAGCCTCCGCACCAGAACAATGCCCATTCTTGTCGACCTGTGGCTGATACATCAGAAACAGACTGTGATTTTCAATTGCCTCCTTCAATTCGCCGGCCAGCAGCCGTGCCGTATTTCCACATACATCTTCCCGTTTTGTAAATGCGAACAGAACTCCACTTTCTTCCTGCTTTTTGTATTCTTCTACCAATTGGTTCACATTCTGTATCATCTGCTGCCGGCGCTGCATTTCAAACATCCGGATAAACGGACGATATACAAACACGCCGGTCACAATGCATATAAGCTGAAGCACTACTCCTTTCCACGAACCAGTTGCCTGATATCCACTCAGAAGAACTGGCGTTGTCCACTCCACCGATGCTACCACATGTGGAACAATGTCAAAATACATTGCCGCATATGCAATCAGGAAATTCAGGATCGGAACTACCAAAAATGGTACAATAAAGATCGGATTCAAAATGACCGGAACTCCAAACAACGCAATCTCACTGATATTAAACAAAACTGCTGGTGCCGCCATACCCGCAACATTCCGCAGACTCTTCGTCTTCGCAAACAGCAAAACCGCGATTACAAGGCAGATCATCACGCCGGTTCCCCCCATGATTACGAACACATCCTGAAAAGACTTGCTGAATATACCAACAGATACATCTGAAAAATTCTGTTTGATCACAACATCCAATACATTGTTTCCATGCACCCCAAAAAACCAAAATATATGTGTCTCGACAATGATTAAGATTCCAGACCAGAAATTATTATCAATCGAACCAAACAGACGATTTACCCCAAGCTCAAACAATTCCTGTACTCCATTTACCCCGCTCGTCACATATAGTACCTGATGAAACAAGTTAAACACGAATAATATCCCCAAAGTACAGCCAATTCCATTGATTGCATGCATATAACCACTGTCAGTATCTATTTCCTTGTTTCTCACTGACATAAAATTTATATCCTTTAATTTGAAATACAAAAATCCTGCACCAAGGGATACAAACAGTGCAGTGAATGTATTCATATTGCTAAATGCCTTTATCGAAAAACTCCCATATTGGATTCCGGCACATCCGGCAAAACTGGCAAGCGTGACAACCGCCAGTACAATCGCATCCCCCGTCTCCACAAATCCACTTTTCTTTCCGGATTTGATCAGCGCATAGCTGACACTCGTCGTCACTGCAAGCAAAACCGCAAAAATATCATTTACACCATGATATATAAATTGCAGCATATCCATAACATGACCTGACCAGATATGTGCAATAAAATCCTGATAGCCTGCTATCGGCAGACTCATGATCATCAATGCGCCATAGCCAACAACAAGCAGGGGAATAAGCATAATCATCCCCTGGCGGATCGCACCAAAGGCACAGCTTTTTTCTATCTTATTCGTTGCTTTTAATACTCTGTTTTCTATTTTTTTCATTCGTATATTTCCTCAATTCATAATACTTTATTATAACATGGATACAGCACAAGCTCAACCACATCTGAACTTTCCTATTTACCAATTCTTTCACATTCACCCCAGAAGGAAATACATTTTCTGTAATTACATTTATAACAATACTATGCTATAATAAAGTTTACGACAGACGTATTTACAGACACCTTATAAAAACGAATGAAACTGATGAGCAACAGATTGCCACGGATATATATTCCACGAAGGAGAAAAATTATGAATTACGACGAATCTGTTTTTAAGGAAAAGGCGAACCAGAGAGCCAGACGGATCTGGATCATCTTCGCCGCATTGCTTTCTGCAAACTATGGTGCCGATGTGGCGAACCATCTACGTGGCACTACCTATTATATTATCTTTTTAGCGCTCTGCTGGCTGCCAGTCATCACCGGGGAGATTCTGCTTCGTGTGAAGGGCTTCGATACTGACCAATACAAATTCAACCTCGTGATCGGCTATGGCATTTTCTATACATTTGTATTATGCACGACAGAATCACCGATTGCATTCACGTATATCCTGCCCGTGACCAGTCTTCTGGTCCTCTATAAGAGTATCCGATTCATGGTAAGCTGCGGAATCGCAAACTCCCTGATTATCGTCGGAGGTGCTGCCTATCGTATCTCACAGGGATTCAACTCCGCCTCCGATATGAAGAATTATCAGCTCGAGCTCGCCTGTATCATACTCTGCTATATCTGCTATGTCATGTCCATCAGGCACCTGATTGAGTCTGACGGTGCCATGACAGACAGCATCAAGGCAGACCTTCATCGTGTTGTCACGACTGTGGAACAGGTAAAGCAGGCATGTAACACGATCACAAACGGCATTACCGTTGTCCGTGAGCTTGCATCCGAGAATACACATGGTGCCACGATTGTTGTAGACAGCCTAAACCGGCTCAGCGATCATAACTCTGACTTGCAGAGCAGTACAACCTCGTCGAACGAAATGACGTCCGACATACACGCACAGGTCAACCATGTGGCGGAGATGATTGAGCAGATGGTCTCACTTACGAGCACTTCGGTGCAGCACGCGAAGGTAAGCTCCGAGGATCTGGCAGATCTTGTAACAACGACGAACACGATGGCTTCGCTCTCCGGGGAGATCGAGCAGACATTGCAGAATTTCAAGTCTGAATTCGCCATGGTGAAGAACGAAACCGGTGTCATTGAGAATATCACATCCCAGACGAATCTTCTTGCATTAAATGCATCGATTGAAGCTGCCCGCGTCGGCGAATCAGGAAAGGGATTTGCAGTCGTAGCCGAGCAGATCCGTACATTAAGCGAGGAAACCAAGTCCTCTTCCAATCAGATTCGGCAGGCTCTCGAGCATCTTGAAGAGACTTCTGAGCGGATGACCGCTTCGATGGAAGAAACCCTGAAGCTGATCCAGCTCACATTGACCAAGGTCACGCAGACCGGTAAGAGTATGACGGAAATCGCTTCCGATACGAATAAGATCGGTGAGAATATTCAGGTCATCGACCACGCCATGAAGGAAGTCGAGGCTTCCAACATCCATCTTGTGGACAATCTGAATCAGGTAACGGATATCGTCGGCGACATGACAACCTGCATCAGCGACTCCAACGAGATCAACAACCGCATGCTCAGCAAATACGATGAATCAGCCAACAGCATCAACTCCATTGAGACCGTCATCGAATCCCTCATGTGCGAGCTTGGAATCGGTGGTTTCATGGGAACCGAAGATGTACGGCCTGGCATGAAACTGAGTGTGGCACTGAAGGACGGAAAGAACTATTACGGCGAGGTACTGACACGTGAGAACAATACGTTATCAATCACCCTTGCAAATGCACCGAAGCTTACGGAGGTGACAGAATGTAAGCTGCAAGTAACTGTCGGCAACGTGCTTTACTGCTGGGATCCGGCTAAGATTGTCCATACCGCGCAAGAAGCGGCTTCCCACTTCACGATTCAGATTGAATCCCGTCCGAAGATTAACAACCGCCGGAAATACCCTCGTCTGGATATCTCCAATGCCTGCACGATCACTCTGGCAGATGGCACAACAACCATGGAAGGCAAGCTCGATAACTTAAGTGCAAACGGCTTTGCATTCCTGACACATGACCGGTATTTCGCAACACACAAAGACGTAGATATCCGCGTGAAGATTCATAACTTCGATCTGCCACAGCACGATGAGCTCGAAGGTCACGTCATCCGTTGTTCGAATAACGAAGGGCTCTACATCGTAGGATGCCAGATGCCGGGAGATGATTTCTTTATTCGGGATTATGTGAAGGGGAAGTTGTAGAGAAGAGATAAGTGGAACTACTTTTCGGTGTTCTAATTAAGTAAAAAGAAAAGCCCCAACGTGGTCCGCATCGTTGAGAGGCGCGTTGGGTTTTGTTGGGAGATTATAGATGTAGTTGTGGAAAATAGCAACTACTTTGTTCGCAAACTGTATATTCTTTTTTGCAAAGTTCAACAATTTGTATATATAGACTATTCGCGGCTTCTGCGTCACCTAGCTGGTCTAACGGCTTAGAATACATTCCTGGCATCTTGCTTAGTGGGATAAATATATCGCTGTATTTCATATTATTCTCAATCACTTTTTGCTCAACACCTTTTCTGTCAAAAGGTTGTTTTGTATACTTACTCATTGAGGATACTATATCTTTTTCTAAGGAAGATAAATCCTTTTTCTGTTCTAGATATTTTAAGACGACGTCTATAACCAGTTTCCTATCCATAAAGATACTCCTTTGTTCCATAATAATTCTACACGTTATTATGGGACATTGTTATGATATCTTCAAGTTAAATCGTTCGACAAATAGCGACACATATTTCATTCCATCACTATATTACCATCCTTATAATTGAACTCTTTATATTCCAGAAATTAATTAACTTATTAAGTTCCACTCGGATATTTGGCATATTTTTATGTTTGTTATAATATCAATTTTATTATTTATATAGCATCCACTGTTTCTATAAATCATACTTCTCCTCGCAATTTATACAAAATGTACCTGATCCTCCTCTCATCATTTCAGGATATTTCAAACCGCAGTTAGCGCAAACAAAGCCATTTTCATTCGTAGTCATACAATCATCACAAATCGGATTTCCCTCATAATCACGCTGATACGAATCCCATTCATAGCCTATTCTCTCTCCACACTCTGAACAATATACATCATATTCAGATTCATCATCTTCATATTTATCCTCTGAAATAATACAATCGCTTATTTCCGTATCTTCAAATTCAAAATCCTCATTCCAATTTATTACATTCTCCACTTCTCGTGTTACAATCACATTAACTGTACCGGAACACTCATGCATTCTGTCTGGCGACATAATTACCTCTTTTGTACCTTCATCCCTGCCCCAATACTCATGTGATACGCCTGTTATCCTAATTTGATATGTAAATATATACTTTGCTACTCCTGAATCAACATCTATTCTTTCATACTCATCAAATTCTACATCTTCTAATTCCCATTCATCAACCCCTTCTGAACCAATATGTGCATTTTCTTCATCAATGAAATTTGTACCTGAATATGTAATATCACTCCATATAGAATCAAACACTTCTTCTGATACTTCATCTACAAATGCTTCATCCGTGGCATTTAGAATCATCGTTACCGCATCTGGTGCTTCGATATTATAATCGCGTGCAATTGCTCTATAAAAATCATAACCCACAAATGGAACTAAACTTAAACACTTACTTGAATTTGCTGAAGTCCTTGTTTTCTTAGAAAATTCTTTTATTAACTCTTTTCTAAACGAAAGACTTCCATCTTCAAGTATATTCCACCAATCTTCTTTTATATCATCTGTTACAAAAATAATATTTTTATTATTTGATGCTGCGTAAGTATATGTTTCAGCCCACACAAGTAAATCACCATATTTACTAACCCCATCCTTTTTTTCGTCTTTATATCCTGGCGGTGTTTTCTTTTTATATCTATATTCACCTTCTTGACACTGCTTATATATAAATGATGCTTGGGGTTCTGGCATTCTACAAAATTTTTCTTTCAGTATAAGCACCTTGTCTTCATCCCATTTATTAAGGAAATCTAAATCCTGATGTTCATCAAAATATGTTTCAAATTCATCATTAAGTGTTTCCACTTTTTTCATCATTTCTTCAATAAGTTCATCAATCTCAGGATATCCATTTTTTGATAATTCCTCACATTGTACCTGTACTTTATTCTTTATTGATACGATAAGCTGACTGCACATTTGAGATGCATTTTCCAAAGATTTTATTTTTTTACCATACTCATCTTTCCTATGCTTTTCGTACTCCCAATGTACATTAAATGGCACACATACATAATCCTTTATACATTCTAAGCATTCCAATACAAACTCTGCGTAATCTGGTGATGCACGATATATTTTCAACAATATATTGGTATCTAGAACTACAACATAATTTCCACATTCTAGCATTTCTCTGATTTTAGCACCGGAATTACTATGTCCTTCATCCCCATATATTTTATCCTCGTCTTGCATATCATAAGTATCTTCCATATTCATTCTCCTTTTCATTATGCACAAATTTCAATTTCAAAAAAATCGTTCAAAAAAACCCTGTATTTTCTCCTTTGTGTATTTATCCTCAACCTCTTTTAATATGAATATCGACAATTCATATATGCTGTTTTATCTATATCTACATTATATGGAAAAAATTTTTTCATCTATCCACCTACTTTTTAATACTATAAATATAAATTGCTGAACTCACTAAATGTTATAAAATATCAACCAAATACCTTCCATCAATTAACGAAAACACTACTTTAGATGGAAATAATCTTTCACCCATATTAGCCATTCCAACTACATTCATTGCCCACTCACCATATTCGTCTGGTAATCTATAACATATAGGCTTTTCATTCTCCGAAATCGTCACCAAAGGAGCCCCATTTCGTGAACATCCTACTGATAGGACATAATACTCATTCTGTCCACTGTGTAATGGTAACATAGGCTGCTTACTAATATCCCTATAAACCTTTGCGCCTTTTTGATTATGAAAAAAATCTTTTGCATCATCCACAATAGGATCAATCGATAATTTGTTTCTCATTATTTTATAACGCTCACTCAACCTCTTACATGCGAAAGCATTATAATACTCCGGTTGCATTTCTATATTACAGTTACGAATTTCATCTGCATCCGAAAAATGATTCATAAATTGAAGAAGTGCTACCAAAGACACCAAATCATCTAAATAAATCCCAGAAAAAATTTTATACCAATATTTATTATTCTCACAAATTACCCGATATAATTTTTTATACAAATCAAGTTGCCTTTGACTCAATGCAAACCAGCCAGAATCCAAAAGAGTCTTCTTAATTTTCGCTTCATTATAATTTCCAGTTAACGATATCTTCAACGATTGCATTAATCGAGATATTAATCCAACAATCATATCCGCCATTCTGATTCCAACATAATCCTTAGAATCTTCTTCGGTGACATTTTCAAGGCCTACACCTATTGCAGAATTCAATGTATGAGATTCTTTCCCTTCTTGGTCAATCATCAACTGATATCCTGAGAGCAGCCATACCCCTCATCTTACCTCCTGCGCTACGCCTATTTGCCTCCCACTCAGCTTGATTCCGCTTCGCTTCATCTCGTTGTATGTTGTCGCCAAGCACTTCCATTGGTTAATACAGCATCCAGCTGATCAGCCGGATGTCTACACACAAGAAAAGGATGAACCATTTCATGCAAGCATGACGATTCATCCTTTCTTGTGTGACATCTGCTTCGCAGATGCTGTATTTATTTATGTCGTGTCTGGCTCGTTATCACTCAAACTCGCAAATAAAATCTTGTCACTATACTTTTTAGTATTGGTATTATGGTTCTATTTGGTCCTATATGTGTTCTACTGTCCTAAATCCACAAACTGTACTGAACGGTGTTATCAATTTGTTATCATGAAAATGTTATCAATTATTCTTCGGATAGTGTTTCATCTTTAATAACTACTTTTTCCACTCTTTCCTGCCTCAATGATTCATTTATAAGTTTTTGAATAAAATCAATCATACTTTCCGAATTAATTACTACATCCAACATGTTCTCAAGTTCTTTCATAGAATCAATATAATATATGTCATTCCGCCTTCCACTGTATTCAATTGCTAACATCTCATTTAATACAATTGTTACAGGATAAGATATCGCCCCGTAATCAACAAACATTAATCTATATCTATAATGTTCCAACCCTTTTACAGTAAGAAAAACTTCATATCTATGATCTTCCTTACTCTGTTCTCCTAAATCCTCTTGTATATCGACTTTAATAGTCTCTGATTTTGTTTGAATAGAGCTCAAGGTTGCTGCCAATCCCGTCTGTTTAGTATACGAACGTATCGGACCACCATATTCTTCAATATTTCCTTTTACATACCCTTGCGTAGCATCATTAATCTGAACTAATGATTTTTTTATAACGTCCTCTGGCGTATATTTATCAACCAAATCAAATGAGAATTTTGTCTTATCCATTTTTATCCCCTTTCACATTTTTATTCATCCACAATTTCACATATTATCGGAAAATGATCGCTTATTTTTCGATTAGGGTGCTTACTATCATCTACTAAGTCAGCATAGCTACATGCCGTAATTATCTTTAAACTCTCTTTATTAAATAGCGGCAATACATCTTGACTTATAATTACCTGATCTAACATATACCACATCGGTGAATGAAGTTTTGATTGATTCACATAAAATGTTCCCGGCGGATAATCAAAGTCTCCCATAAGATTCCACATGGGGTTGTAAAATTTTCGATATTCAATCTCATTTACTGTTCTTGTTGGTTTATCCGATATATTTAATGCCGGCAATCCATGAAATCCATTTGCATTTAAGCAGCCTCTTCCATAAGGCATTTCATTAATATCACCTATTACAATCGTTCGTTGCGTTTGAATGTTATCTTCAATTTTATGTATATCATACATTATTTTCTGAATAATAGCTAAGCGTTCATCACTATGATCCCCATATAAATCCGTACATAAATGTATGCAACATAATATAAAACTATCGTTTATTATTTGAATCGAATAATATTTTTCCTGTATTCCCGATTTTATATTAACATAGCTACTCCAAACATCAATCCTATCGCATCCTAATGTATTGCATTTGATCAAACGCTGATTATTATCCTTAAACATTGCATCAAGTTCATCTATATTTGCATCATACTCTGAAAGTGCAAGAATATCTATTTCATTATCCAAAACAAGGCTCGCAATATATGGGTTAATATCTTTATTCTTATGTGTATTCCAAAATAAAATTCTCATTTTTCTTTCCAAATTTTATCTATTCATTTTATTCAAAAATTCTTGTGATATCTTGATAACGATTAACTACACGATAAATCTCTACATATTCTTTACTGATCTTGTATATAATCACATAATCTTCCCATATCGCATATTTATAATCAGTCCGAAAGCTGACCCGTTTGGAGAGATCCGCCCCCATTCCCGGAAACATCTGAAGATTTTCAAATTTATCATAAATCTCTTTTATCGTCTTTGCAGCATATTCTTCATTATCCTCAGCAATATAATCCCGAATATTTTTCAAATCCTTTGCAACAATCGGATTGATCCGCAGTTTTAACATCTTATTCCCCC
>OBAE01000236.1_pt1 | contig 51404 bp, 51 predicted proteins | sample 1517641 | NCBI WGS metagenome assembly OBAE01 (sample SAMN04571701, study PRJEB22368) | human gut metagenome | biome: human gut; material: stool | host: Homo sapiens | place: Luxembourg | collected 2012-08-30 | reverse complement strand
CCCACGGATGCTTTCACATCGCCGGTTTTCAAGACCGGTGCTTTCGACCACTCAGCCATCTCTCCGTGTGCAAAAGCGTCTCTCGTGCCAAACGCGAGTATTATATTACCATGCGCCGACGCCTTTGTCAACAAAAAGCCTCGGAAGAAATTTGAAAAAAATTCAAAATAGGACTTGCAAACCGCCGAAAACTGTGGTATTCTAAGTGGGCTGTTTGAGGCACAACAGAATATCCGGGTGTGGCGAAGTTTGGTATCGCGCTTGAATGGGGTTCAAGAGGCCTCGAGTTCGAATCTCGACACTCGGACCAAATTAGACAAAAGCTGTGTATAACGTAAGTTATACACAGCTTTTGCTTTTTTAGCATGTAAATCGCATAAACTCGGCCCGAAAACTATGCAGAATAACGGCAAAAGAGAAAATGAAATAATCTGTATTCCTATGTTTTATCTCTTGAACGAGGTAACACATGGGAAGTTTTGTTTTTAGGAGGAATAAAACATGAGAATACCATATGGTTTTGTGTTGATCAGCGGAGGGACACTTAGAGTCAACGAGTATGAAGCAAATATCGTATCCATGATTTTCGAGTTCTATATGGCAGGAGCAAGTTTGGGAAAAGTGGTGGATATGCTTTACTCAAAACAAATATCTTCTCCGACCGGAAAGACGAAATGGACCCGCGCTGCGGTAGATCACCTTCTTTCAAACGGCAAATATGTGGCTATTGTCGGCCTGGAGAAATTTCTGGATGTCCAATTTGAGAAGGCTGCCCGCTGTAATATTGACTACGACAAGGAGGGTTCACCGAGGAAAGACATACGTTATGTTTCCCCTGCTATGGTTCAGATTTAATTTGTCTTTTACAACACTGAAAGTTATGCTACAATGACCTTGAGAGGTGATGTGTGTGGCAAAGAAATTGAATCTGGTGGATATGTACGGAATTGGACTTATGCTGGAACACCTTGTAGCTGAGGGCAACATTACCTGCGAGGAACGGGATCGAGTTATATTGCGAATCGCGCGGGAAAACGATATTGCCGAATATATGCTCTCGAATCTTGCCGGTTATGGAAGAAGTAAGCAAGAGGTGTTGGAACGAGCAAAACGGAGGAAAGGCCTGGAATCACAGGGGAAAAAGCAGGAGGAAGGTTACATTTCTCTGACTGAGGTCGCCCGAGCTCACAGCGAGGATGCTCCGGGATATGTGATACAGAGTTGGCTGAGGAGCGGAAATACTTTAGCATTTTTGAATCTGTGGGAGCAGGAGAATAATCCGAATTATAGTGAGACTGGTTATGCAGAACTTTTAAAGAGAAAGAAAACTGCCTCATTTACGTTGACGCCAAAGCTATGGATCGACCAGACAAAGGCAATCGGCATCGTTTCCAAGCAGGGGAAAAACGGAGGAACGTTTGCTCATCCGATGATCGCCTGCGAGTTTGCCTCATGGATCGCCCCGGAATTTAAGATGCAGTTGCTGAAGCTGTCGCTGGATAGAACGAAATTGAGATGAATGAACCTTGTGTTGGTGAGGTGGGGTGATGAAACTATGGAAAAAATTCTGATCGTGGGGAACGGATTAACAGCTAACCTTATTCCTGAATATCAACACAAAGCTATGATGAAGAAAATCAAAGAGGAAATTCCGCGCCTCTTTGATAAGGCGGATAAATTGTTTGCGCCTTTCCGCAATAAAGTAGACAGCGTTCAATATAGTGCTGTATCGTGGGGATATTCCGGCGATGGTTTTTGCGGCGAAGAAGGGTACGGCGGACCAATCACAGATAGACCATATAATCCAACACTACTTTCGCATATTGAGGACCAGCTTCGAAAACTTGGCTTTAATGATGCTCAGACAGTTTCCACCATCCTCTTCCAAACATATGGGCTTATATATGAAACACAAAATGATGAAATATCCAATGTGGAGAGCCTCTTAAAAATAATTGAGCTTTTTTGTCAAAGAGGGGATTTCACGAAAGAAGATCAAGCCGAATTAAAGCGGGCAGCAAGTAGAATTTGTTATAATAATGGTAAGTGGGGAAAAGACACGTTAGGCAAAGCAAAAGTAGAGCAATTAAAGAGATGGCTGTCTGATTACAAAATGATTTTCACAACAAATTATGATTGCGTTTTAGATGATGTCCTTCAAACAGATGAAATAAAGCATCTGCATGGAGGCTTCTTTTACAAAAAACAAGATAGACAGAAGCGCTCTGACACTCTATTAGGCCCAGATGATGCCTGTTTGATTTGGGGAATTAGCGGAGAAGAAAAGGAAGAAGAAATGAAGCTTGGCGGAGGATTTACATTTCCAATTCAATTCCCACTTGAATCCCCTATGACAATTTTTCAGATTTACTTATCTCAACTCCAAAATGCAAATGCTGGACGCATTGATATTTTTGGATATAGCGGGGAAAACGATCAGCATATTAACAGAGCGATTGCCCAAAATCCATCCATCCGGGAAATCCACTATTACTGTGCGCCTGCAAAAGTTTCAGATCCTGTTGAAGAATTTGAAGTTGCATCACGATTTTCAATTAAGGCACCCCAGAAACTGATGCTGGAATCATGGAATACAATCTGGAACATCTTCGAGCAGAATTAATAAAAAATTGGAGTTGATGTCCCCTGGCTATGTTATACCGAGAATGTCCCCCGTAAACATATAAGTCGATGAGATTGAGGTGAAAACAAGTGAGCCAGAACGACAAGATTCAATTATTTGAGGACAAGCGTATCCGCACGGCGTGGGACGAGGAAAAGGAAGAATGGTACTTTTCCGTTGTCGATGTTGTTGCGGTTTTGACAGATCAGCCAGATGCCCGTCATGCCAGTACATATTGGGCAGTATTAAAGAAGCGGCTGAATAATGAGGGCGCAGGCCAACTGCTTACAAATTGTAAGCAGTTGAAAATGACCGCCTCGGATGGACGAAAACGCATGACTGATGTGGCTGACACAGAGCAGCTTCTCCGTATCATCCAGTCCATTCCCTCACCAAAGGCCGAACCATTCCGGCAATGGCTGGCGCAGGTTGGTCGGGAGCGCATTGAGGAAACCATAGACCCGGAGTTGACCATCGAGCGGGCGTTGGAAACCTATCTCAAGAAGGGCTATACCCGCGAGTGGATCAACCAGCGGCTGCAAGCCATTCAGGTCCGTAAGGAACTGACAGACGAATGGGATGCCCGCGGTGTGCAGAAGGGCGTGGAGTACGCCATCCTCACCGATGAGATCTCCCGCGCATGGTCGGGGATGTCCACCCGGCAGTACAAAAATCTGAAGGGCTTGAAAAAGGAAAACCTGCGTGATAACATGACCACGCTGGAGTTGGTGCTGAATATGCTGGCGGAAGCCACCACCACACAGTTTTCAAAGGATCGAAAGCCCACGACCTTCCAAGAGAATCTGGAAGTTGCTAAAGCTGGCGGACAGGTTGCCGGGCGAACAAGGAAAGACATTGAGTCACAGTCCAATACGCCGGTCATCTCCCCGAAGAACGCCGCGCAGCTCAATCAGGTCGTGACTGACCTTTTGGAAGGGGCAGCCGCGGATATGAGCGAGATGCCAGAGAAAAAATGAGTGTTTCGCATAACGGTTTTTCATGCGACCAATTGGCAGTTCTTGAAAGCACCCATCAAAAAAGTTTGAGAAAAGTTAAAAAAGAACGAAGAATTCCAATTTGCACATGACATTTTTGAGCCGGGGGTTCAAAAATCTACAGTGGTATAGCATGACACGTCGGAGCAGGTTTGTATGCTTGCTCCGACTTATTTTTTACATAGCGGAGAGGGAGATGGTGTTGTCATCTCCCTCTTTTTTGTCCGGTGCAGGACGCGAAAAAGCGCGGCAGCTGCCGCGCTTTTTCCTCTTCCTCCCTGCTCGGTCCTTCCTGAAAGAAGGTCCCCCTCGCTGTTAAGTGAATTTAGTATACCATGAATACGCCCGTTTGTCCATCCTTTTTAGGCGCCGTATCCAGCATTTGCCACTGTTTTTCATGCATATCGCGCTGTCGGGCGGCAAAACTACCGTTGCGATACCCAACAAGGGCATTTGCCCCACAACATGAAAGGAGAACACAACGATGTCTACCAAGAACAGCAACAAGCTGAATGTCCCCGAGGCCAAGGCCGCTATGGATCAGTTCAAGATGGAGGCCGCCTCTGAGGTCGGCGTGAACCTGAAGAACGGTTACAACGGTCACCTGACCAGCCGCGAGGCCGGCTCCGTGGGCGGCCAGATGGTCAAGAAGATGGCACCCATACGAACGATGAGTTTCAAGCGGGCTGACCGAACAGCACTGGGGCATGAAGTTGAAGTACGGTACATAGCAGGGATCACAATATAGGGAAACGCACGAGCCACAATTTGGTTCGTGCGTTCTTTATCATTCTATCGTTGAGAAGCTGCCAATCAAAAGCAGCTGAATCAGCAAGAGAGCGAACGAGAAATCAATGAGAGGCGTTTTGAAAGTGATGGTAAGTTGGATTTTGCGAAGAAATGTGCGGATAGCCTTCAAAATATCTTTCATATGCAGTCCCCCTTCTGTTCTACGTTCTTGCCCGTTCGCTTTAGAGCCTCTTGAATCTGGTGAGTCAGGAAGGGGGAGATTTCTGACCCACTTAAATTATAACACACAATGTGTGGTGTGCAATAGCAAGTTTTTTCGTGGTGACGGCGTATTGACATTGTATCATGCTGTGGGTATACTAAAGGAAAAGGAGGTCTGCTACTATGTCAAATATCAATGTGGCTACCGCACCGAAAACAGCGACGTTTCAAATGCGCATCAATCCGGAAATCAAGCAGGAGGCGGAGAATGTTTTTTCCAACTACGGCCTGAGCTTGACGGAGGCTTTTAATATATTTCTTCAGCAATCGCTGAATAGCAACGGCTTTCCGTTTCTGTTGTCTCCTGAAAACGCGGAATATATGAGATCCAAGGCCGCGGCACAGCTCATGGCCGAGATTGACAAGGGTTGGAAATCTGCTGAAGAAGGGGGCTGGCTTACGCTGGAAGACGTGGAGTCCCGGCTTGGGCTGACGGATGAATAAGCTGCGTGTCACGCCGGCAGCAGCCAGTGACTTGGCAGAGATCAAGGCCTACATCTCGCTGGAGCTGCATAACCCACAGGCTGCACAGCGTATTGTGAAGAGTATTACTCACGATCTACGGCATCTACAGCAAAACCCTTATCTTGGCTTTTCTGTTTCAGCCAAAATCGGTAGAGAGACTGACCTGCGGGCACTTCTCAGTGGGAACTATTTTCTATTCTACCGTGTTGGAGGCGAGACAATACAGGTTTCCCGTATTCTGGATGGGCGGCAAGATTATCTGCGTGTTCTGTTTGGCGCAGCGGAAGAGAAGTGAATATCAGTAACATGATAGCAGCCCCTTCTTTTCAGGCAGAAAGAAGGGGCTGCTCAGTTCTTCAATCGCTTGGTGTGAAAATTCACTTTTTCGCGAACGCCCTTTTAAGTTAACTGCGCATAAGTCTTGACGGTACCTGCTACTGCGTTGGTAGTCAACTTTTATGCAGATTTATTCATCATGAGACTAAAAGGCTCCATCCAAATGGATGGAGCCTTTTAGTCTCATACAATAACAATATGGCTAGGGCGTTTATCTGGATCATTATATGCTATGCGTTCGTCCTTTATGAGTTGCTTTACAACGCTATTGATAGTCGTAGTACCTCGCTGTAGATTTTCTACATACTCAGATAATCCATCTCGTACATCATCACTGAGTAAAGGAATGATAACATTTTTGGCATCATCTTCGCAGATTTCAGCAAGTCCGTCCGAGCCTCTAGAAAATGCTCGCATCTGAACCCCCCAGCCTTCACTATTCAAATAGGCTAACAGGTCAGGAGTAAATTTTTCCATTCCGGCTTTTACCCTACATCTAAAGCAACCATTTGTTACAACGACATTATCAATTCCCTCTGGAATGTAGCACCACTTAATTGCACTGCCCCAAATTGCCCCAATATAGATATCGCCAGCCGATGAAAAATGTTTTGCACGACTCGGCAACTCCCAGCCACGCATTTCTTTGCAGTGGAAATCCCCAAATCCTATGTCCTGAATTTCAACATACTGATATATGCTAGACTTTTGAACGGTAATCTTTTTGCCGCAGGCGTTTTGTTTTTCTGGAATAAAATCCACAACATCACCTAGCAAAACATATGGCTGAGTTTTTAATTTACTTCTTAAGTCCACAACTTTTTTGCTGTAACGTTTTGGATCTATTGTCAGGTCAGGGTCATCATAAATATGTTTTATATTTACAGACCAGCCGTTAACCTCGGGATCTACATGTTTACCCTTGGATATCCAGTCGAAGCAGTTTGCAGCATCACTTGCCAAAATTCTGTTAACAGCAACATCAAAATCACAATCTAAAATAGGGCAACCTTCTTCATCGATGATGAGGCTGCCATCTTCTGGATCTCTCTTGTAAACTGGTGCAGCTTTTTTATTGCCAGCATCCCAGCCAACTTTTTCGATCAATTCAACCGCAAACTGATATTCTTCACTGTCAGCTATATTCTCCAGAGGGGTTTCACGCTTTTCCAAATATAAGACACTTGCACTTACATCTGCACCACTGGACTTAAATGTAAATCTGGGTAGTGAAACGATAGCTGCCAACTTTGTATGTCTCAGTATCCATTCCCTAACAGTTCTGTATTTAATAGATCTGTTTCCCAAATAACCATTTGGAAGAATAATTGCAATTCTTCCACCTGGTTTACATTCTTTAACGCAGACTTCTACAAACAGAATACCAGTCTCTTGCTGAGATAACAATGTATCTGTTTTCTTCAGTATACCAGTTTCATTTATGTACCATTCAAATCCCAAGTCGTACTGCCTTAGAACCTTTGAGCGTTTTTCTACGATTTTAGTTCCAAATGGTGGATTGCATGTTATAACGTCATACTTTTCAACATATTTTCTTATGTTTTCGAGAGAGTCATCTTTTATAATATTGGTCTTTCCATCGCCATTCAAAAGCATATTCAACACTGCCACTTGAACGGCATTCGGCGAATTATCAACACCCCAGATACAATCTGCAAATCCAGGATTAAACTTTCTTGCGGCTCTAAATGCAGCTACAAGAAAATCTGCACTACCACAAGCTGGGTCTGCAATATGTTCACCAAACTGGGGATTGATAATATCAACAAGGAAATCCGTAACCGTAGTTGGTGTGAAATATTGCGCCATATCCCACTTATACAAAGCCTTCGCAAACTTCATATAAAAGGTCTGAACTACATCTCTCTTAGAATGAATAATCTTTACAGGCGCTAAAATCTTCAAAATTTCAAACAGAGTATCACCCGACAACGGCAATGTGTCTGACAGTTTGTTTGGAAGATGTTCCCCATAAAAAGAGATCGCTCTCTTTACGACATCTCCAACCTTTTTCTTTGTGGTATCAGCCGAAGTACCAAGGGATCGGTAATCCTGGATTTCGAGAGGTTCATCGCCTCTTACTTCAAAGGCATGTTCATCAAAGATTTTGGTAAGCAACAGTTGCAAGATAATCTCATATCTTTTTTCAGGAGCAAATGATGCCTGATGAAGAATGTCCTCAATGCGCTCAAATGTTTCAGTTAGGGAGTCTGCTGGCTCGATTGTATTGAATGTCAGTGGCGTAGTTTTGATCGGAAGTCCAAATTTGGGGACAAAAGTTAGCGGACCTTCTTTTATCTCCTTTATCCCATCAGTAACTTCAATCCAAAAGACACGCTTTTCAATGTTATCCCAGTATAGCCCTAGCGTACTCTGCTTTTTTGCAAAGTCTAGCATGGGCTTAACTTGAGTGTTTTTTACATACTCGTTTTTCTTGTTATCGCGCTTGACTTCACAAATAATTACAGCATGACCAAGAATATCATCGGGTTCATTAGTACTAATTGTTGAAGCAGGCACATCAAGTACTGCAAAATCGCTTCTAAAACTATTACGACCACTATTACCAAATTTCTTGATAATAGGCTCAATCCAGAAGTTTTCTTTCGGGTATCCCTTGCTTATAAGGAATTTAATTGCTTCTACCCTGTAGAATTCTTCAGTAGCAGTAAGGCCATCTTTACTCCGTTTATTAACCTTTAACTGTCCTCTAATTGGGCATACTATTTGTAGATTCCCAGTCAGTTCCATGATTGATACCCCTTTGCTGTGTTTGCTTATATTCAAAAGTGTACCATTTTCCGACTCAAAACACAAGGCAAAAAATAAGGCTCAGAAGTCAGTTTTGACCTCTGAGCCTTTGAATTATTCCACCGGCTTAATTGTAGACTCAATGTAGTCAATTTCCTCTTGCGTCAGATTGTACTTCTCATATAACATCTGGCCTGTCCATGGATGTTAAAAATCCAGTATAGGAACGAAGCCAAAATTTTTCTTTGCATATTCCGGATTTTATTCGCGATTATACACATCAACATTTATCTCGAAAAGGGACTTTGCGAAAAGAAATGCCAATGATCACGCATCTCTTGTACCGTTCCTATTCACAATCAAAGCTGCTTCTGCCGCAGCAGAATGGTAGTACACACTCTGTCCGTGATGAGCCCTCGATCCCGCTGCGGATAATATCGCAGCAGCGGCTTCAGCCTTGCAAGGATATCCTCTCTTGACAGCTTGAGCAAATACATCTGCTTACCGTACAGCGCCCGGACTGCTCCCGCCTGCCGGTTAAAGGTCGTGCCGAACGGACGGGCACGCTGCGCCGCGATCAGGGCTTTCGGCTCAATATCCATGGGGGCTGTCCGCGTATTGGAGAGCAATCCCGCACCGTTATCAAAGATGGGGCAATAATCGTATTTACCATCGCACTCCAGAACCGCGATATTGTTCAAATGGCGGTCGTCGTTCAGAAACAGCGCGTCTACCTCGAACAGTAGGGTCAGATACTGCGGAAAAAGCTCCAAGCCCGTCAGCTCCGCCGTAGCATCGGCCAGATAGGCAATGCGCTTCTTGTCACTGGATTGCCGCGACAGAAGGGCTCGAAGAGACACTTCGCTCTCCCTTTTGTACAGATGGCTCAGTGTAATAATGGACTGACCCGGCAGCAGGAAATCTTCGCTGCTGCACCCTGTCCGTTCGATACCATGGGCGGTAATGCGTTCCATTCTGTAGCGGGTAAAGCGGAACGGGTAGTCCTTCTCGCAGTTGCTGAGCTCCAGCTGCTGTGAGATCAACGTCTCCGCCAAGGCTTCATAGCCGAACTGATCCAGCTTATACCAGCGGTTGCCCTCCACCCACTTTTCCTGATTACCCTTTGAAGATGTTTCGGCGATCCTCTCGTTTGTCACAAAATGTATGCTCATTCCGTCACCTCGATCCACTGCTGATCCTCTGCCATACGTCCCTGTGTGCGTTTGACGATCTCCCACGGGTCGTACTCATCCAATCCCAGGGCGTCCAGATATTCTCGAATGCCCTCCCGCTGTCGCGGAATACACCGTTCCTCCAGAAAGGCCATCAAATCAGTCCATGTAGGGAGTCTGTTCTTCCCAAATGCCGTTTTCACCAGTTGCTTGGTATGGTTCTCTACGCAGAGAGTATGATCTGTAAAATCCACTGCGATGGTCGTACACAGTGTCTTACTATTCCAGAATTTTAGCCTTTTCACGCAGTGGGACTGCGCTTTTTTTTCGCTGATAAACTCCTCTATGGTGACGACTTTTGTGATTACAATTCTGTTTTGGTCAAAGGTCAACTCCACCTCCCGCTCCTCATCGGTAATCCCCATAGCCTGAAGCCAGCGCGAAGGGAGAGTTACCTTATGTGTTTTTGCACCAGCACTTGCCGTTCCCCCAGCTGCGCTGCTGTTGATCCGAGCCAATCGTCTTTCCATGTCACCACCTCTTTGCTTCATATCTTCATATAATATATAACATTCGGTACGAATAGTCAATGTATTTGTTTTGCGGAACATCATCGGTGCAGATAACAAAAAGCTAAACTCACGATAGTGATCGCCTCTTCACTCTCCGATAAAATGTGCTCTTGCTCATCCCTAACCGCCGCATAGCCTCGGCAGCGGTGATCTCCCCACGCCGCCACTTAACTATGACTTTCTCAAGCTCCGGCGGTTGAATAGGCTTGCGCCCTTTGTAAACGCCGTTGTGCTTGGCAATGGCGATGCCCTCCCGCTGGCGTTGGAGGATATATTCCCGTTCCAGTTCCGCCACCGCGCCGAATACGGTCAGCATAAACTTGCCGGTAGGCGTGGTGGTGTCGATGGCTTCCTTCTTGCTGACGAACTCCACGCCCTTGGCGGATAGCTTCTCCAACAGCTCCAGCAGGTCGCGGGTATTGCGGGCAAAACGGCTGATGGACTCCACAATCACCGTGTCGCCCCGCCGGACATATTCCATCATCCTTTGTAACTCTGGGCGGTTGGTATTCTTGCCGCTCATACGGTCAATGTAAACCTCATCTACACCAAGTTGCTCCATCAGCAGCTCCTGCCGTGCTATATTCTGGTCGGTGGTGGATATACGGATATAGCCGATTTTCAATTGCAACACTTCCTTCCCTTGTAAATTCATATTTATTTTGTTATACTATGCATACAAAATGGCGTTTTGATGGGAGGTGTCCTCGATGAAAACATATACTCTAAGCGAAATTAAGACCATTGTGTCACGTCTTGCCAGGCAATATGGCGCGGAGCGCATCTACCTGTTCGGCTCCTATGCCCGTGGAGATATGACAAGCGGGAGTGATATTGATTTGCGGATTGACAAAGGCAGCATCCGCGGTTTTCAGTTGGCAGGGCTTCTGCTCGACCTGGAGGACTCTCTTGGCGTGCCGGTAGATCTTGTCCCCACCACCAGCCTTGATTCACATTTTCTTGACTCCATACGGAAAGATGAGGTGCTGCTGTATGAAGCCTCTTGACCGCAACATCGGTGCTCTGGAGCATATCGTTGTCTACTGCCAGCAAATCGAGCAGACTGTTGAACGCTTCGGCAACAGCGCTGAGACATTTCAGAACGATCCCATTTACCGCAATGCCGCCGCACTTTGTATTTTGCAGATCGGTGAGTTAGTGGGTAAGCTGACAGACGAATTCCGTGAACAGCACCCCGCCGTGCCTTGGCGTCAAATCAAGGCTATGCGGAATATTGTCGCGCATAGCTACGGCACTGTCGATCCCGAAATCACATGGGAAATTATCACGGATGAAATTCCTCAACTAAAGGCATATTGCGAACAAATCATTGCCGCCGAACAATAACGTAGTCCCAATAGAGTCCCTCCCGCAGATGGCACGTGCCAAAATACGGGAAGTGACCCTATTGGGACTCTATTTCTGTGTGCCGTTAGGGTACACCCTATTGGCACGGTTCCTCCACCGGCACACAGATGAGCTTGCCGTTGACGCTGACGAAGAACTCCGGCTTGGCAAAACGTCCGAGCCAATAGGCAACCTGCTCGTCCGTCAGAGATGTGAAGTTCTCGCTGTCTGTCGGTGCGCCGCAGATGAAGAATGTTCCGGCGATGGCATCATAGATTTCTCCATCCTCATCCCGCAGAGCCCGGTTCAGCGGCAGCTCCAGCAGCTTGCCTTCCTCGTTGCAGATCAGGGCTGCGTCTCGTCCTCCGGGTTCGTACACAGCTTGAATAAGACCGCCAACAGTACGCTGCATACTTCCAAGACCGTTTTCCAATTCCATCTCATAGGCTTTCCTCCCAGTTTCTACCATTACTACTCGCATTTTTTATACCTCCCCGCAGCACATGATCTCCTCTATCTCCTCCGGGCAAAGACCATACCCGAGGAACACGTCTATGTCATGGGGCGTGTAGCCGTAGGCGGCCGCCACGGATTTCAGATCGTTGATGTACTCGTCCTGCCCGGCGTACACGTCCCAATACGGCCAGCTGAAATGTGCCGTGCCGTCCCACAGGTTGCGGGTATCGAAGCGTTCAACGGTGTACTGCCCCTGCCGATCTATTCGCAATATATCCCCTTCCCGGAGCATCACCTCAAAGGGCTGTTCCATGCGCGGCATGCCCTTCTTCAGTCCCTTCTTGAGTATCTGCTCCGTGCTGGCGTAGACGTATAAGCCCATTCGCGGGAAGTGATATAGCGCCAGCGGATTGTTACCCTTGATGATGTAGAGGTTGTCCCTACTGTCCAAAACAGACAGCGTCAGCGTACCTCTGAGGGGTTCTACGGCACTGCGGATGCTCCGGAAGCTCAGCTCGCCCTGCTGCGCCAGTAACTGCACGGCCACATAGCTATCTGTCTCGATTCGGGTAGAGGGCAGGTTCTTGTCCTTGCGGAGTGCCAGATCGTTATACAGCACACCGTTGTGCGCCAGCGCAAAGGGGATACCCGCTGTGCCCTCAAAGGGGTGATTGTTGTAGTTATGCTTCTCGTCTCCCTGGGTGGTCATGCGTGTATGCCCCATAATGCAGACAGCATCATCGGGCAGCTTGAACCGCATCAGGTGCGCGGGATAGGGGCGCTTGTAGACAGTCAGATGACCGTTGTGGTTATAGGCAATGCCGGTGGCATCCGTTCCTCTGTCTTCACTGGCAACGGCCAACGCGGAAACAAGACGCTTCTTCTGCGCGGCGGTCAGGCTATGTCCGTAATCATAAATTCCGAATAGACAGCACATCAGACTTCTCCCTCCACTTCCACAGGCTCATTGATGTAGAGATTGCGCTCCTTCAGGTACTGCACCAGCTCCGGCTCTTTGATGGCACTGACGAAGCTGCTCTAGGACAGATCGTGCAGCTCGTCATCGGACATAAAAATCGCCGCATCGCAGATGTGGTCGACAAGCTGCAATGTGGCGATAAGCGTATTCAGTTTCAACGTACCTCGGAACATACGGAACTCAATGGTGTCCGCGTTGGTGAGGTTGACGCAGGTATAGCGGCTGCCGTGACCTTTCTTCACGTGCTCCAGCATCTCACCGGGTCGGTCGCGGTAGCCGTAGCGGGCTGCCCACTGCTCCAGCTGCCGCTGGGTGCGGCGGGAGAAGCGCAGCAGCTCTGCCCAGTGGCGCTCCACGAAGAACAGCACACGGGCAATGGCGTTGTCCTGCGCGTCCAAAGTGTCCCCGAAGGCCTTGCGGGATACATGGACGTGCAGCCCGCAGGTGCCCGCTTGGTGGGACAGGTAGCCCATACTGATGGCTCTATCCAGCACCTCCGCCCAGGGCATCTCATGCAGCTGGCAGTCCAGCGACATGGGATGTGTGACGATCTCAAAGCCGTCGTCCAATGAGCCATCGTGCTTGCAGTAGGCCAGTGTCTTTGACTGGTTGACAATGTCCATCAGTGCCTCCGCGCTGCTGTCACATTCACCACCGTCGTCGATCTCCAGCTCCACGCCGAAGTAGCGTGGGCCGTCGCCGTAGAAGATGGGGTAGGGCTTGAAGTAGTAGTCGTGGATCGGGCTGTTCTCGATGGTAGAGCAGCAATCGGCACAGTAGGGATCGTCGTTGTCCAGCGGATACCAGCAGTGGTCGGTGTCGATGATGCGCCCGCAGCGGACGCAGCGGGTGTAGTCCCGGTCGTAGCATTCGGGGCAAATGGGGAAGTCATCGTTCTCACTGCGGTTGTGGGTGCGTAGGAAACGGCTGCCGCAGTCGGTGCAGACAAGGGTCAGGTAGTCCAAACAGTCGGGGCAGTAGAGCCTGCCGTTGAACTCGGTAAGCTCTCCTTCGGCAGTACCGCAGTGGGCGCAGGTGCGGAGTTCGGTCATAGCAAAATTCCTCCAAAATGTAAAATTAGGCCTCCGGGGATCACCCGGAGGCCTTCACTTATATATTACATATTTGGAGTTCCCTGTCAAAACGGAAACGTAGGGTTCTTCTCCCAGTATCACTCATCAAAAAGTAAGAACTTATACGGCTGCACATCCAGCACTTCCGCAATGCCAAACAGCGTATCCAACGAGATCGCTTTGTTGATATTGGGCGCTTCTACATGTCCGATAAAGGCCGGACTTCGCCCAAGCTCCTCGGCAAGCTGCTCTTGCGTCAGCCCCCGCAGCTTACGATAATAGGCAATTTTCAATCCCAACTGTAAATATTTGTCAGCGTACTGCTCTTTCATTAGCATCAACTCCCGATAATATGGTATCGGAAATGCAAAGCAATTGACATGAGCTTTCAATTATAGTATTATATTTATCAGATATAATTATGTGTTTTTCTGTGCATATTTTTCTCTGCTTCAAAAGGGAGCTTGACTCGTCAAAGTCTGAATATCAATTGTCAATAGAACTTCTGTATCAGAAATACTCCATGCACGTCAAGGGGAGGAAAGCACAAATGGATTCATGCGACAAAATAGTCATTTTCGGTCAAACGGTACAAGTCCCACCAAATCGTGTCGCTTACAACGCCATCCGCATGGACTTCATAAGGATGGCCAACGAAGCGGCGGTGCAGTATGAAAAGCTATATAAGCAGGATGGCTCTATTCAGAAGGTCATTAACGGTTTGGGTGAGCAAATGCACGATTGCCTTGCTCCGACATTGGATCACTGCATCACCACATTGATTCATCACGGCGTGATCGACATAGATGTGCAGACCTTTGCAGAGCGCTATCAGTCCTTTGCAGAACCATGCGCCGAAGCATTCAACGATGTATACGACCGTTATGCCGAAGTAGTCATGGACGAAGAGGAATTGAATGAATACCGCAAGGCGAGAAGGGAAGGCCGCGCCAGATGGCAGGGCGGTGGCTTTGGCCTGGCCGGTGCGCTCTCCGGTGCTGTAACCGCCGGTGCGCTGAACTTGGTAATGGGGGCTGGCCACATGGTATTCAACGCCATTGGCAGAACTTTCTCATCCATTGCTACCAGCTTCAAATTATCCAAGATTTACGATGATCCCAATACCTGCAAGACACTGTTAAAGGGTCTTCGGCTCTCTGTGTTTAACCTGCACTTTGCGCTGGTCTGCTGCTTGGATGAACTGGACATTGATCACGTCCCGGCCAGCGGACTTGTCACCCCGGAGGAGCATCGTCAGGGCGAAGTGATCCTCTCCAATGTGGACAAGTTGCCTACAGAAGACGACAAACAGGCTGCACTGCTCCGCGTGTTTGACCTTGATCCCTATCAGGCACGTTGGTACAGCTATGTTTTACAGCACTACGGAGATCAGGACGGACAGCTTTCCAACACAGCGCACTACTTCGGTGTTCTCACAGTCGATGAGGAAAAGCGATCCTTGCTGGCAAAATTCGCAGAGTCGTTCACCATTGACACCGAACAGCAAGCCTTGGCTGCCCAGGAGAAGATCGACGCCTATCGCAAAAAGCTGGCATATTTTGAGCCGCTGCTGGAAACGCAGACAGTATTACAAGCTGTAAAGAGATTTGATGAAGAATACCGAACCGTTGATGGCATTGTTTGCAGCACCCGTGAGGCGGCTGATCAAGCCAGAAAAGAGTCTGCCGATGTCCGCCGAATTCTGCGTACTGCCGATGGCGGTAATCTGTTGACATTGAAGCAAGCGGAGGCCGCGTTAGCAGAGTATCACTCTCCGATAGCAGTTAATGCGCAAAACGAAATTTGCAAGCGCCGACAGGCAGCCGAGCTTGCAGCGCGCACTGTCGAACCTCGGTTAGCGGGAGTTGAACCTATCATCTGTGATAATGCAGACGAAGCTGAATCTCTGCGGGGATATGACAACATCCTTTATGCCCGGTTAAAGCAATGCGGAGATGACATTGAGGCAGAAACGGCTCTTGTTGCTCTCAAGAACGATATAAAAAGGATCGGTTATCCCTCACAGATACAGGACATCTACTTAGCCGAGATCAATCAGCTATTGGCGGGCATCGACCGCGTAAAGCGAACTGTATTCGGCACTGAATACCCCACGCAGGAACGCGCAGCGGCGGCTAAGGCTGCCTATGACACGCTGCGGGAGCAGGTTGCCGCACCGGAAGCAAAAAATGCTGCCGAGGATCTTCGCAATGCCATAGCACAAAGCGACCTTCCGGATGCTCAGCAGGAAGAGCTACGGGACACATTGTTTGAGAACGAAAACGAAAAAGAGTTAAAAGCGGCAAAAAAGCTATCTGTCATAAGCGGGGTCATCGTTCTCATTATTGTTGCCTGTACCATTGCCTTCGGCCTGAAATTCACCCCCGCTCTGGCCTCTAAAACCGTGCCGTTCTTAGGTCAGAATTTAGTAATGACCACACAGGAAGTTTCCAATGATCTCGGCTATGTGGATGGACTCCGGAACGGCGTTCTGATCTTTGGGCATGCGATCGTGGAAATCTTTGTCGGCGCATTTTACGAATACATAGGCGGGTTTGACTATGGAATCGTTGGCAACATTATTTGGGCTTTTCTTGGGCTTTTCTGGGTCTTGCTCAAGTACATGCTTTTTGCCATAGCACAATATTGCGTGACTCTGGTGCTGGCTTTTTTCCAGAAGGCTACGTTGGGTTATTATGTGGGCTACCTCATCTCAGCACCGATTCCCTTTGCAGTTTCAAGGTTCAACTTCGATGAAGATGAACGCGAGGAGAATGTTGCGCGGATCAAAGAGCTGCGCCCCGGCAAAATCGCAAAATGGGTTTTGCTCTCACTTCTGGCAATAGGCATAAGCATTGCATTCATTTGGATGGAAAACAATGGGTATGCCATAAAATGGTAAATTTTGAATTGGAGAAAGAGAAATGAAAAAAATTGATAAAAAATCAAAACCGGAACAGCTATTTGTTCTAATGCTTCTGGCGGTTGCCTGTCTTGGCGTTTTTGCGCTCACAGGTTGTGGTGGAAGTCAGTCCTGTGAAACAGTCCAATGCAACAGCGTAGACAATAGCAGTTATAGTGCAGAAGGGATATCTGTTCCTGGCTGTGGTGGCTGCTTTGGTTGTAGTAAAAGCTGTGGCAGTTGTCTTTGGCCGCAGTCCTGTAGATACGTTTCGCTTAAAGCCGACGGGCAGGGCAGTATCAACGGCTGCGATATTCAGTATTATGGCTCGACAGGCTGCCTTGGCTGCGGCTATGAGCTCAAAGGATGCTATAGTGGCATCAGCAAAGTGGAGGATGGCGATAACACAACCACAAAAGTATTCTATGGAAGTTCCGATGACGGCAGCCATATTTTAACAATTGGCGGAACCAATAATGGCTGTGTCAAATCCGGCAATGAACCTCTCAGTTCACTGCGAGACGCACAAGGTTTTGCGGGTATAAACTAATGTGTCCCTATATTCAGATCACACTCCCGTCCTATGGCGTATTGGCCTTTATTGGCGCATTTGCAGCCCTATTATTTCTGTACTTCCGCCTGGACCGCTTCGATATCGCGTTTACCCAGTTTTTGAAACTGGTTGCTCTATGTGCTGTCGGCTGCGTTTTGGGGAGCAAGCTCATGTATGCATTGACCCAAATCCCTTGGCTTATAGAAAATTTCTCCGCCAAGAACCTGTTGATGCTGATTCCAAATAGTGGCTATGTGTTTTATGGCGGATTGTTGGGCATGATTTTGGCCATCTATCTGTATGCAAAAAAAGGCCCCGATTTACGAGGCTGGATCTACCGCATGGTCGTCCCTGCATTCCCGCTGTTTCATGGGTTTGGACGTATCGGCTGTTTTATGGCCGGGTGCTGCTATGGTGTCAAACTTGCCACCCCCGCAGAGCTATTCGGTATCTTTACGCTAGACAGGCTTCCGGTACAACTGATAGAGGCGGGTTTTGAGTCCTTGCTTTTTGCTGTTCTTCTTTTCTGCGAGAAAAAGCAATCAAAAACTGACACCTTGCAGATATATCTCGTAACCTATGCTATCTTCCGCTTTTGTATCGAGTTCTTTCGCGGAGATGCTATTCGCGGCTTCTTTCTTGGTTTTTCAACCGCCCAGTGGGTATCTTTGGCAATCATTATCTGCTACGTATATCGACATTTTAAAACGTGCCGCACCCGGAGAAAAACCGAGGCTATCCAAAGCGAACTGCATCCATCTGATAGGGAAAAAGGGGGATACTAAATATAGGGGGGGGGGAAAGAGGCCGTGTTTACGGCCTCTTTTTCGCCGATCATCACCCCATCTCGCTTTGCAGAAACGCTTCCAGATACACTTTGCTGATTCGCCATTCACGGCCAATCTTCAACGCCGGGATCAATTGTTGCGCGATCATTTTTCGTACCTGCTGCTTGGTGGTTTTCAGCAGTGTAGCGGTTTCGACCACCGTTAGCAGTTCAGTCACGCCCACGGATCGTCGTCCCTTCTCGCGGTCAAGCCCTTTTCCGCTTTGTAGAGATAATTGTGCAGTCGGCACAGATCATGGCAGGGCAATCCCCAGTCACCAATCTCATTTCGGCTGGGTTTCACGTTGTACTTTTCGCAGTTCTTTCTCAGTTCGTCTTTGCTCATTTCCAGCATGTGGCATACCTCTTGGAGCGTGTAGAATTCTCCCAGGTTTGAGTACGCGATATAGTGTATCATTTTTATTCCTCCTGTGAGCGTGAGTTAAGATGATTTAAGGTTTGTGTATAGAAATCGATATTCTTTGGCGCAGCTCACGTCTCCTTATACTATTGTTAGCTAATTCGTTTTATAATTCGCCAAATATATCCTTACTTGTACCAAATCTGTACGTTCCTGTGAGCGATTCTCTCCAGCAAAATGGAAACACCCGGCATGGATTCGGCGCAAAAATTTTTTCTCAGCGGTACTGGACTGACGCCGAGCCTCGCAAACTGCGCCAAAACCGCCTTCGCATCATAGCCTTCCTTTCCTATCTTCTTGACTCCCTTCTTCAACGTTTTTACTCGCACCATTACCTCAGCCAATCGCGCCATGCCATCCCCCACCGCTGTATCTGCTTCTGCATAGATCAGGCTTCTGAGTTGGTCAGGCTGCATGAACTTCTTATCCGGATACGCCCGTCCGAAGCAGCGCGTGATGATTCTTTCGCTCTGCCCAATATAATGACACAGCAGGCTCGTCACGCTGCTTGTACCCAGTTCTTTCTCCACCTTTGAGATTCGCTCTCTCTGTTCGTGTACCTCAAATCTTAGGACGCCTTTTGGCAGTTTTTCCTCATCCAACAGCAATCCATTTTCCATAATTTGGTATGTCTTGTCATAAATCACCAGCTCGCGTGTTTTGTGTTTTAAAGTGACGTGGTGCTTGTTGTATTTGTTGGCAGCCCTCCTGTCCTCACTCTTAAATTCGGCTCGCTCATACTTCGGCGGTGTCGGCAGCTTTCGTGTGACACGCAGCAATTCTTTGAACAGTGCCGTAGAGTCACATCGGATGTTCACGCACAGGTCTACCCGGGAAAGTTGATAGGCATCCAGCACACATGGCAACCCTGAGTCTTTCAGTACCACAAAGAACATCTTAGAAACATCTTGTACGCTCTCCTCAGTCGGTGGAAGGATGCCCAGGTATGAGGAGTTCGGGTCGATCAGCTTTCGCGGATTCACCGCGACCCGTAGATAACACGTTGAGATATGACCGTGCACATCTTTTTCCAGACTAATTCTCAACCCATTTTGCTGAAACCAGCGGCATCGATGACGCTCACCCTCTCCCTGCCAAGCCCTGTCTCGATATATCTCTCCCTTAGGGCGTTGGCAATACAGTCGGTCTCGCATTCGTTTGTAATCATTATTCGTAACCTTCTTGCTCAACTCAAAAGTGTGGATCGAAAACCCGTTCGGTTCTATCCGGAATGTCCCTGCGTTCTTCTTCATCAGTCGTACCTCCTAAAACTTTACTCCTTACCTACTCTCAACCCAGCGTATATGGCGTTTTATCGCGCTTTATTTGATAAATTTTCTCTTTAACAATAGGCTTCGGAGCAAAAAAAGACGGTGCTTATTGAGTCCTCTGCCTCTCAGCACCGTCGGTCTTTTGCCCGCTTCACGCTATCTTCGATTTTCAGCCGCATCTGCCTGAACTCGGCCTCGGTTATCGTTCCCCGATCCAGCAGCAGCTGATTGAACCACATCAGCATTCCCCACCGGTAGGCATTGTCTCGCGTCTGTGTCCGGTCTGTCATTGTCCGGCCTCCTCATTTGTATGTACTCCACATCACCTCGCAATTCGATGTGTATATTTTTGTTTTTCCATTCTTCAAAAAAGAAATGACCCCCACGGCAATCTTTTCCGTAGGGGTCATTTTTTATTCACTTTTGTGGCGCTATTAGCGTGATCAGATCCAGAAGTATATTCTGCGCTTCCTCTGACAGCCATAACAGTTTTTCAACGGACAATACCAGCGTTGCGCAGAGTTTGCTTTTCCCGTCGACTGGTAGGCGAACATTTCTGCTCTTACCTACCAAATAGTCCGGCTGTTGTTCCCTCACCGTCTTGATGACCGTGAGCCAGTCACATTCAATTGGCATAAGCGTCGCCGCAACCTCGGTCAGCACGTCCTCGCGTATTTGCAGTGTCGGCACACGATAACGATGCCCGTCCTTTCCCGTTACTTGAAATCCCCGTACATAGCCCCAAATGTCAGTGCCATCCACTTTTTTCATTGGGAATTCTCCTTTGACCGGAACAGCCATAAAGTGCTTACAATTTTCCGGCGTAACCATCGTGGTCAGCAGGTTTTGGAACAGTTCCTGGCTATCGGCCTCATAGCTGAGAAGGTGTTTCGGATTATCCACTGGAAGGTTATCTACGGGTGGTGAGTACACTGCGGGCAGCAGTGCGTGTAACCATCCGTTTAAGGTATTCCGTCCTTCTTCCCTCGTCCAAAATCCCAGGTCAAACAGGTAGGACACAAGCTCCCGCAGCATCATCATCTGTGTCTCCAGCCAAAGACGCTGTAGTCCTTTATGTTTGGGAGTCCCGCGCTTTTGATTGTTCTCACTGATCCTTTGATTTGCCCGGTCACATGCATCTTTTAACGCCATTTCTTTTGAACAAACGCCTTTCCTATCCTCACCGAATAGATCAGCCGTCATCCACAGCAGAAAATCTCGGATCAGCCCCTGCACCCCCGCAGCGTCCCAGCCATCAGACTGCCACGCTCGTGCCAATATCTTGCCGTTGATCCGGATAGGTTCGACTATCCCGCATTTATCGCCAAGCTGGATGATCGTCGTCCAGCGATTTCTTCGCACGAAGTCCTTTACGTCTCTGGCGGTAAAGAACGCTGTATTGACACCTACAACAGTGTCCCGGTACTGCGCCTCTAACGCTCCATCAAAATACTTTTCTTTGCCTTTGCCGCTTTGCTCCCCTCTGCACACCAGGGCATGGGCGCAGTCAATAATCCTTCTCTCGCTTCCTTTTACTGGCAGAAATGGCGGAAGTTCACTCACGATCTCGCCCTCATCAGCGTGTGCGGTCAACACCTCCTCTGTATCCAGTCCAATCGACTGCATAATGAGCCGCAGCGCATCCGTCGCCCCGTCTGCTGCTGAGCAGGTGATCCGTGGCGCTGTCAGATAATTGACCGGTTCTGACACCGACAGAAGCCCTCTTTCGCTGCACAAGCGGAACAGGTATCCCGCAAGCCCGGCACTGAAGATCTGCACCATCGTGCGTCGTCCTTCTTCATCAGACCCACAGCTATCCAGCATCTGCATAAGGGCGGTAGGCGCTGCCTGCGTTTTTAAGATACCCCCTCCCGGTGAAAGGTGTTCTATTCCCGAACTAAACGTCCTTACTCCACCCATGCACTTTTCTTCCGATATTCCATTCTTTCTGCATAGATCCTTTACATGTTTCTGCGCCTCATTCTCGTTCGGGAAATATGCAATGTCCGACCATATTCTCTTTTCGCCCCTCCACACACCTTTGCGCTCATGGAGCATTCCGGCTTCGCCGTTATCATACTGATACTGCCAAACCGTCAGTTTTCTTTTAACTTTCTCTGCGCTGTTCTGCTTTCTTTTCACAGAGTTACCCTCCTTATGAGTTTTTCTAATTCTGTTCCTTGCCCATTCAAAAAAGAATGACATGTCTCTTCAACATAGAAAAGGTCGGAAAGAGGAAAGGCGGAACGGCAAGTAAATTTTATTATATATTCTATTTTTAAATTTTACAAAAACACAATAACATGATAACGCAAATTTTTCAAGCGTAGTTTCTCTTTTGTGGTTGTTTTCTACTTTGCGATTTGTTACAATAAAGAACATGACATAACGAACTTACTCGGAGGCATACCATGGACATTCACGACATTCGGCAGCAGCTGCGGACAAAGAGCATATATGACATTCCCCTGCGGGTGACGTACTACGCCCGTGTGTCCTCCGAGTCTGACGAGCAGCTGAACTCGCTGGGCAACCAGATCCAATACTATGAGGACTTCATCCGCCGGAATGCCGCATGGACGTTCGTCCCCGGTTACATTGACGAGGGCTTGTCCGGCATCTCTACCAAGCACCGCGAGAACTTCAACCGCATGGTCGAGGATGCAGCGGAGGACAAATTTGATCTGATCATCACCAAGGAGATCTCCCGTTTTGCCCGTAACACGCTGGACTCCATCCAATTCACGCGGCAGCTCCTTAGCTACGGCGTGGGCGTGTTCTTCCAGAACGACAATATCAACACCTTCGATGAGGACTCCGAACTGCGGCTGTCCATCATGTCTTCCATTGCCCAGGACGAGCTGCGCAAGCTTAGTAGCCGCGTAAAATTTGGCCATCAACAGGCCATCAGGAACAATGTGGTGCTGGGCAACAGCCGTATTTTCGGCTATCGCAAGGAAGACCGCAGGCTGGTCATTGACGAGGAACAGGCACCTATGGTACGGGAGCTGTTCGAGCTGTACGCCACCGATCAGTACAGCATGAAGCAGATCGAAACCCTCTTTTGGGAGAAGGGCTACCGCAACCTCAACGGCAAGAAAATCGCCCACACCACCATGTCCAATATGATCTCCAATCCAAAATACAAGGGCTACTATGTAGGAAACAAGGTCAAGGTAGTGGATATGTTCACCAAAAAGCAGAAATTCCTCCCGCCGGAGGAATGGGTCATGTTCAAGGATGAAACCGGTGACATCGTTCCTGCCATCGTCTCTGAGGCGCTGTGGGAACAGGCCAATGCAGTTCTGCGCCGCCGTAGCGATGACGTAAAAAACCGGCAGGGCGTCTGCAACCACGCCAATCTGCTGACCGGAAAGCTCTACTGCACTTGCTGCGGCACCGCCTACTACCGCCGGGAGTCTCAGGACAGACAGGGCAACAAGAACAGCAAGTGGGTCTGCTCCGGCAAGATCAAAAACGGCGCAGACTCCTGCGACTCCTTCCCCATCTATGAGGACGAGATCAAACCCCTGCTGCTGGATGTGTTCCGCGGTACGGAGGCCAGCGCAGAGGCGCTGATCGAAGAATATGTAGAATTATATAAATCTCTGAACCGTGGCGGTAAGCTGGATAAGCAGATTGCCTCGCTGCAAAAGCAGCTGGAAACCGTGGAGCAGAAGCGCATGAAGCTGCTGACCTATAATGCCCAGGGAAAGCTGGATGATGCGGATTTCCTTGCCATGAACAAAAAATGCTCCGCTGAGGCAAAGGAACTGCAAACGCAGTTGGCAGAGGCGCTTACACAGCAGGAATCCACCGGCAGCCTAAAGCAGCAGCTGGATACGATTCGCACCGTCCTGCGTAACGCCCAAAAGGATGCCGCCAAGGGTGTGATAACCAAGGAATTTGTCACCCGGTATATTGACAAGATCTTTGCCACGCCGGAGGAGGATGGTTCTCTGCGGCTGGACATCAAGATTTTCACCGGTGAGAGCTGTGAAAAGCACCTGCAAAGCCTGCGGCGTCAGGCAGCGGCGCAAGCTGTTGTACCGCAATCAGTTGCGGCGTTTTCACCGGCTGGTGATCCCAAAGTTTTTACGGGTCACACGTTCAAGAAGATGATCGAGTCCTACGAGAAGAACCTGTAAACGGCCCTTCCCGCACGAAAAAAGAACCGCCTTCGGGCGGTTCTTTTTTACGTTCTCACAAGGTGACCTCCGTGCCGTTGTTCACCTCGATGCGGTAGCCGCCGGGGTTTGCCACGTCCACGTCGTTGCCCCTGAACCGACAGTCCTCCAGCACCGCATACGCCCGCGGCGGCATGCACAGCAGCTCCAGCGCCGTACCGTTCTGCACGAAGGTCATCTTGTCCGCAAAGTAGGTATAGCTGCTGCTGTACGCGGAGTTGTAGCGTATACCCACGCCGCAGTCCGCCACATGGCTGCCCCGCAGATACAGCCAGCCGCCGGTGACAGCCTCGCCGCCCACGGCCCAGCCGGTGACGCGGCTCTCCTCCAAATAGGTGGGCGCGGCGGCGGTAATACCCGTGCCGCTGCCGTCACCGGTAAAGTTGATCTGCCGGAAGCGCACAAAGGCGCGGGTCAGGTCCGTATTCTTCAGGGGCGCCACCGTGATCGGTGCGGTGAAGGTCGTACCGCTGCCCACCAGCTCCACGGCGCAGCCCACGGTGATGGGTGCGTCGTAAGTGACCTCCGGCAGGTACACGGTCACGCTGGTATCCGCGTCGCAGGCGCCGGCAATGTCGTCCAGCAGCGCCTGCAGCTGCTCCGCCGTATCCAGAGGCGTGTCCGCCGTTGAATAGGTCCGGACCTCCTGCGGCAGCAGCTCGATGGTCTGGGTCAGGATCAACACGTCGCCGTTTTTCATCCGCAGAGTCCAGACGATCTCGTTGTGGGTACAGGTGTTGTCGCCCCACAGACGGCGGTACAGCAGGGCGGGCGTATCCGCCGTCTCCAGCTCCGCCTCCCACAGGCTCACACGGCCCACGCCCTCCGGCGCGCTGACGGTCACGTCCCAGCTGTCCAGCAGCGGTGCAAAGTCCTCCGGGCAGTCCTCCTGTGTGGTCGCGTCCTGCACCATGACGGTGGCGGGGAAGTCATTGCCGCTCCCATCGGGGATCAGCCTGCAACAGTAGCCCACCGGCGTGGTGGGGTCATAGGGGTTCGGCGTCATGGCGGTGAACACATGGTACTCCCGCCCGTCCCCGGCGGTATAGTAGGTCTGGCAGGCCGTCAGATAGGGGTCCGGGGCCGGATCGGTCGCAGCGGCCGGATCGGCTGCGCTGTTCGGGCGCTGCGGCTCCTTTTCGGCGGCCGGCCACAGCCAGACCACCAAGGCAACCAGCGCCGCGGCAAGGCACGCCGCCAGCAGGTGCAGGCGGCAGTACGGGCCGATAAACAGCGGGAACAGGCAGAGAAAAGTGGCAATCGAACACGGCGCACTTTTGACCGGGGAGGTAGGTAAAAAAGTAGATTTTCCTATAGGTTTATGATATGCTGTTCTAAAAAATAAATGGTAAACCGAAATATCATATAAAAGTAGTGGAGAAAAATGATGGATTTGTTGTGGAGGTATATGAAATGAAAAAGATTCTCGTATTATCACTTTGCTTTGTACTTGCACTATGGATGGCAGGTTGCGTCCAGAATAAAAATATCAATTTTGGGGATGTCACGATGAAAGTTGTAGAGGGAAGTGTAACTCCTTCAGGTTTGACAGTTCGCATTTCAAATAACACAGGAATTGATATCAATGGCGGGATCAATTACGATTTTTCTATTGAAAAAAAGGAAGATGATAAATGGTCACCAGTAAAAGAGATCGGCGATAGAACTACTGACACCGAAACATATATTTTTCAAGGAGAAAGAGATTTGAATATCAATTGGTCTGAAATATATGGTTCGCTTTCGGCGGGAGAATACAGAGTCGTTAAGTTCTTTTATCCATCGACAGAAGATGGCTCTTATGGTACAGACGATGGTTTTTACCTATTCGCTGAGTTCAGTATCGAGTAACAAATACGAATTTTATCGGGGAGCAGCAACCTCTGTCGGGGCTGTCAATGGTCGAGATGAACGGCGCACAAGTGCGCCGCCATTGACCGCCCCGCCCGGTCTTGCCCTGCGGTTATCAAGGCGGGCAAGCCCTAGGGGTGCTTGCCCGCCTCCTTTAATTTTGGGCGGAGGTCAGTAGCCGAAATTGGCCTCAAATTGAGGCCAATTTTGGCAGGGGCTTGCAAAGCCTAGATCCCTTGCAATCGCAGGCTTTCTGTGATACTATTTTGATACTAAGAAAACGAGGTGTCCTAAATAGCAGGTGAAATATTAACATATTTGCGAAAGTTTTTCTTGTGAAATCACTTCAAATACACCCACATATATTTGAATTTGCCGAGCAGCAATAATCTGGACCGCTTTCTGTCGGAGAATAATGAAAATTTCCGGGACACGCCGCTACAGCTGACGCTGCAGCGGCTCTATACCACCACCGGTCTCTCCAAGGCCGCGCTGGCCAAGCAGTCCGGTATCAGCGAGGTATATCTGCACCAGCTGTTCTCCGGCTGCCGCTTCCCCTCCCGCAACCGCCTGCTGTGCGTATGCTTCGGCCTGGGCGCATCGGTGGAGGACGCCCAGGACCTGCTGCGGCAGGCGCGGCACGCGCCGCTGTACACCCGTGACCGGCGGGACGCCATCATTCTCTATGGTCTGAGCCACAGCATGACCTTGTTCCAGATCAACGACAAGCTGTTCACCGAAAAGCTGGATACCTTATGCTGACACCGACAGGGGAAACCGGGGAGAAAGCAAGAGGAGCGCCCATGTGGGCGCTCCTCTTGCTTTTCAGTCCGGCAGACGGCCCTCCGCCAGCAGCCAGGCGCCGGCGGCCAGCAGCAGCGCCTCCGGCGGAAGCCGCCCCCAGCGCAGGGGCAGGGGGATATCCTGCGGCTCGATGGCCGCGCCGTTCACCGCCGTCAGCCGCCGCTGCACGCACAGCACCGGGCGGGGCGTCAGGCCGGACAGCGTCAGGCTGCATCGGGGCGACAGGCCGCAGCCCACCACCTGCTGCGCCCGCAGAGGCGCGGCGGTGTTCTCCTGGGGCAGCAGCACCGTGCGGCACAGCGGCGCGCGGCCCAACACCGCCAGCCGCGCCGTGCCGGGCCGGTCCAGTACCAACAGCTCCCAGCACCGGCGCAGCAGCACCGCCTCGTCCACCGGCGGTACGGACGGCGGCAGCCAGCGCCCCAGTCCGCCGCGAAAAAATGCCATATCGACCATGTACGTCTCACCTCCCGCGTAGTCTGCCGCGCTTTGCGCCGTCTTATGCCCCGGCGGAAATTTCCCCTGTCCTTTTCGCGCCGGATGTGCTATACTGTCAGGTAGCTTGTTTCAGGAGGTGCCGCCATGCCATTCCGCGCGCATTTACATACCGTCAACCGTCACCGGCGCCTGGTGCGGCACTATTGCTTCAAGCTGGGTCTGGTGTGGCAGGGTCTGACCCACGACCTGAGCAAATACAGCCCCACGGAGTTTTGGCGGGGCGTAAAATACTACCAGGGCTGGCGCAGCCCCAACGACCAAGAGCGCCTGGAAAACGGCGTGAGTCTGGCGTGGCTGCACCACAAGGGGCGCAACCGCCACCACTTTGAGTACTGGATCGACTACTGCCGCCGGGAGGATGGGACCATCTATATCGGCGGATGCAACATGCCGAAAAAGTATGTGGCGGAGATGTTCTGCGACCGGATCGCCGCCTGCCGGGTCTATCAGGGCGACGCATATACGGACGCCTCCCCCTACGACTACTACCAGCGGAGCAAGGACCTGCGGCGGACGGATGCCAGCCGCTTCATGCATCCGGAGACGGCGGCACTGCTGGATCGCTGGCTCCTGCTGCTGAAGGAGCGGGGGGAGGAGGCGGCCTTTGCCGCTATTCGCGCCGAGCTGGGGGACAGCGCCTACTGACGGCGGAGCGCAGGTGCTTTGTTAAGAAGAAAACAATAGATTTTTGAACATTTCCCTTGCTTTCCATCACTATTTGTTTTACAATGTTTTGGTACATTTTTATGTGAGGTTGTCAACAACATGGCCCATCCCTATAAAACGCGGGAAGGCGGCGCCACCGTGACGGTGTTCGTACCCTACGACTGCCAGAACAACTGCCCCTTCTGCATCAACAAAAAAGAATACGCGGACTGCTCCGGCTTCAGTCTGGAGAAGATACTGGCAAGCATCCAGGTGATGGACGGCATCACGCCCCGGTGTGATTTTGTGTTCACCGGCGGCGAGCCGCTGGCCGACCTGAACGCACTGCAGCAGATGCTGGACGCCATCCCCGCCACCCACAAGATCTATATCAACACCACCTTTCCCGCCCAGGCCCACACCTCCTTCGAGGAAATGCTGGCCTTCACGGAGAGGAACAAGGACAAGATCACCTGCATGAACATCTCCCGCCACCTGCAGCACTATGTGGAGGAGAGCCCTGACCAGGTGCTGGGAAAGATCGCCTGCCCCACGCGCATCAACTGCGTGCTGTACAAGAACTATCCGGCGGCGAAGCTGGTGGACTATGTGGAGCGCTTCCTGCCCTATCGTATCCCCATCCAGTTCCGGTATGATTATACCGAGACGACACCGGAGAACCTGTACGAAGAGGAACACGACAAGATATTGCAGGACCTGAAGCGCCTGTTCACCTACAAGGGGCTGGACGGCTGCCGGATGCGCAACGGCTTCCACTTCGAATACAAGGGCCTGCACATGACGTACCACAAGACGCTGCCCTACTCCACCATCGAGGAAAAGGGACCGGACGGCGTGACCTACGACATTCTGTACGACATCCTCATCAAGCAGAACGGCGAGATACACAGCGACTGGACGGGCGTGAAGATGGACGTGGACGCCTACCGCAGGGTGGTGTTCGAGCCCTACGACCTGAAGGTGCTGAACGGGACCATCGACTTTTGAAAAAGAGACCGCTTTGCGGTCTCTTTTTTTCGGAACCCGCGGCGGGGTCGCTCCGTCATAGGTAGTGAAAGCCTTGGCGGAAAATAAATGGCTTGTTTGTATTTACCCCCTTTTACTTCCGCACGGTTTGTATTATAATGATGTATTGAGCCGGTATCTCATATACCGGCGGGCAAAACAGTCTTGAGTGAATGATAAGGAGCAATTCTATGAAACGTTTTATGACCCTGCTGCTGGCCATGCTGATGGTCCTGTCCCTGGCCGCCTGCGGCGACAAGTCCTCCGCCACGGTGGATGCCGAGGGGCTGGGCAAGGCGCTGGCCGAGCGCGTACAGTTTGACAGCACCATGAGCGCTATCGACGCCGGAGACTATCTGGAACTGCCCGAGGGCAGCAGCGCTGCCGCCTATATGTCTGACGGCAGCACCATGGAGGAGATCTTTGTGGTGTCCTGCAAGGATAAGACGGACGCATCGGCGGTGAAGATCGCCATGCAGGAGCTGCTGGACAGCCAGACGCAGGAGGCCGGGCGCTACCAGCCCGAGGAGGCCGAGCGCCTGAACAACGCCGTTTTCGCCACTTACGGCACCTGCGTGGTGCTGTGCGTTACCTCTGACACGGATACCGCCAATGCGGTCATCAAGGAGTATGTAGGATGAGTCCGCGCTATGAACGGCGGCAGCGGGGCGGAGGCGGCGCGCTGCTGCTTCTGATCGCCGCCGCGGCGCTGGTGGTGGCGGTGCTGGCCATCTTCACCGATGTATTCAGCGGTAAAAAGGCGCCGGACAAGGATACAGACAGCCCTGCCGTCACCCAGCCCGCGGACGGCGAGCCTGACGGGACCGGCGATGCGGACAACACCGCGAAGGACCCGGAGGGCGATCAAAAGGGTGGTCAAAGCGGGAATGGCGATGGGAACACTGATAAGTCTACCGTGACCACCACGAAGCCGGCAGCCTCCAATGTGATCACCACTGACGCCACGCCTTATCAGTCCGGCGGCGTATACATTGTGGGCAATGCCGGATATGAGATGTACAACTATGTGGGCTCCCTGGCGGAGAAGTACCAGTCCACGGTCAACGCCGTGGCGGACAGCCTCAGCGGCGTGAGCAATGTCTACGCCATGGCCATCCCCCTGTCCAGCAGCATTACCCTGCCGGACAGCCTGCTCAGCGACATACCCGGCAGCGATCAGGCACAGGCCGAAAAGGATATTCTGGCGGGAATGGGGCAGAATATAAAAACGGTGCCCCTGCATGACGCGCTGAACGCCCATCGGACGGAGTACATCTATTTCCGCACCGACCACCATTGGACGGCGCTGGGCGCCTATTACGCCTATGTGCAGTTCTGCAATGTCAAGGGCATTACGCCCCACGACCTCAGCGACTATGAGGTGAGCCAGTACACGGGCTTTTTGGGCTCCTTCTACAACGACGGCGGCAAGCCTCAGGCCATGGCGGATGATCCGGATACGGTGAACGCCTATCATCCCGTCAGCAGCACCGCCGCCATGAAGTACGGCAGCAGCGAGGACAGCGAGCTCACCGGCGGCAAGGTGATCTTTGACGAGTCCACCGCAGCGGCCAGCCTGAAATACGGCGCGTTCATCATGGGCGACAACCCCTTCACCGTGATCGAGAACCCCGAAGTCAGCAATGGGCAGAGCTGCATCGTGGTGAAGGAGTCCTTCGGCAACGCCTTTGTACCGTTTCTGGTGGACCACTACCAGACGGTGTATGTGGTGGACTACCGGTATTACGGCGGCAGCGTCAGCGCACTGGCCAAGGCCAAGGGCGTGACGGACGTGTTGTTCGTCAACAACCTGTCCGCCATACGCGGCAGCTATCAGATGGGTAAGCTGGCCGGCGTGAAGTGACATCTGTTTTGAACAGGGCGGGCAAGCCCGCCCTGTTCCTTTTTCTGACTATCCGCAAAGGAGAGCACATCACATGGTATTCAGCAGCACCACATTTTTACTGGCGTTTTTGCCGCTGGTGGCTATTTTATACTATATCTGCCCACGGAAGCTGCGGAATGGGCTACTGCTTGTCTTCAGCCTGCTGTTTTACGGCTGGGGTGAGCCGAAGTACATTCTGATCATGCTGTTCTCCACGGTGTTCGACTACTGCAACGGTCTGGCCATCGGCCACTTTCGGAGCAGGGGAAGGGCGGGCGGCGCCAAGGCGGTGCTGGTCATCTCTGTGGTGGGAAACCTGGCGATCCTGGGCTTTTTCAAGTACACGGATTTTGCCATCAGCAACCTGAACGGTCTGCTGGGCACAGCCATCCCGGCGCTGGGGCTGCTGCTGCCCATCGGTATCTCCTTCTACACCTTCCAGACCATGAGCTATACCATCGACGTGTACCGGGGGCTGGTGCCGCCCCAGCGGAACATCGTGGACTTCGGCGCGTACGTGACGCTGTTCCCCCAGCTGATCGCGGGGCCTATCGTGCAGTACAAGACGGTGGCCTACGACCTGGAGCACCGGCGGGAGTCGGTGAGCGAGGCCAGTGAGGGTTTGCAGCGGCTGGTGATCGGTCTGGGCAAGAAGGTGCTCATCGCCAACCAGATGGGCGCCATCTGGGAGGACATCGCCGCCATGTCGGACCCCACAGCGATCACGGCATGGATCGGCGCCATCGCGTACACGTTCCAGATCTATTTTGACTTCTCCGGCTATTCGGACATGGCCATCGGTCTGGGGCATTTCTTCGGGTTCCACTTCTTGGAGAACTTCAACTATCCCTATGAGTCCCGTTCCGTCACCGAGTTCTGGCGGCGGTGGCACATCAGCCTGTCCACCTGGTTCCGGGAGTATGTCTACATCCCCCTGGGCGGCAACCGCAAGGGCAAGGGGCGGCAGCTCCTGAACATTGCCATCGTCTGGCTGCTGACCGGCCTGTGGCACGGGGCCAGCTGGAATTTCGTGCTGTGGGGCGTATACTACGCCGTACTGCTGCTGCTGGAAAAGACATTCCTGCTGAAGTGGCTGGACAAGGCGCCCCGGTTTGTGGGGCACGTCTACACCTGCTTCTGCTTCGTCATGGGCTGGGTGCTGTTCGCCATCACAGACCTCGGCGCGCTGGGGGCCTATGTGGGCCATATGTTCTCCGGAACCTTTGCCGACAGCACCACGGCGTACCTGCTGCGGTGCGGCTGGCTGCTGCTGGTCCTGGGCGTCATCGGCTGCACGAGCCTTCCCAAGCGGCTGTGGGAAAAGCGGGAACAGGCCCTCTCCCCCGCCCTGTCGGACGGACTGCGAACGGTGTGGGTAGTCGTCGTACTACTGGTGAGCATGGCGTTTCTGGTGGGCGACAGTTACAACCCGTTTTTGTACTTTAGATTTTAAGGAGGCGGCGCTATGAAGAAACGAAGCGGCATCGCGCCGCTGATCGCCATCGGCGGCATACTGTTGGCGCTGTCTGTCGGCAGCTTTTTCCTGACGCCGGACCGGGCATTCTCGGAGAACGAGAACCGCTATTTGCAGCTGACGCCCAGACTCACCTGGGATCGTGTCATGTCCGGCGACTTCATGGAGGACGTGGAGGACTATACCAGCGACCAGATCGTCTTCCGGGACTTCTGGACCGCCGCCCGGTCGGTGCTGCAGCGGGCCGAGGGCAAGGAGGACATCAGCGGCACCTATCTGGGCGCGGACGGGAGGTACTTTGCCAAGGTGACCGACGACAGCTTTGACTGGGTAAGGCTGGAGAAGAACGCCGGGTATATCCGGGATTTCTTTGCCGCCAGCGGTAAGCCCTGCACGGCGCTGATCGTGCCCAGCCCGGCCGGAATTCTGAGGGATATGCTGCCGGAGAACGCGCCGTATTTCAACGAGGACAAGGCCTTCGGCCAGCTGGGTGATATTCTGGGCAGCACGCTGCTGGACAGCCGGGAAACACTATCGGCGGTGGACGATCCCTACTACCACACGGACCACCACTGGACCACCATGGGCGCGCAGGCGGCCTATACACTGTGGGCACAGGCCACGGGGCACACCGCCCGCAGCTATGACCTGACGCTGGCCACGGACAGCTTCCGCGGCACGCTGTACTCCAAGGTGCTGCTGCCGGACAGCGTATACGACAGCGTGTACTACGCGCCGGAGATCACGGTGGAGAGCGTGGTGTGCGACGGGAAAGACGGCGCGCTGTACGACCTGTCCGCCCTGGAGCAGAAGGATAAGTATGAGCTGTTTCTGGGCGGCAACTACGGCCAGTGCGTCATCACCACCGGCACGGAGAACGGGAAGCACTTGCTGCTGGTGAAGGACTCCTTCGCCAATTCCTTCGTACCGTTCCTCACCGGCGACTATGGGACCATCACCATGATCGACCTGCGGTACTACCGGGGCAGCATGGCAGAGCTGGCGGCGGAGGTCGACGATATTCTGGTACTGACGGAGGTCACGAACCTGGCGGGATCGGGAGACTATTTCAAGCTGAGTAAGTGAAAACAGGCGTGCGCTTCGCGCACGCCTGTTTTGTCCCCTTTACAAACGGCTGTTTTTTGGTATAATGGTAAGGCTAAGGAAATTTACAGGCACAAGGAGAGACGATATATGGCCGTTATTGAGTACGACGAGTATAAACAGAAACTGCAGGCGCTGGAGCCCACCCTGGGCGAGCTGGAGAAGGCGCTGGGTATCCCCAAGGCCCGTGAGGAGCTGGCCGAGCTGCAGAAGGAGACGGAGCAGGAAGGCTTCTGGAACGATCTGGAGCGCAGCCAGCAGGTGAGCCGTCAGGTAAAGCGCCTGGAGAACAAGATCAAGAAGCACGACAAGCTGGTCAGTGAATGGGAGGACACCCTGACCCTGTGCGAAATGGCCCAGGAGGAGGATGACCCCAGCCAGCTGGAGGAGGTCGTCAGCGGATACGAGACGCTGGAGAAGGAGATCAGCGAGCGCCGGCTGGCGGCGCTGCTCAGCGGTGAATACGACGCCAACAACGCCATTCTGACCTTCCACGCCGGCGCCGGCGGCACCGAGGCCCAGGACTGGACGGAGATGCTGTACCGGATGTACACCCGCTGGGCCGAGCGCCACGGGTACACCTACCAGCTGATGGACTATGAGGCCGGCGACGAGGCGGGCATCAAGTCCGCCACTATCCTTATCGAGGGTGAGAACGCCTACGGCTATCTGAAGAGCGAGAACGGCGTGCACCGGCTGGTGCGCGTGAGCCCCTTTGACGCCAACGCCCGGCGGCAGACCAGCTTTGCCGCGCTGGAGGTCATGCCGGAGCTGGACGACGACAGCGAGATCGAGATCCGGCCGGAGGACATCGAAATGCAGGCCTGCCGCAGCTCCGGCGCAGGCGGTCAGCACATCAACAAGACGTCCTCCGCCGTGCGTCTGACCCACCTGCCCACGGGCATCGTGGTGTTCTGCCAGACGGAGCGCAGCCAGTTCCAGAACCGGGACAACGCCATGAAGATGCTGCGGGCAAAGCTGGCGGAGCTGAAGCTGCAGCAGCACGCGGAGAAGATCAGCGATCTGAAGGGCGTGCAGATGAAGATCGAGTGGGGCAGCCAGATCCGTTCCTATGTATTCATGCCCTACACCCTGGCCAAGGATACCCGCACCGGCTATGAGATGGGCAACATCCAGGCGGTGATGGACGGCGATATCGATGGTTTCATCAACGCGTACCTGACCGCCGCCGCTAACGGTGAGATCAAGAAATAAAGATTTTGGGAGGCCGCTGCGCGGCCTCCCTGTTTTTTCGGTGTACAAAAAGAAGCGGCTCATAAGAGCCGCTTCTTTTTCATTCAGTTCAGCACTTCTCGAACACGACTGCGGTGCCCATGCCGCCGCCGATGCACAGGGTCGCCAGGCCCTTCTTGGCCTCGGGACGCTTCTGCATCTCGTGCAGCAGGGTAACGATGATACGCGCGCCGGAGGCGCCCACGGGATGGCCCAGAGCGATGGCGCCGCCGTTGACGTTGACCTTGCTCATGTCAAAGTGCAGCTCGCGGGCCACGGCGATGGACTGGGCGGCAAAGGCCTCGTTGGCCTCGATCAGGTCGATGTCATCGATGGTGACGCCGGCCTTCTTCATGGCGTTGCGGGAAGCGACCACGGGGCCGACGCCCATGATCTTGGGATCCACACCGCCCTGGCCCCAGCCGATCAGCTTGGCCATGGGCTTCAGACCGTACTTGGCCACAGCCTCGCCGGAGGCCAGCACGATGGCGGCAGCGCCGTCGTTGATGCCGGAGGCGTTGGCGGCGGTAACGCGCTGGGTGCCCTTATCGGGAGCATCCTGGCAGCCGGTGGGCTCGAAGGTGTTGACCACCACGGGGTTGGGGGACTCGGGGCCCACGGGGAACGCACCCTTCAGCTTGGCGATGCTGTCCGCGGTGACACCGGCCTTGGGATACTCATCCTTGGCGAAGGGAACCATCTCCTTCTTGACCTTGATCATCACGGGGACGATCTCGTCATCGAACCTGCCGGCGGCCTGGGCGGCCTCAGTCTTCTGCTGGGAGGCGGCGGCGAACTCGTCCTGCTCGCGGCGGGTGATACCCCAGATGTCGTTGATATTCTCGGCAGTGGTGCCCATGTGATAGTTGTTATAGGCGTCCCACAGGCCGTCCTTGATCATGGTGTCCACCAGCTTCTTGTCGCCCATACGAGCGCCCCAGCGGGCGTCCATGGAGGCAAAGGGAGCGGCGCTCATGTTCTCGGTACCGCCGCAGACAACGATGTCGGAGTCACCGGCCAGGATGGAACGGGCGCCCTCAATGACGGACTTCATGCCGGAGCCGCAGACCATGCCCACGGTATAGGCGGGGACGGAATAGGGGATACCAGCCTTGATGGAGACCTGACGGGCCACATTCTGGCCCTGGGCAGAGGTCAGGATGCAGCCGAACATCAGCTCATCCACATTCTCGGGAGCCACGTTTGCGCGCTTCAGAGCCTCCTTGACCACCACGGCACCCATTTCGGCGGCAGGGGTGTTCTTCAGGGAGCCGCCAAAGGAACCGATGGCGGTACGGCAGCAGTTGACAACATACAGGTCTTTCATGAAAGTTACCTCCTATAAAATATGTTGAAGATAGTATACAACAAAGGCTCACGCCTGTCTATCCCTAATGATAGTCACAAATTTAACAATAGTCAATCCCAAATTGCAACTTCGTTAAAAAATCGTCAAATCAGGCATATCAAATGGCGGTTTCCCGTCATTTTGACGAAATGACGCATCCTCATGCCGCCGGTTCGGCGTCAGCTCCGGTATCGGCAGTGTCCTCCCCCGCCGCCGTGTCGGTACCGGCGTCGGCGCTGTGGTCATGGCCATCATCGGCGGTATGACCACCAGCCTCCGCCATGGCGGCCTGCATCTCCGCGCGGAGCTCCGTCATCCGGTCATAGAAGGCTCCCACGTCCAGGCTGCTATACAGCTTGGCGTTGGACACCACGGAGGCGTTGGCCAGCCGGTCACTCTGGACCTGCTGGAAATAGGCGTCCGCAGCCACGGACAGGTCCAGATCGGTACGCAGGATCACATAGCAGGAGCCATCGCCGTAGGGATCAATGACGGCGGTCAGTTCCTCCAGCTCCAGCGCCATGATGGCGTCGCTGAGGGGATCGCCCTCAGCGGCGGTCAGGGTAACGGCGCCCACAGCCTCCTGCTGCAGCTCCTCGCACATGGCGGCGTACTCCGCCGCCTTGTCCTCCGCCTTCTGCCAGCGCTCCAGCAGATCGGCGGCCATGGTCTCGGCATTTTCGCCGGTGAGGGTCAGCACATAGACGCTGGCATAGCCCTGCTCCTGGGCGTAGGCGCGGACGGCATCCTCGTCATACAGGCTGCCGCCGGGGCCATAGGCCGTTTGCAGGCTGCTGTTCAGGTACTGGGCGGCCAGCATACCGTCGAAGGTCTCCTCGCTGATGCCCATCAGGGCCAGCTGCTGCTGATAACCCTCCTCGCCGTAAAGGGACACCAGCTTCTGCCGCTGGAGAGCCAGGGCGGCCATGTCTCCGTCGGTGAGGGCGATGCCCGCCTGCTCTGCCCAGGCGCGGGTGACGGCAAAGCGCTTGACGGCGTTCACCGCCTCCAGCTTTACATAGTCGCCGTAGGTGATGCCGCCCTCGGACACGGCGGCGTTCCAGTCCACGTCCGGCAGCTGGCTCGCCAGATAGGTACAGACGTAGTCCACCCAATAGAGGTACTCCTCACAGGTGACGATCTGACCGTCGACGACCAGCATCTCGCCGTCCGGGTGAAGGCCGCTGGCCTGATACAGCAGGCCCTCGGTGCTCTTACCGCCCTTCATGCCGCCGGTGAGGGCAAACGCGCCCACCAGCATGACGGACACCAGCGCGCCCGCCAGAAAACGGATCCAGTTATTCTTCATGTTTTGCCTCCTCAGGGGGCTGCGCCCCGTTCATTTGTTGTGTATCTGTCTCGTGGAGCCTCAGGGCCTCCACCAGCGCGCCGGCGGCGGCCAGCGGTTCCTCCCCGGGCTGCATATACAGTGTCAGGCGGGGCGCTGCCCCGGCGGACAGCTGCGCGCGGCTGCGGTAGGCCGCCATGGTGCACACCGCCAGCAGCGCGGCGGCATCCACCCGATCGTCAAAGCTGAACACCAGCTGGCGGCCCTTCTGGGTGATATCGGTGACGCCGCAGTCCATAGCGGCGGCGCGGAGCAGCGCCACCCGCAGCAGCGCCGTCACCGGCGGCGGCACGTCGCCGTAGCGGTCCAGCAGCTCGTCGGTGAGCTCGGACTCGTCCTCCGGCGTGCGGAGGGCCGCGATGCGGCGGTAGAGGTCCATGCGCTGCCGGGCGGCGGGAACGTAAGACTCCGGGATATAGGCCGCCACGGTGATGTCAGCGGAACACTCCACCCGGGCGGGGGCGGTCTTGCCCTGCTGCTCCAGCACCGCGTCGTTCAGCAGCTTCAGGTACATATCATAGCCCACGGACATCATGTAACCGGACTGCTCGGGACCCAGCAGATTGCCCGCGCCGCGGATCTCCAGGTCGCGCATGGCGATCTTGAAGCCGGAGCCAAACTCTACATACTCGCGGATGGCGGTCAGACGCTTGGCGGCCACCTCGGTGAGCACCTTGCCGGCCCGGTAGGTCAGATAGGCGTAGGCCCGGCGGGGACTGCGGCCGATGCGGCCCCTCAGCTGGTGCAGCTGGCTCAACCCCATGTTGTCCGCGTCCTCGATGATCAGCGTATTGACGTTGGGGATGTCGATTCCGGTCTCGATAATGGTGGTGCAGACCAGCACGTCGATCTCACCCTCGGCCATACGGGCCATCACGTCGCTGAGCTGGCCCTCGGCCATCTTGCCGTGGGCTGTCTCAATAGCAACGTCCTCGCCCAGCAGGTCACGGAGACGGGCGGCAGTGGCATCGATGCTGTCCACCCGATTGTGCAGGTAATACACCTGTCCGCCCCGGCCCAACTCCCGGCGGATGGCATCCGCCAGAAGGCCCCAGTCATGCTCCAGCACATAGGTCTGGACGCTCTGGCGGTCCTGGGGCGGCTGCTCGATGGTGCTCATGTCGCGGATGCCGGACATGGCCATGTTCAGCGTCCGGGGAATAGGCGTGGCAGAGAGGGTCAGGGTGTCCACCTGCCGGGCCACCTGACGCAGACGTTCCTTGTGGGTGACGCCGAAGCGCTGCTCCTCGTCGATGATGAGCAGACCCAGGTCTTTGAACTGCACGCCCTTGCCCAGCAGCTTATGGGTGCCGATAAGCAGGTCCACACGGCCGTCCTTCACCCGTTCCAGCACATCCTTGACCTGCTTGGGGGTGCGGAAGCGGGACAGCACCTCCACCGTGACCGGGAAGGCCCGGAACCGGGCGGCGGCGGTGGCATAGTGCTGCTGCGCCAGCACGGTGGTGGGCACCAGCAGCGCCACCTGCTTGCCGTCCAGGATGCACTTCATGGCGGCGCGGAGGGCCACCTCCGTCTTGCCGTAGCCCACGTCGCCGCAGAGCAGCCGATCCATGGGCACGGGTTTCTCCATATCGGCCTTGATCTCCCGGATGGCAGTCAGTTGATCGTCGGTCTCCGTATAGTCGAAGGCCTCCTCAAATTCCTGCTGCCAGGGGGTATCCGGTGAAAAGGCGTGGCCGCCCAAGCGTTGGCGCTGGGCGTACAGCTTGATGAGCCCGTCGGCCAGGTCCTTGGCCGCGGCCTTGGCACGGCGGGTGGTCTTGGTCCACTGGTCGCCGGAGAGCTTGTTGAGCTTCACCTTTTCGGTGTCATCCCCGCCGCCGATATACTTGCTGACCAGGTCCAGTGAGGTGGCGGGGACGTACAGGCAGTCGCTGCCGGCGTACTGTATCTTGATGTAGTCCTTCTCCACGCCGTCCACCGGCAGGCGGATCATCCCGGCAAAGCGGCCGATGCCGTGGTGGATATGGACCACCAGGTCGCCCACCTCCAGGTCGGCGTAGCTCAGCAGCCGCTGGCGGCTGTCGGACTTGGGTTGGCGGGGCTTTTTGGCCTTGCCGGACAGGGCACGGGTCAGCTGCCCTTCCGTCAGGACAGCCAGCTTCAGGGCAGGCCACTCACTGCCGGCGGACAGCGCCCCCACGGAGACGAGCGTCTGGCCCGGGGCGGGGACGGTATCTCCCTCCAGCGCCAGGGCGGCGGGGATATGGCGCCGCTGGAGGAACTCCTGCATATTGCGGCAGCGGACCGCGCCGCCGCAGAGCACCAGCACGCCGAAGCCGGCGGTCAGATAGTGGGTGATGTCGGTGGCGGCGGCATCCAAGCTGCCGCCGTAGCCGGAGAGCTGCTTGGCGCTGACGTCCAGCAGCAGGCGGGGTGGCAGCAGATAGCGGCTGGTGGGCAGGCTCTCCAGCTGGCAGAGGGCAAAGCGGGAGAGCACCGTCTCCAGCTCCGGCTCCGTAAGGGTCAGGTCGCCGAAGGCGCCGGCCATGAGACCGGCCTCCACGGCGGCGGTAACATCCTGACGGGTCTGGAACAGAAAGGCCCGGAGCGTCTCCTGCACCCGGCCGGCCTCGCCGGCACAGAGGATGGTGTCCTGGGCCAGATAGTCAAACGCGGTGGTCTTGTCCGGGCAGACGGCGGCCATATAGCGGTCCGCGCCGGGTGGCGCGATCCCCTGGCGCAGCAGTTCGGCATCGTCCAGCAGACGCTGACGAATGGCGGCGTGCTCCTTCTTCAGGCGGCGGGCGGCATCCTCGATGCGCCCGGCGGCGTCGGCGGCGGTGGTCTCTTCGGCAAAGGGCAGCAGCTCAGACGCCGGCAGAATACACACCTGGCGGCGGTTCAGCACCCGGCGCTGGGTGGCCGTCTCGAATTCGCCCAGGCTATCCAGCTCGTCGTCGAAAAACTCACAACGCAGCGGGCGCTCCTCCCCAGGGGAGAACACGTCCAGAATACCGCCCCGCAGGGCAAACTGACCGGGCCCCTCCACCTGATCGGTGCGGGTGTATCCGGCGGCGGTCAGGCGGCGGCAGAGGTCCTGCACGTCGTACCGCGCACCCACCTCCAGAGAAAAAGCGGCGGCGAGCAGCACCTCCCGGGACAGACAGCGCTGCACCAGAGCAGCGGCGGTGGTCACCACAACGGGGGCGTCGCCCCGGGCCATGCGGTACAAGGCGGACAGCCGGGCATTCTCCCACTGGCGGCTGTAAGCGGCGGGGCGCAGCTGCAATTCGCGCTCCGGCAAGCACACCGGCTCCACGCCCAGCAGAACGCGGATATCCGCCGCTTGACGCTGAACGTCCTTCTCATCGGCACACAGGAGCAGCAGCGGACGCTTCGTCTCTGCCGCCAGCGCGGCGGAGAACATGGCCCGGTGGACGGGGGCAAGCCCCGTCACGGCAGCGCAGCAGGTAACGGCGCTGCTGTGCAGCGCCGCCAGCAGCTCCTGAAGCTGCGGCAGAGCAGATAACTTGTCTAACAATCCGGTCACGGGGTATCCCTCCTTTCTCCTCCGGCGGCACTTCGTGCCGGTCCCTCTCCGCACGGAGATGGACTTCGGCCGGTCAGTTAAATCTGTTCATAGCCCGGTCCGGGCCTTCATCAATGACGGACAAGGCGGCATCGGCTGCACGGTCCAGGGCAGCGCGGAGGGTCTTGGCCTCCTCGCCCTGGGGCTTGCCGATGACCCAGTCGATCATCTCATGATCCGGGTGATCGGGCATCCCCACACCCACCTTGATGCGGGGAAAGACATCGGTGCCCAGGTGCTGAATGATGTTCTTCAGCCCATTGTGACCGCCGGCAGAGCCGCTTTTGCGGATACGCAGCTTGCCCACCGGCAGGGACACGTCGTCGGAGATGACCAGCACATGGTCGGCGGGCACCTTGTAGAACCGCGCCGCCTCGCCCACAGACTCGCCGGAGAGGTTCATGTAGGTCTGGGGCTTCATCACCAGTATCTTATGTCCCTTATAGTCCAGCATACCGGTCCATGCCTTAAAGCGGAGCTTATTCAGAGTGAATTTCTCCTTTTCCATCAGGCTGTCCAGGGCCAGCCAGCCCATATTGTGGCGGGTGGACTCATACTTGCTGCCGGGATTACCCAGGCCCACCAGCAGCCACTCCACGCCTCCGCTGCCGTTCCGATTAAAAAACAAGGCTGTCGCCTCCTTGCATGCACAAAATAAGAGGACTGCAGACGCAGTCCTCTTATTATAGCACCGTTTTTCGGGTTTGGAAAGTGTTTTAGTTGAACAGCTTGGCGATGGAGATCTCCTGATAGATGCGCTCGATGGCCTCGGCGAACATGGGGGCCACGGAAATATACTTGATCTTGTCGCAGCCCTCGCCCATAGACTCGGGAATGGTGTTCAGCAGAGCGACCTCCTTGATAACGCTGTTGTTCAGGCGCTCCAGCGCGGGGCCGGACAGCACGCCGTGGCTGGCGCAGGCATATACGCTGTTGGCTCCGCCCACCTCCACAATAGCCTTGGCGGCGTTGCAGATGGAGCCAGCGGTGTCGATCATATCGTCGAAGAGGATGCAGTCCTTGCCCTCCACGTCGCCGATGACGTTCATGACCTCGCACTGGTTGGCCTTCTGGCGGCGCTTGTCCACGATGGCCAGGCCCATGTGCAGCTTCTGGGCGAAGGTGCGGGCGCGGGCCACAGAGCCCACATCGGGAGAGACGACCACCATGTCCTCGCACTTTTCGCCGAACTTCTTGGCGTAATAGTCCACGAACACGGGGTTGCCCAGCAGGTTATCCACGGGGATATCGAAGAAACCCTGGATCTGGCTGGCGTGCAGGTCCATGGTCAGCACGCGGTCGGCGCCGGAGGCGGTGAGCATATTGGCCACCAGCTTGGCGGAGATAGGATCGCGGGACTTGGCCTTACGGTCCTGACGGGCATAGCCGAAATAGGGGATCACGGCGGTGACACGGCCGGCGCTGGCGCGCTTGCAGGCGTCGATCATGATGAGCAGCTCCATCAGGCTGTCGTTGACGGGTTTGCAGGTGGAGTTGATGAGGAACACATCGCTGCCGCGGACGGTCTCGTACAGGGAGACGGACGCCTCGCCGTCAGCGAAGCTTTTAACCTCTGCCTCGCCCAGCTTGATGCCGATGAGCTTGCAGATCTCCTGTGCCAGCGCGGGATTGGCGTTGCCTGTAAAGATCTTCATATCCTTGCCGTGAGAAATCATGGTGCGTACTCTCGCTTTCTATCCGAATTTTTATAGGTACAGATATATTGCAAACAGCTGCGCTGTTCCGCACTTGTTAAAAAGAAAACAAAAATGCCGCCCACTGACAGCGCACTCTACAGCGCGGCGTACAGCGTGGACGGCACGGCACCCGAAAGGCGGGCGCGGTCATGGACGGTATTGCACTTGTCGGCGCGAATGCGGCCCATTGGCACTCACCTCTTTCTGCATTGTTCTCTGCCCCTATTATAACAGGTCCTGCGGGAAAATCCAGTATTTTTCCCGTTTTTTTCGGCAATAATTTTTTCGGCAGCGGTCCGTGGGCGTTCGTCTGTCTTTTGGTAGGTCAAACAGAAAGTATTTTGAATGTTTCGGAGAAATATCGCCTGCTTTTGGTATTTTATAGTTGCATTTCCCATTACATTGTTTTACAATAGTTGTCGCTTATGTAACAGGAGTGTGATACGGTCATGCTGCACATCGTACTGGTCGAACCGGAAATACCCCAGAATTGCGGTAATATCGCCCGTACCTGCGCCGCCACCGGCAGTCAGCTGCACCTGGTGCGGCCCCTGGGCTTTGATATTTCCGACCGGGCGGTGAAGCGCGCCGGACTGGATTACTGGCACCTGGTGAACGTACAGGACTACGACGGGTTGGAGGCGCTGTTTGCGCGGCACCCGGAGGCGGCCGCCGATCTGTGGCTGGCCACCACCAAGGCGCCGCAGGACTACACCCGGGCACGGTTCTCGCCGGATTGCTGGCTGTTCTTCGGCAAGGAGACAGCCGGGCTGCCGGAGGACTTCCGCAGGACCCACTATGACCGGTGCATACGGCTGCCCATGCGCCCGGAGGCGCGGAGCCTGAACCTGAGCAACTCCGTGGCGATCCTCACCTATGAGGCGCTGCGGCAGAATGGCTTTCCCGGTCTCGCCGGAACCGGCGAGATGGCAAATATATGAATTTCACGTGAGAGGAGCGTATTCCATGAATTACAATAAAAAAACGGTACAGGATGTAGACGTCAAGGGCAAGAAGGTCCTGCTGCGCTGCGACTTCAACGTGCCCCAGGACAAGGAAACGGGCGCGATCACCAGCGACAAGCGCATCGTGGCGGCACTGCCCACCATCAAGTATCTGCTGGACAACGGCGCGGCGGTTATCGCCTGCTCCCACCTGGGCAAGCCCAAGGGCGAGTGGAAGATGAAGCTGACGCTGGCGCCCGTGGCGGAGCGTTTGAGCCAGCTGCTGGGCCGGGAGGTCATCTTCGCCAAGGATATCGTGGGTGAAGATGCCAAAGTCAAGGCCGCTGCCCTGCAGCCCGGCCAGATCATGCTGCTGGAGAACCTGCGGTTCGATATCCGCGAGGAGAAGAACGACCCCGGCTTCGCCAAGGAGCTGGCGGACATGGCGGAGCTGTATGTGTCCGACGCCTTCGGCACCGTGCACCGTGCCCACGCCTCCACCGTCGGTGTGGCGGCATACCTGCCGGCGGTGTCCGGCTTCCTGGTGGCCAGAGAGCTGTCCGTCATGGGCAAGGCCCTGGACGACCCCAAGCGGCCCTTTGTGGCGGTGCTGGGCGGCGCCAAGGTCAGCGACAAGATCGCGGTCATCAACAACCTGCTGGACAAGGCGGACACCATCATCATCGGCGGCGGCATGGCGTATACCTTTGCCAAGGCCCAGGGCGGCAGCATCGGCAAGAGCCTGTGCGAGCCGGATAAGCTGGATTACGCCCTGGAAATGATCGAAAAGGCTAAAAAGAACGGCGTGAAGCTTCTGCTGCCCACGGACACCGTGGCAGCGGATGACTTCTCCAATGACGCCAAGCGCCAGGTGGTCAGCACCATGGCCATTCCCGAGAGCTGGGAGGGCATGGATATCGGTCCCGACACCATCAAGACCTTCTGCGGCGCCGTGAAGGGCGCGGGCACCGTGGTGTGGAACGGCCCCATGGGCGTGTTTGAGTTTGACAACTTCGCCGCCGGCACCCGGGCCATGGCCCAGGCGCTGGCTGACAGCGGCGCCGTGACCATCGTGGGCGGCGGCGACAGCGCGGCGGCGGTGGAGCAGCTGGGCTTTGCCGACAAGATCACCCACATCAGCACCGGCGGCGGCGCGTCGCTGGAGTTCCTGGAGGGTAAGGAGCTGCCCGGCGTGGCCTGCCTGCTGGACAAGTAAGGTCCGGCATCTTCGCCGCGGCCAGCGGAGCGGATCGGCCGCGCAGGCTTTGGCGAAAACCGTTTTATTTTGTGTGCATATCCCCATTTCTATATAAAAGTAAAAGACGAGGAGTTAGTTTGTTATGAATCGCAGATATCGCAAGACCATTATCGCCGGCAACTGGAAGATGAACAAGACCGCCAGCGAGACGAAGAAGTTTGCCGAGGAACTGAAGGCCCTGCTGCCCAAGGCCAAATGGTGCGACATTGTGGTGTGCGTTCCCTCCGTAGATATCGCCGCCGCCATCAAGGGCTTTAAGGATGCCCGCGTGTCCGTGGGCGCACAGAATGTGTTTTATGAGAAGAACGGCGCGTACACCGGCGAAGTCTCCGCCGATATGCTGAAGGACCTGGGCGTAAAGTACGTCATCATCGGTCACTCTGAGCGCCGCCAGTATTTCGGCGAGACGGATCTCACCGTCAACCGCAAGGTGCTCTCCGCGCTGGAGGCGGGTCTGCACCCCATCATCTGCGTGGGTGAGACGCTGGAGCAGCGGGAGCTGGGCATCACCATGGAGCTGATCGCGCTGCAGGTCAAGTCCGCCCTGGCCGGCGTGCCCGCGGAGAAGCTGCGGAAGTGCGTGATCGCCTATGAGCCTGTGTGGGCCATCGGCACCGGCAAGACCGCTACCGCCGAGCAGGCCGCCGAGGTCTGCACCTTCATCCGCACCACCGTGCGTCACCTGTACGGCGCCCGTATCGCCCGCAGCATCACCATCCAGTACGGCGGCTCCATGAAGCCCGCCAACGCGGCGGAGCTGCTGGCCCAGCCGGACATCGACGGCGGCCTTATCGGCGGCGCCTCTCTGAACCCTGAGGACTTTATCGCCATCATCAATGCTGCCAACCAAGGCTGAGCATTTCCAAGGAGGAACGGCATGAATAAGACCCCTACCACCCTCATCATCATGGACGGCTTCGGCATTGCGCCCCCCGCGGACGACAATGCCGTCACTCTGGCCAAGACGCCGGTGCTGGATAAGCTGTTTCAGGAATACGCCCACACCACGCTGTCCGCCAGCGGACTGGACGTGGGTCTGCCCGCCGGGCAGATGGGCAACAGCGAGGTAGGCCACACCAACATCGGCGGCGGCCGCGTGGTGTTTCAGGACCTGCCCCGCATCAGCCGCGCTATCGAGGACGGCAGCTTCTTTAAGAACGAGGCCTATAACCAGGCGATGGACAACTGCCTGGAGAAGGGCACCAGTCTGCACCTGTGCGGTCTGCTGTCGGACGGCGGCGTACACTCCCACATCGAGCACCTGTTCGCCCTGCTGCAAATGGCTAAGGACAAGGGGCTGACCAAGGTGTACGTCCATTGCTTCCTGGATGGCCGGGACGTGTCCCCCACCAGCGGCAAGGGCTTCGTGCAGGCGCTCGCCGACAAGTGCGCCCAGCTGGGCGTCGGCAGGATCGCCACGGTGATGGGCCGCTACTACGCCATGGACCGCGACAAGCGGTGGGAGCGCGTACAGATGGCCTATGACGCCATGGTGTACGGCGAGGGCCGCCGCAGCGACGACCCGGTGGCCGCCGTGGCGGAGAGCTATGCCAACAACATCACCGACGAGTTCATGGAGCCGGTGGTGGTGGACGGCGACGGCACCATCAGCGACAATGACAGCATCATCTTCTTCAACTACCGGCCCGACCGGGCCCGGGAGATCACCCGGGCCATCGTGGACCCGGACTTTGACGGCTTTGCCCGGGAGTTCTTCCCCACCACCTATGTGTGCAACACGGAGTACGACGCCTCCATGCCCAACGTGCTGGTGGCGTGGCCCCGCATCGCCGTGAAGAACGGGCTGGGTGAGTACCTCAGCCGCATGGGCATGACCCAGCTGCGTATCGCCGAGACGGAGAAATACGCCCATGTGACGTTCTTCTTCAACGGCGGCGTGGAGACGCAGTACCCCGGCGAGGACCGGGTGCTGGTGCCCTCTCCCAAGGTGGCCACCTATGACCTCCAGCCGGAGATGAGCGCCTTCGAGGTGTGCGACAAGTGTGTGGAGCGCATCGAGTCAGGCGCCTATGACGTCATCATCCTGAACTTTGCCAACTGCGACATGGTGGGGCACACCGGCGTGCTGGAGGCCGCCATCAAGGCCGTAGAGACGGTGGACACCTGCGTGGGCAAGGTGGTGGACGCCACGCTGAAGATGGGCGGCATCGCCATGGTGACCGCCGACCACGGCAACGCCGAGGATATGAAGCAGCCCGACGGCAGCCCCATGACCGCCCACACCACCAATCTGGTACCCTTCATCCTGTGCGGCGCCGGCACAGAGCTGCGGCCCGGACGGCTGGCGGACATCGCGCCCACCATCCTGGACGTGATGGGTCTGGCCTGCCCGGAGGAGATGGACGGCAAGACGCTGATCGTGAAGTAAAGTGAACGATCCGCTTTTACGCGAAGTCCCGAAGCGCGGCTTCGGGACTTCCTTATAAGGAGACAAACCCATGAACATATTTGTCATCGGCTGCGGGCGGTGGGGTTCCCTCATCACCTGGTATCTGGATCACATCGGCCATCATGTGACGCTGTACGGGCGGCAAAGCTCGCCCCGTATGCAGTCCTTTCTGGCTACCCGGCAGAACGATCTGCTGACGCTGCCAGACTCCGTGGGGCTGACCACCGACCTGCGGGACGTGGAGCAGGCGGAGACGGTCATCATCTCCATCGGCTCCCAGAGCCTGCGTTCTCTGCTGGCAGAGACCCCCATGCAGGCCCTGCGAAGCAAGACGGTGGTGCTGTGCATGAAGGGCCTGGAGATGGGCACCGGCGAACGGCTCAGCGTTATCGCCGGATCGCTGCTGCATGAGAGCAACACCGTGGCGGTCTGGCTGGGGCCGGGCCATGTGCAGGAGTTCTACCGGGGCATCCCCAACTGCATGGTCATCGACAGTGGGAACGACGCTGTAAAGCGCCGGCTGGTACAGGAATTCTCCAGCGACCTGATCCGTTTCTACTATGGCGGCGACATGATCGGCAACGAGGTAGGCGCCGCGGCCAAGAACGTGGTAGGCATCGCGGCGGGCTTTCTGGACGGCGTGGAGATGTCCAGCCTGAAGGGCGCGCTGATGAGCCGGGGTACCCGGGAGGTGGCGCGGCTGATCAAGGCTATGGGCGGCAATGAGCTGTCAGCCTACGGGCTGTGCCATCTGGGGGACTACGAGGCCACGGTGTTCTCGCCCTACAGCCATAACCGACAGTTCGGCGAGTCCTTCATCCGCCATCAGGACTACCACCGGCTGGCGGAGGGCTATTACACAGTGGAGGCACTGATGGTGCTCCGCGAAAAGTACGGCGTGGAGCTGCCGATATGCATGGCGGTACACAACATCCTGTACGAAAGCGCCGATCCCCGGGCAGAGCTGAGTGCCCTGCTGCGGCGGGGCCTGCGGGCGGAATTCGACGACTGAATATGAATAAAACATCCTCTGTCCGGCGACAATACGGGCAGAGGATGTTTTATTTCGGCGTGCCGCCCGCCGGAAGGGGCGGCGGCGGGGCTTCCCGCCAGGAAAGGGACACGCATATGAAGGACTCCCGAAACGAACGGCTGCGGGCCATGTTCGCCGGGCGGGGCTATTACATAGCCATCGCCCTGTGCCTTGTGGCCGCAGGAACGATCGGCTATTTCGCCCTGAGAGAGCGCCCGGTGACCGTGGAGCAGACGGACACGCCGCCGGTGCTGGATATCCAGCCCGTCACCCCCACCCAGCCGGTGGTAAAGCCCGCGCCGGTGGTCATCCCCGACCCGGTGGAGGAGGTGGAGATCACCGAGCCGGCAGAACTGCTGCCCCAGGTGGTATCCCCTCTGGACGGCACCACAGTGACGGTGTTCAGCATGACGGAGCTGTTATATGACCCCACTATGGCCGACTGGCGCACCCACGACGGCATCGACGTGCAGGCCGATGAGGGCGCAGCGGTGAAGACCGCTGCCGCGGGGACCGTGCAGTCCGTTACCGACGACGAGCTGATGGGCACCACGGTGGTCATTCAGCACGAAGGCGGCTACGCCACCCAGTACAGCAGCTTACAGGAAAATACGCCTGTGGCGCAGGGCCAGGCCGTGACCGCCGGGGAGGTCATCGGCTATGTGGGCAGCACCTCCGCCGCCGAGAGCCGCATGGGGCCGCACCTGCACTTCTCCGTCAGCCGGGACGGGGCGGTCATCGATCCCCACGACTATGTGAACGGCGGCGAATAAGCGAAAAGAACGCCCTGTCGGGCGTTCTTTTCGCTTATTTCATAGAGGTGACGGTGCCCATGAACAGGGGCACGCAGGCGTGGGTGTCCACGACCATGTAGAGGAAGGGGCGATCCAGCGTGACGGTCTTGACGTCGGTGGGCTGCGCGCTGCCGCCGTTCACCTGCACTGACGTGGCCGCGGCGGCCCTGGTGCCGTTTTCGTCCAGCGACAGATACGTCTTGTGCAGCACGGAGGAGACGTACAGATTATTGCCGCTGGGCGCGCTGCCCATGGCCCGCAGATCAGCTCTGGACACGTCAAACAGGTCTGTGATACCCATAGCCGTCAGCGCCTTCTCCAGCTCCAACTCCGTTTGGGCGGTAAACCGCGGGATGGACGCCTGCACATCGGCATAGTGATGGTCGGTGATCAGCTGATACAGATGCTCACCGGTGAGGTTCTTCAGGTACTCCTCCAGCGTCACGCCCTCGTCGGGCAGCAGCGCTACGAACGCATATTTCCCGCCGTCATAGGGCTTCAGGAAGCCGGTGACGTTGTTGCCGGACAGATAGATGCTCTCGCTGCTGGTCAGGTAATCCGCCGTCTGGTGCGCACCGGAAGCGGCGGTGAAGGTCCCGCCCTCGCGGATATCCGACGCTTCGTAGGGCGTCTCCCACCGGGCGTCAAAGCAGGCGGCGTTGACCAGATACAGCATGGTGGCCTCGCCGGGTGCCTGCTCCAGCAGACTGTCGATCAGGCCGTTTGTCTCCTTACCGACCCAGCGGTTCAGGTCGGTGACCAGACTGCCGTCGAACGCAGAACGATAGACCTCCGCGCTGTAGTAGTTGACGCAGGCGCGCAGGAAGCTGTCCTCCACCCGGAAGGTATCCCGCACCCACGCGGAGTTGGCCAGCGAAACGGCGCAGCTCTTGTACGCAGCAGGCAGGCTCATGCGGTAGGTGTACAGAAATTCATTCAGCTGGTTCAGACTCATGCCCGCCGCCGTTTCCATCTGCTTCAGGGTAGTTCCACCGGCGCCGTTGGCCGTCATGCCCAGTGCGTTCAGGATGGACACCGGTGACAGCAGCACACCCGTCTCTCCCGCCCGTTCACTGCGAAGCAGTGACAGGGCGAAGGCCGACACCGCCTCGCCTCCGGCAGTCAGGTCGGTAGTCGTGTCCAGTGCCTGGGGCACGATATCCTTGGTCAGTGCCTGCGCCTTGATGCCGCAGCCGGGCAGGGCCAGCAGCATCAGCAGCGCCAGCACCAGCGCCGCCGCACGTTTTTTCATAGGATCCGCCTCCTTTCAAAAGGCTCATCTGCTATATAGACGCAATTCCTTCGGAAAAGGTTTCCCGCCCGCAGAAAAAGCGCCGCCATCGGCGGGGATGGCGGCGCGGTATGTCACTTGCAGTATTTCTCGATGTAGGCATCCTGGCACTTGATGATGATATCCACCGCCGCCTGACGGCCCAGCACGTCGCTGACCACGGTCTCCTTGCCCTCCAGGCTCTTATAGACCCGGAAGAAGTGCTTGATCTCGCTGGCCACGTGGGCGGGCAGCTCGGAAATATCCGTGTACAGATGATAGGTGGGGTCCTCGAAGGGGATGGCGATGATCTTCTCATCCAGGTCGCCGCCGTCCTCCATGGTGATGACGCCGATGGGGAAGCAGCGCACCAAACTCATGGGGCGGATGGACTCGCTGCACAGCACCAGCACGTCCAGGGGGTCGCCGTCATCCGCCCAGGTGCGGGGAATGAAGCCGTAGTTGGCGGGGTAGTGGGTAGAGGTGTAGAGGATACGGTCCAGCCGCAGCATACCGGTGTCCTTGTCCATCTCGTACTTGTTCTTGGAGCCCTTTTCGATCTCGATGACCGCCCAGAAATCCTCGGGCTTTACCCGCGCAGGCGCGATATCATGCCAAATATTCATAGGATGTTCCTCCTGTTCCAGTTTGTTCCGTGGACACATTATAGCGCAGAAAAGCGCGGCGCGCAACGGGATTTTGCGACTTTGTCGAAATGTTTTTTCGAAAGGTGTTGACACAGGCCGGGCGGTGTGGTATCCTAATAAATGCCTGATCCGCCGGTGTGGTGGAATGGTAGACACAGGAGACTTAAAATCTCCCGGCAGCAATGCCGTACCGGTTCGAGTCCGGTCACCGGCACCACCCGGTACAGTACAATATCGCGGAGTAGAGCAGTTGGTAGCTCGTCGGGCTCATAACCCGGAGGTCGGAGGTTCAAGTCCTCCCTCCGCAACCATCTTGAGTGACCAAAATAGATACACTCACCTGAAACCCCTGAGAAATCAGGGGTTTCAGCGTTTTTATGCCCTGTTTTTTCAAAGCGTGTTTTATAGATACACAAGGACATTTCAGAGCGTTAGGAAGGATTCGAACTTAATTCTCGGCTGATTTGGCCTGCTTTATGGCGGGCTTTACGCTCTCGGTTACTTTTTATTGCTCGTCTTTCCTAAATAATTTGAAACTTTTTATTGAAGAGGTTGGTATCATATTTTGACATTGAGGTCAAAAGGTGCGGTTTATGAACATTGCATCTTACTAAAAAGGCG
>OBAE01000217.1_pt1 | contig 53699 bp, 48 predicted proteins | sample 1517641 | NCBI WGS metagenome assembly OBAE01 (sample SAMN04571701, study PRJEB22368) | human gut metagenome | biome: human gut; material: stool | host: Homo sapiens | place: Luxembourg | collected 2012-08-30 | reverse complement strand
TTAAGGGGCTGGAAAGCCCGTAAAATAAGGAAAGTTCAAGAAATCTCTCCACAAACCCCGATTTGTTTATGGCAAGCACGACACAGGAATTGACCGCAACCATTCACGCAAATAGTGGCAGTAAAATCTTACCTTTGGTAGCAAGCGTAGGTGTCACGCTGATTTTTGCGGGTATTGCATCATTTCCCGCAGCCCGCTACGCTTCCTGCGTTTCTCCTACGGTGGCTATGTCAGGGCAGCCTGCAAAAGTAAAACGCCGCCACCGCAAAGCAAAAAAGATAAGAAATTTTGAAGCATTTTATGCTCGTCTGAACTTAAAAAGAAATCGGGGACGCACCGCTATTACAATTTTGTCTATGGTAATGAGTATTACGGTATTTGTTGCTCTGCAATCATTCAGCGGACTATTGGACGCAAGTGCGGCGCTAAAGGATAGTCACTTGGGCGATTATTCAGTTACGAATGAAACAATCGGTATTGCTGCCGCTTCTGTAAATGAGTTGTGCGAGAATAAAATGGTAGACCGCCTTTCCACAACAATGTTGTCCGTTTATCAGTTTGACGAAAGCGGGACAATGCCCGTAGATACGGATATTCCCCTGCAGGCTTGGGAAGCCCTGCATATTGCCGCATTTGATGATGAACGCTTGACCTCTGCCATTTCCACATTGAGCGAGAATGATAAAGCGGATTTGCTGAATGGAACAGCTTGCCTTGTGAAAAATCCTATTCCTTTCTCTGTCGCAGGACAGGAAAGAGAGAATATGGAATTGTCTGTAAATGACGAAATACAAGTCGGAAATCAGACCTTGCGTGTCGCCGGAATTGTAGACGAGCCGGTTACGATCAACAACGAGGGCTTTGTAAACGGCGTACAGATTATCGTATGTGACGCTGCCTATACCGCTATCACGGGACAGGAGGAATATGCGGAAGTATACCCTGCTTTAGCCGGGGACGCAGATACAGAACAGTTTGAAACATGGTTAGACGAATGGTGCAGCCGGAACACAGGCAGCCATTGGCTATCTTATCTGCAATCGGATGCAGAACTTGCAGAAAGTTTTGCACAGATCAATATGCTTTGTTGGGGACTGATTTTGTTCATTGGATTTATCGGTGTGCTGAATATCATCAACACGGTTTATACAAATATTCACACCCGCGTTTCTGAAATCGGTATGCAGCGAGCCATTGGTATGAGCAAGACAAGCCTTTACAAGACTTTTTTGTGGGAGGGTGCATATTACGGACTGATTGCATCCGTCTTTGGAGGTTTGTTAGGTTATATCTGCGCTGCCTTTATTGAAGCAGCGGTTAATAATACTCTGCAATTTGGAACAGTGCCAATTATTCCCATTTTGGAAGCGGCTGCGGTTTCTGTCATTGCTTGTTTGATTGCAACTGCTATCCCTCTGCACTCTATTGCAAGAACTGATATTGTAAAGTCGATAGTTATGATTGAGTAAACTTTAGGTGGTAGCATGGGAAAGATATTATTATTATCTTTTGGCGATGATGAAGATGAAATGATAAATTCTGTGTTATCAGCTTTGGAGGTTGGAAGGAGAACTTATAAAATGGAGGAAACAAAGATATTGCAAAGTGCTTGTAATATCTAAAATTAAAAGCTGTAAAATTCCACGTTGAATTTTACAGCTTTCTTGCGTATAATATATATAAATGAAGAAGCAATATCAAGGAAAGGAAGTTGATTTTATGCCAAATATATTACCTGTATCAGATTTAAGAAATTATAATGAAGTGTTGAAAAATTGCCAGGTTGGAGAACCTGTGTTTTTGACGAAAAATGGCAGAGGCAAGTTTGTGGTTATGGATATTGAGGACTATGAGCGTGAAAAGGCTGAGAAAAAGCTGTTGATGAAGCTGCAGGAAGCAGAAGAAGCAGTTAAGGATGAAAGTACCTGGATGAGTTTGGATGAACTGAAGAAATCTGTCGGTGTATAGCTTATGATGAAATTACGGATTAACCCTATTGTAGCAGAGGACTTGAAAAACATTAAAGAGTATATTGCAGAAGATAATGAAGAAATGGCAGTAAAGACCATTCAGGAGATATATGCTCGAATTGAGAATATACAGCAATTTCCGTATATGGGAGCTGATCTTGCTAAGAGGGTCAGCTTTCGGACGGATTATAAATATGTAATTTGCGGAAATTATGTTGTGTTATACCAATATTGATTCATTAGTAGTGAGGAAGTCTTTAGTAAAATACGAAATAGTATTATGGAACGATTACCTTTTTTGTTATTTACATACAGAACTTGCAGAATGTAAAAAATTATTTGATTTTCCACAAAAAATAGAAATGCTGTTTGTAGTTGATGTTGAGAAAATTAATGAAAATCTAAATAAATTACAAAGAGCAGACAACTTCTATCTGGACTTTCTGCTTAGAATTGCAGAGGGGATTGAAAATAAATTAGAAAATATAACAAATGACAAAGAAAAGTTGCTAAAAGAATATGAATTTTACAATTTGTATAGTTTGTTAATATATTGTGCAATGCATGAAGTTTGTCGGAATCGTGATTCCCTAAAAAACAGAACTCTGATTTCCATACGCCGGACAGGTGATGGATTTCACTCCGGATTATTCATACAAAGCCATCCAGGCCTCTATTTCCAGTGGAATTTCTTCCCTGCTTGGAGTATAATAGAACGAACAACGGGAAGAAAAGAGACCGGAGGCAGTTTAGATGCAGAAAAAGGAAAGAAATGAAGAATTAGAATATATAGATGAACTTGAGGATGGCGAAGAACCGGAAGAGTCAGAGGACAACCGGGAAGAATTAGAAGAACCAGAAGAGGAATATTCAGAAGGCGGCAGACGCAGGAAGAAAGGAAGAAAATCCGATACAAAGAATGCAGCTTCTGTGGCAGGGGAATTTCTAAGCTGGGTAATTACGATTGTAGCAGCGGTGCTGATTGCTATGTTTTTAAATCGTTTTGTGTTAATTAATGCAGAGATTCCATCCGGTTCCATGGAAAATACAATCATGACCGGAGATAAGCTGATTGGATTCCGATGGTCATATCTGTTTTCCGGACCGGAGCGGGGAGACATCATTATCTTTAAGTTTCCGGATGATGAGAGCCAGAACTATGTAAAACGTGTCATTGGCTGTCCGGGAGATACGGTAAAGATAGAAGGTGGCAAAGTATATGTCAACGGAGAACTCTTAGAGGAGGATTATCTCAAAGAGACATGGACGGTAGCTACAGGACCGTATACCTTTGAAGTGCCGGAGGACAGCTATTTTGTAATGGGAGATAACCGGAATAACTCCTATGATGGAAGATACTGGACCAATACCTATGTGAAGAAAAGTAAAATACTTGGAAAAGCGATTTTCCGGTATTGGCCACTGAAGAATTTTAAAATATTGAATTAGTGCGGAACGAATAAGGGAGCAAAAGGAGAAGATTTATGATAACATTATTAGCCAGGATATTTATCCGGGAAGATGATAAGCCGGAGAAGGTACGGCTTGCCTACGGTATTTTATGTGGTATTGTAGGTATTTTGCTAAATGTATTATTATTTACAGGAAAATTTATTGCGGGAACCATCAGTAAATCCATTGCAATTACAGCGGACGCATTTAATAACCTGTCGGATGCCGGCTCATCCATTGTAACATTGCTGGGCTTTAAACTGGGAGCAGCAAAGCCGGATCCGGAGCATCCATTTGGACATGGAAGAATGGAATACGTTTCCGGGCTTGTGGTTGCTGCAGTTATTTTAATTATGGCAGTGGAACTGATACAGGATTCCATCAGAAAGATTCTTCATCCGGAAGCAACGGAATGCTCTGCATTAATTATCGTGATTCTGCTGATATCGATTGCTGTAAAGCTGTATATGACCTTCTACAACAGGAGAGTCGCAAAGAAGATTAATTCAGCGGCTATGCGGGCAACGGCCATGGACAGCTTAAGCGACAGCATTACCACATCTGTGGTTTTAATCACCACATTGATTGCAGAATTTACGTCAGTCAATATTGACGGCTACTGTGGTGTGGCGGTAGGACTGTTTATCTTATATGGTGGAATTAATGCAGCGAAGGAGACTTTAAATCCACTGCTGGGACAGCCACCGGAGGAAGAATTCGTAAAAGAGATAGAACATCTGGTGTTGGAAGAAAAAATGATTATCGGTATTCATGATTTAGTCGTACATGATTATGGGCCGGGACGTCTGATGGTATCACTACATGCGGAAGTGCCGGCAGAAATGAATATCCTTGTAATACATGATATGATAGACAATGTAGAAATGAAATTGAAAAAGGAACTGAATTGTGAGGCTGTCATACATATGGATCCGGTGATTACCGGAAGCAAGGAACTGACCGAGATAAAAGAAACGGTTACAGGTATTTTGAAGGATATTGATGAGGTCATTACTATGCATGATTTCCGTATGGTTCAGGGACCGACCCATACCAATCTTATCTTTGATGTAGTGATTCCATTTGGCTACCGTTCCAGTGATGAAGCAGTGTTAAAAGAACTGGAGCATCAGGTAAAGGAAAAGCTGGGCGAACAGTATCATATCGTGGTCAACGTAGACAAAAATTATGTGAAATAAAAGAAATAACAAAGCCCCGATGGGAGAAATCTGATAGAAGAATTCATCCCATCGGGGCTTTCTGTTTATGCGGGAAACTCGCAAAGCGTGTTTCTCATAGTTTACTTTTAATTCTGTTTCAGTGGAGTATTGACTGTATGCTCTACAGACTGGTCAGTTGCTGTACCGGCACCACTTAAAGACTTTTCAGAGGACTGCTCAGTGGATTTCTCAGTGGACTGGGTAGAACCTTCTGTATCAGTAGAAGGCTGCTCTGTTTCGGTAGCAGGCTCTTCCGTATGTTCTACATCCGGATCCTCATAGAGGAACTCGTTGGAGCTTCGGAAGATGGTGCTGCTGGAACCTACAATGTTAGCAACAATCGTATCGCCGTCTTCAATGTCGTCAAGATTAATCTTTAACATGCTGCTTCCTAAGAAGGAAGTGGATACCTTCTCTCCGTTGACATAAATTTTCGTCCAAGGAGTAAATCCGGAGCCGTAAATACATAACTTATTGTCATCGGATTTCCATACACTGTTAATCGTAACATCATCAATACCCATAACCAGATCACTTGCAGGATATTTATCTGTTCCTTTGTAAGCATAACGTTTTCCATAAAGAAGGTCATACTGTAAATTCTCTAAGTTCTCGTCGTAAGAAGCAGAACCCTTCTGGCTCTGGATGTAAGAGAACATGGTTCCTTTGTGGATGTCAAGCTGGTTGGTGATGTTTGCCAATAATTCATAAGCAGCACAGTCAGCATCCTGTTTTGGTAAATCAAAGTTGTTCCAGGTAACATATTTGGTTTTGAAAATGTCACCGGATACCATATCATCATCGGTCAGTCCCATGGTAGGAAGGTGGTCGCCGAAGAATACCACGATGGTCTTTTCATCCCGTTTGGAAAGCTCTTCGGTTAAGTTGCCGATGAATTTATCTACTTCGTGAATCATGTTAATGTAATATTCCCACCGATTGTTAGAAGCCTCATCTGCAGCACCGCTTACTGCAATTTCCGGATTTTCAAGAATCTTTTCAGTAGGATAATCACCATGTCCCTGTACGGTAATGGTATATACCAGATCTGACTGGTCAGGGGTAGAATCCATAGCCTTTAAGGTTTCACTGATTAAGATGTTATCGGTTGGCCAGGAACCAAGTGGTGTGTACTCCTGAATGTTCATACACTCTTTACTGGTGAAACTGTCAAATCCCATCAGGGAGAAGGCATTGGCACGGCTGTAGAAGTTACCACCGTTGTTATGTACAACATGTGTACCATAGCCGAGACTTCCAAGGTCGGAAGCAATACTTTCGCAACTGTCGATTTCTTTTAAAGTAGTCTTATATGGGTATTCGCCGGTACCAAAATACTGCATGCTCATACCGGTTAATACTTCAAATTCAGTATTGGCTGTTCCGGCACCTACAACAGGAACTTTTAAGTAACCGGAAGAATAGTTGTTTAATAAGTTGTGAAAATTTGGAACCGGATCTTCTGAAGTCTGTAAGAACTTAACATCAGAGGGATCTACAAAGGATTCCAGTAAAACAACAATAATATTTGGCGTATCTTCGGCAGCTTCGGTAGTTTCTTCCGGAACGGAAGCCCCTATTTTGGCAATACGCTCTTCGGAATAACTGTCCGGTTTACTCATACCACGGTCAACAACGCTGGATGAGAAGCCGTAGACAAAACCATAATTTTCATAGCCCTGTGCAATATTGGCAAAATAGGAAGCAACAATATTATTTGACTGGGCTGCCTTGGTAGTTACCGGTAACATCAGGAAGATAACAGCAACCATAAGCGGACTTACAATCCAGTTGATTTTGCCCTGATATTTTGGTCCTTTGATAAAAAGCCAGATACAGAAAAGCAGGAAAAGACCGACTACGATAATAACGGCGAGTGCTTCACCAAAGGTAAAGTATTTGGTGTTCTGCATGGCAAATAAGTCAGACAGACATTTCAAATCTGTAAAACCAAATGGAGTTACACGTTTGGAAAGAATAACACCATTAATGGTTCCAAGGAAAAGCCAGAAGCCGCTGATTAAGAGACGGGCAAGTGTTCTTCTTCGAATCAGATAGACCAGGGATAAACTTGCAAAAATAATAAATGAGTTATAAAGGTAAGCAATGGTGTGTCCTGCAATAAAGGAAAATGCAGAAAGCACATTTCGTCTGGAAATACATTCAATCACCAGAACGAGGAAACAGGACAGTAACAGATGGAATACCAAAGAGTATTTGTTCATAATCACAACTGCACGGTCAAGGTGTGGATGTGGTTTCTTCTCCCGGTTCTTAAAAGTATTTATTTTGTTTTTTAGTTTAAAAAATAAGTTCTTACACTTACTTGAAAAAGAATGTTTTTCTCTCATAATAATGGTTCTCCTCCCAGTAGATTACACACTTTTTACATATAATTTACTTTTGACTGAATAAGGATATATCTATTTAAGAAAAAAAACAACGGTAAATCTCGATAAAAATTTATTAATATTTCATTAAAAAGAATCCAAAATGTATAATAGAAGGGAAAGAAGTTGGCAAATAAGCCATTTTGTGCTATCCTTTTTTTATAAAAACCAGGTTCGCAGAGAGGCAGATAGGTGAATCTGACAGTAAGGTGAGGAAAGAGAAATGCTGGAATTAAAAGACATTAGTTTTCAGGTAAATGATGAAACAGCAGACAAGGAAATATTAAAAAATATCAATCTGAAGATAGAAGACCGGTTTGTGGCAATTACCGGACCAAACGGTGGAGGTAAATCCACGCTGGCGAAGCTGATTGCCGGAATAGTAACACCAACTTCCGGACAGATTTTATTGGATGGAGAGGATATTACAGGATTATCTATTACTGAACGGGCAAGAAAGGGAATCAGCTTTGCGTTTCAGCAGCCGGTAAGATTTAAGGGATTGACCGTAAAGGATTTGATTACACTGGCATCGGGGAAAGATATTTCCATCAGCCAGGCATGTTCCTATCTTTCAGAAGTAGGACTTTGCGCAAAGGATTATATTGGCAGGGAGGTAAATGACAGCCTTTCCGGTGGGGAGCTAAAGCGTATTGAGATTGCAATGATAATTGCAAGAGGAACCAAATTATCCATATTTGATGAGCCGGAGGCAGGAATTGACCTTTGGAGTTTTAACAATCTGATTCAGGTATTTGAGAATATGTATCAGAAAATTAATGGCTCGATTCTGATTATTTCACATCAGGAGAGAATCTTAAACATTGCAGACCGGATTATTGTAATTGCAGATGGAGAAGTAAGCACAGCCGGAAGCCGGGAAGAAGTGCTTCCAAAGCTGTTAGGCAGCAGTGAAGCCTGCTCTACTTTGATGGAAAAATTAGTCTAGGAAAAGGTGAGAAAATGGACAGTATAGAAAAGAATCTTTTAGCAGAGATATCAGATTTGCACAGCGTGCCGGAAGGTGCATATAACATCCGCAACAACGGAAAACTGGAGGCAAGAAATACAACTGCAAATATTGATATTGTAACTAAGAAGGACAAGCCGGGAATTGATATCTATGTAAAACCGGGAACAAAGAATGAGAGTATGCATATTCCGGTTATCTTAAGTGAAAGCGGCTTAAAGGACCTGGTGTATAATGATTTTTATATCGGGGAAGGTGCAGATGTGACAATCATTGCGGGATGCGGTATCCACAACTGCGGAGACCAGACATCACAGCATGATGGAATACACACCTTTTATATAGGAAAGAATGCAAAAGTAAAATATGTAGAAAAGCATTATGGTGAAGGGGATGGAAATGGAGCCAGAGTCTTAAATCCAACTACCGTGATCCACATGGAAGAAGGCGGATTCATGGATATGGACAGTGTTCAGATTAAAGGAGTAGACTCCACAATCCGTACAACCGAAGCAGACCTTAAAGAAGATGCGTCCCTTGTGATTCATGAACGTATTATGACTCATGGACAGCAGAAAGCAGAGACAGATTTTACGGTAGATTTAAATGGAGCACATTCCAGTGCAAATGTGGTATCGCGTTCGGTAGCAAAGGGAGATTCCCACCAGAAGTTTGTTTCTTATATTCGTGGTAATAATGCATGCAGCGGACATACAGAATGTGATGCCATCATCATGGACAATGGAAAGGTGGAGGCAATTCCGTCTCTTGCAGCAAATGATATCGATGCAGCATTGATTCATGAGGCAGCAATTGGAAAAATAGCAGGAGAACAGCTGATTAAGCTGATGACACTGGGACTGTCTGAAAAAGAGGCAGAGGAGCAGATTGTAAATGGATTTCTGAAATAGGATATGTATGGGGAATGAAGGGTGCAGGAAAGAACAAACAAGAGAAGAAAAATACCGAAAGAGGCGGAAGAATGGAATAAGATAATATTTGAAACATTATGACGGGTATGGATATTAAGTGCAGTGGCATCTGTATTTGAACGATGCAAAAGTGGGTGGTAAAAATAAAGTCTGTTGCAGTGCAGATTAAGACAGAATTTTCCCGGGATAATAGAAAAGAGGAATAAATATGTGGCTTGCATATGCATGTGGCTCTGCTTTTTTTGCAGGTATTACGGCAATATTGGCAAAAGTTGGAATTAAGAAAATAGACTCGAATCTTGCAACAGCAATCCGGACGATTGTAGTATTGATTTTTGCATGGATTATGGTACGGCTTACCGGATCTTATACTCCAATCGGAAGTATAGGAACGCGGACGTTAATTTATCTTACATTATCCGGAATAGCGACCGGGGCATCCTGGCTTTGCTATTTTCGGGCATTGCAGCTAGGAGATGTAAATAAAGTAACACCGATTGATAAATCCAGTACAATCCTGACGATGATTCTGGCAGTCATTTTCTTAAATGAAGGACTGAACGAGAAGAAAATCATTGCCATGGTATTGATTGGCGTTGGAACGATGCTCATGATTACCAGAAAGAAAAGCAGTGGCACAAAGAGCCGGGCGTGGCTTATCTATGCACTGCTGTCGGCAGTATTTGCCAGTCTGACGTCCATCCTTGCCAAGGTGGGAATAGATGGTGTGAATTCCAATCTTGGAACGGCATATCGTACTGGAGTGGTACTTGTTATGGCATGGGTGGTAGTATTTGTAACAAAGAAACAGAAACAGGTCCGGAGTATGACCTTCCGGGATGGAATGTTTCTGATTTTATCCGGAATAGCAACCGGAGCATCCTGGCTTTGTTATTACCGGGCGCTGCAGCTGGGCGAAGCCAGCGTAGTGGTGCCGATTGATAAACTAAGCATTGTAGTTACAATTGTATTTTCATCTGTGTTTTTAAATGAAAGACTACAGCCAAAGGCATTCTTTGGATTACTTATGATAGTGGGAGGTACATTACTGCTAATATAAGCAAAAGCGGAGGAAAAAGTATGCTGGGAAAAAGAAAATCTTATTATGTGGAGAATGGAATCATTCATTTTGCATTTGAATATGGCAAGGGAAGTTTAGAGGTTCTGACAGATAACATTGTAAATGTGTTTGTTCCGTTCGAATGTGAGGAACATCGTTCAAAAGCCATCGAGGGAGAAAAGTCAAAGCATATACATTTTGATGTGCAGGAAGGAATTGACTATCTTGAGGTTCGGACTGCAAAATTAATTATACGCATATATGATAATTTTATGGTGGACTTTTATGATACAAGAGGGCAACTTCTCTGTGCGGACTATCGTGGTGGAAGGGAATTTGTAACACAGATTAGTGAGAAATTTATCGAATTCTTAAAAGCAGAGGGACATGAGGTGCCGCAGGCAACAGATAAGAATTACCATGTACAGGCGGTGAAACGCATGGAAGGAGACGAAGCCTTCTATGGCTTTGGTGATAAAGCAGGTGTATTAAATAAGAAGAATTATGATTATGAGATGTGGAATACAGATAATCCTGCAGCACATACGGAAGCCTTTAAAGCATTGTATAAATCCATTCCATTTTTTATAACATTGCGTGAAAGCTGCGTATACGGAATCTTTTTTGATAATACCTGTAAGACTTATTTTGATCTGGCAAAAGAAAATAAGGAATACTATTTCTTTGGCTCAGACCGTGGCAATCTGGATTACTATTTTATTGCCGGGGATAATATGCCGGAGGTAGTAGCTGATTATACTTATCTGACCGGAAGAACACCGCTTCCGCAGCTTTATACATTAGGCTATCATCAGTCGCGCTGGGGATATGAGACTTCCGCAGAGATTCGCGCAATTGCGGATAAATACCGTGCATTAAAGATTCCGATTGATACGATTCATCTGGATATTGACTATATGGATGGCTACAGGGTCTTTACCTGGAATGAAAAGGACTTTGGCAGGCCTGGTGAAGTGATTGCAGATTTAAAGAAAAAAGGATTTAAAATTGTTACTATCATTGACCCGGGTGTCAAATTAGACCCAGGTTATGATATGTATGATGAAGGCATGGAGCAGGGATATTTTGCCAAGACACCGGAAGGGGATACCTATGTAAATGCAGTATGGCCTGGAGATGCGGTATACCCTGACTTTGGAAATCCAAAGGTAAGACAGTGGTGGGGAGAGAAACAGAAATATCTTGTGGACTTAGGAGTCCGCGGTGTATGGAATGATATGAATGAGCCGGCAAGCTTTCGTGGAGAACTGCCGGAAGATGTCGTATTTACAGACGAAGACAGACCATGTGACCATGGCCAGATGCACAATGTCTATGGACATCTGATGGCAAAGGCTACCTATGAAGGATTGAAGAAGCAGGACGGCAGAAGACCATTTGTAATCACCCGTGCCTGTTACAGTGGTTCCCAAAAGTATACCACAGCATGGACAGGAGATAATCAGAGCCTGTGGGAGCACCTGCGGATGGCAATTCCGCAGATGTGCAATCTGGGATTATCCGGTATGGTATTTATCGGAACAGATGTAGGTGGATTCGGTGCAGATGTGACGCCGGAGCTGTTGTCAAGATGGGTACAGGTCGGCTGTTTTTCACCGTTGTTCCGAAATCATTCTTCCAAGGGTTCTACCAGACAGGAGCCGTGGCTTTTCGGAGAAGAGACATTAAATATTAACCGGAAATATATTGAACTTCGTTATAAATTACTGCCATACCTTTATGATTTATTCCATGAGACGGAGCAGAATGGTATGCCGGTAATCCGTCCACTGGTATTGCATTATGAGAAAGATAAAGAAACCTGGAATCTCAATGGAGAATTCCTGTTTGGAGAGCATATGCTGGTAGCTCCTGTAGTAGAGCAGGGAATGACGAAGAAGCTTTTGTATCTGCCGGAGGGAACCTGGTATGACTATGATACAAGGGAAAAATATACCGGAAAGCAGTATATTGTAAAAGACGCACCTCTTGATGTATGCCCGGTTTTTGTAAAAGCAGGAAGCATTATCCCATGTTTTGAACCGATGCAGTATGTGGGAGAGATTGAACTGGATACCCTGATTCTTGATGTATATCCGGGAGAAGACCGTTATGTGCATTATCAGGATAACGGAGAAGATTTTACATATCAGGATGGTGTATATAATGAATATGAGATGACCATCACAAAGGATGAGACATTAACGGTCCGGATGCTGCATAAAGGTTATGAAAAAGTATATAAGAAATTTGTGGTATGTTACAAAGGACGTAAAAATGAGTTCGCATTCAATGGAGAGAAACTGACAGTCTGGCTTTCTTAAAAGAAAGGCAGAAGCCGGGAGATAACCGGAGGAGGACTTATATGAAACGTGGAATTGCATTAAGTGGAGGCGGTACGAAAGGCTCTTATGAACTGGGAGTCTGGAAAGCATTAAATGAACTTGGCATCGATTATCAGATTGTAACCGGAACATCCATAGGTTCCATTAACGGAGCCTTAATGGCAACGGGAGATTATAACAGGGCTTATGAACTATGGAGCACCATAACCATGGAAGATATGATGGAGGATGGAATCAATCTGACGGATACCATAGAGGGCATGTATGACCAGAGAGAGGCAATTGGTCCATTTCTGAAAAAATATGTAAAGAATAAAGGTGCAGATATTTCACCGTTTACTGCTTTTATTGAAACACTGATAGAAGAGGATAAGATTCGGAAATCAAAGACAGATTTTGGATTGGTTACGGTGGAATTTCCGTCTTTAAAACCTTGCGAACTGACAAAGCGTGACATTCCGGAAGGACTTATGAAAGATTATATTCTGGCATCTTCTGCAATTTTTCCATTATTCCCGATGCATAAAATCGGAGAGACAACGTATCTGGATGGATGCTATTATGATAATCTTCCAATTGACCTTGCCATCCGAATGGGAGCACAGCAGATTATTGCTGTTGATTTACATACATCACCGGCACACGATGCCTATGCCAAGCGCCCGTATGTAACTTATATCAAGCCAAGCCGCTCCCTTGGAACCATGATGAATTTTGACCATGCTCTTTTAATGGCAAATGCCAGAATGGGATACCAGGATACCATGAAGGTTTATGGAAAATATTATGGCTATGTATATACCTTTGAAAAGGAATCCATGGAGAAATACCGCAGGGCAATGGATCACTTTTTGTATCGGATGACAGAACTGGATTTACTGGTCAGGGATGAAATGCCGGTAAAACGTTTTGCTAAGAAAAGCGAATTTAATAAAGTACATACACTTCTGGCAGAACGAAGTGAAAAGGAGAAAATGTCACCGAGGGAATATTTCCTTGCAGCGGCAGAAATCTGTGGAGAGGTATTTGATGTAGATGCAGCAATTGAATATTCCATGGAACATTTTGTGGAAACACTTCATAAGAAGTTGGTAGATGCAGAGTTGAGACAGGTGACAGAATGTATCATTGCACATAAATTAAGGGAGCCGGCAGGACTGATTGCAGAAGTTAAAAACTTTGGAAAAGAAATGCTGGTGGCTGCGGCTGCATATTATGCGGCACAACAGGACACACTGACGTCAAAAGAAATTCTGAAACTGCATGCCATGTTCCCAAAGGAACTGACAGCGGTATTATTTCTGATGTCGTTGGAAACAAACAGATAACAGCATTTTTGTCGTCAACAAACAGTCTCTCCTGCATATATTATACTGATGAGAATCAGGAGAGAAGGAAACATTGGATTATAATCAGGATATTTTCTTTAAGATGCAACAGCAGCAGATGCCGGGCAAACAGCCCTTTTATATGACAAACCCAATCCAGAATCTTTACATGACGGAGCTAGAATATCAGAGGGATTTAGACCGCATGAAAGAGATGTATCCGATGGAGATAAGAAAAGTACAGGAACTGGTGGAAGAAGAATGCGATAAGATGGAATATGAGGGAAGTCTCATGTTTGACGAGTATCCGGATCGGCTGATGCTGCGGCAGATTTGTAAGAGAATCCGTGATAAGGCGGGACTTGGGGAAAACCGGGAAGACATGGATGCTCCGGAAATTCTTCTGTTTCATGAGATGTTTTACCGCAGATGCCGTTACAGACGCTGCCGCAGATGCTGGTAGCAGGTAATAAAATAGAGGTTGAGCTTTTGCAAAAAAGGAATTACAATATAGCTGTCGTTTTTTGATGGCTATATTGTTTGTTTACGTGAGTAGCGAGAAAAATCGCATGCCTGCATGCAGATTTGACGAGCACCGCGATAACTTGAGAAACTCGCAAAGCGTGTTTTTCGTAGTTTAGGAAGATGAGGAATACAGATGAATAAAGGAATGATTCGGGCACTGGTGTTAGCAGGTGTGTTTCTGGTATCAACCGTAGTGTTTAGTTTTTTGACAAATAAAACAAATCCTGATATGACAACAGAACTGGAGGAGGCAACGCTGCCGACTGTCCAGCTTTATTATAAAGAGCAGAAAATCAATGAACTCTACGGGTATGTAGATGAAATGAATGCAGTTTACATGAGGGACAGCATTACACCGATTGATACGGACAGGCTGCTTCCAATCCGCGTTCAGAATGGAAGCTACGCAGTGGATGAACTTTCCTATGAAATTCGGAGTATGGATACCAAGCGGCTTATTGCAGATGCGAAGGTAGATAGTTATTCCCAGAAGAATGGAGTGATTACAGCAGACCTTCCGATTCAGAATCTTCTGGATTCCAATGCAGAATATCTGTTGATTATACATTTACTGCATGGGGATGATACCTTAAATTATTATACAAGGATTATTGAACCGCAGGATTGTTATGTGAAGGAAAGCGTTGATTTTGCAAAAGATTTCCATGAAAAAACATTTCAAAAGGATGGAAGCGGTTCTCTGGCAACTTATATGGAACCGGATTCTTCTGCGGATAATACCACACTTGCCAATGTCAGTATTCATTCCACACTGCGACAGGTAACATGGGATAAATTCAATGGGACCGTTCTGACGGACCCATCGGTAAGCATCAAAGAAATCAATAATTCCTATAATGTAATTCTATTGGATTATGTAGTGACGGCAACCGGAGATAATGGGGAACTGGAATATTATAATGTAGAAGAATATTACCGTGTCCGTTATACCAATGACCGGATGTATCTATTGAATTTTGAGAGAACCATGGATGAAATTTTCCGGGCAGAGAATGATGATTTTTATGAGAATTATTTACAGCTTGGAATATGTTCGTCCGATGTGGAATATAAGAGTAATGAGACCGGAAGTATTCTCTGTTTTGTAAAAGAAGGAGAACTCTGGTGTTACAATGCCACAGAAAAAAAGCTTTCCCAGGTGTTCAGCTTCCGTGGTTATGAGGGGATTGATTCCAGGGAAAATCATAAGGAACATGATATACGGATTATTAAGGTGGATGAAACAGGAAGTGCTGATTTTGTTGTATATGGTTATATGAACAGGGGAAACCACGAAGGTCAGGTGGGCGTAGGTGTTTATCATTATGACAGCGTGGCAAATACAGTAGAAGAGGAACTGTTTATACCATCCACCCACTCTTACGAAGTGCTGAAATCAGAACTGGGACAGCTGATGTATGAAAATGAAAGTGGAATGTTCTACATTATGATGGGTGGGACACTGTATGAGATTAATCTTGCTACTACCAAAGAAAAGGAAGTAGTCAGCGGATTTGAAACAGGAAATTATGCGGTATCAGAGAATAACCAGTTTGTTGCTTATATTGCAGATGGCAACAGTGACAGCGGTTCGAAAATTACTGTTCTGAATCTGGAGAATTCGAAAAGCTTTGAAGTGGCAGCGGCAGCAGGAACGTATATCCGGCCACTGGCATTTATGGAAGATGATTTTATCTATGGCGAGGCGGATGACAGTGATGTGTATACAGATTCTGCCGGAAATGTACAGTTCCCGATGAATCATATTTATATTGTAGATACGGATGATGAAGAACACGGAGTGTTAAAAGATTACCATAAGGATGGATATTATGTGGCATCTGTAGAAGTTGTGGATTATACTATTTATCTGAACCGGGAACAGTATAACGGTATGGCTTATGTCCCGGCGGAACAGGATACAATTATGAATCGTGAGGGAGATTCTGCAGAAGTAGTCAGCATTCACAGTACGGTAACGGAACGAAAACAGACGCAGCTGCAGCTGCAATTATTACAGGAAGAAGAGATAAGCTCGGATCGTCTGCTGACTCCGAAGCGGATTGTATTGGAGTCGCCGAGAAATGTGAATCTGAAAGAACCGGAAGAGACAGATTATTATTATGCTTATTCTGCCGGAAGAGTAGTGCTGGCAACGGATAATGCGGCAAAAGCCATTGCAGTGGCAAATGATAATGTGGGCGTTGTGGTAGGAAGCAGACAGCAGTATATCTGGAAGAGGGCAAGAAAATCTTCCCAGTCACCACTGACGATTACAATAGGTGATGCAGACGCATCCGGAACAACGATAGCAAAAGCAATCAATGGTATGCTTTCGATGCAGGGATTAAATGTTGGTGTAGGAGAATTGATGACATCCGGAAATACACCAAAACAAATTTTAAAGGATACCCTGCAGGACTCTGTAGTCATTGATTTGACTGGAAGTGATCTGGATGCAGTGTTATATTATGTCAATCTGGGAACACCGGTATTTGCCATGAGTAGTGGAAGTGAAGCTGTATTAATTACAGGCTATGATAATGCAGGAGTCTATGTTTATAATCCGGCAACCGGTGCAACAGAGAAGATGTCAATGACGGATGCACAGAATGTATTTGATGCAGCAGGTAATGTATATTTTGCTTATATGAAAATGGCAGAATAGGGATACGGGCAGAGACAGGCGTGAATAAGGCGTAAAAAACATATAAAATTGCCTAAAAAAAGCCGAAGTTTCTTGGCAGTTTCGGTATTAGTGCTGTATTTTCACAAAGTCTATTGCAAAATCTGTTCGTGTAGGATATATTAACTTTTGTACGAATTGTACTACTTAGAAGCGAGGAAGATAACATGAGTAGAAAAGAAGTTACAGTTTCAAACGTTTCAAAAAAACATGATAATCCAATTGCAGAGTTGGTTCAGGTTGCCTGCCGGTTTGACAGCAATATTACTCTGGAAAGTGATAACCGTAAAATTAATGCCAAGAGCATCATGGGAATTATGGCATTTAATCCGTCCAAAGGAATGACGGTTAACATTGTTGCAGAGGGGAATGATGAAGAAGAAGCTCTTTTAGCAATGGAGAAGTTTTTAGTGTGTGATTAATTTTCAGGGAGGGAATTATAATGCAGAAGAGACCAGTTGAGAAAGCAGCCGAAGTAAAGGCAGCAGTAAAAGCTACAGAGACAAAAGCAGTAGTTAAGGCAGAAGAGGTTAAGGCAGAAGCAAAAGAAGTTGTAGCGAAGAAAGCAGAAACCGTAGTAAAGAAAGCAGAAGAGACAGTTAAGAAGGCAGAAGAGACAGCAAAGAAAGCAGAGACAACTGTAAAAGCAGCAGCAAAGACTACCGCAAAGAAAGCAGCGGCTAAGAAAACTGCCAAGGCAGAGAAGAAAGAACTTGTACCGGAAGTATTTGTTCAGTTTGATGGTAATGAAGATGTTGTTGCAAACGTGATTGAGAGAGCAAAAGAAGCTTTCACAGCAGACGGACACAGGGCATCCAGCATCAAGTCTTTAAAGGTTTATTTAAAACCGGAAGAATATGCAGCATACTATGTTATAAACGATACATATGCAGGCAAGGTTAACTTATTCTAGTTTTATTTTGCTCATGATATTAAAATGGCTTCGGAATTCCGAAGCCATTTTTGCTGCCGTTATTTATTTCTTTTTCTGATTAGCTTTATATTTCTTTATAAGCTTCTGGATGCGTTCATTTGGATCTAAGAGCTCACTGATAGAAGCATCATGATTCAATGTATCGATAATATAAGCAATATATTTGCTCATGTCACAGTTGATATAATATGGACGGCTTAAAAGCTCCGGAGTCTGATAAGTCAGGTTGGTGGTAACTACACGGTAGATAGTTCCATCTTCTACAGCTTTATCGAATTTTTCCAGACCATTGGTGAAAAGTCCGAAGGTTGCAACAACAAAGATTCTGTTTGCTTTTCTCTTTTTTAATTCGGTTGCAACGTCAATCATGCTTTCTCCGGAAGAAATCATATCATCGATAATCAGAACATCTTTTCCTTCTACGGAAGAACCTAAAAATTCATGTGCGACAATAGGGTTACGTCCGTCAACAATTCTGCTGTAATCACGGCGTTTGTAGAACATACCCATATCCAGACCAAGTACACTGGAAAGATAAATTGCACGTCCGGTACCACCCTCATCCGGGCTGATAATCATCATGTGGTCAGAATCAATCTGTAAGTCAGGAACGTTCTTGCAGATACCTTTGATAAACTGGTATGCAGGCTGAACAGTTTCAAAACCACCCTTTAAAGGAATTGCATTCTGGACACGAGGATCATGTGCATCAAATGTAATAATGTTGTCAACGCCCATGGCAACCAGTTCCTGTAAAGCCAGTGCACAGTCCAAAGATTCCCTGGTGCTTCTTCTATGCTGGCGGCTTTCATAAAGGAATGGGATGATAACAGTAATTCTTCTTGCCTTGCCGCCAATTGCAGCAATAATTCTCTTTAAATCCTGGTAATGATCATCTGGGGACATATGGTTTGTCTGACCACATAGAGAATAAGTAAGGCTGTAGTTAGTAACATCAACCATAAGATAAAGGTCATAACCACGAACAGTTTCTTTGATCATTCCCTTTGCCTCGCCTGAACCAAAACGAGGGGTAACAGCTTCGATGATATAAGAATCACGTTTGTAGCCCATAAAAGCTGCATCATTCTGGTGCTGATGCTGTCTTTCGTCTCTCCATTTGACAAGGTATTTGTCAACTTTTTCTCCTAATTCCTGGCAGCTCTGTAATGGAATAATTCCAAGAGAACCAGTAGGAAGGGTTTCTAAGTTTCTTTCACTGTTTGACATGAATAGGTTCCTCCATAGAAATAATTTATCTTATATAGTTCAATAGATATAGCATCTAATTGAATGCGTAATTAATGCAGCTTTTTCTTAAGACGGATATCGTCTCCAAAAAGCTTGATCATCGTATAGCTGCTGAAGATGCGGGAGCAGATACGCTCGGAATATACATCAGCAAGCTGGTCGATACTTAAATTCGTAGAAATCAATGTTGATTTCTGACGCAGCATACGTTCGTTCAGACACAGGAAAAGCCGGGATGCCGTAAAGGAGTTGGCAAGTTCGGTTCCAAGGTCATCAATGATTAAAAGATCACAGTCGAAGATATTCTGTCCGGCAGCAGAAGCTGCAGCGTCCTTCTGGAAAGTGTCCTTTTCAAATATATCAAATAATTGGAAGGCTGTAAAATAAATAACGGAATGTCCTTTATCTAAAAGCTCTTTGGCAACGCAGTTTGAAAGAAAAGTCTTACCGACACCGGTTGCTCCATAGAAAAAGAGATTTTCAAAAGAGGTATCAAAATGCTCGATAAAGGACTTGCAGTCTGCAACAGCTTTTTTTACAGTATCATAAGCAGATAATCCGGTTGTGGGATTTATCTGCTCTTTGGAATAGTATGCATAAGAGAAATTCGAAAAATTCTCTTTGGCTAAAATATCTTTTACATTAGACTGCGTATAGACTAAATCAATGGCAGCCTGTACAAAACAATGACAGCGTTCATTCCCAATATAACCGGTATCCTTACAGTCCTTACAGGTGTAAACCGGTTCCAGATAATCAGCCGGATAACCCAGAGAAACAATCAGATTCTGTTTCTCCCTGCGAAGAGCAGCAAGCTGTTCTTTTAATGAAGAGAGAACAGAGGAATCTTCTGCTCCATCATCAGATAAAAGCTGTTTTGCACTTGCTACTGAGATGGAAGAAATCTCGTTGTCTATTTCTGTAAGGCGCGGACATTTTCCGTAGACTTCCTGAATGCGTTCATCCAGAAGATGCTGATTGTGAAACTGTCTGGCATTATATTGCCGGATTAAAGTATCGTATTGTGAATTATTAAGAGACATGAAATGCTCCTTTAGTATTCCTGAAAAAGTGTCTTAATTATTTAAGAGCTGTTTTTCAAGCTGTTCAAAATTATAGGTACGCTGTGAAAAATTGTTAAACCGGTTGGCGGCAGTCTTGTTTACGGTGACATTGCGGGAAGAAGATGCCTTGTTTTTTTTGTAAGCAGTGTCTAATATAGCAATATCCTCTAAATGGTGGATATTGCATTTATGCCAGTTCTCTAAGATGGTATCGGCATACTGGAAGCTTGGCTGATTTGTCGCCTGCAGTGTCCGTTTGCATGCCTCGGAAATAATATCCAGTGTAAATCCGAACTGGCTGGTCCATTTATCTACCAGTTCAAGTTCGTATTCGGCCAGCTTTCTGCCGCTGATTCCAAATGCCTTCATGACACCATAATGTGTCTGCTTATAGGCACTGGAAGAACGTCTGGCATCTTCCGCGGTACGGATAGAAGAAGCAGACCAGGAAAGGGCAATCTTGTCCATATAGCGGATGCTCTTATGACCGTTGTCCACACAGGATTCTACCAGATATTCAATCAGGTCTGTGGAGAATTTCAATTCATCTGACCAGTAAAGAATGGTTTCATAATCCTTGATGGACAAAGGATGTCCGATATAGCGTTCAATAATGAATAATAAATCGCTGGAAGCCTCATCATTCTGGAAAGACAGAATCTGGTCTTTGGTATAGGATGGACGGATATCTACAGAAGATGCTTCCGTAGGCTTTTCTGCATGTTCAGAATCCTGCGTAACCACAGAAACAGGCTCACACAGGCAGATGCCGGTAAGCTGTTCGCCGGAATTATATTCTAACTGGAGTAAGTGTTTTTTCTCCCAGTATTTTAAGGCACGTTTAATATCCTTTTCTGTATGGTCGAATTTATCAGCCATCTTAGAAATGGAAAAATTCTCAGCTACGTTGATGCAGCGGAGTAAATATAAATAAATTTTTACAAATTCTCCATTGGCATCTGCCATATACTCATCAATAAAGGTATTGGATACGCAGGTAACCGTGGATTTGCTTTTCGTATGTAATGTTATGTCTGTCATAAGAACTCCCTCTTTCACCGACCACATTATAGCATATGAATCTAAAATTGAGAAGCCTTATTTTAACCAAAAATCCAGTAAAATCAAGGGTTTCCACATTTGCACAGAATTGTGAATAATGTGGATAACTTTCTTTTGAAAGTGCATTATGGTAACTGAAATGGGAGCAGTTTGGCGGTTAATACAGATAGAATGGCGATTTTCAAAAATACATTATGTAAACAAAAAAATCCACATCCATAATTCACAAAAATGTGAATTACGATGTGGATAATGTGGATAACTACTGTTGGAGAAGGTGTTCGCCTATAAGATACACGTCTCCGGCCCCCATAGTTATCAACAAATCATTGTTTATGCATTTTTCTGATAAAAATTTTTCAATCTCATCAAAAGACGGGAAATAATAACTTTCCTGACCGTTTTTCTGAAGCTCTGCCAAAAGGTCTTTGGAAGAAATCCCAATCGTATTTTTCTCTCTGGCGGCATAGATGTCTGCAAGGACTACAATATCTGCCATGGAAAGCACCCGGGCAAAATCACTTAAGAATGCCTTGGTTCTGGAATAGGTGTGTGGCTGGAAAACGCAGATAATCCGTCCGTGTGGATAATTCCGGGCTGCGGTTAATGTAGCAGCTACTTCGGTCGGATGATGTGCATAATCATCGATAACGGTGATACCGTTCTTTGTTCCTTTGTATTCAAAACGACGTTTGGTGCCGCCAAACTGAAGCAGTCCCTTTTTGATAACATCCAAAGGAAGACCGAGATTTAAGCAAAGTGCAATGGCAGCCAGTGAATTGGAGACATTATGCCTGCCTGGAACGCTTAAGGAAACGGTTCCTAAGTCTTCGGTTTTGTGCATCAGAGTATATGTGCCGCAGGCATGGTCATTATAAGTAATATTTTTAGCATAAAAGTCATCGTTTTCGCATAAACCATAAGTAGTGACGCTACAGGACAAATTGTTGGTAATCTGATCTAAAGCTGCAATCTGGCCGTTGATGATTAATACACCATCAGGTGCAGTATTTCCGGCAAATTCATGGAAAGAACGGCGGATATCATCGATATCTTTGAAGAAGTCGAGATGCTCAGCTTCCACACTGGTGATGATACTGTATTTCGGATGAAAATGCAGGAAACTGTTGGTATATTCGCAGGCCTCGGTAATGAATACTTCTGAACCACCTACGCGGATATTTCCACCGATTGATTCTAAGATACCACCAACACTGATTGTAGGGTCAGCCTTTGCAACAAGAAGAATCTGTGAAATCATGGATGTGGTAGTGGTTTTTCCATGGGTACCGGCAACTGCAATGGATTTCTCATAGTTATCCATAATCTGTCCAAGCAGTTCTGCACGGGAAAGCATTGGAATACCGGCATCTACGGCTGCTTTAAATTCCTCATTGTCCTCGCGGATGGCAGCAGTATAGACAACCAGTGCAGGACGGATGGATAAGTTAGATGCTTTCTGGCCAATGTAAATGGTTGCGCCTTTTTTGGCAAGGCTGTCGGTAAGTGCAGACTGCTTTGCATCAGAACCGGAAATGGTAAAACCTTCTTCCAGCAAGATTTCTGCAAGACCACTCATACTGATACCACCAATACCGATAAAATGTACATGAATAGGTTCTTCAAAATTTAATGAATACATAATTCTTTACCTGCCTGACTTATAATTTCATTTCTTGAGAAAAGATTTCTTCCTAATATTATAACCATATGCAGGGAATTTGCAAATCTATTTTGTCTGTCGGGAAAAAAGAATGCAAAATAATGGAGGTGATTTTGTAAAAATGACAAGAAATGTTCAAAAATTGTCTAAAATGACTAAAATATGCGAAAAAAGATAAAATAATTATACAGAATGCTGTACAACATATGGGCAGTGTGTTATACTTTTGTTATACCAAAATGACCTGATTTTATGACGAGAGGTGAATGACGTGATTAAGAAAGAAATGATAGCCATGCTTTTGGCGGGCGGACAAGGAAGCCGTCTTGGAGTATTAACTTCCGGTGTAGCAAAGCCTGCAGTCGCATTTGGAGGAAAGTATCGTATTATCGACTTCCCATTGAGCAACTGCATCAACTCAGGTATTGATACCGTTGGAGTGCTGACACAGTATCAGCCATTGAGATTAAACAGACATATTGGAATTGGAATTCCGTGGGACTTAGACCGTAATAACGGAGGAGTAACGGTTCTTCCACCATATGAGAGAAGTGATAACAGTGAATGGTATACTGGTACAGCAAATGCGATTTACCAGAATCTGAAATATATGGAGACTTATAATCCGGATTATGTGCTGATTTTATCAGGCGACCATATTTATAAGATGGATTATGAAGTAATGCTTGATTTCCATAAGGAAAATAATGCAGACGTAACAATTGCAGCAATGCCTGTTCCAATAGAAGAAGCAAGCCGTTTTGGTGTGGTTATAACAGACGAAAATAAAAAAATTAAAGAGTTCGAGGAAAAACCGGAACATCCGAGAAGCAACCTCGCATCCATGGGAATATACATATTCAACTGGAAAGTATTGCGTGACAGCTTAATTGCTATGAAGGATCAGAGTAATTGTGACTTCGGAAAGCATATTATTCCATACTGCCATGAGAATGGAAAGCGTTTATTTGCTTATGAATTCAATGGTTACTGGAAGGATGTTGGAACACTTTCCTCCTATTGGGAAGCAAATATGGAATTGATTGATCTGATTCCGGAATTTAACCTTTATGAAGAATACTGGAAGATTTATACCAAGAGCGATAATGTAGCTCCGCAGTATCTTGCAGCAGAGTCCAAGGTTGATACCAGCATTATCGGAGAAGGTGCTGAAATTTATGGAGAAGTGCAGAATTCTGTAATTGGTGCAGGAGTCCGGATTGAAAAGGGTGCGGTGGTACACAATTCCATTATCATGAAAGAATGTGTGATTGGAGAGAATACTGTGGTGGAGAAATCCATTATTGCAGATAAGACCATTGTTGGAGCAAACTGCCACTTAGGCGTAGGCGAGTATGCACCAAGCACATTGAATGAAAAAGTATATGCATCTGATCTGGTTACTATCGGAGAAGATTCTGTAATACCAGACGGAGTTTCAATTGGAAAAAATACAGCGATTTCCGGAGTGACGGAACCGTCAGATTATCCAGATGGAATGTTAGCAGGCGGTGGAGCTATTATTAAGGAAGGTGACAGAATATGAAGGCATTAGGATTAATTTTAGCAGGTGGAAACAATCATCGTATGCAGGAACTTTCCAGCAAGCGTGCAATTGCAGCAATGCCAATCGGCGGAAGCTACCGATGCATTGATTTTGCATTGAGTAATATGAGCAACTCACATATTCAGACCGTTGCAGTGCTGACTCAGTATAATGCACGTTCTTTAAATGAACATTTAAGTTCATCCAAATGGTGGGATTTTGGAAGAAAACAGGGAGGTCTTTATACCTTCACTCCTACCGTAACCGCTGACAACAGCTGGTGGTACAGAGGAACTGCAGATGCAATGTACCAGAACATTGATTTCTTGAAAAAACGTCATGAGCCATATGTAATTATTACAGGTGGTGATTGTGTATACAAGCTGGATTACAATAAGGTATTGGATTACCATATTGAGAAGAAAGCTGATATAACTGTTGTGTGCAAGGATATGCCGGAAGGCGCAGATATCAGCCGCTTTGGTGTAATCCGCATGAATGAAGAATCCAGAATCACAGAGTTTGAAGAGAAACCTATGGTATCCAGCTCTAATACAATTTCTACCGGTATTTATATCATCCGCAGAAGACAGCTGATTGAAATGTTAGAGCGGAGCGGTCAGGAAGACAGATGGGATTTCGTTACAGATATTCTGATTCGTTATAAGAATATGAAACGAATTTATGGATATAAAATGGAAGATTACTGGAGCAATATTGCAACAGTAGATTCATATTACAATACCAATATGGATTTCCTGAAACCGGAAGTGAGAAATTACTTCTTCCGTGAGACACCGCATATCTATTCGAAAGTAGATGATTATCCACCAGCAAAATACAATGCAGGTTCTGATGTGAAGAACAGCCTGATTTCCAGTGGATGTATCATCAACAGTAAAATAGAAAATTCTGTATTGTTTAAAAATGTGTTTGTAGGAAAGAATTGTGTAATCAAGAATTCCATTATTCTCAATGATGTATATATTGGAGATAATACGCATATTGAAAACTGTATCGTGGAAAGCCGTGGAACGCTGAAAGCCAACACGTATTATTGCGGTGACGACGGAGTAAAGGTTGTACTTGAACGCAATGACAGATATTCACTGTAGGCAGAAGACTTAAGAGAAAGGCGTGAAGGGGGTAACATAATGCAGATTACAGATGTAAGAATACGTAAAGTTGAAAAAGAAGGTAAAATGAAAGCTGTGGTATCCATTACCATAGATGAAGAATTTGTTGTACATGATATCAAGGTGATTGACGGAGAGAAGGGGCTTTTCATTGCAATGCCAAGCCGCAAGGCTGCTGATGGGGAATACAGAGACATTGCACATCCGATTAACTCAGATACCAGAAATAAGATACAGCAGATTATCTTAGAAAAGTACGAAAGCGAAGTCGCAACGGAAGAAGCGTAGCTCGTACATAGAATAAAGAAAAACAGGCTGTCACAGAAATGTGGCAGCCTGTTTTTCACACTTCTTTTTTTGAACAATTGATAGAATGAAGTATAAATATGCCGTGGGGCAAATGAGAAAGCATGAAAAAGACTGTTAGGAGCACTTGGAATTTCGGGCGAAAACAGGCAACGCCGGCACAGGGAAGTGCCGGCGAGGCGCAAGCAACATGGATGTTGATTTGCGCCGGTTGTCAGAACTGATAAAAATTTTTTTCAAAATTCTTAGTGCTCCTTATAGTCTTTTTCGCTTTTCCATTTGCCCCACGGCAGATTTACATTGTCATCTATTTCATATTGTGGAAAAAAGGATGACAAATTTCTAGGAAAGAAGTATACTAAAATATAACAGTATTTTCGGCAGAAAGCCGGAGAGGAATAAAGAGGATAAAAATATGGAAACATTAAAAGCGGTAATATTGGCAGCTGGAAAGGGAACCAGAATGCAGTCAGACCTTCCGAAAGTAGTGCATACAATAGACGGAAAGTGTCTGGTAGATTATGTAATTGAAGCGGCAGAAGGAGCAGGAGCGGAGGATATCTGTCTGGTGGTAGGCTATAAGCATGAAGAGGTAGAGAATACCATTTCACATAAAGATGATGTAACATTTGTACTGCAGGAGCAGCAGCTTGGAACTGGTCATGCGGTAAAATGTGCCAAGGATTTCCTGGGAAAAGATGGACATACACTGATTCTTTTTGGAGATGCGCCACTGATTACATCTGCAACCTTAAAGCAGCTTTTGGAGCATCATATCCAGCATAAAAATGCAGTAACCGTATTGTCAGCAACGATAGATGACCCGACCGGATACGGAAGAATTATCCGCAATGAATCCGGAGAATTTATAAAGAGCGTAGAACATAAGGATGCAAACGAGGAAGAGTTGAAATCCCATGAGATTAATTCCGGAATGTATGTGTTTAATACCTGGGAATTATCACAGGCATTGGATAAGATTCAGCCGAATAATGCACAGGGTGAATATTATCTGCCGGATACGCTTACGATATTAAAGGATAAAGGACTTCGTGTAGATGCATTTGCACTGGAAAGCCCGGAAGACATCAATGGAGTAAATGACCAGAAGCAGTTAGAATCAGCTGCAGAAATCATCAGAAGAAGGAAGAAAGAATGTACATTATAGCGGGACTTGGAAATCCTGGAAAGAAATATGAACATACCAGACATAATGTTGGCTTTGATGTCATGGATGTACTGGCAGAAAAATATAATATAAGGATGGACGAAAAAAAGTATAAAGCAATCTGCGGCAAAGGAATGATCGGAAGTGAAAAAGTTGTTCTGGTGAAGCCACAGACTTTTATGAACTTAAGCGGAGAAAGCATTGCTGAAGTAGTAAATTTCTATAAAGTGGATCCGGCCAGTGAACTGTTAGTGATTTTTGATGATATCAGCCTGGCACCGGGAAGAATACGGATTCGTAAAAAAGGCAGTGCCGGCGGACACAATGGAATTAAAAATATCATTGCGCAGGTGGGAACAGAGCAGTTTGCTAGGATCAAGGTAGGTGTCGGTGAGAAACCACAGGGCTGGGATTTGGCAGACCATGTCCTTGGCCATATGGATAAGGCAGACCGGAAACTGGCAGAGGAAGCATTTTTAGATGCGGTATCTGCGGTAGAACTGATTGTCGATGGAAAAATCGAACAGGCAATGAATGACTATAATTAAAGGAAGAACATTATGAATGTATTTTTGCAGCCCCTTTCGGAACTGGAAGAATTGCAAAATGCCTTAAAGCAGCTAAAGAGCAATCAAGGTATCGTTCAGATATCCGGATGCATGGATGCACAGAAGGCACATATGGTATTTGCGGCGAACGATGGTTTTAGAAATAAAATCATCGTTACTTTTAACGAACAAAAAGCAAGGGAAATCTTAGAAGATTATCGCTTTTTCGACAGGGAGACTCTCTATTTCCCGGCGAAGGATATTTTATTTTATCAGTCGGATATCAGAAGTAATCAGCTTACCGGAGAGAGGATTGCCCTGTTAAAACGTTTATCCGAAAAGAAGCCGGTTACAGTGGTATTGACTTTTGACGGACTGATGAACCGGATGGCTGGACTGGAAGCCTTTAAAGAGGCGGTGCGTACTTATAAGGTGGAAGACGAATTAGACTTTGAGGCAGAGACAAAGCGGCTTTTGCAGATGGGGTATGTGCGCAATTATCAGGTGGAAATGCCGGGAGAATTTGCGGTGCGTGGAGGAATCCTTGATATATATCCTCTGACGGAAGAAAATCCACTGCGTATTGAAATGTGGGGAGATACCATTGATTCCCTGCGAAGCTTTGAGGCGGAGAGCCAGCGTTCCATAGAGAATTTGGAAGAGATTACGTTGTATCCTGCAACGGAACTGGTGCTGACGGAAGAACGGAAGCAGGCAGGCTTGAAGAAAATTCGACAGGAAGCGGTAAAAGCAGAAAAGAAGTTCCGCGACCAGATGAAAAATGAAGAAGGTCATCGCATCAAACAGACGGCGGCTGCTTTGGAAGAAGAAATAGAAGAATTAGGTGGTGCAGCTAATTTGGACAGCAGCCTTGCATATTTCTTCCCGGAGGCGGTAAGCCTTTTGGATTATTTTGGCAAAGACGAGACTCTTTTAGTCCTGGATGAACCTGCCCGGCTGATGGAAAAGGGCAGAGTGACAGAGCAGGAATTTGAAGAGAGCATGAAGCAGCGCTTGGAGAAGGGTTATATCCTGCCGGGACAGGCAGAAACGCTCTTTACCGGAAAGGAAATTACTGCGAAGATGCAGAGTTTCCACGGACTTGCACTGGCAGCACTGGATATGAAGGTGCGGGAGTTAGACATTACGAACCGTTACCATATTCAGGTGCAGGGTGTGAATTCCTATAATAACAGCTTTGCAACGCTGGTGAAGGATTTAAAGAATTATAAGAAAAACGGATACCGGGTCGTTGTATTATCCGCATCTAAGACAAGGGCAGAGCATCTGGCGAAGGATTTACAGGAAGAAGAGGTAAGCTGTTATTATGCCAAAGATTTTGAACGGGAATTGCAGCCGGGAGAAATCTTAACTGCCTATGGAAAAGTAAAACGTGGATACGAATACCCACTGATTAAATTTGCGGTTATCACAGAAAGTGATATATTCGGGCAGGAAAAGAAGAAACGGAAGAAACACCGCCTCTATGAGGGAGAAAAGATACAGAGCTTCCGTGACCTTCATGTAGGTGATTATGTGGTGCATGAAAATCACGGCCTTGGCATTTATCGTGGAATCGAGAAAATCGAAGTCGATAAAAAAGTCAAGGATTATATCAAGATTGAATATGCCAAGGGAGGCAATCTTTATATTCTTGCAACCCAGCTGGAACTGATTCAGAAATATGCCGGTTCCGATGCCAAGAAACCGAAGTTAAACCGGCTGGGCAGCCCGGACTGGGATAAGACAAAAACCAGAGTGCGTGGTGCGGTAAAAGAAATTGCCCACGAACTGGTGGAACTCTATGCTATCCGGCAGAACAAAGAAGGCTATGTCTATGGCCCAGATACTGTATGGCAGAAGGAATTTGAAGAGATGTTTCCATTTGAGGAGACAGAAGATCAGGAGCTTGCCATTGAAGCAACCAAGAAGGACATGGAAAGCACCAAGATTATGGATCGTCTGATTTGCGGAGACGTAGGATATGGCAAGACGGAGGTGGCAATCCGTGCTGCCTTTAAGGCGGTGCAGGAGGGAAAACAGGTAGTTTATTTAGTACCGACCACAATCCTGGCGCAGCAGCACTATAATACCTTTGCCCAGCGGATGAAAGATTTCCCGGTAAGAGTAGATTTGCTTTGCCGTTTCCGCAGCCCAAAAGAGCAGAAGAAAACCATCGAAGATTTGAAAAAAGGCATGGTGGATATTATTATCGGAACCCACAGAGTGCTTTCTGAGGATGTGAAATTTAAGGATTTGGGACTTCTCATTATCGATGAGGAGCAGCGTTTTGGTGTGGCTCATAAAGAGAAAATCAAGCAGATGAAAAAGGATGTGGATGTGCTGACTTTAACGGCAACACCAATTCCAAGGACATTGCATATGAGCCTTATCGGAATCCGCGATATGAGTGTTTTAGAGGAGCCGCCGATGGATCGTGTGGCAATCCAGACTTATGTCATGGAATATAATGAAGAACTGGTGCGGGAGGCAATCTGCCGGGAATTAGCAAGAGACGGACAGGTTTATTATGTATTTAACCGGGTAAACCAGATTGCAGAAATGGCAGCGAAAATTTCAGAACTGGTGCCGGATGCCAATGTGGCATTTGCCCACGGACAGATGAAGGAACGGGAACTTGAGGATATTATGTATCAGTTTATCAACGGAGAGATTGATGTGCTGGTATCCACAACGATTATCGAGACGGGGCTTGATATTTCCAATGTAAATACCATGATTATTCATGATGCGGATAATATGGGACTGTCACAGCTCTATCAGCTTCGCGGAAGAGTAGGGCGTTCCAACCGGACGGCATATGCGTTCTTAATGTACCGCCGGGATAAAATGTTAAAAGAAATCGCAGAGAAACGTCTGGCTGCAATCAAGGAATACACAGACCTTGGAAGCGGCTTTAAGATTGCCATGCGGGATTTGGAAATCCGTGGAGCCGGAAACCTGCTGGGTGCCCAGCAGAGCGGACACATGGAGGCAGTCGGTTATGACCTTTACTGCAAGATGCTCAATGAGGCTGTCAAACAGGAGAAGGGAATCGGAGTGGAAGAAAGCTTCGATACAACAGTAGATGTGGAAATGGATGCATTTATCCCACCGTCCTATATTCCAAACGAGACACAGAAGCTGGATATTTATAAACGAATTGCAGCCATTGAAAATGATTCAGAAAGTGATGAGATGCTTGATGAGCTGACAGACCGTTTTGGAGACCCGCCAAAATCAGTAACAAACCTTCTTTCCATTGCATTGATAAAAGTGCTGGCGCATCAGGCGTATATGAAGGAAGTGGTAGAGCGTGGCAATACAGTGCGCTTTGTCATGTATGAAAAAGCTGCGGTGAATCCGGCAAAAATACCGGAACTTCTGTCAAAATATGATCATGCGTTGAAATTTATACCGGATCAGAAAGGACCGTATTTTGTGCTGAACCGGGGAACCAACAGCCGGACAGTATCAGGCAGCAGTATCAACTATATCCGCCAGTTTGTGTTGGATGTGCAGACGATTCTGGTAGAAAAAACCATAAAAAAGGATGCTTAACTGCATAAAAATCTTGCGGCATGTACGAAAAAGCACTATAATAGAACGATGATAAATATTTTGGAGGAACGTGATATGAGATTTAAGAAATTCACAGCACTTGCATTGGCGGTTGTTACTGCAGCTTCCGTAGCTATGACAGGATGTGGCAGCAGAATCGATGAAGATGCAGTTGTTGCTACATTAGGAGATAAAGAGATTTCACTTGGACTTGCCAACTTTATGGCACAGTATACAGCAGTATCCTATGACAGCTATATTACCATGGGATATGCTAAGGAAAATATGTGGTCACAGGATTTATCCGGAAACGGTAAGACTATGCAGGATAATGTAAAAGATGGAATCCTGACACAGATTCAGACCAATTATCTCTTGGAAGACCATATGAAAGACTATGGTGTGGAAATAACGGATGAGGAGCTTTCTGATATTGATACTGCAGCACAGCAGTTCATGGATGACAATAGCAAGGAAGCAATCAGGACCATGGGTGCCAAGAAAGAATATGTAGCAGAAATGCTTCGACTGAACCTGATTCAGAAGAAGATGCATAATGCAATCATTGCAACTGTAGATACCGAAGTTTCTGATGAAGAAGCGGCACAGAGAACATTTAGTTATATCAAGGTTTCTACCGAGGCACATTATGATGACAGCAAGAATTATGTGGAATATACCGATGATGAGAAGGCAGAATTAGAAAAAACTGCAGAGAAAATCGCAGAAGAAGCGAAAACCGATTTTGATGGAGCAGCAACAGACAACGGATATACTGTAAGCACTTATTCATACGGCAGTGATGAAATCGGTGAAGATGGAACAGCAACCGGAAGTATGGATGCATCCATTATTACAGCAGCAGATGCGTTAAAAGAGGGAGAAGTTTCTTCCATGATTTCCGTAGATGGAAAAGGATATTATGTTATCCGCTTAGACAGTGAATTTGACCGTGATGCAACCGACAAAGAGAAAGAAACAATTGTTTCCCAGCGTCAGTCCGATAAATATACTGAAGTATGCGACAGCTACAAGGAAGAAAAAGAATGGACGGTAAATGATGATGTATGGGCAGCTGTTAACTTTGATAAGCTCTATACCATCAAGAAAACAGATACAGAAACAGAATCTGTAAGTGAGACAGAGACAGCATCAGAAACAGCAACAGAATAATTGCAGAAATTACAAAGTGACAAGAACATAGAGAAGCAGAAAATTTATTTTTCTGCTTCTTTTCTATCACATAGATACAGGAGTATGGAATGAAAGACAATATCGTATTAATCGGAATGCCGGGCGTAGGAAAAAGTACTGTAGGTGTCGTATTGGCGAAGGCATTAGGCTATAATTTTGTGGATGCAGATTTAGTCATCCAGCAGCAGACTGGAAAGCTTTTGTGTGAGCTGATTGCAGAGCATGGAACAGAAGGATTTCTTGAGATTGAGGATGAGGTAAACAGCAGCATAGAAGGACATAAAGCAGTCATTGCCACAGGAGGCAGTGCAGTATATTGTGCAAATGCCATGGAGCATTATAAAGAAATTGCAACCGTACTTTATCTGAGTGTATCTTATGAGACATTAGAAGAGCGTCTTGGTGATTTGAAAAACCGCGGTGTGGTATTGAATGATGGCCAGACGCTGAAAGATTTGTATGATGAGAGAACGGCATACTATGAAAAATATGCGGATGTAACAGTAAACGAAGAGGGATTGTCAATTCGTGAAACAATCGATGCAGTAAAAGAAAAACTCGGGATGGAATAAAAGATGCAGATACCAGGGATGCACAGGAACCTGTGAAGATGCAGGAATCAGATAAAATGAAGAAGTCAGATAAGATGCAGGAGCAGAAAAAGAAATCAACAACTTTAAATAGAATTGGAAAAGTCGATAAAAAGATTCGTATCCGCATGTGGGCAGCAGGTATATTTTTCGTCTGTCTGGTACTGGTGGTACTTTTGCAGAAATTTTCACTGGGACAGAATTATTTTGTGGTAACCGTAAATAATAAAGTGGTAGGCTGTGTCAGCAGCAAGACAGATGTGGAAAAGGCAGTACACGAAAGCCGGCGGCAAATGGCAAAAGAGAGTGAAGGTTATCTGATGCAGGAGATTTCTTATGAGACAACAGAAAGCCATAAGCCATTTCAGAAACTGTTAAGTGAAACTGCATTAAAAGAAAAGATTACAAAGGAGCTTAAGAAAGAAAATTCCGGAGAAATCTTTGCATATACGGTAAGTGCCGGTGAAAACCAGCTTTCTTTTGCAACTTTAGATGAAGTAGAAACGTTTTTAGGACGTTTGAAGGAAGAACAGGATACGGACAATCGGTTCGAGATAGAGTTCAAAAAGGAAACAGATCATCAGGAGGGAATGCTTCTTGCAAACTTAAAAGAGGCAGGCGTTTCAGAAAAAACAGAAGATTCTGCGGATGCCGGTATTGTGCAGCAGCTTGAAATCTATCTTTCCGATGCACAGGAGAATCCCGGGGAAAATAATTATGAAACCGGAATTCTTTCGATGGAATTTGCACAGGATGTGGAAGTGTTCACCAATCTGGTAGCAGCGGACACTCTGACGGATATAGATGCCGCGGTGGAAGAAGTAACAAAAGAGAAAGAAACGAATAAAATATATGAGATACAGCCGGGAGACTGTCTGTCGGTTATTGCACAGGAGCATGATACATCGGTGGCAGCAATTATAGCACTCAATGGATTGTCCGGGGAAGATGCAGTAATCAGTGCCGGTGAAGAACTGATTCTGTCTGTGCCTCAGCCGGACATCAGCTTACGGATCAGCGAAGGCGTAGTATATGAAGAGGATTATACCGCAGAGCCGGAGATTGTACCGAATGATTCCTGGTATACGACCGACGAGGTGGTGCTTGCAGAGGGAACTACCGGACATCGCGAGGTTAATATGGTGGTGACAACAGAGAATGGAATTGAGACGGAGCGGAGTATGATCCACCAGACCATACTGACAGAGTCAACGCCGGCAGTTATTGAGCGTGGAACCAAGATACCGCCGACTTACATTAAACCGCTGATTGGCGGAAGAGTTTCTTCCGGTTTTGGAAGAAGATGGGGCAGAATGCATAAAGGAATTGACTGGGCATGTCCGACCGGAACCAAGGTATTTGCATCCAGCAATGGTGTAGTAGTCAGTGCCGGCTATGTTTCCGGATATGGCAACTGCGTCTTAATCAGCCATCCGGATGGAAGAATGACACGTTATGCACATAACAGTAAATTACTGGTAAAAGCAGGGCAGAGCGTATCACAGGGTGAAGTGATTGCATTAAGCGGAAGTACGGGACGTTCTACAGGTCCGCATGTGCATTTTGAGATATTAATTAATGGTTCCCAGGTAAATCCGGTGAACTATCTGAATTAATTTCGATTTACAAGTCAGTGAATATATAATATAATAATACTATTGTAGATAATTCTTTTGAGGTATGAGAAATACTTGACAAAAGAGGAAATAAGTTACTATAATATTTTGTTTGTAATTTTGTAGGGAATCTAAGCATAGAGGTGCGAGATGGAACAGTATGTGATTAAAGGTGGAAATCCTTTGGTTGGCGAAGTTGAGATTGGTGGAGCTAAGAATGCTGCACTGGGAATTCTTGCGGCAGCAATTATGACGGATGAGACCGTAATAATAGATAATTTACCAAACGTTCGTGATATTAATGTGTTATTAAGTGCCATGGAGGGAATTGGTGCTAAGATAGAGCGTCTTGGAGAACATAAGGTAAAGATTAATGGTTCACTGATTCATGATTTGAGCGTGGACTATGAATATATTAATAAAATCAGAGCTTCTTACTATCTGTTAGGAGCATTACTTGGCAAATATAAGAAAGCAGAAGTGGCTTTTCCGGGTGGCTGCGCAATCGGAACCCGTCCGATTGACCTTCATCTGAAAGGTTTTCGCGCGTTAGGAGCCGATGTTGATATTCAGCATGGGTTAATTTCTGCTACTGCAGAACATCTGGTGGGAAACCATATTTATTTAGATAAAGTTTCTGTAGGAGCAACCATTAACATTATGATGGCGGCATCCATGGCAGAGGGAAAGACGATTATTGAAAATGCAGCTAAGGAGCCACATGTCGTAGACGTAGCAAACTTCTTAAACAGCATGGGAGCAAATATCCGTGGTGCAGGAACAGATGTCATCCGTATTGTGGGTGTAGAGAAGCTTCATAAAACAGAATATTCTATTATTCCGGATCAGATTGAAGCAGGAACTTTTATGTTTGCAGCGGCTGCAACCAAAGGTGATGTAACTGTTAAAAATGTTATTCCCAAGCATTTAGAGGCAACCACAGCAAAATTGATTGAAATTGGTTGTGAAGTGGAAGAATTTGATGATGCAGTACGTGTGGTATCCAGCAAGCCATTGCATCATACCCAGGTAACTACTTTACCGTATCCTGGCTTTCCAACAGATATGCAGCCACAGATGTCGGTGCTTTTAGCATTAGCAGAAGGAACAAGTACCGTAACGGAGAGTATTTTTGAAAACCGTTTCAAATATGTAGATGAACTGACCCGTATGGGTGCACAGGTGAAAGTAGAGAGCAATATTGCAATTATTACTGGTGTTGAAAAATTCACAGGTGCAAGAGTCAGTGCTCCGGATTTAAGAGCAGGTGCAGCCCTTGTAATTGCAGGTCTTGCAGCAGAAGGCATCACCATTGTAGATGATATTTATTATATTGAACGTGGATATGAACATTTTGAAGAGAAATTAGCTTCCCTTGGTGCAATGATTGAAAAGGTAAGTTCCGAGAAAGAAATCCAGAAATTCACATTGAAAGTATCATAAGATAAGAGCATCACAATATAGAAAGTTTTGAATATAAATACTAATATGAATATTGCAATGAGACAGAAGTGTTAAAAAGCGTTATCATAACCAAAAAAAGATATCTGGTAAATATGCTGCAAATGAGGCATAGTTATCAGATATTTTTTATACTTTACAGGAAATTGCTTTCCTGTAAAGTATAAAACGCTCCGCGAGGATGCGCACTGCGGCGTATAAGGCAGATGTCGCAAGCGACCGCCGCAGGCGCTAGAATGTGCCAAGGCACATTCTTTTTATATGATTGCTTTGATATATAAAGGACTTTTCTCAAGGTCAATACAGGCTCCATCATCTAACTGAACCAGTGGCTTGGAAAGACGACGATGATTCAATAAAACAATGCGGGCGGAAGTACCATCACTTAACATAACCCGGTTGTTCTGGTATGCATTGGCAATATTCTCTAAGAAGGTCAGAATATACTTTGGCTTATATTTCTGCAGACCGTCTTTTTCAAATTCGGCAATTACCTCAAACGGACAAAGGGGAGCACGATAGGAGCGTGCTGCTGTCATGGCATCGTAAACATCGGCAATTGCAATGATGAGTGCATAGTCATCGATTTCTTCCATGGTAAGCCCCATTGGATAACCGGAACCATCGCAACGTTCATGGTGCATGAGAGCTGCCTTTTTAATATGGGAATTTAATGGCTGGGATTTTAAAATATCGTAGCCATATTTCGGATGATTACGAATCATCTGGAATTCTTCATCTGTTAATTTTCCGTCTTTATTTAAGACCTCATCCGGAATTTTTGTCTTACCGATGTCATGAAGCAGACCGGCAAGGGTGAGAGTGTCTAATTCTTCATTGGAAAAATGCAGCCATTTTCCGATAATACGGGAGATGATGGCAACATTCAGACTGTGTGCATAGGTGCTGTCGTTGACCTGACGCATATTATGTAACATATCAAAGACATCCAGAGTGGTCTGCTTTGGACTTACTAAAGAAATGGTCTTTGATAAAAGCTCTTCTTTGTTTACGGTTCCTCCATCGGAAAGATAAGCATCAAAACAGTTCTTTAAATCCTGGGAACGCAGGGTGAAATCTACCTGAAAACGCTGGAATTCCGGAGAACTTTTGAGCTTCTGTGAGTAAGAAGCATCAGAAACCGGACTTGGTGCAGAAACAGGGCTTTTGGCAGGAAAATATGCCGGATCTTTTGGCGTTTCCATTGGAGTAGCGACCTGTTTATTTTCTGTAATCTGCACACTGGCGATGCCATAAAATTCCAGTCTGGAAATCAGGGTACGCGTAAGTTCTACATTCGGATTAATAATAAGCTGTCCACGCTTGGTGCGGACAGGAATTGCTGTAACCATACCTGGTAACAAATCTTTTGTCTGATATTCTTTCATGCATGTGGTCCTCATTCTGGATGGATTTTATAATTATGATAGAACAAATCACAATTATATTCCTATTTAAGTATATTCTTTTTGCTAAAAATGTCAATCTTAACAGTAAAAATCGGCAAAATTTGTCAAAAGGATACAAAAAGTAATAAGGAATGTTTTCTCTGTTGATGAGAAAATATGGTGCTTGACATTTCGATATAATAGGTGTATTCTCTCCCATAGAGATTTGAAAATTCAATATTGTAATTTCTCTTATTCAGAGTGATGGAGATACATAGGATCAATGAAGTCACGGCAACCCCACAACATAAGGAAGGTGCCAACCTGAGCGAGCAAGTCGAACAATAAGAGGATTTGATTATCTTTACCGTTATCGGGTCCGCTTATGATGTAAGCGGTTTTTTTATTTTACGCGAGCAGCGAAAAAAGGTCTGGAAGAAAGAGGAGCCAAGCGCATCCACCAGATACTTAATAAGGGAATCAACAAAACGAGAGGAGAAAACGATGGAAAAAAGATTATTCACATCAGAGTCCGTAACAGAAGGACATCCAGACAAAATGTGTGATGCGATTTCAGATGCAATTCTTGACGCATGTATGGCAGAGGATCCAATGAGCCGTGTTGCCTGTGAGACAGCAAGCTGTACCGGATTTGTACTTGTAACAGGAGAGATTACTACAAAGGCAAAATTAGACATTCCTGCAATTGTAAGAAATACTGTAAATGAAATCGGTTATGACCATGCAGAAACCGGATTTGACGGACATACCTGTGCTGTTATGGTAGCATTAGACCAGCAGTCACCGGATATTGCAATGGGTGTTGACAAGGCTTTGGAAGCAAAAGAAAATAAAATGACCGATGAGGAGATTGAAGCAATCGGTGCCGGAGATCAGGGTATGATGTTTGGTTATGCAACCAACGAGACACCGGAATATATGCCATATCCGATTTCTTTAGCTCACAAACTGGCATTACAGTTAACCAAAGTTCGTAAAGATGGTACTTTAAAATACTTAAGACCAGACGGAAAATCACAGGTTTCTGTAGAGTATGATGAGGCTGGAAAACCAAAGAGATTAGAGGCAGTTGTACTTTCTACACAGCATGACGAGGATGTAACCCAGGAACAGATTCATGAGGATATTAAGAAATATGTTTTTGACCCAGTCCTTCCAAAGGAATTAGTTGATGAGAATACTAAATTTTTCATCAACCCAACCGGACGTTTCGTAATCGGTGGACCACACGGTGATGCAGGTCTTACCGGACGTAAAATTATCGTAGATACATACGGTGGATACGCCCGTCACGGCGGCGGAGCATTCTCCGGTAAGGATTGCACCAAGGTTGACCGTTCAGCAGCATATGCAGCACGTTACGTTGCTAAGAACTTAGTAGCAGCAGGTCTTGCAGAGCGTTGTGAGATTCAGTTATCTTATGCAATCGGTGTAGCACAGCCTACTTCTGTTATGGTTGATACTTTTGGTACCGGAAAAGTTTCTGATGAGAAATTAGTAGAAATTATCCGTGAGAACTTTGACCTTCGTCCGGCAGGAATTATCAAGATGCTTGATTTACGCAGACCGATTTATCGCCCGACAGCAGCATATGGTCACTTTGGAAGAACCGATGTTGCACTTCCATGGGAAGCGTTGGACAAAGTTGATGAATTAAAGAAACACTTATAATATTGGAATAGATTCCAGAATAGTATAAAGAAGAAAGACCTCTTTTCGGAAAAGATTTATTTCTTAAGGGAAATGATTGAAATGCCGGAAAGAGGTCTTTTGGCATTTTAATGAGAAAACCAGCAAAGAGTTTTGGGTGGTTGGAAAATAATTTATAAATTCTTTAGAATAATTCTCAGAATTTTCATGGGAAAAGAGACTGCATGTGGTATACTATGATTATGAAAAACTGGAGGCTTGAGAATGAAACTAAGGACAAAGCTGATTATATCATTTTGTATTATCATATTTGTGCCGGTGACATTGGCCGCGTTGGCAATGTGCGGATTCCGTTATTTTCAGTTAAGAGATATTGCCAACACCTATCAGGTGGAAGATGGAAATATTAGTTATCTGACCAATACGGTGCAGATGTGGAACCGGGTGACAAAGGACAGTTGTCAGAAGTTACTGGATACAGCGGAAAGCGACCCGAACAAATTCCTGGACATGAAATATTTAATGCAGGTTAATGAGACTCTGCAGGGGAAAAACTCCTACCTGATTGTCATGAGGGATAATGAAGAAGTCTATGTGGGAACGAATGATTTGAATACGGTTCCGGAAAATCTGCCGGATTATATGGATACAAAGACAGGGGGAGAGACCGGCTATTTCATTGACAGTGATAAACAGGAAATGATTAAGCGGATTGACTTTGATTTTTCGGATGGTTCGGAAGGAACGTTGTTTGTAATTACATCTATTAAATCACTTGTGCCGGAAATGAAGGAACTTCTGATAGATATTATTATTTCTGTGTTATTGATACTTTTGTTGACGGCAGGTATGCTTACCATATGGAATTACCGGAGCATCATTACTCCGATTAAGAAGTTAGAGATGGCAACCCAGAATATCAAAGAGGGAAACCTTGATTTTACTTTGGAAATAGACAGCAATGATGAAATTGGCGAGCTGTGCCAGAACTTCGAAGAGATGCGGCAGAGACTGAAAGATTCTGCAGAAGAGAAGCTGGCATCAGAGAAAGAAAACCGTGTTTTAATCAGTAATATTGCCCACGATTTAAAGACCCCGATTACTGCTGTGAAAGGTTATTCGGAAGGTCTGATGGATGGTGTGGCAGATACGCCGGAAAAAAGGGATAAATATATCAAGACCATTTATAATAAAGCCAATGAGATGGATTTACTATTAAATGAGCTGACACTTTATTCAAAGATTGATACTAATCGAATTCCATATAATTTTAGCAAGATAAATGTAATGGAATATTTCGATGACTGCGTAGAAGAAATCGGCCTGGATTTAGAGGCAAAAAATATCGGTTTATCGTATTTTAATTACGCTGGGGATGATGTGCAGATTATTGCAGACCCGGAGCAGTTAAAGCGTGTCATTCATAATATTATTAATAATTCCATCAAATATCTGGATAAGCCGAAGGGCTTTATCAATATTCGTGTAAAGGATGTGGGTGATTTTATCCAGGTAGAGATAGAAGATAATGGAAAAGGAATTGCAAAGAAAGACCTGCCATATATCTTTGACCGGTTCTTCCGGGCAGATACTTCAAGAAATTCTGCAACCGGCGGAAGCGGTATTGGTTTATCCATTGTCCGTAAAATTATTGAAGACCATGGCGGAAAGATATGGGCAACCAGTAAAGAAGAAACAGGTACAATCATGTATTTTGTACTGAGAAAATATCAGGAGGTTCCAAATGAGTAAAGTATTGATTATTGAAGATGAGGTTTCAATTGCAGAACTGGAGAAGGATTATTTAGAGTTAAGCGGTTTCGATGTCGAAATCGAAAGTGATGGAGCAAGGGGCTTGGAGAAAGCACTGGCATCTGATTTTGACATGTATATCTTAGACCTGATGCTTCCGGGCATGGACGGCTTCGAAATCTGCAAACGTATTCGTGAAGTAAAGAATACACCGATTCTTATGGTATCTGCCAAGAAGGATGATATTGACAAGATTCGCGGACTGGGACTGGGTGCAGATGATTATATCACAAAACCATTCTCCCCAAGCGAGCTGGTAGCAAGAGTAAAGGCACACCTTGCCCGTTATGAAAGACTGATTGGCAGCAATGTGCAGGAAAATGATATTATTGAGATTCGTGGAATCAAGATTGATAAGACAGCCCGCCGCGTCTGGGTAAATGGCGAGGAAAAGGCATTTACCACAAAGGAATTTGATTTACTGGTATTCTTAGCACAGAATCCGAATCATGTATTTACCAAGGAAGAACTGTTTAAAGAAATCTGGGATATGGAATCCGTTGGTGATATCGCAACCGTAACGGTACATATCAAAAAGATTCGTGAAAAGATTGAAATGGATACCGCAAAGCCTCAGTATATCGAGACAATCTGGGGGGTAGGATACAGATTTAAATTATAGAATGTGTGGCCCCAGATTGTCTATAGATGCGCATGCGCGCGTCAGCCAGCAAAGCTGTCTGGGCTGGGGGTAGGTTACAGATTCAAATTATAAATGGTCTGGTAGCAGCTAATCCGGTGGCATTGTTATTTGCTTTACTTATTGCGGCAGCTATTATTGTTGACTTTGTATGTATTAAAATTTATGTAAAAACAAATTCAGCTTTATTTTTACAATTAGAAAATGCACAGGAGATGCAGGAAAAAGTATATGTATAAGATTGCAGAACATATTTTATATGAGGATGACAAGCTGCTTGTCTGTGTAAAACCGGCAGGGATTGCAGTGCAGACGAAGCGTATGGGCGAGCAGGATATGGAGAGCCTGCTTCGGAATTATCTTGCTGCAAAAGGAGAGACTCCCTTTATTGGAATCATCCATCGCTTAGACCAGCCGGTGGAAGGCGTAATGGTCTTTGGAAAGACCAAAGAAGCCACAGCAGAGCTGAACCGGCAGATGCAGAAAAACGGTTTTGGAAAATATTATCTGACAGTGGTATATGGAAAAGCAGAACCGAAAGAAGGACAGCTTATTGACTTTCTTAAGAAGGATGGCAGAAGTAATACTTCTTCTGTCGTAAAACAGGGAACCGCAGATGCAAAGCGGGCGGCGTTAACCTATCGGGTGCTTCAATATAGTACGCTTGATGATAGAGATGGCAGAGATGGTAAAGCTGCTTCAGGAGCGGGTACAGCGGATGGAACATCGGAAAAAACTGAAGCTGCGGAAGAAATCAGTCTTCTTGAAGTAAAATTAGAAACCGGGCGGCATCACCAGATTCGTGTGCAGATGTCGCATCATGGCTGGCCATTGGTGGGAGATAGAAAGTATGGAAGGAAGAATGAAAGTCTGCCGGGAATGAGGTCGATTCCACTGGCACTTTGTTCTTATCGGCTGGACTTTCTGCATCCCACAAGCAAAAAGAAGATGCAGTTTCAGATAACACCGGAAGGTCAGGCATTTCATTTATTTTCAGATTTATAATACATAAAAAAGTCCGGGATGCCACATACTGATGGTATGACTGGGAAAACAAGACAACTTATAAAAAAGATTATATATTTAGCAGGGATTACAGTTGCAGTATATTTGGGAATGCGTTTCGCACTGCCGATTGTAATTCCTTTTTTACTGGCAATCCTTATTACAAGAATGTTATGTAAACCAGTAGCTTTTCTGTCAGAGAAAACAAAGCTTCCCAAAGGAATTGTAAGTACGGCTGCAGTGCTGTTGCTGCTGGCAGTGATTTTTCTGCCGATAGGCTATCTTGTATACAAGGGAATCTGCGAACTTGTATCACTGATAACGAATTATCCGGCATTATTTGGAAAAGCAGATACACTCTGGTGCAGTTGTTGTGAGCGGGTTGCGGAAATCACCGGCATGAAAACAGAGACAATGGTGCAGTGGGGAAAAAACTGTGCGGCATATGTCAGCAGTCAGGCAGAAACGAAGCTGATTCCGGCAATGATGAATGGCTCGCTGGCATCTTTGCGGGGACTGGCAGCATTCTTTGGCATCTGCATTGTAACTGTTGTGGCGGCAGTACTGATACTCTGTGATTATAATAATCTGGTGCAGCGTTGGAGAAAAAGCAGCTTTTATTTCTGGGGCGGACGGATATTTCAAAATATGTGTCATGCCGGTGGAACATATCTTAAGGCACAGCTTATTATATTGGCATTAATCAGTGGCGTATGTATAGTAGGTCTGTTCCTTACCGGAAATTCTTATGCCATTCTGGCGGGAGTGCTGATTGGCATGAGTGATGCACTGCCTTTTATTGGCACGGGACTTGTCTTTATTCCATGGCTGATTATCGATTTATTTCGTGGAAAGTATTTTGCGGCAGTGATATATGGTATACTGTTTATATTGAGTACCTTTATCCGGGAATTTATGGAGCCAAGGCTTATGGGAAGAGGGCTGGGCGTGCATCCGCTGGCGGTTATTATCAGTATTTATGCAGGTCTGAAAATATATGGAACAGCTGGTGTTATTTTAGGCCCGCTTTCCGGATTTTTAATCTGGGAAATTTATCGCAGTATCTGTGGAAGAGAGGAAAAAGAGATAACATGAAAATTGTGCGCATTTATGGACAGAATCATAAGGGTTCCACCTATCATATTGCAAAAATCCCATGGGATTAGGTCAGATTCACCAGTGGTGAAATTATGACGTATTCCCATGGGATTTTTAAAAGTTACGTAGTTATTTGTTGCTTCTTCTCCAGATATGCATTTTCTCTGCATCTGCGATTAATTCATCACGGAAGTCCGGATGTGCGACAGAGATAATTGCTTCACATTTCTGCCAGGTAGAAAGTCCCTTTAAGTTGACTTTACCATATTCTGTTACCAGATAGTGGATGTTGGCACGGGTATCAGTTACGATAGATCCTGGATCTAAGGTAGGAAGGATACGGGATTTTAACTGACCATCTCTGGTTGTAAAGGTAGAAGAACAGCAGATGAAGCTCTTACCACCATTAGAAAGGTATGCACCCAGAACGAAGTCTAACTGTCCGCCGGCACCACTGATGTGTTTGATTCCAGCAGACTCTGCATTTACCTGACCGTAGAGGTCTACATTTACTGCATTGTTAATGGAAATAAAGTTATCCAGTGCGGAAATGGAACGGATATCATTGGTATAGCTTACCGGAGCACTCATAAGTTCCGGGTTTTCATCTAAGTAGTCATACATTTTCTGAGTTCCTGCACCGAAACCATAGGTCTGACGGAAACGGTCGATGTTTTTCTTGGAACCGTTGATTTTTCCTGCTCTTGCAATATCAACGAATGCATCAACGTACATTTCGGTATGTACACCTAAATCTTTCAAATCAGATTCTGCAATCATGGAACCAACAGCATTTGGCATTCCACCGATACCAAGCTGGAGACATGCACCATTTGGAATCTCATCTACGATTAATTTTGCAACTGCCTGATCGATTTCAGTAGCAGCTCCGCCACCGCCTAATTCACCGATAGCCGGATTCTCGCCTTCTACGATGAAATCAACATCGGAAATATGGATGCTGTTTTCAAATCCGCCTAAGCAGCGAGGCATATTTTTATTTACTTCAACGATAACTTTCTTGGAAGTCTCGCAAACTGCCATCATATGAGAGGCGTTTGGTCCAAAGTTGAAATATCCATGTTTGTCCATTGGAGCAACCTGGAACATTGCTACATCATCCGGAGTAGCGGAGTCACGATAGTATCTTGGAAGCTCGGAATAACGGATTGGAGCGTAGTAAGAAAAACCACGGTTGATATATTTACGCTCGATTCCGGACATATGCCAGGAGTTCCAGGTAAAGTGTTCGCCGGCATCTTCACGTTCGAAGACAGCTAACGGTTTTAACAGAATACCACCTCTTAAGTTGACATCCTTTAATTCATCCGTACGTTTTGCAAGGGCTTTATCCAGTGCATCCGGAGTTCCGGTACACCATCCATAATCTACCCAGTCACCGGATTTGATGACTTTGACAGCCTCATCTGCGGAGACTAATTTCTGTTTATATTCCTGTGTGTAATCCATGAAAAACCTCCTATATATTTTGTTTGTTAAATTATTATCATAGTACCACTTCGTACATGATTATTCAAGTCGAAGGGACTAAGAATTATCGTCTGGGAGCTGCCATTGTCTGGCTGTATTTCTATATTCTTCCGCCTGGGCTGCATTCCCGGATTTTTCATAGCAGTCAGCCAGTCCGTTCAGCGGAATATTTCCATTGGTATGGACATCAAGAATGCTGGCAGTTTCAAAGGCAGCGTTGTAGTACCACACGGCTGCTTCATCATAATCTTCTGCGTCAAAAAAATAATTTCCCAATTCGCAGCAGATTTCTGCACAAGGGGTAGTAATCATATCCTTCAGTGCCAGCTTGAAAAATTCATTGACATTTCCGGTAATCCGGTAGCAGCGGCTTAAGATACAGCCGGCTTCCTTGCGGGCATCCTCAGAAGCGGTTTCATCCTGCAGGGTAGCAAGAAATACTTTTGCGGCGGCAATGAAATCTTCTTTCTCCCCGGTCATGAGGAGCTCTTTGGCATACATCCGGTGCAATTTTTCGGAAAGGCGTCCGTCCCGGTCAAATGCCAGTAAGAAGCCTTTGAAATCACGGCTGCTGTGCAGGGACTGCGGAAGATGCGTAATAGCAATATCACTGTCAAAGACAACCGGGTCTAAGCGCACCGTTTCGTGAATCGGGTCAATCCAGGTAAAGGTACGGAGTCTCCGGTAGAGCTTCGGACGGTATTCTTCTTTAAAGTTAAGCACCGTATTAAATTCATTTTTGGTCACATATTTCATCTGTACAATTTCAATCTCCGGAACCATGGCTTCTTTTAAAAGCCGGAACTGTTCCCGGTTCTCATCATCTAAGACTTCATCTGCATCTGCGGTATAAATGTATTCCATGGAAGCTTTGGAAAAAGCAAAATTTCTGGCATCTGCAAAGTCATCCTTCCAGATATAGTCATAGATTTTATCGGTATAGCGGGCAGCAATTTCCCTGGTGCGGTCGCAAGAGCCGGTATCCACGATAATGATTTCATCCATCAGACCGGCGAGTGAATCCAGACAGCGGGAGAGAACCTGCTCCTCGTTTTTTACAATCATGCAAAGGCTTATTGTTATCATCAAATTATCTCCTTTCGCAAGCACCTATACAAACATATTTATTATCGCATATTTCAGGGAAAAAGTATATCAGTAGGGACAGAATTTATTTGACAGAGCCGGCACTGGTGTCTATGATGAAATGAGACAAGAATGAGAAGAAAAGCGAAAGCTTGAGAAAAGGATGAAAGCAATGGAAACAAAAGAAAAATTCATGCAGAAAACCATCGTAGTCTGGCTGGGAGCGCTGGTGTGCTGCCTGTTGTGGGGCAGTGCATTTCCGTGCATTAAAATCGGCTATCAGATGATGCACATTGCATCGGATGAGGTGGCGTCCCAGATTCTGTATGCTGGCTATCGGTTTACACTGGCGGGAATTTTAACAATATTATTGGGAAGTATTGGAAGCAGACGGTTTCTGCGTCCGACAAAGAGCTCCATTGGAAAGGTTTTTAAATTAAGCAGTCTGCAGACTGTGGGACAGTACCTGCTTTTCTATATCGGACTGGCGCACACCTCCGGGGTAAAAGCATCCATCATCGAAGCGTTAAATGTATTCGTGGCAATTCTGGTAGCAAGTCTTTTATTCCATCAGGAAAAATTATCGGCGCGGAAAATAGCAGGCTGTATCATTGGATTTGCAGGCGTGGCACTGGTAAATATGGGAAGCAGCGGATTTGATTTTCATATGAGCGTGACCGGAGAAGGATTTATTTTCCTGTCAACGGTAGCGTATGCATTTTCTTCCGTGTTGCTAAAGCGGTATTCCAAATCCGAAAATCCTGTCATGCTGAGTGGATACCAGTTCCTGGTGGGTGGAATTATTATGGCATTGTGCGGCTTTGCAGCAGGTGGACGGGTGAGCGGATTTACGGCGTCATCCTTTGGACTGCTGTTTTACATGGCATGCATTTCTGCTGTTGCATACACGCTGTGGGGCATTTTATTAAAATACAATCCGATTTCCCGTGTAGCGGTATTTGGATTTATGAACCCAGTGTTTGGTGTGATTCTTTCCGCATGGCTTCTGGGAGAAAAAGAGCAGGCAGCAGGCATCAAAAGTGTGATTGCCCTGATACTGGTATGCATTGGCATATTTGTGGTAAATTATAAGAAAGAGGTTACGAAGGAGGACTAACATGAGTGCAGTTGTAACATTGAAAAAAGGCGAAGGAAGAATGGTAAAATCCGGTGGCATGTGGATTTTCGATAATGAAATAGAAAGTGTCATGGGAACATTTGAAAACGGAGATCTGGTGCTGGTACACGATTTTGACGGATATCCGATGGGCATTGGATTTATCAACCGCAATTCCAAAATCCGGGTGCGCCTTTTCAGCAGAAAAGAAGATACAGTTATTGATGAAGCATTTTTCCGGACACGATTGCAGCAGGCATGGGAATACCGGAAAAAGACGGTAGACACCTCATCCTGTCGCGTGGTATTTGGAGAGGCAGATTTCCTGCCGGGACTGGTTATTGATAAGTTTTCGGATGTGCTGGTAGTGCAGTCCTTAGCACTTGGCATCGACCGTTACAAAGAGCTTATTGTAAAGTGTTTAAAGGAAATTTTGGCAGAGGACGGCATTACAATCCGCGGCGTATATGAGCGGAGTGATGCAAAAGTCCGCAAGCAGGAAGGCATGGAGCTTAAGAAGGGCTTTATCGGAGAAACATTTGATACCAATGTGGAAATTGTAGAAAATGGTGTGCATTATATCGTAGATGTAAAGGATGGTCAGAAGACCGGATTTTTCTTAGATCAGAAATACAACCGTCTTGCCATTCAGAAATTATGTGAGGATGCAAGAGTGTTAGACTGCTTTACCCATACCGGCTCCTTTGCATTAAATGCCGGAATTGCCGGAGCAAAAGAAGTCACCGGAGTGGATGCTTCGGAACTTGCCGTACATCAGGCAGAAGAAAATGCAGCATTGAACGGTCTTTCCGGCACGGTAAAATTCCTGTGCAGGGATGTCTTTGAACTGCTGCCGGAATTAGAGGAAGCAGGCGAAAAGTATGATGTGGTAATCTTAGACCCACCGGCATTTACCAAGTCCAGAAATTCTGTTAAAAATGCCATCAAGGGCTATCGTGAGATTAACCTTCGTGCCATGAAGCTTGTGAAAAATGGCGGATTTCTTGCAACCTGCTCCTGCTCCCATTTTATGACGTATGAGTTGTTTACCAAGACAATCGGACAGGCAGCCCACAGCGTCCACAAGCGTCTGCGTCAGGTGGAATTCCGCACCCAGGCACCGGATCATCCGATTCTTTGGGCAGCGGACGAATCCTATTATCTGAAGTTCTATGTCTTCCAGGTTGTTGATGAGATGTAAAAATTTTTGAAAGTGGCAGGTCCTAAGTGGATTGCCACTTTTTTGTGTGTAAAAACACGTTGATTCGTACGGAAAAATGTAATATAATACATTAAAAGACACGATGATATTTTAAAGAAGGGAGAGAGCACACACATGAAGCGTAAAATAACTGCTAAATTATATGAATGGAAAAATATGAAAAAAGGCAGAATGCCGTTACTTATTTATGGTGCAAGACAAGTTGGAAAAACGTTTGAAATGCGTGAATTTGGAGCATTATATTATAAAAATACAGTCTATGTAAATTTTGAAACGGACGAAAGAATTGGGAAGTATTTTGATACAGATATTCATGCAGATTATATCATCGCCATATTAGAAAAATATTATCAGGTAAAGATTGTACCGGAAAATACGCTCATTATTTTTGACGAGATACAGATGTGTGAAAGAGCATTAACTTCTTTAAAATATTTTTCAGAAGAGACACCGGAATACCATGTAATAGCTGCCGGAAGTCTGCTGGGTGTAGCAGTCAACCGTGAAAAATATTCATTTCCGGTAGGAAAAGTTCAGATGGTTACCATGTACCCGATGGATTTGGAAGAGGTATTGTGGGCTAAGGGAAAGCAGATGCTTTCGGATACCATACGGGAACATTATGAAAATAATCAGCCGTTAGATGAGATATTGCACGAGGAAGCTTTGCAGGAATTTTATCATTATTGCATCGTGGGAGGAATGCCGGCAGCAGTAAAGGCAGACCTTGCAAAAGACAGTCCATTGGAGCAGACGGAAATTCGTCAGATGCTGTTAAATTCTTATATTGCAGACATGACAAAATATGCAAATCAGACGGACACCGTGCGTATTTTTGAAGCGTATGATTCCCTGCCGGCACAGTTGGCAAAAGATGCAAAAAAATTTCAATACAAGCTGATAAAATCAGGAGCACGGGCATCTCAATATGGAGATGCAATTGATTGGCTGATTCGAGCTGGAATTGTGAATAAATGCATGAAGTGCAGTCAGGGATTTTATCCGGTTGCGGCATATCAGGATGTAAGTGCATTCAAATTATATTACAGTGATATGGGTATTATGTCTGCAAGAATAGGAATGACGTTGGAAGCATTACAAAGCATGGAAACAGAGCATTTTCGTGGCATACTGACAGAAAACTATGTTGCAATTGCTTTGAAAACAAATGGTTATGATCTTCATTATTGGGAGTCTGATAATACGGCGGAAGTGGATTTCCTGATACAAAAAGAAAGTCACGTTATTCCGGTAGAGTGTAAGGCTGGTAACCATGTAAAAGCCAAAAGCATGATGGTTTATATGGAAAAATATAATCCTTCGTATGCAATCCGGATTTCAACAAGAAATTTTGGGATGGCAAAAGGAATAAAATCAGTTCCGCTATATAGTGTATTTTGCATCTAAAGTTTTAGTTGCCTTATCGTACAGCAACAGTAAGTTGCTTTTCCAAAACTGAATTTACCGGTATGATATGGATAAAGGAGGTAGCAACGATGGAGACAAAAAATATTATTCTGGAACTTCGTACACAAAGAGGAATGTCCCAGAATGAGCTGGCAGAAAAACTTATGGTAACGCGGCAGGCAGTATCCCGCTGGGAAAATAGTGAAACGGTGCCGAATACGGAAACGTTGAAACTTTTGTCGAAGGAATTTGATGTTTCGATTAATACACTTTTGGGAGAACCGAGAAAACTGATTTGTCAGTGCTGCGGAATGCCGATTGACGATACTATATTAGGCCGCGAAAAAGACGGCACATTAAACGAGGAATATTGTAAGTGGTGTTATGCCGACGGAACATATACCTATAACGATATGGATGAATTAATCGACATATGCGTTAAAAACATGGTAAGCGATGATTTTACAGAGGAGCAGGCGCGCGCATATATGAAAGAAATGCTCCCAAAGTTAGATTATTGGAAAAGATATGATGAACTTAGTGACAATGGAGAGTTTGAGGAGTTTAAGAAACAGCTAATAAAGGAAATAAATGAACTTCACATAGACGGGCTTCCTAAGGTTGAAAAATTAAATGCACTGGTAGGAAAATATGTGAATTTAGAGTATACACTTCCAAATGGAAAAAAGGTAAAATTTCTGGATGACCAGAAGACATATCTTGGAAACCAGCTAGAATCCGAATTTGGCGGTGAAAGATGCTTTGGCATTCTTGCAAATATGGATTTTATCCTGGTATGCACCTATGAGGAAAATGGCGAAAATCCGGAATTACTTCTTTACAAAAAGAGATGATTGCAGTTTGACTGAAAAAATTAAATAGTGTGAAGTGTTGAAGGAACGTCGGTACAGCCTGTATCGGCGTTTTGTATATCTGTAAGAAACTGCAAGTAGCAGGCTCGGCAGGTGCCATTATTTCGCATTTTATTTTAATTCATTTATGAAAATATTTCTGCAATAACCATAGAAAAAGGCTGCTAAATGCGTTAAACTAAAAAATAGTATAGTATTTGAAAAAATAAGGAACGGTACAGGAAATGAGAAAGCCAGAAGAGAACAATAAATTTAGAAAAAAGGAAAATGCAAAAAAGCAGCATGGTTCAAAATCGGAACGTCCGGAAAAACACATCTGCCTACCGGGAGAATGTGACCTTGCAAAAAAATGTGGCGGCTGCCAGTATCAGGGAATGGATTATGAAAAGCAGCTTAACAAGAAACATCGGGAAGTAAAAGAGCTTTTAGGCAGCTTTGGAAAAGTGGAGCCGGTTATCGGAATGCAGGAGCCATTTCATTATCGGAACAAGGTCAATGCTACATTTCAGCGGTTGAAAAACGGAACAGTGATTTCCGGGGCATATCAGCAGGGAACACATTCAGTGGTAAAGATTGATGAATGTCAGATTGAGGATAAGATTGCAGACAGCATCATTTATGATATTCGTGGAATGCTTCGCTCTTTTAAAATAAAAGTATATGACGAGGACAGCGGGTATGGATTGCTGCGCCATGTTCTGGTAAGAAGAGGTTTCCGTACCGGCGAAGTTATGGTTGTTCTGGTGCTGGCATCCCCAATTCTGCCGTCAAAAAACAATTTTGTAAAAGCACTTCGTGAAAAGCATCCGGAAGTTACAACGGTGGTGGTAAATGTGAATGACCGGCGCACCAGTGTTGTCTTAGGGGAGCGGAATATTACTATTTATGGAAAAGGATTTATCGAGGACGAGCTGTGCGGACTTCGTTTCCGCATTTCTCCATCCTCATTCTATCAGGTGAATCCGGTACAGACAGAAATCCTTTATGGCAAAGCCATTGAGTTTGCCGGACTGACCGGAAAAGAAAAGGTAATTGATGCGTATTGCGGCATTGGTACCATTGGCATGGCAGCAGCAGGCAAAGCCGGCTCTGTCATTGGCGTGGAAGTGAACCGGGATGCGGTGCATGATGCTATCACCAACGCAAAGCGCAATAACATGAAAAATGTCACATTTTACAATGAGGATGCCGGAGAATTCATGGTCAAGATGGCAACGCAGGGCGAGACTGCAGATGTGGTATTCATGGATCCACCTCGTGCCGGAAGTGATGAGGCTTTCCTATCTTCACTGCTACAGCTTTCTCCAAAGCGTGTGGTCTATATTTCCTGCAATCCAGTCACCCAGGCACGGGACCTGAAGTATCTTATAAGCCACGGCTATCGGGTGGAGCGGTGCCAGCCGGTGGATATGTTCCCGTGGACGTATCATATAGAAAATATTGTGGCATTGGTGCAGAAAATTCGATAATGACAGTATATATTGCAGATTTCTGCGTGCGTGCTGTGGAGATACGAGTGATTTGTTGGCTCAGTATTTGCTGGATAAGGATATCAAAGCAGATTATGTCTGCGGAACGTATTGGGGAAAAACAGATGAGAATGGAAAAGCCGCTTTATGATTAAATACGTCTGGACATGGCGTGAATTATAATAAGTCCAAGAAAGAGAACCCAGAGGTGAAACAGTGTCCACAGGAGAAGGTGGAGTATATTAAGGATGCGTTGAGGTATTTTAAATTGATTTAGTAAAATTGATGGTATGCCACGGCACTCTTTGAATGCTTCGCCAAAAAGCCAGTAAAATCAAGGCCTGGAAGGCATAGGCAGTTGAAAAGTAACCCGAAAATAACCCACGGTATTTTGTGCAGAAATTACATGTAAATATAGATGATGCTTGGGACGCAACATGATAGATGAGCTGTAAGATTTGGGAAAGATAAATCTTGTAGCTTTTTTGCAAACAAATTGAAGAGAAAAGAAGTGTTAAAATGTAAAAAATATTTTGTAATATTATTGATTGTACATATTTATTTTATCATTTACGAAAGTAGCTCCGCTTGATATGGAAGCATATAAAGAGTGGATCCAAAGGTTATGATGAATGGCCAATTTCTGAAGAGATGCTGTCTGCTGGTAGAATTAAAAAGAAAAAACTAATGGAACAGCTGAAAGATACAGGTCTTACCTTGGGACAGCCCAAAGTATTGGATTACCTGAAAGAACACGATGGTGCCAGTCAGAAAGAGATTGCAGCAGGATGCCTCATCGAGGCAGGATCTTTAACGTCCATTTTGAACCGTATGGAAGAAAAAGACCTGATCGAAAGAAAAATGCTCAATGGAAACCGTCGTACTTTTCATATTTTTATGACAGAATCCGGAAAAAAATCAGAAGCTTTTGGAGGAGGCTTTTAAGAAAATAGAAAAAACTGCATTAAATGGTATTTCCGAAGAAGAGCAGAAGCAGTTTATGGATATTTTTTGCCGGATCTATCGAAATCTCGCAGATATGAAATGATCCGGCGATAAAAAATATGAAATGAGGAGGAAATAAAAAAATGGAGACACTAAAACGATATTTAATATTTCTGGTGGGATTGTTTGTAAACTCCCTGGGAGTCAGCCTGAATACAGATTTGGGAGAAAAATTTATTGAGAACTGCATCCGCAGTGCTATGAAACTGTAAAAATATAGAAAGCCTTATAATATTTGTTGTAAATGATATAGACCCTTAAGGAACAGTCAATCTAAGCGACTGGGGATGGCAGATTGATCCAAAAGTACGTCGTTATATTCTGAATAGAATGAATACAACAAAAAAGTGCAGGAATATAAAGATATGGAATTAAGATTATTGCGCTATTTTTTAACAGTAGCAAAAGAACAGAGCTTTACAAAAGCAGCAGAACAAT